>Ga0315275_10007642_pt1 | contig 10457 bp, 8 predicted proteins | sample YL17G03_0_MG_FD_205557 | JGI IMG/M metagenome (GOLD analysis project Ga0315275, IMG submission 205557) | Sediment microbial communities from Yellowstone Lake, YNP, Wyoming, USA - YL17G03_0 | ecosystem: Environmental > Aquatic > Freshwater > Lake > Sediment | place: USA: Wyoming | collected...
TACCACCAGCCGGGTGACCACTGGTTCCGGGACTTTCCTTTCAGCGGGTTGGTGCGCTACGCGGATTACGCGTACCGCCTCGGGCTCGCAGTGGCCTCGGGGCAGCGCCCTGCGATGACCGCGCCGCAATGAGCGATGCGCTCAGTTCTTCAGCCTGCCTGTCGGGAGGTCGTAGAGCAGGGTCGCGGTGCGGCGGTCGCGGGGAGTGAGTTCCGTCGCCGCGCTGGTGGGGAAGAGGGCGTCCGCGCGGTCCCAGGAGTAGCCGAGGCCGAGGGCGTGCCCGAGTTCGTGCAGGGCCAGAGTCACCATCGCGCGCTGCGGGAGTGGCGCTCCGTTGGGGGCGTGAGTGGCGAGCACGAGCACGGCGTGGACGATGCCACCCATCCCGTCCCACGTCACTTCCGCGCGACCCAGGCGATTGGCGCCGAGCGAGTCGACCCAAGCCACTACGATATCGGCGCTCGCCGAGTCGGCCCCCGTCTCGAGCTGAACGGGCAACCCGACCCCGTTCCATCGGGTGACCGCCCAGTGCACTGCTCCGGCGAAGTCCTCGACGTAGTCCCTCGCTCCCCTGCGCACGACCGCCACCCGGAGGGTCCGCCCCGCTCGAGCGGGCCAACGGCGCAACGCCGAGTCGTTCTCGGCGAGCATCTCGGGGAGATAGGTGCCGGCCGCCTCTCGGAGGAGCCGCTCGCGGACGGCCTGCCGCGCCGCGGCCCCCCCCGCCATCGGAGCGGCCGGTGGCTGGCCAGCGGGCACGCTGCCGAGATCCGTGGCCGGCGCCTCGCGCGGGCGGGCGATCGCGGCCGACGGACTCGATGGCGCGCTACGCGAGCGCAACCGCCAGAGCCGGTCGCCGACCACGAGGAGCAGGAGGCTCGCGGCGAGCAACGGGAGGACGGGCCCTGTCCTGCGCGGTTGGGACATCACCGCGAATGATGATGCGATCGCGGCCCCGCAGCAAACCCGGCGCGATTGCGAAACCGCTGGCGAGGCGCGAAGTTGCGCCGTCCCAACGCGCCGGCCGATGCACGCTTCGCTCCGCGAGGCCCTGACGCCCCTGTGCTGATCCCCCTGCCCGCACGCTTCATCGTCCGATGGCGCTGGCCCATCGTGATCGCCTGGGCGATCGCGGCGGCCGGGCTGGCGCCGGTGGCACGGGAGATCCACACGCGGCTCCAGGTCGGCGGCTCCGATCTCCCGGGCGCCGAGTCCAGCGTCGCGGAAGACATCGTTCGCCGGCAGTTCGCCTCCTCGTTCTCGTCGTTCGCCGTCGTCGTGGTGCGGCACCCGACGCTCACCGTGGACAGTGCGCGTTACGCCGCGTACGTGGACTCGGTGGCGCGGGCGATGGAGCGGCTCCCCTTTGTACAGAAGACCGTGAATTGGCGTACGGCCGGAGACCCGAGCCTCGTCAGCCAGGACGGCCACATCACCTTCGTGCTCGCGAGCCTGCGCGAGAATCGCGACGGCGCGACGTCGCATGTTCCGGCGCTCCGGCAGGCGGTGGAAACCGAGCGCGTGTCGGCTGGCCTCGGTTTCTCAACGTACGTCACCGGCGGCTCCGCGTTCGACTACGACACGCGAACCGTCGCGGCGCAGGACTCGGACCGACTCGAGCAACGACTCCTGCCGCTGACGTGGCTTCTTCTCGTCATCGCGTTCGGCGCGCTGGTGGCGGCGTTCATTCCGGTCGCCGTGGGGTTCCTCGCGATCTTCGTGGCCATGGGCGTCGAGTCGATGCTCGCCGGACTGATCCCGATGTCGATCTTCGTGCTGAACATCACGACGATGGTGGGACTCGGCGTCGGGATCGACTATTCACTCCTTGTCGTGACCCGCTTTCGGGAAGAGCTGGAGGCGGGCGCCGACCGATTCGAGGCGGCCGAGCGGACGATCCGGACGGCCGCGCAGACCGTGCTCGCTTCGCGCGGCACGGTGATGGTGGGCGTGGCGGCCCTGATGATCGTGCCCATCGTGGAGACGCGGTCGGTCGGCCTCGGCGGCCTTATCGTCGTGTTCACCGCCGTGATGCTGTCGGTCACGTTCCTGCCCGCGATCCTCGCGATCCTCGGACACAACGTCGACCGGCCGAAGTTCCTCGCAGCACGGCTGGCGTGGTTCCGGCACGACACGGGGTGGACCCGGTACGCGGAGAGCATCTCCCGCAACCCGCTGCGGGCACTGGCGATCTCGGGTGTGATCATCCTCGTGCTCGCGGCTCCGGCGTTGTGGCTTCGGATCGGGCTGCCCGCAGCGAACTGGTTCCCGAAGGACACCGATTCGGCTCGCGGGCTCAACGTCCTGCGGGAGATGGGGCAGGCGGGCGCGTTACAGCCGGTGCGTGTTGTCGTGCAGTTGCCGGCGGGCGCGCCGATACTCGACCTCGACCGGTTGCGCGGGTTGCGCGTGCTCGGCGACTCGCTCCGGGCCAATCCGCGGGTGCGGCAGGTACGCGGGCTCGTGGACCTGCGACCGGGTATCCCGCTGTGGCAGTACGTTCAGCTCTACGGCGACACGGCACGGGCGCGGGCGCGGATGCCCGACGTGTTCAACGCGTACCTGAGCCGCGACGGCTCGACCACGGTCCTCGACGTCTTCCTGCGCGACACCGTGTCTCTCGACGGAGCGCTCCAGGCCGTGCGCGACGTGCGTCGCATTCGGGTCCAACAGTACCCGACGCTCGAGCGCGCCAGGATGCTGGTCGGCGGTTTCGCGCCTTCGGCGCTCGACTTCCGGGACGCTTTGTTGCGGGAGTTCCCGCTCATCGTCTGCCTGGTGCTGGGCGTGATCGCGGTGATGCTCGCGCTCGTCTTCCGCTCGCTGCTCGTCCCCCTCAAGGCCGTGGTGATGAACACCCTCTCGGTGGGCGCCGCGTTCGGGCTCACCGTCGTGGTGTTCCAGTGGGGCATCGGCGGTTCCTTGATCGGGCTCGAGGCGCCGACCGAGTCCATCTTCGTGATGGGGCCGGTGCTCGTCTTCGCCATGGTCTTCGGCCTGTCGATGGACTACGAGGTCTTCCTCCTCTCCCGCATCAAGGAGGAGTTCGACCTGTCGCACGACAACGACGCCGCGACCATCGCCGGCCTCTCGGCCACCGGCCGGACCATCACCAGCGCGGCGGGGATCATGATCCTCGTCTTCGGCGCGTTCGCCTTCGCGCGGGTGCTGGCGGTACAGATGATCGGGTTCGGGCTCGCGGTCGCCGTGCTGCTCGACGCCACGGTGATCCGGATGGTGATGGTGCCGGCGGTGATGCACCTCGCGGGACGCTTCAACTGGTGGCCTGGCTACCGGCGCAGGGGCGCCGCGGGTTCCCACCGCCGCGCCAGTGGCGGATCGCCCACGCGGCCCGCCTAGTCCGCGGTTCTCCCCTGCTGTTCGAGACCCTCGCGGGACGTCTCTCCGTGCCCGTCCAAGCCGCGGCTATACGGATCTCCGAGCGGCGGGGCCCCCCCGAGGGGGGCGCCTCCAGTCGTCTCTAGCGCCCGCCGCGCGGCCCGGCGGTAGCTGGCGGCGTGCGGTCCGGGCCCGACCAGTGCACGCTCCAGCGCCCGAGGCGGTCGGCTGTCAGAATCTCGAATCGCCACTCGGCACCAGCCAGCCAGCCGAGCAATAGATCGAGCGTGCCGTCGCCGTTGAGATCGAGCGCCGAAACCAATTGCAGGTCCTGCGACGCCCCTGCGACGAGGCGGGTCGCACGCCCCGACGCCGTACGGAGCAGTGTGTCGCTGGCGACGCCCAACACGAGGCCACTGTACGTCCCTGCGCCGCCGAGATCCAGTTGCGCGGCGGCCACCAGAAGACGCCGCCCCGCAGTGCGGTCGTCGATCGCGTACACGTTCGGCTGCGCCATCTGTTCCTCGCGAACCCGCACCCGGACCCCGGCTGCGGCACGCAGTACGCCCAAGAGCGTGCGCGAGACGGCACCCACTTCGTCTTCCGTCGGCTCCACTGTCTCCGCCGAGAGCCCGGGAGGCGGGCTCACCGCGACGACACGGCCCCCTTCGCGCTCGAGCGTTCCGATCACGCCCACCACCGCGCGCGGCGGGCACCACGAAGGCGGCTCGACGCAAAGGTTCAACCGAACCTCGCGCACCCGCCCCGCGCCCACCGAGACGCCATCGACGTAGAGGCCGACCGCCTTGCCAGTCACCTCGCGTGCGCCCCGCAGGCTGTCGCGCTCGATGACCGGCTCGACCGTAGTCCATTCGCCGCCCAGTAGTCGGAACACCTGGCGGCGCTCGTAGAGCGATGGCAAGAGGAGCTGATAGGCGGAATCGGCGTTGACGGCGAGCACGTCTGGGAGGCGTATCCGGGCAACGCGCGGCGCCATGCCAATCGGCGAGGGAGGGCGCTGACCATGGGCTGGGCGCGCGATTCCCGCGCCCGCGGCGAGGAACGAGAGTACCGCGAGTGGTGCACGGACGGGCTGTCTCACGGTGCCCCCCCCCACGAGGTGGTCCCGCCGGGCTGCGCCGACGAGGCCTACACGCCGCCAATCTGCGGCTCGGTGCCTGTCCGGGCAACGTCCGGGCCCGGCGTGGGTGGAGGCAACCGGTCGCCCCAGAGGTCCCAGTGCCATGCCGGGACCCGCTCGTCGGCGTGCTGGTTCCGCAGGGGCTTGAACTGGAGCCAGCGCGGGTCGAGCCCGACGGCCCGCCCCCACGCAATCAGCACCCCGCGGTCGCTGCTCACGAGGTGCGCCATGGGGGTGCCATCGAGGGAGAAGCGGTGCAGCCAGAGGCCACCGTCGAGCGCGTACCGCAGCCCGTCCCGGCGGCGCGGGAACTCGCGCCAGGTAACCGCCCCGGTTACTGGCAGGCGACCTGGCCCTCTCCGGTCGCGGCGCCGACGGGCGAGGCGTTCCCGATGAAGAGGTGGCATTGCCTGAAGCTGGAGGGGTGAGAGGCCGTCGCGGACCAGCCCCCCGCCGAGGCCTGATTGATGGTTACGGTCACGCCCTGCGACGACCGGAATCCGCTCAACGCCGAGAGCGACGTCGTATACGACGCGTTGTCGTAGAAGTACGACTCCTCGGCGGTCGCCAAGTTGCGTAAGTCGGATTTCATCGCCGCCTGGAAGGCCCGGTCCCGCGAATTAGCCCAGCGCGGGATGAGGACCGCCACGAGAATCCCGATGATCACCATGACAATCAGAAGCTCGATCAGTGTGAAGCCGTGTTTCCGTCGCACGCGAACTCCTCGTCGAGGCATCAATCCGGAGGGCGACCCGGTCTCCAACCTACGGCTCCGCGCCGGGCCCATCAAGTTCACGGCCCAGCCTTGGCGTCCAGCCAAGTGTTCCCAATCCCGACCTCCACGACCAGCGGCACCGACAACTGGGCGGCGCCCTCCATCTCGCGCCGGAGGAGTCGCACGACCTCCTCGGCCTCCTCGGCCGGGCACTCCACCACGAGTTCGTCGTGCACCTGCAGGAGCAATCGGGCCAGCGGACCGGCCCGCAGTGTCGCGGCGATGCGCACCATCGCCACCTTGATCAGGTCCGCCGCACTGCCCTGAAGTGGGGAGTTCGCGGCGGTGCGCTCGCCGAAGGCCCGCATATTGAAATTGGAGTCTCGCAACTCGGGGATGTAGCGGCGGCGCCCGAAGATCGTCTCGACGTACCCCCGCTCCCGGGTCTCCGCCACCGTGCGGTCGAGGAACGTCCGCACGCCGGCGAAGCGCTCGAAGTACTCCGCGATGAACCTCTTGGCCTCGTCGAACGGGGTCCCGAGTTGGCGAGAGAGGGCGCGTGCCCCCTGCCCATATATTGTTGCGAAGTTGATCGTCTTGGCGCGGGCCCGCATCTCTGGCGTCACCGCGTCCGGCTCCACGCCAAATATCACGGCGGCCGTCTGCCGGTGGATGTCACCCCCCGCGCGGAAGGCGGCGACGAAGGCCGGGTCGGCGGAGAGATGCGCGAGCAGGCGCAGCTCGATCTGCGAGTAGTCGGCGACCACGAATCGCCAGCCGGGGCGTGGCACGAACCCCCGGCGGATGCCCTCGCCGCGGGCGGAGCGCACGGGGATGTTCTGGAGATTGGGCCGCGTCGAACTCAATCGTCCGGTAGCGGCGCCGATCTGGTTGAACGAGGTGTGGATCCGCCCTGTCTCCGGGTGCACCTCGGCGGGCAGGGTCTCGAGATAGGTGGAGAGGAGCTTGGCCAACTCGCGGTACTCCAGCAGCAGGCGTGGCACCTCGTGCCCCATTGCCGCCAGTTCTTCGAGCACGTCCGCGTCGGTGGAGGGGCCGGTCTTGCCCTTCTTCAACACCGGCAGTTGCAGTTTCTCGAAGAGGACGTGCCGGAGTTGCGGGTTGGAGTTCAGGTTGAACTCGGTGCCCGCCGCAGTGTGGATCGCCTGCTCGAGCGCCCTCAGTTCCTCCCGGAACTCGCCCGTGAGCCGCGCGAACAGCTCGCGGTCGATCGCGATCCCTTCCCACTCCATGTCGGCGAGCACCGCGATCAGCGGGATCTCGACGTCGCGGAACAGTGATTCGAGGCGGTGGTCCGCGAGCATGGGGCCCAGCACGCTCCGGAGTCGGAGCGCGAAGTCGCTGTCGGCGCAGCAGTAGTCTGCGGCCGCACGCACGGGGACCTCGGCGAAGGGGCGCTCGCTCTTGCCGCGGCCGACCAGGTCCTGGTAGGCGCGCAACTGAAAGCCGAAGTGCTCGAGCGCCAAGCTGTCGAGCGCGTGCGAGCGCTTGCCCGGGTCAATCATGAAGCTGGCGATCATCGAGTCGAACGCGACACCCCGCAGCGCCACGCCCGCGCGCCGGAGCACGAGCCAGTCGTACTTGATGTTGTGCCCGACCTTCTGGACCGCCGGATCGCCGAGTAGATCCACGAGCGGTGCGAGCACAGGGTCCGTGATGGGCGGTAGGTTCCGCGCCGGCGCGTTCTCTAGTATGTCCGCCGAGGACCGGTGGCCGAAGGGCAGATACCAGGCGACGCCGGGTGCCACACAGAGAGAGAGGCCGATGAGGCTCGCGCGCATCGCGTCGAGGGACGTCGTTTCGGTGTCCACCGCGACGGTGCCCGCTTCCCGGGCCCGTCGCACCACCTCCAGTACGTCGGTGACGGTGTCGGCAATCCCGTACGCGCCCGCCTGCGTTTCCTGCCGCCGTCCGGAGAGTTGGCGGACGAGCCCGTGGAACTCCAGTTCGCCGAACAACTCGAGGAGGCGCGGCCAGTCAGGCTCGCGGGCGGCGAGGACGGCAAGGTCGAGCGACACCGGCACATTCAAGTGGATGGTGACCAGTTGGCGCGACAGGCGTGCCCGGTCAGCCTCGGCCAGCAGCGCGTCGCGTACCCGCTTGGCGGCGACGTCGCCCGCCTTCTCCAGCACGGCGTCCAGCGTCCCGTACTCCGCAAGGAGTCTCTGCGCGGTCTTCTCGCCGATCCCCCGCACTCCCGGGATATTGTCCGCGCTGTCTCCGACGAGAGCCAGGAAGTCGATCGTCTGGTCGGGACGCACGCCCAGACGCTCGGCGGCGTTCACCGGGGTCACATACTGTTCTTCGACGGCCGCTGGGCCGCCGCGCCCCGGGTTCAACAGCGTGACGTGCTCGCTGATCAGTTGGTAGAAGTCCTTGTCTCCGGAAACGATGACCGTGTCGAGCCCTTGCTCGGTCGCCTGCGCGGCGAGTGTGCCGATCACGTCGTCCGCCTCGAATCCCTCCACCTCGACCAGTGGAATCCGGAACGCGGCCAGCAGCGACTCGATGCGCTCCACTGAGCGGTCGAAGTCCTGCTGTAGCTCCTCGTCCAGTTTCTCGCGGGTCGCCTTGTAGTCGGGGAAGGTATCGTGCCGGAAACTAGTCCCGGCGTCGTGCACCCACGCGAGGTACCCCGGGCGGTGCCTCTCGATAAGGCGGAGGATGAAGTTGGCGACACCCCAGGCCGCGGAGGTGTTCTCTCCGCGGCTGGTGCTGAGCGGACGGCTGATCATCGCGAAGAACGCGCGGTAGATCAGCGCGTAGCCATCCACGAGGAACAGCCGTTTCTCTCCGCTCATCGAGTGCCAAGCATCGCGAGCGCTCCGCCGACCGCAAGGGGCACCAGGATGTTGTCCGCGGCTCGCCACGGCGCCCGTTCGGCGACCGCGGCCACGGCGCCTCCGATCAGCGCCGGGGCCGGAGAGTATCCGCAGGCCAGTAGCGCAACGGCCGCCGTGCCGGCGCAGGCCGCGGAACCCGCCGCCGACTTGCCGCCCGGCCGGCCCCAGCGGCGTCCAACCAGCGCCGCGGCCGGGTCGGCCAAGCCGCTGACGACTATTGCCGCAGCCGCAGAGCGGGCATCGAACAGACCCCACGCTGCGAGGTAGCCGACGGCGAGCGCCGTGGGGCCGCTGATCCCGCGTTCCTCTCCAGGCCGGAAGACCGCGCGCCCGACGGTGCCTACCATGCGCTGGACGGCGGGGATCGTATTCCTAGCAGCCTCGAGGACGAGGGCGAGTCCGGCCAGAGAGGCCAGCGCGACCGTTCCCCCGTGGTCGGGAAGCTGGAGCGCCAGTGGTCCGAGCGCCGCCGACGCGGCGTGCAGCGTGCGACGCCAATCCTCCCGCTCGGCCGTCCGCGCCGAGGCTGCAGGCGCCGGCCGCTGCGCGGGTCCGTCGGGGGGACCGCCGCCGGTCACTGCCGGCGCAAGCGGTTCAGCACGACCAGGTATTCGGACCGGGAGCGGGGGTCTAGGCGGAAGCGGCCGAAGCCGGCGTCGTCCATGAACGCAAGTTGAAGGCGGTATTGGGTGTAGACCCAGTAGATGATGCGGCCCCGGCCCTGGATGTCGGGCCGCGGATCGACAACCTGATCGGGCTCGCCGAGCCCGATGAAGACCTCGCCGCGGTCGGTGAGCCAACCGGGAGTTCCTTCGTCCCTGAACCGCTGGTTGGCTGCCTGGATGCGCGCGAAGTACAGGTCGAGCGCCTCGTTCTCCGGCGTGACGGGGTTCGGGTCCGTTCCGCGCCAGAAGCTCTGCCACGCGGCCGCCCGCTCCTCCGGCGGCGCGTTCGCGATGCGGCGCAGCGTGTCCGCCGGCGCGAAGTACCGGAGCAGGTTGAGCATGTCATCGAAGTTCGCGACCGCCCATAGGTCGGAGAACGCCACGAGGAACGACCCGGACGCCACAACGCCGCCCCCCACCACGCCGATGCGCAACTCGTGGCGACCGATGGAAAGTTGTGCCGGCGCGATCGCGAGGATGCGCGCATCCACGGCTCGCATGGTGTCGAGCCGCATCGTGTCCGCGAAGACCGGCCGCCCGGCCGGGTCGGTTGCCGAGATGGCCAACGCGCTGCCGGTCGGCATTCCGTACGACTCGACGTAGAACCGCAGCGAATCGCTGCCGTACGCGACCGCGTTACGGGGGTTCGCCACCAGCGTCGGCAACGCCGAGAGAGACGTGCGCGGAGCGGCCTCATAGACCGCGATGGGTCCCGAGACCGCAGGGGCGACCAGCCCGGGAACGCTCAGCGTGACCTGGTTGCGCGACACGTTCGGCCCGTTGCGGTCACGGACGGTGATGCTGAGAACGTAGTCGCCCGCCAGCACCGGGACGATCTGCTGGAAGATGACGCTCTCTTCCGTCCGCAGCGTCTCGCGGAAGTTGCTGACGCGGATTCGCTCGTCGCGCGCAACCTGCTGGACGATCTCCGTGCCCCGGAGGAACTGGAGATCAGCGCGGTAATCGGCGACGAACTCGTTCCGATCGCGCCGGAACGTCAGGCCACGGTTGCGGAGCGAGAGGGCTACCAGGACGAGCGTCGTGTCCGGCGGCGGCCCGGCGAGGAGCCGCACGCTGCCTACGACGGAGAGCGGCCCGGCGTCGGCGATGAGCCCCATCTGCCGGAAGACCGCGGTAGGATCGAAGACCCGGGGCATCTGCTCGGTGCCGGTCGGCGCGTCGGGGCCGCCGACGCGCTTCCAGGAACCACACCCGAGAACGAGCGGCGCAAAAAGGACTAGGAACCGCGACAGCCGACGTAGCGTGGGCGCCTCGACAGAAGGGGGAGGAACAGACCCCGTGCGAGAAGGATACCAGCTTGGGCAAGCTACGAGCGGCCACGCACGCCCGTCAAGCCATGTCCACGCGGCGCCTTGCCGCCCGGCAAGGCGCTCGGTACATTCGCGTAACTCCATGTCATCCGAAGACCTTACGGGTTCTCTCGTCGCCGGCTACCACCTCCTCGAACGGGTCGGCGAGGGCGGGACGGCCATCGTCTACCGCGCCCATCACACGAGTCGGGGGGTCTGCGCTCTCAAGATCCTTCGCCCGAAGATGCGGGCCGATCGCACGGCAGCGCAGCGTTTCCTGCGCGAAGCGGCCTACGGGGCGCGGGTGCGACACCCGGGAGTGGTGCGCACGTACGAGTACGGCGAGGCGCCTGACGGCGTCCAGTACCTCGCGCTCGAGTGGGCGGAAGGTGAACTGCTCGCCAAGTTCATCCGGCGCACCGG
>Ga0315275_10007643_pt1 | contig 10457 bp, 9 predicted proteins | sample YL17G03_0_MG_FD_205557 | JGI IMG/M metagenome (GOLD analysis project Ga0315275, IMG submission 205557) | Sediment microbial communities from Yellowstone Lake, YNP, Wyoming, USA - YL17G03_0 | ecosystem: Environmental > Aquatic > Freshwater > Lake > Sediment | place: USA: Wyoming | collected...
GCCGCAACTCTACGAGGTCGGCGTCCGCAGCCTGCCGGTGATCGTGTTCACGGGCACGTTCATCGGCATGGTCCTGGCGCTGCAATCGTATTTCCAGTTCGAAGCTCTCGGCCGCGCGTCCTGGTCGGGCGCGGTCATCAACCTGTCTGTGATCAAGGAACTCGGGCCGGTGCTGGCGGGGGTGATGCTGGCGGGCCGGGTGGGCGGGGCGCTGGCGGCCGAACTCGGGACGATGAAGGTCACCGAGCAGATCGACGCCCTGCGGGCCCTCGGGGCCGACCCCATCCGCCACCTCGTGGCGCCGCGGTTCCTGGCGTGCTTCCTGCTGATCCCGTTCCTGACGATCTACTGCGACTTCGTGGGCATCCTGGGCGGGTACTTCATCGCGTGGAACTACGGCGTCGACACCTACGAGTACTGGATGCACTCGGCCGACGTCATCGAGAACTTCGACGTCTTCACGGGGGTCCTCAAGAGCGCGTTCTTCGGGGCGGCAATCGCCCTGATCTCGTGCTACAAGGGATTCCAGAGCCGCCAGGGCGCCGAAGGCGTCGGCCGGGCCGCCACCGAGGCCTTCGTCGTCAGTTTCATGGCCATCCTGGTCCTGGACTTCTTCATCGTCATGTTCCTCCAGGCGCTCTACGACTCGCTGTGGGGACGGACGAGCATCTTTGCATGAGAGTCAGAATGGCCCCGTCAGCGACAACCCGATCCGCCACCGCCCAGGACGACCTGATTCGCCTGGAGAAGGTCTCCAAGCGGTTCGGCAAGCACGCGGTCTTCAAGGACCTGACGGTGGGGTTCAGTCGCGGCGAGACGGCCGTGGTCCTGGGCGCGAGCGGCGTCGGCAAGAGCGTCATGCTGAAACTCATCCTGGGCCTGCTGAAGCCCGACCGCGGCCGCATCTACATCGACCATGCCGACATCACGGACCTGCGGGAGCGGGACCTAATACCCATCCGGTCGCGGTTCGGTATGCTCTTCCAGGGGGCGGCCCTGTTCGACTTCCTGACGGTCTACGAGAACGTGGCGTTCGCGCTGCGCGAGCACCGGCGCCTGCCGGAAGACGAGGTCCGGCGGATCGTGGCCCGGAAACTCGCCCTCGTCGACATGGAAGGCACCGAGAACCTCCTGCCCGAGGAACTCTCGGGCGGCATGCGCAAGCGCGTGGGCCTGGCGCGCGCCATCGCCATGGACCCCGAGGTCATCCTCTACGACGAGCCGACGACGGGCCTCGACCCCGTCACGGCCGACACCATCAACGAGTTGATCCTGCGGTGCCAGCGGGAACTCAAGACCACGAGCATCGTGGTCACGCACGACATGCAGGCGGCGTACAAGGTGGGCGACCGTCTGATCATGCTGTACGAAGGGGGCATCATCGCCGACGGGACGGTCGACCAGATCCGCCGGCACCCCGACATCCGGGTCCAGCGCTTCATCCACGGCGACGCCAGCCTGACGGCGCCGCCGCCGGTGGAAGGAGAATCCTCATGAACAGTCAGCGGAGCCTCATCGTCGGGGTGTTCGTCCTGGCGGGGCTGGTCCTCCTGGGGGTGATGATCTACTGGTTCGGCCAGATGGCGCTGTATATTCGCGGCGGCTACATGGTCCACGGGCACCTGCCGAGCGCGGTCGGCGTCCGCGAAGGCAAACGCGTCCACATGGACGGCATCGACATCGGCGAGGTCCGCGACGCGCGGACGAGCCAGCCCCAGCGGCCGGGCGTCTGGTGCGACATGCATGTCAACCCCGGCGTTCTGATTCCGTCCGACGCCGACTTCGTGGCCCAGCAGAGCACCATCGGCGACCTGTACCTGGATTTCCAGACGGTGGCCAAGAAGACGCCGGAGATGCTCCTGAAGGCCGCCGAACAGATGAACCTCAAGTTCCGCAAGGACCAGTTCGGACTCTGGCACGCGCGGGCGGCCGAACCGCTCTGGCCGCCCCCCGCCTGGCAGTTCAACATCGTCGGCCGGCCGTTGTGGAACACCAACCTGCCGCCGCTCTACCTGCCGACCGACAACACCGCCCGCATCGACGGGCGCATCGTCGCGCCCAGCCTCCTGCCCGAGGAACTCGTGGCCGACGTCCGCAAGGGACTCTCGACCCTCAAGGCCCTCGAACCCATGGCGGTCAACATCCAGAAACTCACCGAGCCCCGCACCCTCAAGGAGGCCGAGGCCGGCCAGCCCCGGAACCTCTGGACCATGATCGAGCAGTTCGAACTGACCGCCAGGGACCTCCAGGCCCAACTCAACACGAAAGACAGCCGTTTCAACCAACTCCTGGCCGACGCCGACTTGAGCGCCAAGAAACTCCAGGAGACCCTCGACAAGGCCCAGAAAACCCTCGACGCCGCCGACGCCGCGTTCAAGAAGATCGGCGGCAAGACCGACGCCCTCGCCGACAACCTCTCGAAGACCAGCGATGACGCCCGCGAACTCGTGAAGAAACTCGACAAGGCCGTCGAGGACGCCACCGCGACCATGAAGACCGTCAACCAGACCTTCGACGATCTCAACAAGGGCCAGGGCCCCCTCGGCAAACTCGCCTCCAGCGCCGGCCAGACCTTCGAGAACATCAACAAGGGCCAGGGCACGCTGGGCAAACTCGCCACCAACGACGAACTCTACCGCGCCCTGACGACCCTCATGGAGAACCTCAAGCAGGTCGCCGACAACACCGACCGCCTGATGACCCTCTGGCGAGAGAAGGGGCTTCTGGCGAAGGAAGGGAAATAGCCCGCGTACGCGGGAATGACCACTGTTCTCTGCCGCTGCGGAAATGACTAATCTCTAATTCCTGATGACTAATCAAAGGCATTCAAGATGAGCACCATACGACTGGGCTTCCTCGGCGCCGGCCACATGGCCGAGGCGATCGCGCGCGGCATCCTGCGGGCGAAGATCCTCGCGCCCCGCGACATACTCGCCGCCGACGTCCAGGAGCGACGGCGACGCCTCTTTCACGACGAACTCGGCATCGAGGCCGTCGACGACAACGCCGCCGTCGTCGACGCCGCCCCCGCCCTGCTGGTGGCCGTCAAGCCGCAGCAGTTCGACGGCGCCCTGGCGGCCCTGGGCAGCCGCTTCGGCCCAAAGAAACTCGTCATCTCGATCTGTGCCGGCATCTCGACCCGCCACGTCGAGGAGGTCCTCGCCCCCGGCACGCGCGTCGTGCGGGCCATGCCCAACACGCCGATGCTCGTGGGCTGCGGCATGGCGGGCTTATGCGCCGGCGCCAAGGCTACCCCCGACGACCTGGCGCTCGCTCAGCGCCTCCTGGGCGCCGCCGCCGAGGTCATCCGCGTGCCCGAAGACCTGATGGACGCCGTCACGGCCGTCTCGGGTTCCGGCCCGGCGTACTTCTTCTACCTGACGGAACTCCTGGCAGCGGCCGGCGTGGAACTGGGCCTCTCGGAGAACGACGCCGCGCGCCTCGCCCGCGTGACCTTCGAGGGGGCGGCCAAACTCCTGGCCGAGTCGGGCGAGGACGCCGCCGCCCTTCGCCAGAAGGTCACCAGCCCCGGCGGCACGACCGAGGCCGCCCTCCAGTGGCTCGACGCCCGCGGCTTCCCGCGTACCTTCACCGACGCCGTCCGCGCCGCCCGCGACCGGGGGAGAGAACTGGGGCGATAAGGCTGATATGGAAACCGCACCGCGCTCGCTGTAGCGCGGGGGTTTATCCCCCGCGCCGCATAACCAAATGCGAGGGCAAAATGACTTCGCCGCAGGAAAATGACAAACAGCACATCGCCTTGCTCTCCGTTTTACAGATTCCTTTACTGCTAAAACAGATGTACAAAGACGCGGTTCCTCCCACAACTGAGGCAATCATTTCTTTCGTTTTTGAGAGATCGGAAGAAATGTTTCATGCCTTTTCGGCCCTCTCTGATAGGGAAGGGGCCAGGATGTTGCGCGAGATCTACGAGCCAACACGGTTAACGCGGGCCACGGTCTTTGAAATCAGGACTTGTTGTACCGCCTTGGCCTCCGCAATGCTCCCCGATGGCATGGTATCAAAAGAACACGGGGAACAAGTCACTTCCATCTTGCGGGAACTTATTGTGATGGAGTATCTAAAGCGTTCACGATACTCCGAGGAGTTTGATCGGTTGTACGCAGTTACGTCCGACAGGGGTTTAAAGTATGGTAAGCATTTGCGCGACGACCCCAAACTTCTCGAGTTATTGTATCAGAACATGTTGTGGGCCCAAACGGATTCGATAAAAGAATCGGCTGAGCGACCGGTTATAACTGGTGATTCGTTCAACAGCTTTCATGCGAAAAATGTTCTGCACGTCCTTCTTATCCGCTACATCAAGGATTTCGCCTCATTTGTTAACCGGACCGTCCCCTAATCGCCGACTGGGGGTAGCCATCGCGCCCCCCGCACCGAAACAGGAGTTGTTTTCTGAGCAAGAACAAACGCGCTAATCGCGACCAATATCACACGTGGGGGCGCAATCGCTCATTGCGACTCAAGGGTTACGATTACTCGAACCCGGCGCCTTGTCTGGTTACTTTCTGCACAGCAGACAAGAAGCCGGTACTGTGCGGCAAACTGGCCGATGCCATCCAGGAACATCTGAAGTCTGTGGCTTCGCGGTGGGGATTCCGATTGTGGGCATGGTGCATCATGCCCGATCATGTCCATGTGGTTGTCAGCGCTCCAGGAACAGACCGCACGGTTTCAGATTTTGTAGCCGCCGTGAAAAGCCTTGCCGCAAAGGCAAACCGCGACATGGGCGGGCCGGGCGGGTTATGGCAGACCGGGTTCCACGACCGGATCCTGAGGCCGACCGAACGACCAGAAGTCATCGCGGCGTACATCGTCAGCAACCCGGTGCGTAAAGGTTTAATCCGCGAAGGTGAAAGGTGGCCGTGGGTGTATCTCGACCCCGAGGCATTGTGAGAATGCGCGGGGGATAAACCCCCGCGCTACATATACGCAAGCGCTCAGGCACTCTTTCGCATCACCTCCGCCAACTGGAACGGATCCGCCGACACGACGGAACTCGCGTACATTTCCATCGCCCCCACGTCGGCGGTCTTGGCGGCCGGGTCGCCCCGGTCGACCAGGTGCACCAGGCACGGGAAGCCCTGCCACGCCGGGTCGGGCGGGCCCAGGGGCGGCATGTAGACGGCCAGGTTGTACGACTTCACGTCCTCGCGGGCGTAGACCTTGAGGGCCCGCCACAGGGCCTGCGGCAGGTCAGGATTCTCGAACCGGTCGGCCACCAGCACGATCTCGCGCTCCTTGGCGGGCGTAAGGTGCGCCAGGGCCGCCACGCTCCCGCACCGGGCCGCGAGGCCGAGCGCCTCGTGGACCTTCACGAAATCGTCGAAATAATTCGACTCGAACTGCGCCCCGTACGCCAGGGCGTCTCGCCGCAGGCGGTCGACCTTGCCGTAATGGAACTTGCGGCCGACGGTCATCTGGGCATGGCCGTGGATGATGCTGGCCCCCGCCTTCCACAGGCAGTTCCACATGAGGAAGAAGAACCGCGCGTCGCACGCCTCGGCATGGCACTTCTCGGCCCAGGCCTTGGCGGTGGCGAAGAGGTCGGCGATCTCGGCCGCCGCAAACTCGCCGTGGCGGAACCGAAGGGGGTTATGGTCCTCGAAGATCACCAGGCCGTGGTACCCGTCGTAGGCGGCCACGTTGGCACAGGTCTTCGCCTGGCCGATGCGGCCGAAGGTGTTGGCGGGTGTCAGTTCCAGCGGCCGGCAGAACGAGCACTTCGGTTTGGCCGCCTCGATTTCCTTCGCCAGGTCGCCCTCGCCCTTCGCTTCGATGGGGCGCTGCGACCGGATGGCGTTGAAGAGCGTGGCCTGGCCCGTGATGCGGCTGGCGACGTGGACGATCGGCTGGCGCCGGATGGCCTCCAGGACGCCCTCGGGCGTGGCGGCGAGGTACTTGAATGCGCCGGCGATCCAGCCCTCCATCGCCCTGGGCGGAAGGACCTGGGCCTCGCTGATCGCGAAGTCGTACAGGCGGTCAAAGAGGGCCCGTGCCTCGGGCGCCAGGCGCGCTACGGTCTGGTCGAGGGTGGTGATCGTCGGGGGCATGCGAATCTCCATGGTTGAGCCATCGCCGGCCCGCCGTGGCGGGCGAGGAGAGCCGCCGCGCAAAGCCGTGGGCGCCGGCGCAATGTCAGACGCGTTTGCTACAGGTCCTTCAGGGCCGGCAACAGGTAGTCGCGGCAGACGACTTCCCACGACATTTTCTTGGCCAACTCGCCGCCGGCCTTGATGAACGCCTCGCGGCTCTTGCGGTCGGTCGGGAGGCGTTTGAGTATCTCGCCGGCCACGCGGTCGGCCTCCTTCTCCTCGGCGGCGTCGCGTTCGCGGGGCCCGATGGAAAGGACCTTGTCGAGGGCATTGTTGCCGTTGGGTAGCCGCGTGTAGTCGGCCACCATGACGTTCGGGGTCCCCCGGCCGCCGGTCACCTTGTCGACAAAGCCCGCGCACCCGCAGATGTTCGTGATGACGCACAGTCCGCCGAAGGAGAGCGGCTCGAGTTGCGCGATGCCGAACGGCTCGTAGATAGACTGGCCGAACTCGATGTCGGTGCCCTTGCGGATGTCCAGGAACTCCATCTCGGGCGGCATCATCATGCCGCACGAGCCCCGGCTCCAGCCGAACTGGTTCACGAGGATGACGCGGATCTGGCGGGCGCACACGTTGAACTTCTGCATGTGGACGTAGAAGTCCGCCTCGCCGCCCGAGAGGTCCGGGTACCCCTCGCGGTGGGCGACCGGCCAGGAGTACCGCCCTTCCATGTCGAGAACCTCGTGGCCCTTGCGCGGGGCCCCCAGTTCGCTCGACAGAAGGTACAGCACGCCCGTCTGACGGGTCTCGCGGAACTTCTTCTCGAGGTGCCACAGGACCTTCAGGTCCCTCCACATGCCTTTCGACAGGGCCATGCGTGTGACGTGCGAGAAGACAAAGTCGGGCTTGAACTCCAGAATCGTCTCGGTGTATTTCTGGACGCGGGCCTTGGACTGCTCGACGTCGTCGGCGCTGACGTCGTACGCGGGCACGCCGTTGTACGCCAGCCGCAGGTTCTTCGAGGCGAAGTCGGCCCCCAGGAACTTCATCTCCAACAGGACTTCGTCGCCGACGCACAGGATGCAGTCGCAGAACCGCGAGGCCGACACGAGGGCGTGCTTGAAGAACGGGGCCTGGATGCCGAAGACGTCCTCGACGAACTTGCCCTTGGCCATCGCCTGCGCCAGTACGTTGTAGAACATCGTGTCGTGGCCGGGGTGGCCCTCGACGATCCGCCGCATCGTCGCCACCTCGTGCGCGTAGAACGCGGTCTTGTACGCATGCGAGTCCTGGGCGATGGCGGCCAGGGCCATCGGCATGCCCATAAACTCGTGGGCCAGGATAATCGCCGGGGGCGACTTCGCCGCCTCAATCGCCGCCAGCGCCGCCAGGCCCGGCACCGCCAGACGCACGTACTGCTCGTATTCCCACGTGTGGTACAGGTCGCTGCGGATGCCGAACCGCTCGTACAGCATCCGCTTGAACTCGCCCAGGCGGTCGAGGTTCGGGTTCGACACGTCCAGGAGCAGCACCTCAGGGCTCGACGACACGCCCGTCGTCTTGTCGCTGAACGTGCGCCGACCGTAGATGATGCCCACGCCGTAGCGCTCCTGGACCGGCCGGAACTTGGCCGCCCACCCGCCGGCGTCGGCGCCCGTCAGGCTCGAGTACAGAACCTTCCCGTTCTTCGCCAGCAGGTCCTGCACGCCGTGGTCGCCGGGGCCGACCAGGATCGACCGTCCGACGTTCTCGTTATAGCACTGGGACGTGAAGAAGCCCTGAAGGACGGCCCCGATGCCCCCCACCTTCTGAACGGCCTCGTGAGTAACGTGAATCAGCGTGCTCATGGGTCTCCCTTGTTGCGCCCGAAACCGGATGCGGCGACGCCCGCGCCTCGCCACTGGCGAGGCGCGCGAGTCCACCCCCATTCGCCGTCGGATGAGGCGGTACCCCTATTCTATCGGAATTCGCTGGGCAGGACTTTCCTATTTCGGGAAACGTTTGGCCGGGGCCGGCCTGCCGTGCATTTGCGCCCAATAGCACGCGCCCCGACCATCGGGGCGGCCAAATGGGCTCGGGGTGCGCCATCGCGCAGCCGCCCCGCTCGTCGGGGCGCGGTACCGGTCACATCGACAGCATCTTGTACGCTGTCCACGCCAGGAAGGCAATGAACACCAGGCGCAGCCACACGCGCGAGACCCGGTGCGTCAGCCGCGCGCCCACCTGGGCGCCGACCATCGCCGGTGGGGCCAGGAGACCCACGAAAATCCACGGCACGAGCAGGCTCACGCCGTGACTCGCCAGCGTCGCGTGCTTGATGGCCGCCGCCAAGAGGCACGAGAAGACGACCGTGACGGCGGAGTTGGCGATCGCCGCCCGGAGTCGCATCCTCAGCAGCACCTGCTGGGCCGGCACCGCAATCGCCCCGCCCCCGATCCCCAGGAGACCAGACGCGAACCCGACCATCAGGCCGATGCACCCGACCGCCCACCGGTTCGGCGGCGGGCCGACCACGTCGCCCGTCGCCGAGTCCACCGCCGCCAGCGGCCGCACCAGCCGGTACGCGTTCACCGCCAGCACGTACACCATCAGCAGGCCGAAGAGGCGCCACAGCAACTCGCGCGAGTCGCCCGTGAACAGGTTCCCCGCCCATACGCCTGCCAGCGACGCCGCAATGCTTGTCGGCACGAGGATCTTGACGATGCTCGTCATGACGCGGCCAGCCCGCCAGTGGCCGATGGTGGCGCTGGCGCCCACGCACACGTTCAAGACCAGCGTGGCAGCAATCGCCGTGTGCGGGTCCAGCGGCTCGCCGCCGCCGGCGTCCCAGATGATCTTCATCAGGGGCATGAAGACGATGGTGCCGCCGATGCCCAGGAATCCGCCGAGCGTGCCGCCCAAGAGACCCGTCGCCACCAGCAGCGCCATCTGCCACCACTCAAGCATCGCGTGCTCCGTCGTCGTGGCCGCCCCAGTCGGGCGAGATCAGCCGGCCCGCGTTCCTTCCCTGAAGGCTCCAGGCCAGCGTGTTGCCGAGCAATGCGGCCTGCGGAGCGTACCCGCCGGCCTTCTCCCGGATCGCCTCGCGACCGTCCGGCGACAGGATACGGGCTTCCAGGATGAGTTGGCCATGACTGTCTATGGTGCCGAGGACCCCCAGCGGCGTGCGGCACCCAGCCCCCAGCCAGCGGACCAGCGCCCGCTCGGCCACAGCGGCCCACCGCGACGGCGGATGGTCGAGCGGCGCGAGCAGTTGCCGCACGCGCTCGTCGGCCGCGCGGAACTCCAGGCCCAGCGCCCCCTGACCTGCGGCCGGGAGCATGACGTCCGTCTCGATCTCCACCATGCGATGGTCGAAGAGGCCCAGCCGCGCCAGGCCCGCCCGCGCCAGGACCGTCGCGCCGCAGACGCCCGCCTCCAGTTTCTTCAGGCGCGTCTCGACGTTGCCGCGCAGGTCGATGAACGCGAGGTCCGGCCGGACGGCCAGCATCATGGCCCGCCGCCGCGGACTGCTCGACCCGACCGTGGCGCCCTGGGGCAACTGGTCGAGACGCAGGCCCTCCGGCGTCACGAGGCATTCGCGCGGGTCCTCGCGCTCGGGCACGACCGCCTCGACCTCCAGGCCCTCGGGCAACTCCGTGGGCACGTCTTTCATCGAGTGGACCGCCAGGTCGATGCGGCCGTCCAGGAGGCCCGTCTCGAGTTCCTTCACGAAGAACCCGACGCCGGGCATCCGCGCCAGGGGCGTGGCCCGGTCGCGGTCGCCGGAGGTGCGGAAGATCTCGATCTGCACCTCCAGGTCCGGGTGGGCCGCCCGCAGGCGCGCCGCGACCCCTTCGGCCTGGATCATCGCCAGGCGGCTGCCGCGCGTGCCGATCTTCAGCAGGTTGCCCATCGCTGCTCAAACGATAGTGGAATTCGCATGCCGAGGCAAGGACTACGTGTCGCGCGTGCGCCAGGCATCATACAACAACACTCGCCCCGGCGCACATGGCCCTGCACCTTTCGATTGACCCACAGCCCGCGCCATGCGAGACTCTGAGAATCGGGGGTGCCTCGATGATCGAGACCGGAACCACCGTGCTCGTGACCGGCGCGAACGGCTTTGTCGGCGGCCGCGTCTCGGCGCACCTGCGCCAGGCCGGTTTCACGCTGCGGGCGCTGGTGCGACCGGATTCCACCCGCCCGCCGGCCCCGGCCGAGGGGTTCGAGGTGGCTCCCGGCGACGTGAGCGACGCCGCCGCCGTAGCCGCAGCCGCACGGGGATGCCAGGCCGTCATCCACTTGGCCGGAATCCTGCGCGAGCGGGGGGCGAACACCTTCGGGGCCGTCCACGTGCAGGGAGCCGAGAACGTCGTTTCCGCCTGCCTCCGTGCCGGCCTGCGGCGACTCGTGCTCATG
>Ga0315275_10007646_pt1 | contig 10456 bp, 10 predicted proteins | sample YL17G03_0_MG_FD_205557 | JGI IMG/M metagenome (GOLD analysis project Ga0315275, IMG submission 205557) | Sediment microbial communities from Yellowstone Lake, YNP, Wyoming, USA - YL17G03_0 | ecosystem: Environmental > Aquatic > Freshwater > Lake > Sediment | place: USA: Wyoming | collected...
TCGGCCTCACGTCGCTTCAGAAAACGCGCCTTCGCGATTACAGCGCTGATCCACTGCCATAGCGCGCCGATCGCAGCAAGAGCACCGAAGCAGCCCACGACGACAAGACAACCGAGGTTTTCGCGCACGACCGTCCCTCCCTCTGGGTGCGTTCAACCCGACCCGCCCTCCTGAGTGAAGAAGCCCGGAAACGCCGCCGCCATTTCTTCCGGAAACCTCGCCGGGGGCAGTTCCGTTGGCTTGTTCCGATAGTAGCGCGGCGAATCGCACACGAACCAGGTTCGGGTGAGCTTGACCCATTCTTTGCCGGAGAGGTCGTTGAGGTTGTTGGTTCCGCGCATGGAGTGTAGATTCTTGGGCAGGAGGCGAAGCTCCTGCCCTACGACTGCATCGCATGGTCGCTCAGGGGGTCCCTCGTCTCTGCGCCCTGCTCCGGCGTATCCGCTCCTCAACCGCCGCCGCCTTCTGTGCCGGCGTGAGATTGGGGTCGTTCATGGTGGGCGCGAAGCTCTCTGGGTCCTCCCATATCTCCTTCTGCGTGAGAAACCGACGCGGTTTGCCGTCATAGAACACGGTCATGACGTACGCGTACCCGTCGTCGTTAAGGAACTGCTTCACCTGGTCCTCAGTGAGATCCCACTCCTCTTCGCGGACTTCATGGGCTTCGCTTTCAAGCGCTTCGAACATCTCGTCCGGGTCCATGCCGTCAAACGGTCCGAAGGGGCCGCTGATCCGGACTCTGCAGCGTCGCGTCCGCTCCATCGTTGCTTCCCCTGAAGGCTATGGCTTGGTAAGGCCATCCTACGTACTGGCAGTCGTTTTCCTGTCCTACTGGGCAGGACGCGAAGGTCCTGCCCTACGAGGCTGTGGTTCAGATGTCGCTAACCAACCTCTCCCTCAGCCTCGTGTACCTCTTCGCCGGGCGGTTGTTGCGGACGGCGGTCCAGATGGCGGGGCGGTTGCCGACGAGGACGCACTTGCGCTGGGCGCGGGTGAGGCCGGTGTAGAGCAGGTTGCGCTGGAGCATGACGTACTGGCTGGTGTGATGCACCAGCACTACCGCCGGGTACTCGCTCCCCTGGGCCTTGTGGACGGTGAGGGCGTAGGCAAGCTCGAGTTCATCCAGGTCATCGTAGTCGTAGAAGGCGGTGGTGTCGAAGAACTGCACGGTCGCCTTGCCCGCCGACGGGTCGGCCGCGAGCACTGTGCCGACATCGCCGTTGAACACTTCCTTCTCGTAGTTGTTTACGGTCTGCACGACCCGGTCGCCCTCGCGGATGACCTTCTCGCCCCGCTTCAGCTCTCGCCTCCCATGCCTGGGCGGGTTGAGGGCGGACTGAAGCACCGCGTTCAGCTCGACGGTGCCGAGCGCTCTCTTATTCATTGGGGTGAGCACCTGGATGTCCTGCGGGCGGAAGCCCTGGCGGGGCAACTCCTGGCCCACTATCTCGACGATGCGTTGGACGAGGGCCTCCTGACCCTCCTCGGAGATGAAGGTGCAGTCATCGGCCGGCCTTGGTGGGAAGTGGAACTCGGGGGGTTTGCCGCTATTGACACGGTAGGCGTTCATGACGATCTGGCTCTCGCGGTCCTGGCGGAAGATCTCCGTCAGCCGCGCAACAGGCACCGCCTTGGAGTCTATCAGATCGCGCAGCACCAGCCCCGGCCCGACCGAGGGAAGCTGGTCCACATCGCCCACGAGGATGAGCCGGCCTTTGTCGGGCACCGCCCGCACCAGCGCGTGGGTCAGCTCGATGTCGAGCATGGAGGCTTCGTCCACGATCACGCACTCGGCGTCCAGCGGGCGCTCCTCGTTGCGCCGGAACTGCCAAGCGACAGGATCTATCTCAAGCAAGCGATGGATCGTCTTGGCGGCGCGGCCCGTGACCTCGGCGAGGCGTTTGGCGGCGCGGCCGGTGGGGCTGGCGAGCGCCACCTTGCACCCGCACTGCTCGAATAGATCAACGATGGAGCGGGTGACCGTGGTCTTGCCAACACCGGGACCGCCGGTGAGCACGACGACTTTCTCGCTGAGCGCGAGGCCGACAGCATCGGCCTGCTGCTGAGAGAGGGTGGCGCCGCCGACGGTGCGATCACCCGCGAGCCAGGTGGCGAGCGATTCGGCGGTCGCCCTGGTCTCGGGCTCGGCGGTCCGCAGCCGGCGGAGATGCTGAGCGACTTCGCGCTCGGCGCGCCAGAGCCTGGGGAGGTAGACCGCGGCGCCGTCGGCGGCCTCGTCTTCTACGACGATCCAGTTGTTCCCGAGGAGCCGCGCCTGGGCGTCGGCGAGCGCCTCTGCGTCATCGCATTCGAGCAGACGGGCGGACTGTGAAAGGAGAACACTCTCGGGCAGGAAGCAGTGCCCCTGCTGGGCCGCTTCCTGGAGCGCGTAAGTGATGCCGGCCTCCAGCCTGAAGGGAGAACTGAAGGGGAGCCCAATAGCGCGGGCGATGCGGTCGGCAGACTTGAAGCCGATGCCGTCCACTTCCATCGCCAGCCGGTAGGGGTTCTCCTCGACGACGGCAGCGGACTGGGCACCGAAGTGGCGGTGGATGCGGATCGCCTGGGCGGAGCTGATGCCCATGCCCTGAAGGCGCATGAGGACGCCCTGCGCGTCCTCTTCCCGCTGGCGGCGCCATTCCTCGCCGATGGCGATGGCTTTCTTCTCGCTGATGCCGCGGACGGCGGCGAGTTGAACGGGCGCTTCCTCGAAGACGCGCAGCGTGTCGTCTCCGAACCGCTCGATGATCGCCTCCGCCAGCGCGGGGCCGATCCCCTTGATGCCGCCGCCTGCTAGGAAGCGCTTGATTGAATCGGCGGTCATGGGGCGATCAACCTGGTAGCGGATGAAGCGGAACTGCTCGCCGTACTGCGGGTGTGTGGCCCAGTCGCCCCAGAGCTTCACCTCCATGCCCGGCTTGGCGCTGGCGATGCAGCCGACGATGGAGACCAGCTCCCCCGCGCCGCTGGATCGCTCGTGCACCCGGAGCCGCGCGACGGTCCAGCCGTCCTCCTCGTTGTGATGGCGGACCTGCTCGATGGTGCCATCGAGCTCGCGCATTTCGCCGAAGAGCTCGGCCGTAACAGACATGAGATCAGACGTTCGACAGTTAGGAAGCGCGACCTGCCCTGCCGCGGCCCTGCCTCCTCGGTGGAGTGCGCCTAGCTAGTCGTCCGCGGCCTCAGTAGAGGAGACGAGCTCAGCGCGGGCGCGCCAGCTCTCCTCCCACTCCGGCTTGGGGGCGGTCTTGCGCCACGGATCGCCGTAGGAGGCCTGATCTTCGAGCACCTTGTGCAGTTGCTGGTCGTCTATCAGTCCCATCGCGATAAGGATGTGGCCCAGTTGGCCTCCGTGGTTGCGCTGCTTGTCCAGCGCCTCTGCTAGCTGCTTCTCGGTGATCAGATGGTACTTGTGAACGAGGAGCTGACCGAGCAGCGGCGGCGCTGGCTCCTCGGCGCCGCTGGAGTGCGGCGGAAGCAGTTTGCGCGGGTGGTGGTCGGCGGGACCTTTGAGTGGCCGACCGTGCTGGGCGCCGGCGACTGCCAGGGCGGCGCCACAGACGAGGGTGACGAGCCCCGGCAGGTAGAGGATGGGGTTGTCCCCAGACCACGCCTGGCCCGCCCAAATGCCGGCGCTGCCGGCCAGCGCCGACCCGAGGACGAGCTCAGCCCACGCCAGCCAGCGAGGGGTAGGCTGGTCAGGCACAGAGAGCGCGCGCGGGCTGGCGGCGTGGCTGCTGCGTGTAGCTGACATTCGCGGATTGGCCTTCCAGAGATTGGCTGCCGGCCTCCTGTGCGGAGGCGCTCAGTGTAGGTATCGGCTGGTGGGAGGGGGATATGAAGTGGGGACTGCCGAGGGGCGAACCCCACCCCCTTCCCCCTCCCCGCGCGCGGAGAGGGGGAGGTGGCAGCACAACCCGGCGCAGGTCTGGGAACCCACCAGAGGCGGGCAGGCCTGCGGTGGTGCCGGGCGGCCGCTGGCCGTCTTGACAGGGGAACGTGACAATGCCGAAGGGGGAGCGGAGTTGCGGCGGATATTCAGCACGTACAATGGTGCCAGGAGGACGGATCATGGCGAAGGTGGAGAAGAGGACCATTGCCGGTCGCGAGCTGGCTGGCTCGCACGCTGGTCACGCGCAGCACCTGTGTGAGTTGGTGGCGAAGAGGCGGATGAACGAGGTGGCCGAGCTGTCGGGCGGTGCGAAGTACGTCTGCTACATCTGCGGGCGGGCGGCTGCGAAGGCGGCCAATCTCTGCGAACCGGTCGAGATCTGAGAGGGCAGAGCGAGCGGGGTCGGCTAGTCGGCACAGCGGCGCGGCTACTGGGCCCGGCGGATCAGGTCCTGCTGCACTTCCGGCAGTAGGCGCACGAAGTGCTCGCTGAATCCGGTCACGCGCACGAGCAGGTCGCGGTATTGCTCGGGGTGCTCGACCGCGTCGCGAAGCATCGCCGCGTCGGCGAAGACGAGGTGCAGCTGCATCCCGCCCTCTGCGAAGTAGGCCTTGAGCAGCGCTGACAGGCGCGCGACACCATCCGGTCCCTCGAAATGAGAGGGGCTGAGACGAATGGGCGATCCGCCGGAGCAGGTGAGATGGTGCGGCACGCTCGCCATGCAGCGGAGCACCTCGGTGGGAGTCCGACTCCGGCCCGGGGCGGGGGAGAAGTCCATGCTCAGCGGCTCGCCCTGCAATCGCCCGTCGGGGGTGGCGGGTGTTCTCCGGCCCTGCTCGAGGTGGTAGAGCCAGGAGTGGTAGGTCGGCCTAAGCCTTACTCCGGGCAGGCCGTCTCCGGCCGCGGTCACTTCCTCGGCCCAGGCCGTTCCGACTCGTTCCACCATGGCTAGGACCTCCGGGTCGTCCGAGCCATACCAGTCATCGCGGCTGACAAGCGATTGCTGTAACTCTTCGTCTCCCTGGTAGTCGCGGCGCAGCACCGCCGCGAACTCGCGCAGGCCTACCCTGCGCTGGCAGTAGACGAAACGCTGGATCGCGAGGAGTGAGTCAACGGTGGTGGCGAGGCCGATCAGCCGCTGTTCGACGAACCGGTCGCCAGTCGCGTCGAGCAGGCCGTGGGCGAGCAGGGGATAGCCTGCCTTCTCCTGCCACGCGGGCGCGTGCTGGGCGACGGCGGAGGCGAGCGATTCCCTGAGTTGGGAGCGGAAGGCGCCGAAGAAGTCATCGAAGGTGGGCAGCACCTCCGGCTGCGGCGTGGCGGCGCTGGCTGGATCGCCGGTCACCAGATCCCTTCCCCCGTTCATCGCCAGCAGGACCATGCGGGGGCCGTTGTGCTGCTCGTCGAGCAGCGGCAGGCCCCGCCCGGGAATGAAGCACAGCATGCAGGCGCAGTGGGCATAGTCTCTCGCCTGCTCGAGGGCGATTCCATTGCGGACGAGGGCCGGGATGATGGCGCCATCGCTGTAAGGGAAGACCGGCAGCCGGTCGCGCATCAACTCGACGGCGGCGGTCCAGAACGTGTCATCCATGCCACCGAAGTACCGGATCACGAGTGTCGGTTCTCGATGTTGGAGGAGGCGTCTCGCCTCCAGGAAGACGGAGGAAAGCTCGTTCACCGCGCTTTCGCCGTTGGGTACGACCCCGCCGAGAGTGATGTAGTAGTGCGAGAACCGGGTCGGTGTGCGCTTCGTGCTCTGGAAGTCGGTAGCGATGTGGCCGGATAGCTGAGGCAGCGTGATCATCATGACGGCGAGCAGCTCGGCCGCCTCGGCGCGCGTAAGCCGACCCTCAGTTAGGTCCCTCTGGTAGAACGGGAGCAGGTACTGGTCCATCCGGCCGGGGGTGATGTCGCGTCCGCCGATCAGGCAGGAGAGGACCATGTGGAAGAGCGCGAAGAGTTGGAGCGCGTCGCGGAATGTTTCAGGGGGATCGGTAGAGATGCGCTGGCAGCATTCCACCGCGCGCAGCAGATCCTGGCGCTGGCTGACCGGCGCATCACGTGCGACACGGCGCGCCTCGGACGCGTATCGCGAGGCGAGTATCGAGAAGCCCTCCAGTGACAGGGCCACGCCAGCGAGGAGGTCCCGCTCTGCATCGGAGCCGGCCGCTTGCTCCCCTGCCTTTGCCTCCGAGATGAGCCCGCCGACGCCGAGGCGAAGGAGCTTGGCCCAGTCCGGGATGTAGATGCTCGCCGCATCGAGGAACCCGGGCACACCGGGGTACAGGAACAGCTCGGGGTGCTGCTCTACGAACCGCTCCTCATCGGGGGCGGGCACCGTCTCTTTGACGCGGGCGAGCAGCACTTCGAACGGCTCGACGACAGGCGTGATGCCGCTGCATAGGTCGCGCACGGCCATCCCCTGCCGCAGGCCGGGCGGCAGGTTTCCGTACTTGCAGCGTGCCGCCTCAAGGATGAGAGCTCGCTCGAGGAAGACGGCCTCATCGGGATAGGCGAGATAAGCGTGTTGAATTGCTTCGAGATCGTATGCCACACGCGGCTCCGGTGTGATCCACAACTCCCAACGCATGGGGGTCTGCGGACGAATGCATTGGGTATCGGCAGCGGGAGCCCGCAGAGGGGCTCCCCTACGGGGCTTCCCGCGCACAGGTAGGGATTCGGCTTCGCGTGCCCGGCCTCCTGTCCGCTTCCGGCCTGATAGGGCGGCCGGGCGTGTGCGTCGAACGACAGAGCAGTGGCCTGCGCTGGTGAGCGGCCACAAGGAGGTATCGGTGGCACGGATCTACTACGACGCTGACGCCGACCCGTCGGTGCTGAAGGGTCGCACCGTCGCGATCATCGGCTACGGAAACCAGGGGCAGGCGCAGGCGATGAACCTGCGCGACAGCGGGGTCCGCGTCATCGTTGGCGGTATCCCGGACGAGACGCTGAAGCGGGCGAAGGCGGACGGGTTCGAGACGATGAGCACGGCGGAAGCGGCGCAGCGCGGTGACATCATCTGCCTGCTGATCCCGGACGAGATTCAGCAACAGGTCTACCGCGACGAGATCCTGCCCCACCTGACCGCGGGCAAGGCGCTCGACTTCGCGCACGGCTACAATGTCCATTACGGGTTCATCGCGGCGCCGAAGGGAGTGGACGTCATCATGGTTGCGCCTCGGATGATCGGCGTCGGCGTGCGATCAGCCTACGTGGCTGGCAAGGGAGTGCCCGCGTTCGTGGCGGTGCAGCAGGACGGCTCGGGCGAGGCATGGCGGAAGACCCTCGCATTTGCTCGCGCGATCGGCTCCACGCGGTCCGGCGCGATCGAGTCAACGTTCGCGGAGGAGACCGAACTCGATCACTTCAGCGAGCACCTCGTCTGGCCGGCGGTGTTCCGGATTCTGGTCGGCTCCTACGAGTTCCTGACGGCGAAGGGATACCAGCCGGAGGCGGTGCTGATGGAGTTGTGGGCATCGAAAGAGGCGGCGGAAGTGCTGGAGCAGATGGCAGAGGTCGGTATCTTCAAGCAGATGGCATTCCACTCGGCGACGAGCCAGTACGGTACGCTGACTCACATGGATAGCTCCCTGCCACCGGAGACGGATGAGTGCATGGAGGCCGCGCTCGCTGAGATCAAGGACGGCAGCTTCGCGCAGGAATGGGAGCTGGAGCAGGGGGCCGGCTACCCGGTGTTCAGCCGACTGAAGCGGGAGGCGCTGAGCCATCCGGTGAACGAGGTCGAGCGGAGGACAAGGGACCTTCTCGGCTAGCGCAGCTCCAACTCGAGCACGGCGTGCGTCAACGGCGGCATGCGGTAGGTGAACCGCGCGCCGGTCGCCTTGAGCGGCTGCGTCCGGCAGGTCACGCGTTCCTTGCCGAAGTCGTTGACGGCGTCCGGGCGGTCTCCCGTGACGACGTGGGCCGCGCCACCGGTTATCTCGCCCTGCTGCAGCACGATCGCCACGTCCTGCCGCTCCTCCTTGCTCAGGTTGACCAGTGAGAGGAAGAGCTTTCTCGATGCCTCGTCGAACGTCGCGAGCGCGTCGAGGTAAGGAACGGCCGCGACGCCCGCGTAGTCGGCGCGGTAGGTGTCGCACCCGACGTAGGCGTCCAGCGCGATGCTGCCGCTGCGCGCGGCCGCCAGCCGCAGGGGATGGTAGATGGTCTGCAAGAACATGCCCTCGGGGCTGGTGAGGATCGCGGCGATGACGTTCACCATCTGGGCGAGGTTACCGATCTCGACTGCCTGGCAGTTGCGGCGCATCATGTTGAGGTAGACGGCGACCGAGAGCGCGTCGGTGAGGTCGTAGCGTTCCTCCATCCTGTCGTCGTGCACGCGATACCACACGTTCCATTCGTCCAGCGCCACCCGGATCGGGTGCTTCACTCGCCGGTCGCGCCGGACCTGCTCGATCAACTGCCACAGGAATCGCAGGTACTGCTCGGAGCGATAGGGCTGGGCGACCGTAGAGTAGTGCGCGTCCTGACCCGGCGTCGGGCCCCAGTAGAAGTGGTAGGAGATGTAGTCCACCACGTCCCCGCACTTCCCCAGCACCTCGCGGTCCCAGTCGAGGTCCTGTCCGCCGCAGAGGACGAGCTTGATGGCGGGATCGGTCGCCTTCATCAGCTTGGCGCACTGACGAGCGAACTTCGCGTAGTCCTCCGCGGTCTTGTGCCCGATCTGCCAGTCACCATAGATCTCGTTGCCGAGGCCCCAGTACATAACGCGGTGGGGGTGGGTGAAGCCGTGCTCGGCGCGCAGAGCAGCGTACGAAGTACCGGCATCGCCGTTGCAGTACTCGACCCAGGCGGCGGCCTCGTCCATGGTTCCGGAACCGAGGTTGGCGCAGAGATAGGGCTCGGTGTCGAGCGCGCGGCAGTACTGGATGAACTCGTTGGTGCCGAACTGGTTCGACTCGACGGTGTTCCAGGCCAGCTCGGGCCGGACTGGGCGCTTGTCCTTCGGCCCGACGCCGTCGAGCCAATGGTAGCCTGACACGAAGTTACCGCCGGGCCACCGCAAGATCGGCGGCTGGAGCCCTCGCGCTGCTTCCAGCACATCGGTGCGGAAGCCGTTGGCGTCCGATATGGGTGAGCCGGGCTCATAGATGCCGCCGTAGATGCAGCGTCCGAGGTGCTCGATGAACATCCCGTACACCTTGCGGTCAACGACGCCCAGGCGGCGGTCGAGGTCAACCTTGACGACGGCCATGGAGGCTACAGCTCCTGCAGCAGCTCGATGGGGATGCCGTCCGGGTCGCGAAAGAAAGCGCACCGGAGGTTCTTGAAGGTCCTGGGCTCAATGTAGAAGCTGTAGCCGAGGTCCTTGATGCGCCGGTACTCGGCGTCACAGTCGTCCACGGTGAGGGCGAGGTGGACGTAGCCGACCTCATTGCGGTCCTCGCCCGGGTCCTTGGGCTTGGCGCCGCCGAAGAGCTCGACCGAGGTGTCGCCGAAGGCGAGCATGATGAGATAGCTGCCGTCATCGAAGTGGAGCTTCATCTTCTCGCGCATCCCGAGCACGTCTCGGTAGAAGCGCGCCGACCGCTCGATATCTGTGGTCTTGATTGCGAAGTGGTGGAAGCCTTTGATCACTTTCCTCTCTCCCAACTGTGGTTCGCCATCGGCGTTGCTGTCTGACCCGTCGCTGGTTCGGCTACGTGACCTCTGAGAACTTCGACTTCGGGTTGCCGCACACGGGGCACCTGTTCGGGGCCTCGCCCACGACGGTGTTCCCGCAGACGCTGCAGACGAAGATCGGCGCCGCGGGGAGATCGCTGCCGGCCTGGAGCGACTTCAGCGCGCCGTTGTAGAGGCCGTGATGGATCTCTTCAATCGCGAGGGCATTCTTGAACGACATGGCGGCGCCCTTGTTGCCGTCGGCCTCGGCTTCGGTCACGAATCCGGGGTACATGCTCTTGAACTCGTGCGCCTCGCCTGCGGCGGCCGCCTGGATGTTCTCCGCCGTCGTCTTCACTCCGCCCATCACCCGCAGGTGGGCGTGGGCGTGGACCGTCTCGGCCGCGGCGGCGGCGCGGAATAGCCGCGCGATCTGCGGATAGCCGTCGGCATCTGCTTTCTCCGCAAACGCCAGATAGGTGCGGTTCGCCTGGCTCTCGCCGGCGAAGGCTTCACGCAGGTTGTCCATGGTAGCCATCGGTCTCGTCCTCCCTGGTACGGCAGGTGCTCCACGCCTCGGAGTGGTGAGCCTGCGCGATGACTTCGCCGTCGCGCCGCGAATCTCCCTGTGACCAGGATCGCCGTAACAGCTCACTCTCGGTGAGAGCGGTCTTTAGACGCCGATGAACACAGATGCACGCAGATGGGAACAAGACTTCCTTTGGAGGGCATCGTGATGCCCTCCAAAGCAAGAAGCACGTGGTCACTGTCAGCGCTCATCTGCGTCTGATGCTCCTGCAATCCCGTTCCGTTCTTCATCATTTGTGAACCCTTACGGATCGCCTGACGCCAAACGCAATCATTGTTCCAACCAAATTGGCACATAGCGCCACGCGGCCCTCAGCTCCGCCTCCAGCTCCGCGCAGCCAGGCGAGAGCGACC
>Ga0315275_10007648_pt1 | contig 10455 bp, 5 predicted proteins | sample YL17G03_0_MG_FD_205557 | JGI IMG/M metagenome (GOLD analysis project Ga0315275, IMG submission 205557) | Sediment microbial communities from Yellowstone Lake, YNP, Wyoming, USA - YL17G03_0 | ecosystem: Environmental > Aquatic > Freshwater > Lake > Sediment | place: USA: Wyoming | collected...
CGTCGGGCAGGTCGACGACGATGACGTCGTCCTCGTCCGGAACCTTGACGATCTTGGCGACGCGGCCGATCGTGCCGTTGACGAAGCGGCCCTTGCGGTCGTTCGTCAGGAGCATGACCTGGGCCCCCGGCTTGAGCTCGAGCGTCTCTTCGGTCGGGAGGGAGGAGCGGTCGAATTTACCGTCGATCAAGGCCTCATAGGCGCGGGCCCGGCCCGGTAGGGAGGCCAGCTTCTCGCGGTTCCGGGCGGCGGCCAGGTCGTTCGTGCTGGTCAGGGTGATGGTGAACTCGCCGTCGGGCGGGGAGTAGCCGGGGCGAAGGCGGCTGTTGAGGTGGACGATCTGCTCGTCGTCGACGGAGCGGTTGCGGATGGCGTTGAGGAGGCCGATGAAAGCGGGGTCTGTCTGGCGGTAGACTTTCTCGAGCTCGACGAAGTCCATGTCGAAGGTCAGCTCGCCGAAGATCTTGGCCGAGAAAAAGTAGGGCGACTCGTAGCGGGCTGTGGGGGCGTCGGGGTCGGAAGCGCCGCGAAAGGAGGGAAAGGGATCGGCGGCGAAAAGCCCCTTCTCGCGGCTCGTGACGACGGGTGGCAGCTGGTAGAGGTCGCCGATGAAGATCATCTGCAGGCCGCCGAACCATTCGCGAGGGCGCGGGCCGTTGAGGCGGAGGAATTTCTCGACGCAGTCCATGAGGTCGGCCCGGACCATGGACACCTCGTCGATGATGATGGCGTCGAGGTTGCGGTAAAGGGCGGCGCGGTCCGCGGCCGCGCCCTTGGCCTTGGAGAGCTTGCGGACCGCGTCCGGGGTGATGTCGGGCTTGAAGCCGAAGAAGGAGTGGACCGTCTGGCCGCGGACGTTGAGGGCGGCGACGCCGGTCGGGGCCAGGACGGCGATGCGCTTGGGCGTCTGGGAGCGGAAAAGCTCGAGAAGGGTCGATTTCCCCGTCCCGGCTTTCCCGGTGATGAAGACGTGGCGGTTCGTGCCCTCTATGATGTCGAGAGCGCGGCGGAAGCCGGGGTTGATCTCGATCTTCAAATATTGCTCAACTTTGAGCTGATCAGGCGGTTGAGGCTGATGCCTTCTTCAGCCGCCTTGATTGCAAGGTCCCTATGCACTTCCGGGGGGAGCCGGACAAGGAACCTCCCACTAAAACTCTTTCCGGAAAGAGGAGGCGGTGGGGTTTCTCCGTTGTCCCGCATATCCATGACAGCGTCGTTTACGATCTTCCGGATCCCCTGGAGCGCAGCCTCGGGGCTCTTGGCAAGCCAGCTGAGACCGGGGAATTCGACGCAAAGACCGACGTATTCCTGATCATCATCTGACCAGGTGACGCGATAGGTATATCGGTCATTTTGCAGGCTCATGTTCTCTCTCCCAGCGATTTATCGCGGCTAGCACCTGTTTAACCTGATAGGCTTTCGCCATGCCATTTTTGCCCTTCTGGATATTGATCCGTGAATCTCCTGCCCAGGGCATCCTGTAGATCCTATGACGGCCTCTCTTCTGTCGGGGCGTGCCAAAGTACTGGCCACAGACTTTGCACAAATCATCGAAGCGGACATTTCTGGGGCTCCCCCTCATCTTGCTGAGGGTTTTCTCGACTATGTCAATCATAATGATATCAATAATGATACTACATTGTCAAGGGGAGCTTTTGAGATCTAATAATTAGACAGACGAATTTGTGCGGCCTGTTTTCTCAGCTGAACGGAAATAGAGGGGATACGTACCGCTTCTCACGCACCGGTACATGTCCCCGGCAAGAGTCGTCCGGCGAGCGACAGGCTAGACGATTGAGCCCTACCGCTCGAGCGCGATCTCCGCTAGCTTCGCCTCTTTGAGCACCGCGTTGACCGCGGCGAGCTCGCGGGTCTTGAGCGATTCCCATTTGTCCAGAAGTGCGCGCAGGGCTTGGCGCCGCTCGGCGACGGCCGCGGCGAGCTGGCTCGTCGGGGCGACGTCGGCGGCCTGGAGCATGTTCATCAGAGAGTTGAGCGAGCTGCCGATGCCCGTGAGCGAATCCGGGGCGCCTGCGCCTCCGGGTCCGCCAGGACCCATTTGGCCGCCCGTGCCGCCGCCGGGCCCTCCGGTGCCGCCCACTCCTGCTTCGATCGTCGCCGCTTTTTTATCGAACGCGGCCAGCGCCTCCGTGACCCCCGCCGGGCTCTGCGCCTGGCCGGCCGCTTCCTGGGCCTTCTTGATCCGTCCGCGCAGGGCGCGCATCTTCTGGAGGGCCGACTGCGCGTCCAAGATCCCGTCGTACATCGCCCGAGACATCTCGAACTGCCGGGCCAGGCCCGCCGCCGGGGTCTTGACCCGCGGATCTATGCGTAAAGTGAGGGGCTGTTGGAGGGTTTGGCCGTTCACCGTGAGTTTGACGGTGTAGAGACCGGGGGGCGCCCAGATCGAATTGGGAGTCGGCACGGTGTTATACGGGGTGGCCGAGATGGGCAGGCCGCCTCTCCCGCGCCCTCCTCCCTCGAGGGGCTGGTAGCGCATGTCCCAAAGGAAACGGTGCATGCCCGCCGCCGTCTTCAGCGTCAGGGGCTTGCGGTACCAGTAGAGGGGCACGGGCGCGCTCTCGGGCGTCGGGTATTCGCCCTTGTCCTCGCTCGAGTAGCGGCGGATGACGCGTCCTGTTCCGTCGACGATCTCGATCGTCACCGGCCCCGAGACGTCAGCCTTGAGAGCGTAGTCGATGACCGCGCCGTCGGGCGGGTTCTCGCCGCCGGGTTCGTCGGGCGGAAGCGGCGTATCCGTGTTCTGATTCCAACGGACGCGCGTGGCGACCTTGGGCTTGAAGAGGGTCGCGTCGGTCGCGGCCGCGCTCTCGTCGAGCTGGCGCAACGGCGTGATGTTGTCGAGGATCCAGAAGCCCCGGCCGTGCGTCGCCGCGACCAGGTCGTCGTCCTTGACGATGACGTCGCGGACCGAGCTCGGGGCCATGTTCAGGCGGAGCGTCTGCCAGCGGTCGCCGTCGTCGAAGGAGACAAAGACTTCGCGCTCGGTCGCCGCGAAAAGGAGGCCCCGCCGCACGGGGTCTTCGCGGACGGCGTTCGTCGGTGCGCCGCCGGTGATGCCGTTCACGATCTCGGTCCAGGTCTTGCCGCCGTCGTGGGTGCGGTAGAGGTGCGGCCGCATGTCGTCGAGGCGCAAGGTGTTGACCGCGGCGTAGGCGGTCAGGGCGTCGAAACGCCCGGCGTCCATGACCGAGACCTTGGCCCACGGGGTGAGTTGGGGCGGCGTGACGTCGGCCCAGGTGCGGCCGCCGTCGGCCGTCGTGTGGATGAGGCCGTCGTCGGTTCCGACCCAGATGCGGTTGATGTCGACGTAGGAGGGGGCGACGGTGTAGATGACGCCGCGCTGGGAGGGCTGGGCCGACTGCTCGCCCTTATACTTGCCGACGCCCGCCGGCACGTCCCAGGTCTTGCGGGTGAGGTCGGGGCTTATCTGCGTCCAGCTGTCGCCTCCGTTCCGCGTTTTCCAGAGCGTGTTGGCCGCGAAATATAGAGTCCGCGGATCGACGGGCGAGAAGAGGACGGGCTGGGTCCGGACGGTCCTCCAGCCGGGCCCGCGGGAGACCCTCGGACCGACCGTCTGGACCTGGTTGGTACGCCGGTCCCAGCGCGTTACGTTGCCGCCGCCGTAGACGATGTCGGGGTCGAGGGGGTCGGGCGCGGCATAACCGTACTCGTCGACGCCGACGGTGCTCCAATCGCGGAAGGTGATCCGGCCGTCGTCGCCCCGGCTCGAGACGCCGGCCGAGCCGCTCTCCTGCTGGCCGCTGTAGAGGCGGTAGGGGAAGGCGTTATCGGCCGCGGCGTGGTAGAGTTGGGCCGTCGGCTGGTTGTACCAGGAGCTCCAGGATTCGCCGCCGTTGACGGTGATGACCGCGCCCTGATCGCTGGCGTAGAGGATGACGTCGGGGTTCGAGGGGTTGATCCAGACATTCTGGTAGTCGTCGCCGCCCGGGGCGCCCTTGAAGGCCCGGAAGGTGCGGCCGCCGTCGGTCGATTTCCAGGAGACGGTCGAGACGACGAAGAGCGTGTCGGGGTCGGACGGGTGGACTGCTAGGCGGGGGAGGTCGCCGCCGCCGATGCGCCCGGCCGGGCGCGTGTCGGCGAGGCGCGTCCAGGTGGCGCCCGCGTCGTCAGAGCGGAAGAGGGCCGTGCCGCGGGCGAAGGCGACCGCTGCGTAGATGCGGCGAGGGCTCGACGGGGCGATGCCGAGGTTGATCTGGACGATGGCGTCGGGCGCGGCGGAGGCCTTCGATCCGGCGCTGGCCGGCGCATAAAGCTCGAGCTTGCGCCACGTCGTGCCGCCGTCGGTCGATTTGAAGAGGCCGCCGTTCGGGCCGTTCCAGGCGGCGTTCTCCCAGGGGCCCTGCCGCGATTCCCAAAGGCCGGCGTAGACGATGGCCGGGTTCGCGGGGTCGAAGGCGAGCTCCGAACCTCCCGTGTTCTCGTCGACGTAGAGCACGCGCTCGAAGGTCTTGCCGCCGTCGAGGGAGCGGTAGATGCCGCGCTCCTCGTTCGGGCCGTAGGGGTGGCCGAGGACGGCGGCGAAGACGCGGTCGGGTTTGCGCGGGTCGACGATGATCTGGGGGATCTGCTGGCCGTCGCGCAGGCCGAGGTGGGTCCAGGTCGCGCCGGCGTCGGTCGACTTATAGATGCCGTCGCCGACCGAAAGGTCGGGGCGCTGGAGGCCTTCGCCCGAGGCGACGTAGACGATATCGGGATTCGAAGGTGAGACGGCGATGGCGCCGATGGAGCCCGACGGCTGGTCGTCGAAGATGGGGTGCCAGGTGCGGCCGTAGTCGTTCGTCTTCCAGACGCCGCCGTTGCAGACGCCTATGTAGAAGACGTTGGGCTGGGAAGGCACGCCGGCCACGGCCCGGGTGCGTCCGCCGCGGTAGGGGCCGATCGAGCGCCAGCGCATTTCTGAGAACAGGCGCTGGTCGACCGGCTGGGCCGAAAGGGGAGGGGCGAGGAGCGTCGTGAGGAGCGGGAGGAGCGCCGCGAGGGCGAGGGCGAGGATGAATCCGGAAAGGGGACATGAAAGGGGACATGTACCTCGGGTACGTGTCCCCGAGCCTCCTCCCGTGTTTCTTTGGCAGTTGAGATTAGCGGTCATGGGGTTTTCTCCTTCGGCGACAGCGGGCGTTGCCAATGGCCGCTATCGGCCATTCCCGGCTTACGGCCGGGGTCAATGAGCCGAATATATGAAAAGCCGTGGTGGGATGTCAATCAACGACATCGGGGACAGAGGAGGATAGCGCTGAAGATTTATCCGTTTTGGGGTAGAAACTTACCCACCTCTCTTCCCCGCTTTCGGATTCCTGTTTGCCTATTTAATAGACCGTATAGGACAAAGCACTAGGTAGATGGCCCCTCCGAATATGGCCGCGAAGATGACCGAATAGAGATACTCGGGGCTGGAATAACCTGCCTTCCACGCCGGCATGAAGATATACTCGCCCACCCCGAAGATGAGGGCGGCTAACGACCCGATCCAGCACTTGAGGCATTTCGGGCAGCCGCCGTCGATCCTGAGTTGTCTGTTCAAGAGATGACAGGTCACGAATCCTGCCGCCCAACAGCCGACGGCCATGAGCAACAAACGCATGAAAGCCGTCCTTTAAGGAATTGATTTATCGCGGACCTTCGTTGTCGCTTCGAGGGCCCGCGCTTCGTCCGTCCTGCCGGCCGCCCTGAGGAGCGCCGCGTATTCCCGGGCGGTTCCCCGGTAATCGAGGCTCGTCTCAGACAGCTCGGATCCTATGAATTCCAGGGCCCGCCGATATTTCGCCTCAGCCTCCGCGAGATTTCCGTCTTCGCGGAAGAGATGCCAGGCCCGCTCGGCGATCACGAGGCCCCAGAGCACCTTGTCGCCCTCGCCCTCCTTCTCGCAGAGGGCCTCGGCGCGGGCCAATTGGGTCAGGGCCGCCTCGTGGTCGCCCTTCAGGCGGAAGCAGCGGGCCAGGCCCCAGAGGGCCTCGGCCGCCCTGAAATGATCGGGCCCGACCTCCTTTTCGACGATGGCCAATGCGCGGACGAAAATACCGTGAGCCTCGTCCCTCCTGCCCATGGCGATCAGGAAACTGCCGAGGGCACTCAGGGAATGCGCGACCCTGACGCTTCCGGTCCCGAACGTTTTCTCCATGATCGCGAGGGAACGCCGCAGCAAGGGCTCGGATTCGGCGGACCGGCCCATCTGCAGGCAGACGTCCGCGATGTTCCCCAGGATCGATGTCAGTTCGGCGCTGTCCGGCCCATAGGTTTTTTCCGTAATGGCCAGCGCTGCACTGTAATGCCGTTCGGCCGCCGCGAACAGCCCCTCGCGGTGTTCAATCGTGCCCAGCGTGAAATAACATCTGGCCAGGTCAGGATGGTCCGCTGCCAGGGCTTTCCGGCGGATGGCCAGGGCCTTCTCGGTGTTCGCCCTCGCCTGCGGGAGCCGCATTTGGTAGTAGTCGATGAGGCCGAGGTTGTCGTAGATACTGGCGACTTGGGGGTGGTCGGGCCCGAGGACCTTTTGAAGGATGGCCAACGCGCGATTGAAGTAGGCCGCGGATTCCGGATAGCGGCGGACCCAGAGGCAGAGAGCGCCCAGCCGGCTGAGGTTGTCCGCGACATCCGGATGGTCCGGGCCGAGCGCCTTCTCCAGGATGGCCAGCGACCGCTTGTAGAGCTGCTCAGCTTGGTCGAACTCGCTGCTGTCGTAATAGAACCACCCCAGGTCCAATAGGCTCCGGGCCACGTCCGGATGGTCCGGGCCCAGCGCTTTTTCCCTGATCTCGAGGGACCTCTTGTAGAGGGCTTCCGCGTCGGCACGCTCGTTCAGTTCGAAATGGATCTCCCCCAGGCCGAGCTGGGCCTCGGCGATGAGCGGGTCTCCGGGCGGGAGTGCCTTGGACCGGATGTCCAGCCCCCTCCGGAAGAGGGGCTTGGCCTCCCGGGGCTGGCCCTGGGCCTGCCGGAGAGAGGCCAGGCTGAGGAGGCTCTCGGCGACCGACAAGTCGTTCGGTTTGAGGTTCTTTTCCCGGATGTCGAGGGCCCCCTTGACGAGAGGCTCCGACTGCGGGTAGAGGCCGAGCTTGCGGTAGACCGTCCCGATCGTGTCCATCATCCGGGCCTTGGTCAGGGGCTGCTTCTCGAGGCCCTGGCCGATTTCCTTGGCGCCTTTGTCCAGGACCTCGCGGGCGGTGATCGTGTTGCCGCGGGCCTCTCCCGGGTCGGAGACCTGGAACAGGTTCACCAGGAACTTGACGACGTTGGCGGCCTCGTCGCGGGCCTGGATGGCCTGACGCCGCTCCCGGCCGAGGTCGAGGGTGTACTTGACGCCGGCGAAGACGAAGGCCGTCAGGACGCCGCCGATGACGATCTTGCGCAGACGCCTCTTCGGCTTCTCCCGGATCCGTTCGAGCCGTTCCACGGTCTCGACCGCCGTCGGACGGGCCGCCGGGGACGGGGACTTGAGCCGGTTGATTAGGGCGGTCAGGTCGGCGCTCAGCCCTTTGACCGGCCGCGTTTCACCCTTTTTCGCCCAGGCCATGAGCGTCGACGGGTCGTCGGTATCATCGTGGGAGGAACGCCCGGTGAAGATCTCCTGGAGAATGAGGCCGAAGGAAAACATGTCGCTCGCCGTGGTAATACGCTCGCCGCGGGCCTGCTCGGGACTCATGTAGTGGGGCGTGCCCATGACCGCGCCCTGCTCGGTGGGGGAGGAGTCGGCCAGGAGTTCGGAATAGCGGGACCCGGACTTCGAAGGCGTGGAAAGAGTGAGCGTCTTGGCCGCGAGAGCCTCCGCGGAAAGGGGTACGCTGCCTTCCCCGGCTTCGACTTCGATCTCTTCCAGTTCTGCCGCCGGCCCGGCGGAGGGGGAGCGGCCGGTCTCGAGGAACCGGGCTAGGCCGAAGTCCAGGACTTTGACCTGGCCCTCGGGGGTCAGCTTGACGTTGCCGGGCTTGAGGTCGCGGTGGACGATGCCCTTGCCGTGGGCGACGACGAGGACCCGGGCGATCTCCAGGGAGATCCTGAGCTTATCCGCCTTTTCGAGTCCCGCATGGATGGCGTTTCCCAAGGCCGAACCCTCGATGAACTCCAGGATGAGGTAGTCGGACCCCTCGCTCTCGACGAAGTCGTAGATCTTACAGATGTTGGGGTGATCGAGCCGCGACAGGGCCCGCGCCTCCCGCAGGAAGCGGGCCTTGCGCTCCGGGCTCATGCGGTGGGCCGAAGAGATGGCCTTGACGGCGACCTTGCGCTGGAGGGTGTCGTCGTACCCGACGTAGACCTCCCCCATGCCGCCGCGCCCGGCCAATCCCTCGATACGGATGTGCCCGACGTTCTTGCCGATCAGCGACATGTTCCCATCCCCCCTCCGCGAAACGAAGTGAAGCCCCGGGACGCCTCAAAGAAGGCTCGGCCCGGCTATCGATCGTCGACCTGAGGTGGCTTCTGCTGTTTACAGTGAATGGGAAATAGATATCACATTGAATTCGAGGATGTCAACGAAGCTACTTGATCTCCTTGAGCAGCTCGGCGACGGCGGCTTCGACCTGCTCGTCCTTGCCGGCGACGACAGTCTCCTTCTTGTTCTCGACCTTGACGTCGGGCTCGGTCTGGTGGTTATCCAGGTAGCCGATGCCGGGCGCCTTGACGCCGAGAGGCACGACGCCCCAAACGATACCCGAGTTGCCGAGCATCTCCCAGCCGGCGAACGAGCACGTACCGGGCACGGGCATGCCGACGAGCTTCCCGAGCTTGAGGAACTGGTAGGCGAAGGCATAGCAGTGGCCGTCGCTGTACTGGGCCTCACCGACGATCGAGATCGAGGGCTTGGTCCAGCGGAAGTTCGGCTCGTAGCCGTTGCTCCGCTTGTCGTTCGCGTAGTCGAAGAACTTCTTGCCGCTTAGGAACATGTCCAGGTCGGCGACGAGGTCGCCGCCGCCGTTGAAGCGCGTGTCGATGACGATGGCGTCCTTGCTGGCGAACTTGCCCAGCACCTCTTCGTAGGCCGAGCGGTAGGCGCTGTCGCTCATGCCGGGGATGTGGATGTAGCCCAGGCGGCCGCCGCTCAGGCGCTCGACCTCTTCCTGGTTGCGCAAGACCCAGCGCCGGTAGAGCAGGGCGCTCTCCTCGCGCGGTGTGACGGGCTTGACCGTGATCTCGCGGTTGGCCGCGGGGGGCGCGGCAGCGGGTGCCGTGGTGCCGGCCTTAAGCTCGGCCTTGGCCTCGGGAGCGCTGCCGCCCGCGACGACGAGCAGGACGTTCTTCCCGGCCTTGCGGTTGAGGTAGCGCTCGAGGCCCTTGTCCACGGCGATGGTCTCGCCGTCGACGGCCTCGATGACCATTCCGGCCGTCACGTTCAGGCCGGCTTTGTCGAGCGGGCCGCCGGCGATGACCTCGGCGATCCTGACGCCGGGGCCGGTGTAGGCGAGGTCGTAGATCGCGCCGAGCGAGGCCGTCTCGTCGGCGTTCGGGACGGAGCGGCCATAGCGCGCCCCGCTGTGGCTGACATTGAGCTCGCCGAGCATCTCGCTCAGCAGCTCCGCGAAGTCGTAGTTGTCGCCGATACCGGGGAGGTGCTTGCCGTAAACCTCCTTGAGGGCGTTCCAGTCGGCGCCGTGGTAGCCGGTCCTGTAAAAGGTCTCGAGGACCCGCCGCCAGACGTGCTCGAACTGGGCCGAGCGCTCGGCCGCCTCGTCGACGGTCATCTCGCCCTTGATCCCGATCATGTCGCGCTTGCCGCTCGCGGGGTCGATCTTGGACAGGCCGCCGTCGGCGAGCAGGAAGATCGACTTCTGCTCCTTGTCCCAGCTCATGCTGGCGCCGCCGGCGTTGAGGGCGGCGAGCACCTTGGTCTCGCGCGACTTGAGGTTGGTCGTCCACAGGTTCATGCCCTCTTCGAAGCGGGCCAGGTAGTAGAGCGTGTCGCCGTCCTTGTTGACCAGGGCGTCGCCGAGCGAGGAGGAGTGGATGGTCAGGCGGGCCTTGCGCAGGGCCAGGCCGCCCCAGTCGATGACCAGCGGCTTGACCTCTTCTTTCTTTTCTTTATCCGCGGGCTCCTTCTTGTCCTTGGGGGCCTCGGCCTTGGCCTTCTTCTCTTCGATATCCTTGATAAGCGCGGCCTCCTCCTTGGTCAGCCGGAAACGGTCGTAGGCGTCTCGGGTGAAGAACAGGGCGTAGACGTCGGCTTGGGCCCCGCCGCTCATGGCCGCGGCCCGCATGCCGTCGCGGTTGCTGAACCAGATCATGCCCTGGCCGCCAAGGATCCACTTGGCCGAGCGGTCTTCGAACCCGCTCTCGGTCAGGTTGACGGTCTTACCTGAGCCGTCGGCTTTGACGAGGCCGATCTCGCCGGGGGCGAAGCCGGGCACGGCGTAGTCGAAAAGGATCCACTTGCCGTCCGGGCTCCAGCGGTAATACTGGCCGCCGTCGGCCGACGGGGCG
>Ga0315275_10007649_pt1 | contig 10455 bp, 9 predicted proteins | sample YL17G03_0_MG_FD_205557 | JGI IMG/M metagenome (GOLD analysis project Ga0315275, IMG submission 205557) | Sediment microbial communities from Yellowstone Lake, YNP, Wyoming, USA - YL17G03_0 | ecosystem: Environmental > Aquatic > Freshwater > Lake > Sediment | place: USA: Wyoming | collected...
CCGACCTCGCCTTTGCACATCGCCAGGTGCGGCTCCGGCGAAGTAACGCTCTCGTATGCAATCAGGTTGAATTCGCCGTAGTCTGTGGGCAGCGTGACGGACTCAATGCGCTTGATCTGGCTTTCGCGCTGCAGGCGGTATTCAATCAGCTTTGCGATTGAGGCTATTTTGAGCTGGTGCTTTTCGCAGAACTCGAGCAACTGCGGCACTCTTGCCATTGTGCCGTCTTCGTTCATAACTTCGCAAATTACCCCTGCGGGTCTCAGGCCCGCCAGCCGCATCAAATCGACTGCGCCCTCGGTCTGGCCCGCCCGAACGAGGACGCCGCCCTGTCTTGCCCGCAGCGGAAAAATATGCCCGGGTCGAACAAGGTCGGAGGGTCTGGCATTGTCGGCGATGGCATCCTGAATTGTCTTTGCCCTGTCGGCGGCGCTGATTCCGGTGGAGACGCCGTGGGCTGCATCAATACTCACGGTAAAGGCGGTCTCAAACCTCGCTGTGTTCTCGACGGTCTGCGGGTAGAGGCCGAGGCAGTCGCATCTTTCGGCCGTGAGCGGCAGGCAGATGAGCCCTCGGCCGAACCTCGCCATAAAATTGACTATCTGGGGCGTAACCTTCTCTGCCGCACAGACCAGGTCGCCCTCGTTCTCGCGATCCTCGGCATCGACAAGGACTATCATTTTCCCCTGCCGAAGGTCCTCGATGATTTCAGGTATTTCGCTGAATTGTACTGGCACGTTGGTATTCCATATTCTCAAGGAAAGAGACGGCGACCGCAAGCCGCCGACTCTCGAATTCTTCGTTTCTGACCCGGAGCCTTCACTTTCTGGCCCCTGTATTATTCGTCAGGCCCTGCTCGTATTCCTCAATATATCGACTTCCGTTGCGGATGTAAATGAGCGTCGCACAAATGGCGGTGCCGGCGGCGGACCACCAGAGAAACCGCAGGAACCAAATCCACTCGGGCAAGACCCCTGAAATCTCCGGGGCGATCAAAATCCCTGCAACCATGGCCGACTGAAGCGTGGTGGCGGTTTTGCCTACAAACACAGGCTCGATCCGAACCTGCAGGGTGATGAGATAGACAATGGTAAACCCGATTAGCAAAAACAGGTCTTTGCCGATTATCAAAACGACCACAGTCGGCGGAAGCAGGAAACTGCGGACCTCTCCCTGCCGCGCAACCATCTCAACGTGCGCCCGCTGCGAAGCCAATAGCAGGCACGCGCAGGTCATAAGCAATTTGTCGGCGACGGGGTCGAGAAATGCGCCGAGTTTTGTAGTCTGATGCCTCCTCCTTGCCAAGCAGCCGTCAACGGCGTCGCTGATTGCCATAGCGAGGAAAACGACAATCGCGATGTACCGCATCGCGTTCTGCCAGGCCGGGGTGAGCTGCGGGTCGTTTATCTTCAGCATACAGCTCACAAACGGGATTACGAGCAGTATCCGCAGAATGGTTATTCGCGTTGCCCAGTTTAGCATCATACTACATCCACCATTGCGCACCGTTTGTCAGGTTTCGCCATTTGGCTTCCGGACTGTATCGCCCTCTCGAACCGACCACTGACTGGGGCTTCCCATCTGAGTCTGATTGCACTATGTTAACCCGCCACGTCGGATTTGGCAATAGAATATCACCCCCGATAGAGCCTTACACGGTGATACTCCCCAGAAGGTGCTTGTTATGGGGCTGAGCGGCGCAATAGAAAAAGCCGTCGGCAGAGCAGCAAAACTGAATGCCGGCGGCTGTACGGTCTAATTGATTCTGTTCCTGGAGCGGCTTGTATCACTGCGGCGCAGACGCGGGGCAGCAGCCTGTCGGGGCAGCCATCGGGCAGCCTTGCCCATCCTTCAGAGGGCACGATTCCTGGTTGGCGCAGCAGCCCTGATCCCCAGCGAAAGGACATCCCGGCTTCTCAGCACAGCCCCCGCCGTCGCCATTGCCGTTACCATCGCCCTCCTCGATCGGGCAACAAGCCTTTTCCGAGGCGCACGCAGCACTCTTGGCGCAGGCGCCGCCCCCCCCGTTACCATTGCCATTGCCCTTGTCGAGCGAACACGTTGACGACTTGACCCCGCATGGCAGGACGCCGCAAAGGCCGCCGTTCCTGGTCAGCACCGAATGGGCTGCGACCGCCCCTGCTAACACCAATACAGCGATAAACACCGCCGTCTTCCAGCTCTTTTGGCCGCTCCCACAGCAGCCCGATGGTGATTCACTCTGAGGTTGAGATTGCTCTGCCCGAGGCTCGTTTGTATCCATCTTGTCTTCTCCTGAAAGTATTGCTTCAAAGGCTTCAACAATATAGGTCTAACCTGCAATTTTGCAGGACTCATTATTGGTTCAGCCTGTTCCTTGAAAAGGTGTTATCGCCAATATTGCAATTATACTATACTTACTCTGGCTGTGTCAAGATTGTTCAAGGGTCCTGCGTTTTTTGTTTTTTGAAAATGACCGGCCGGTTTTGCGTTTTATCGCCCCATAATGCCTCCGCCCTGAACGATTGGCACAGGTCAAGACCTACATTACACGCCGCTCAGCCAGGACTCGGCAAGATGCGTTACGTCACGAAAATCGACCACGCCATCGTGGTTAATATCTCCGGCCGCATACGTTCTCAGGAATGGATAGGTCTGATTCTCCCCAATATCCCAGACTTCAGTAAAATCCCACCCGGCTGAGATGAAGGTGCTTTGAGTCTTCATTTCGGCTGTCGTTTTACTCTCACCACCAGCACTTGTCGATTGTTCCGACGTCTCAATATCCCAGAAAGAATCCCCAACTTCTCCATCAACATGCACTCCAACCAGTCCGCCGATGCCGGATCCCCCGGACACCTTGCCCATGGAATAGCACTCGTATATAAATCCAGAGCACATCCGGCAGCCCTCAATGTCACAGCTAAAGAAGCCATTCTCTCCCACCAGCGCGCCGACAGCCTGATTGCCGCCGACCGAGGCGGTCGAATAGGAGTTGGTGACAGTGCCGGAGTTCCGTCCCACCAGGCCGCCGACACACTCATCGCCGGTGACAGAGCTGCTCGAATAGCAGTTGCTGATAGTGCCCACATTGCTTGCCACCAGCCCGCCGACGTAATCGCCAGTCCCGGCGACATATCCGGTCGAATAGCAATTGCTGATAGTCTCCCAGTTGACTCCGACGAGCCCACCGACACTACTCCCGCCGGTCACAGACCCCGTCGAATAGCAATTGGTGACAGTGCCCCTGGTGCTATTAGATGCCACCAGCCCACCGACAGCCCAACTGCCGGTGACCGTGGCGGTCGAATAGCAGTTGCTGATAGTGCCGTGGTTATATCCTACCAGACCGCCGACATGATTGCTGATTCCACCGACATAATTGCTGGTTCCGCTGACCGTACCGGTCGAATAGCAGTTGCTGAGAGTGACGTGGTATTGGTTCAATCCCACCAGGCCGCCGACATAAAGGTCGCCCAAAATCGAGGTATCCTCTGCGCCCAGATTCTTGATTTGGCCGTTTGCTCCGAGACACCCGAACAGGCCGACGCGATTACTCCCGGGCATATTCACGTCCGCGTTGCGGATGACATAATCGTTGCCGTCAAAGACGCCTGTAAATTGATTGCTGCTGTTGCCGATAGGGACTACTGGGACGTCGTTGAGGTCTATATCACCGGTCAGGACAAAGTGCCCAGCCCAGTCTGCCGGGGTCGCCATCAACTCCTGCCAGTCGGAAACGGCGCTTATCCGGTAGGGTTCGGCCTCGGTGCCTGAGCCGCTGGCGTACTTGGCCTGGGCCGACAGACCCCACCCGCAGACAGCAAACAGCAGAGTGATATTCGCCCACAGCTTTGAACTCCCCATCCTGCTCATTTCTTTATCCTCCAACCACCACGCACTACAACCGTCAACGACCTATAAGAGCCGCGCTCGGACGGTCAATATACGCACCCGCAATCCAACTGTGTTCTTCACGAACTGATAGTATTATACCATACCCCCCGCTGTTTGCACAGCGCTTTTATCCGACTTCTTCAGTTATGGGTGTGAAACTCTTCTGGCGCTCTGTAAGTGCCTTTATATGCTGGCTTTATGAGTTCCAATTCAGGGTGGATGTTTCTTCTGTTTCCAAAGGGCGATAAGGCTATGGACAAAGACGTTAAAATCACACCAGAGCAGTTAGCCAAAGCAATGGATGCCGACTATCGAGAGATGGTCCAACTGGGCGGCGGCGCAGTGCGAACTGGCCGGGGCCAACGGGATTACCGTCCACCTGCGGCAGGACAGGCACCGCGGGCCTCGTCGCTACCGCTCGTTTATACGCCGGGCCGACCTACGTGCTGCTATTGTTCCTGGGCGGCTTCCTGCTCCATCGCCTTTTCAATCTTGTCAAGCTCGGCGGCCATGTTGTCTTTGTTGATTTCCTTCTCGGCCTCGGCCTTGTACTCAGCTTCTGTCTTTACCGCCTCTTGCTCCGCCTGCGATTCGCTTGAACTACCCTTGCACCCGCTCAACAACGAAAGGCACAGGACTACCTGAATAACGATGGTCAATATCTTTCGCAACATCTTTCCATCCCTTCGGAAAATGATGGTCATAAACTGCTATCGGCGCGACGCCCGGGCAGAATTGCCGTTGGATTCTCCACTTTCTGCGAGGCCCGACTTCTATGCTATTGGACGTTAGGTTCCTTAGCCGCCTCTTTCGCCTTCTCAACGGCTTCTTCGGCCTTCTCTACGGCTTCTTCGGCTTTCTCTTTTGTCTTTTCCTGGGGTTTTCCTTTTACCTTTTCAGCCTCGGTTTTGGCCTTCTCGGCCTCGTCTTTGGCCTTCTGAGCCTTCTCTTTGCCAGCGCCCTTGCCCGCGGCTTTCACGGCCTCTTCGGTCAAGCCCTCCGTGCCAACCTTCAGGATTTTCTGCTCTCTACCCAACATATCTTCGTGTGTGTGGTCGTAGCGCTTCTGCTCATCGGCTATCAGCTTATCGACCCGCGCTACGGTCTTCGAATCGCCTTCCTTCACGGCCAACAGTTTTATTCGCTCCAGCCGAGCCCTGCGTTCGAGGTGCTTGGCATCCTCGTGAGCCATTTGTGTGCGGAGCGCGGCCAGCTGCTGCTGATGCTCCTTGCCGAGCGCCTGTTCGGCGGCCTTTCCCTTGTCCTGGGCAGCCGCTTTCTTGTCCGCTGCCGCGGCCTTGCCCTTCTCTTTTGCGACTTCCTGCTCTGCAGTCTTGCCCTTTTGCTTTGCCTTGGCGGCCGCTTGTTCGGCTTCTCTGACCTTTTCCTTGGCTTGTTCTTTGACCTTGTCGGCCTCTTGCTGCCCTGCCTTGACCTTTTCAGCACCCTTGCCCTTCTCTGCTGCACTGGTGTTTTCTGCGGCCTCAGTTTTTGCCTTGACCTTTTCCTCAACCGATTCGGTCTTGGCTTTGCCCTGGGCCTTGGCTTTCTCCTGGACATCCTTAATCTGCTCGCCCTGTCCGCCGGCGGGGCCTTTACCCTTGCCTTTTGCAAAAACGGCATCGCTGGCCAAAAACAGAGCCAGTGCAAGGAGAGACACAAACGTGATCTTCTTCATGATATGCACTCCTAAATGATTCATAGTTAAAGGCTTCCGCGGTCTGCACGACCAACAGCGCAAATACTGTACATCAAAACGGCGCTTTTATCAAGCAAAAAAACCCTTGCCGCGCTTATGCAAGTATTATACTGGATTTATTTGCTTGATGGAGACCGAGGCAGTGCTATAATTGGCCGGTCAATTGAGGGTGCCAGAAAATGGCAGTGCTGAATGTAAATATCGACCACGTTGCGACGGTGCGTCAGGCTCGCCGGACCGATGAGCCGGACCCCGTCTGGGCGGCGGCGCAGTGCGAGTTGGCCGGCGCCAACGGGATTACCGTCCATCTGCGGCAGGACAGGCGCCATATAAACGACCGCGACGTCCGCCTGCTCAAAGAGACCGTGGCCTGCAAGCTGAACCTTGAGATGTCCATGGCCGAGCCGATAGTCAAGATCGCCGAGCAGCTTCGGCCGGACCAGGTTACGTTAGTGCCTGAGAAAAGGCAGGAGCTGACTACCGAGGGCGGGCTGGACTGCGTCGCGTACAAGAAGCGGCTTGCCCAGGTTGTCAGGCGGATGCACAAAAAGGGTATTTTAGTCAGCGCGTTTATCACGCCCGATCCGGAGCAGATAATCGCCTCGGCCCAGGCAGGCTGCGACGCAGTCGAGCTGCATACCGGCGCGTATGCGAACGCCAAAACGCGGCGCGCTGTAAAAAAAACGCTGGTCGAGCTGGAGGAAGGTAAGAATCTGGCGATTGAAAACGGGCTGATTGTTCACGCCGGTCACGGCCTGACGTATCGAAATATCGGGCCGGTCGCCGGCATCAGCGACCTTTGCGAGTTCAACATCGGCCACAGTATCGTATCGCGGGCCCTGTTTGTCGGGATGGAAGAGGCGACTGCCGAGATGATAATGCTTATAGATAAATTCAGTCCCAAGAGAAGTGACCAAAGTGACTAAAGTGCCTAAAGTGACTAAAGTTGAAAGTGTCTAAAGTGCAAAGTCGGCTCACTTTAGCTCACTTCAGGTCACTTTCAACTGACAGAAAAGGAGTTCAGGATGTTTACAGGAGCAATGGTAGCGCTTGTTACGCCGTTTCAGAATGGGGCAATTGACTTTGACACGCTTGATGAGCTGATAGAGTTTCAATTGGACGGCGGCATTGACGCGATTGTCCCGGTGGGGACGACGGGCGAATGTCCGACTCTCAGCCACGAAGAGCACAAGCAGGTCATCGAGAGGGTGGTCAAGACTGTGAGCGGCCAGGTGCCCGTGATTGCCGGGGCCGGCTCAAACAGCACGGCTGAGGCAATCGAGCTGACGGAGTACTCCAAGAAGGTCGGCGCCGACGCCACTCTGCAGGTCGGCCCGTATTACAACAAGCCGACGCAGGAAGGCTTCTATCAGCATTTCAGGGCGATAGCCGAAGAGGTCGATCTGCCGATAGTGCTGTATAACATTCCTAGTCGATGCGGTGCCGGTATGACGCCGGAGACCATTGCACGACTGGCGGAGATCGAGAATATCGTCGCCGTCAAAGAGGCAAGCGGCAGCCTGGATCAGGCCAGCGAAATCGCGATGCGCTGTGATCTGACAATCATCTCCGGCGACGATTCGCTCACGCTGCCTTTGGCTTCGGTTGGCGGCAAGGGCGTCATCAGCGTTGTGGCGAACATTGTGCCCGCCGACGTCAAGGCCATGACCGATTTGATTCTCGAAGGTGATTTTGCCTCGGCAAGGCAGTGGCACCGCAAGCTCTTTCCTCTGAGCAAGAACATGCTGACCCTGGCCACCAATCCGATCCCGATCAAGGCGGCGATGGCGATTCTCGATATGTGCTCGGCTGAGCTTCGGCTGCCGATGACGCCGCTGGAGCAGGGCAAGATGCCCGTGTTGGAGCAGACGCTGAAGGACTACGGCCTGCTCAGCCGGGTATAAAGCCTCAAAGGCCGTTAATCAGCCATTTGCCGTCCGACTTGACCAGTTGTGCGTCGAGGTTCATCGTCTGACCGGCGGTGAAAGTCTGCCCTTCCATCGTGAGGTATGGCGACAACTCCTTCCACTCGCCGACCTGGCGCTGCTTCAAATCGGCGTATTCGGCTTCCCGTCGTTTTCGCGAAGAATCCTTTCGAACCACGTCAACGGCCTTGCCCATGGCAACCCTGTGGAGCCAGTTGGGCAATGAGCCGGTTATCCGGCCGGCATCTCGCAGAAATTGAAAGAAGGTCTCCTGTGTCGCGTCGGCCGCCCGGTCCGCATCGCCCAGAACGCGAACGCACGCACCGTACACAAGCCCTGCGTGGCGCCGGACGATTTCGGAAAAAGCCGTGGCGTCGCCGCTCCTGACAAAACGCTGTAGAGATATTTTCGCTCTCGGCCATTGCAGCACATCCTTTCCATGCACGGAACACTATCTTTATAGCTCATAGATAGGTCGTTGCAAAGGCGAATATTGTTCAGGAAAGTGCTCGATTTTCTGCCTCTGCCAGCTGAATTACGGAACCGGCCGCGGTAGAATCATCGCCAAGCGGTTCCACCGTTGGCCCAAAAGAAATCTCATGCACAACATTTGACAATATCTCTTATCCGAAATTCATTGAACGAGGCTGGCCGATAGGTTCCGGTCCGACGGAAGCATTTTGTAAAACGCTGACAACAAGGCTCAAGGGCAGCGGAATGTGGTGGGATTGTCCCAATGCCGAGGGTGTTATGGCCTTAGCGGCGATGGATCAAAGCGGACAATGGAAGACTTACCGGGACCTGCAAAATGCCGTTGCCGCGTAACCGCCAGAAAACGATTTCACACCCACGGCGGGCAAGAATGCGAAAAAGGTTCGACAGGCGTACTCCGGCGGAGTATAGTATAGACGATGGCAACGAGGCCTTTACAATAAACGATTTGAGCAACAGGGATTCGGTCAATGTGCGGGATGGAAATGCAAAGGAGATCAAGGCGTGGAAAACGTCAAAAGCAACGTCATCAAATTCCTGGATAAAAACCAGATGAACCCTGAGTCGCTGGATATGGAGAAGACCTGCGGGACCTTCCTCGAGGAGATGAAACGCGGCCTGGTGGGAGAAAAAAGCTCCCTGGCTATGCTGCCCACCTATATCCAGACCGAGCGGGACATCCCATTCGATAAGCCCGTCATCGTGATGGATGCCGGCGGAACCAACTTCCGAGTGGCCACCGTCAGCTTCGCACGGGACGGCAACGCAAATATCGAGAACTTCAAGGTATTCTCCATGCCCGGTCTCAAGCAGAGAACGAGCAAGAAGGATTTCTTCAACACTATGGCCGGGTACCTGGACCACATCATCGACAAAAGCCCCAACGTCGGCTTTTGTTTTTCCTACCCGATCGAAATCTTCCCCAACAAAGACGGCAGGGTCCTGTACTTCTCCAAAGAGATCAAGGCCGATGAAGTCGCCGGACAAATGGTCGGCGAGAACCTCAACCTCGCCCTCGCCGGCTCAGGCAAAGGGAACAGAAAAAATATCATCCTGCTGAACGACACGGTCGCCACGCTGCTCGCCGGAAGAGCCAAGGTCGAGGGCATGTCTTTCGACACATTCATCGGCCTTATCCTCGGCACGGGCACAAACTGCAGCTACGTGGAGCAAAACAAGAATATCACAAAGGCCAAAGACCTTGACCCGGCCGCAAGCCAGATTGTCAACGTCGAGTCGGGCGGCTTCGGCAAGGCGCCTCGCGGCAAGATAGACAAGGAATTCGACCAAGCCTCGGTCAGCCCCGGCATCAATATCTTTGAGAAGATGATCTCCGGCGCGTATTTAGGCCCGCTGTGCCTGAGCACCGTTCAGGCAGCAGCCCGGGACGGCCTCTTCTCCAAAGGCCCCGCGGCGAACATCAAGAAAATTGAAAAGCTCAGCACCAAAGACATCGACGAGTTTATGTCTTACCCGCAGGGCAAGGGCGGGCCGTTGGCTTCCGCCTTGAAAGACGCCGGCGATGACGACCTGTCTGCCGCATATTACCTGATCGATAGACTAACAGAGCGAGCGGCCAAGCTGACCGCTATCAATCTGTCATCTGTGTCTATGAAAAGCGGCAAGGGACAGAACCCCTGCCGACCCGTCTGTATCGTCGCCGAAGGAACAACTTTCTACAAACTAAAGTCGCTCAGGCAGCGAGTGGAATACTACCTGAAGGACTACCTCGTCAACCGCAAGGAGATCTTCTACGAAATCGTCAGCGTGGAGAACGCAACCCTGATTGGCGCAGCCATCGCCGGCCTGACAAACTAAAGATTTGATGTTATCGCTGTCACAATAAGGACTGTAAGAACTGTGAGTGGGTCTATGCAGCAGGAAGAAGTCGAATTTGTGCGTCTGGTGGGCAACGAGCGAAGGGTAGGCTCGTACCTCGCCGGCGTTTCGCGGCACTGGCAGGGGCAGAAGGAATGTTTCGTGATGATAAGCCCGCACGATGACGACGCGGTTTTAGGGGCCGGTCTGCTCATCCAGTTGGCCAAGCGGGAAAAAGTGCCCGTGCATATACTAATCGTCACCGACGGGAGCATGGGCTATTGCAGCATCGAGGAAAAGGACACGATTGCCGATATCAGGCGGGACGAAAGCTACGAATGTTATCAGAGCCTGGGCGTACCGAGGGAAAACATTGTCTGGCTCGGATTTCCGGATTGCCGGATAAATGAGTTCCGCGGCAGAAGAGCGGCTCAGCCTGCCGAGCCTGTGGCAGTCGCCGGCTTCACGGGGCTGCAAAATGCCTTTACTCATCAACTGCGCAAGATAAGGCCCACCCAGTGCTTTCTGCCGACGGCCAACGATCTGCACCCGGACCATCGTATCATTCACGACGAATTCCTTATCAGCCTGTTCCACTCGGCGGGCAATATATGGCCCGAGCTGGGCGAGCCTCTGGCCAACGTG
>Ga0315275_10007650_pt1 | contig 10455 bp, 11 predicted proteins | sample YL17G03_0_MG_FD_205557 | JGI IMG/M metagenome (GOLD analysis project Ga0315275, IMG submission 205557) | Sediment microbial communities from Yellowstone Lake, YNP, Wyoming, USA - YL17G03_0 | ecosystem: Environmental > Aquatic > Freshwater > Lake > Sediment | place: USA: Wyoming | collected...
TGAAATTTTGGCTAACAAGCAATAATCCTTTGAATTTTCAGCCGCATAATAATGTTCCAATTTTTCTTTCAAAAATTTGTCTTTAATAAAAGAAACATAAGGCTTAATTCCCTCCATATTTTTTTGGGCTATCAGGAAATCATAAACCTTATATTCATCACCCTCTTCAGCAAAATGCTTTTGAAATCTTTCCCTAACGACTATCCGAGCATTTTCCTTTGAAAAAATCAATAATATTTCGATTAAATCGAATAAAACATAGTCGTCATTGTCATCTTGATACACTTTAGAAGAGAAATCCTTAAAATTAAAAAAGACAGTAATGTCATAACCCAATTCTCGAGAAGATAAATTTTTCATGCTATTACTATCGAGAAACCAGAGGGAATTTTTTTCATCTTCTACAAGAAAACATCTTTCAAGGAATTCATCCGTGCTGCTAATATACTTAATTTCATTTAAAAGGCGATTGCGTAATGATTCTTTTAAAAAAGAACATGCGTCTTTATTTAATAATTTTTCATTTCTTTTTGAAAAAAGTTGCATATTTTTTATAAAAAATATTTTAGATGAAAATATTTATCGATTTCCTTTTGCTCGATTGTGTGTCTTACATAACATCTCACAATTTTTGGCCGCTGTTTTACCACCCTTGCTCCAAGCCGATACATGGTCGGCTTCCATTTCACCAAAACTCCAAATCTTATCCTTATTGGCATCATGCCCAACTGCACAAAGTGAACAATTTGATTTCTTTTTAGTTTCAGCTTCGCGAGTCTGCTTTTCATAAATAGCTCTTTTAGTTGGTTCGTCAAAAATACGAATATTAAGCAATTTTGTGTCGTTATTACCTCCCAAAATATACTCGAAAATCCCTTTTTTATCTTTAACAAAAAAGTCGCCATAGAGCTTGCGTACCTCGGCTGATACTTTAGATGGGTTATATGATTTTTTATGATACTCCTCGTAAAGTCGGCCCCATTCAAGCCCGCGCATTTCGCTTTCTACGTCAGTAAATACGCTAGATACCCAATCAATGACGGTGTTAAAATATTTTTTCAACTCATCAATATTTTTGTCTTTGCGATGTTTGCTCATGTAATCACCAATATTGTCTTTGCTTACCCAATCAAGAGCACATTCCAAAAATTCCTGTCGGTTCGCACTACCGGAAACATACGCACTCCATTTTTGAATATTGGCGTTTTGGCTATTGCTGAATTCCTCTTTAGCCTTAGTTACGAATGGGCCAGAATACACAGCGTTAAGTAATTCCTGATTATTGAGCGGAACACCGGCAATATTTAAGGTCTTGAACCACTCTTTTATTTGACTTTCTGTCCCTTCACATTCGTAAATGAGCAATTTTGTTTCTAAAATCTTGTTTTGCTTGTCCTTTGCCATGTTACCAAAAATCTGCGGCATCCCATTATCATCTTTAATGGCAAATTTGTCGGTGATGAATCGTCCGAGACTGGTGATACGTTGTTGCCCATCTAAAACTTCAAATGTGTCTTTGCCAACTTTATTGAAATAAATCAAACCAATTGGATATTCTTTGAGAACAGACTCGATTACGCCTGATTCTCTGTTTTCTTCGGCGTAGATATAGTTACGCTGGTATTCAGGCTGAATGGTGAGTTTGCCAGACAAGCCAAATAGACCCTTACCCTCAAGCTCGTTATAAACAAATCCATCGCAGATTTCTTGAACAGTTATGTTGGTTTTTAAAATTGTTTTCATATTATTTTTCTACTTTTTTTAATTAAAATACGAGCATATTGTGGTTTACCATTTATATAAGTACAATCCGTTGCACTTTTTACACTATTCATTAAATGCTCTCTTTCTCCTCGCACATTAGAATTTCCTAATATTTCAAACTGTTTAGGATTATATTTGTCAAGAAATGTAATCGGCACTCCCATTACACCTTTATAATCACTTGGGATTGCATCGGTAAAAGGCACTTCTATTGCATCATAATTGTCATATTTAGGATATTCTTTTTTGTCTTTAATTTCTTTATGTTTACTATATTTTAAATTTTCTGCCATTGTCATGAGGGGTAATGGTTGATGACGGCGCCCGTGGTCAAGATTAGTAAGCCATAAACAATTATTAGTGGCAACAATTCTGTCTCCATTTTTATCTATTCGAGCTTCTGATCCGTACAATTCGTAGGATTTAGGTACAATAAATCCAGAAATCCATCTTCCCATTCCATTACCAAGCCATGCTTTATTTTTTTTAATTTTTTGGAATATTTCTCTATAAGTTAGGCAATTTATATTGCCAATAATCAAAAACTTTTTATCATAATCAAAAAGTTGTTTAACATATTCGCGAAACAAACTGAAAGGTGGATTCGTTATGACGATGTCGGATTGTTTAAGTAGACTGACACATTCATCACTTCGAAAATCTCCGTCGCCCTCTAGCGGTGTCCATTCGTTATGTTTATTTGCCTTTAACTGCTTAGCAACATCCTTCAAATCGAACTCACCGTCGCCGTCTATGTCGTGCACTTCGTTGATAATGAACTTGTTAGCGGTTACCTTTGGACGGCCTTTTGATTTTGAAAGAGTTTTATCATCACCGAACAACGCCAGTTGAGTATTCGCTACGGGCGAAGGTTTGTAGCTGGTGGTGATAAGCTGTTTTAATCCAAGCCTGTTAAAATTGAGCACGAAATAACGAAAGAAGTTGCTTTCAAAGGGATCGTCGCAGTTGCAATATATTACCTTATTGCGAAAAGTATTAGAATCATAATCCAGATACTTTTCAATCTCTTTCTGAATATCGCTGTATTGAGTATAAAATTCGTCGTTCTTTGCTCTTCTTGCGTTCTTAAGATTTTTGATTGAGAATTTTCTAGCCATAAAATTTATCTAAAAATTTATTTCTTTTCAGTAAATTCCTATCCTACGCTAAAGCTACGGATAGCAGGCCCTTATTTTTTCTCTGTAAACTCACCCTCTTCTGGCTTTTTATCTTTATCCGCCGACTTGTCCTCCGAAGCACTAGCGGAGGAGGAAGCTTCAGCGGAGGCGGATGAATCAGATTTTTGCTGTAGAGCGCACCCGCCATCCGTAGCCTTTCCGCAGTAGCAGACTACTGCTACGGAGGATGGATGCGAAGGATGGAGCGCGGAATTAACCTCATTTTAGCACAGAAATTGGGGTTGTGGGTAAAGGTATTGACTTTTTTAAAGGCTATGCTATAATATTATCAGAATCACGATGAGGGACCACACCTAAGGTTTCGTCCGAAGGTCAATGTCCCTTTTTTTGTACTCCAATTTTCCTCTTAAGCAATTCATAAATTCAATAAAAGGCATAAATTTCCTCAATAAGGAAGAGAACTGGAACTTATTAGGAATTAATAAGGTTTTTAATTTATTTTGTTTTATCAAATATTCTACCAGGCAATAAAAATCCCCATCATTGCTGATAATGACGGCTTGATTATAATTCTGGTATTCAATCATGGTGTGTAATACTAATTCCGCGTCTACATTTCCTTTGACTTTCCCATCGGGCAAATATAATGTGGGCTTGAAAATCAAAATATATCCCTGTTTTTGAAGGCTCTGATATAGAGTTTCATTACCGGACACATAACCAATAAAAAGATAAGCCTGTTTAACCTGATATTTGTCCGCCAAATATTTTCTAAATCTGTTAAAATCTAATTTCCAACCAGAGGCCCGAATTGATAGATTTAAATTCTGACTATCTATAAAGGCGAAATTATTTTCTTTTGCTTTTTCCATTGAATTAAAAATTTTTTATTTCTTTTCTTCAAATTCCCCTTCTTCTGGCTTTTTATCTTTATCCGCCGACTTGTCCTCCGAAGCACTAGCGGAGGAGGAAGCTTCAGCGGAGGCGGATTCATCAGTTTTAGGCTGTTCAGTACCAGCTTTAGCTTGAGCTTCCTGTTGGGCTTTGTACATTTCCGCACCAACTTTCTGCGCTGACTGCATGACAGCGTCATTAGCTTTTTTAATGACCTCGGCATCATTGCCATCTTTAACTTTTTTCAATTCCTCAATCTTAGCCTGCACTTCTTTTTTCAAATCAGTATTAACCTTATCACCAAGCTCTTGCAAGGTTTTTTCAGTTGAGTAAATCAAGGTGTCTGCTGAATTTCTGGCTTCAATTAAATCCTTTTTCTTTCTGTCCTCTTCAGCATGGATTTCCGCATCTTTTTGCATCCTTTCAATTTCTTCTTTGCTTAATCCAGAAGAAGCAGTAATAGTAATTTTCTGCTCTTTATTAGTGGCTTTATCAAGTGCTTTAACATTTAAAATACCATTGGCATCAATGTCAAAAGAAACCTCAACCTGGGGCACGCCCCGTGGAGCTGGCACAATGCCAGACAAAATAAAACGGCCCAATGATTTATTATCAGCTGCCATTTCACGCTCACCTTGCAAAACATTAATTTCAACTGATGTTTGCGAATCAGCTGCGGTTGAGAATATTTGAGATTTGGAAGTTGGGATTGTGGTATTTCTGGTAATTAACTTGGTGCAAACACCGCCTAAGGTTTCAATGCCTAATGACAATGGAGTTATATCCAAAAGTAAAACATCTTTAACTTCACCTTGCAAAACACCAGCTTGCACAGCCGCGCCCACTGCCACTACTTCATCAGGATTAACACCCAGATGCGGCTTTTTACCAAAAAATTCTTCTACTTTTTTTTGCACCAAAGGCATGCGCGTCATACCACCAACCATAACCACTTCTTCAATTTCACTTGGTTTCAAACCAGCGTCGTCTAAAGCCTTTTTCACAGGCCCCATTGTTTTTTCCACCAAATCACCAACCAATTCTTCTAATTTCGCCCTAGTCATTTTCATGACCAAATGAACAGGACTACCATCAGGGCCTTGGGTGATAAACGGCTGATTAATTTCTGATTCTAAAGAAGAAGACAGCTCAATCTTGGCTTTTTCACCTGCTTCTTTGATTCTCTGCAAAGCCATGGGATCTTTGGAAACATCCAAACCGCTTTGCTTTTTAAATTCTAAAATTATCCAGTCAATTATTTTTTTATCAAAATCATCGCCGCCCAAATGCGTGTCGCCATTGGTTGATTTAACCTCAACTGTATTGGCAGAAACATCCAAAATAGAAATATCAAAAGTGCCGCCACCCAAATCATAAACCGCGATCTGCTGGTCTTTTTTCTTATCAAAACCATAAGCCAAAGCAGCTGCTGTCGGCTCATTAATGATTCTTTTAACTTCCAGGCCAGCGATTTTGCCAGCGTCTTTGGTGGCCTGCCTTTGCGAGTCATCAAAGTAGGCTGGCACAGTAATAATCGCTTCAGTGATTTTCTCGCCCAGCTTACTTTCAGCATCTGCTTTTAGTTTTTGCAAAATCATGGCTGAAATTTCCTGGGGCGTGTATTCTTTGCCAGACATTTCAACTTTAACGCCGTCGCCTGACTGGACAATTTTATAAGGCAAGGTTTCTTTGTCTTTTTGCACTTCTAAATCTGTCCATCTGCGGCCAATTAAACGTTTAATGGAAAAAATCGTGTTCTCTGGATTAGTCACAGCCTGTCTTTTGGCTAATTGGCCAACTAAACGTTCCCCTGTTTTGGAAATTGCCACAATTGAAGGCGTGGTTCTCATGCCTTCTTTGTTTTCTAAAACTTTTGGCTCACCGCCTTCAATAATTGCCATACAACTGTTGGTTGTCCCCAAATCTATACCTAGAATTTTTGACATAGTATTTTTAATTTAATTATTAGTAATTTTTTTAATTCTGAAAGCTGAATGCTGAATGCTGATCTATTCTAAATTTCAGATTTCGGCTCTCGGAATTCGGAATTCCAATTTTCTTGACATTCCCCAATTATCCTGCTATATTCAAAATAGTGTTTTTTATTATTTAAAAGACCGTATTACAAGCCAAAAAGGAGGAAAATTTAATGTCTCAAGCAGTTGTAGGAGGTATCAATCGCGTACGAAAAAATGGGTCCGGGGAAATGATCGTAATGCCAGAATTAATCCAACAAATCAAGAAGGCCACGCCGCAATGGAAAGAATTAAGACCCCAAAAAATTGCAAACATGCTTGATCGAGCTCTACCAGGCACCCTCGGTGACGAGCACATCGTGACTCTTTCTCTTCCCGGAGGTAAACAAATTATACAAATCCCTATATCAGTTCAGAGAAAGGAGTCCGCTTCCCAAATCGACCTCCACTTTAAAAAACCCATAACAATAAAAGACTGCTAAAAATACGAGGCACAAAACAATTTAATTAAAGAACACTTATCCCGTCTTAGACCAAAAGGCGGGATTTTTTTTATTCAGCCACCACCACTTTGGCTGGCACCAAAACTTTGCCTTTCATTAAATATCCTGGACTGGCTTCAGAAATAATCACGCCAGCTTCAACTCCTTCTTTTTTCTCTTTAGAAACCGCTTCATGAAATTCTGGATTGAATTTTTCACCCATTGTTTTTATTTCCTCAATGCCATGATCTTTTAATAAATCTTCAAACTGTTTTTTGATTTGCTTAATTCCCTCAATCCAATTATTCTTTTCCTCACCCATTAAAGCAATCGCTTTTTTCAAATTATCATAAATCGGCAAAATCTCTATTAGCAAAGCTGCATTAGCAAATTCAAAAAGCATGGCCTGTTTTTCTTCAGTTTCCTTTTTTAAATTAATATAATCAGCCTTAGCCCGCTGCCAACCAGCTAAATATTCGTCGCATTGAGCTTTGAGCTGATCTAATTCGGTTAGCTGATTGTTATTTGGTTGTTGCGTTTCTTCGGTCATAGTTTGTTGTTGATTACGGATTACTGATTACGGATTTCGGAAAATAAACTGCAATCCGCAATCTGCAATCTTAAATCTTAATTAATGAATTCCTAATATACTCAACTAAAGCCAAATTTTTCTGATAATCCATTCTCTTGGGCCCTAAAATTATAAATAAACCAGTTGATTTGTCTTTTAAAAAGTATTTGCCCAAAATAGAAGAGCAGTCATCGCCAAAGGGATTTTTAGAACCGATTAAAATCTGGACCTTATTTATTTTTTTAAAAAGTTTGGCCACTACATCATCAAGATGATCAATTATCTGCGAAATATTATAAATCTGATTTTGCTCGCTAAATTCCGGATTTTTAAACAAATTGGCTAAGCCAGTGTAATAAATATTATTTTGATCAAAAGCCACAATTACAGTGGCATCTGCCAATTCCACTACTGCCTTAGCCAAATTTTTAAGTAGCTGATCCTTATCCAATTTTTGCTTTAAAACTTGGTCAAACGACTGACGCCAATTAGCTTTGATTTCCCTTTTTTCCACAAAATTATCAATGTAATACTGATAACCTTTTTCTGTTGGCACCCTGCCAGCTGAAGTATGTGGCTGATAAATAAAGCCTTCTTTTTCCAAATCAGCCATCTCGTTTCTGACCGTGGCTGAAGAGACTTCCAATTGGGTTTTCTCCACCAAAAAACTGGAGCCCACTGGTTCAGCGGTTTGAATGTGCTCATTAATAATTAAGTTAAGTAACTTTTTTTGGCGTTCATTCATAATATTTGAACTCCGAAGTCCGAATGCCGAATTCCGAAATTTGTGCCCGAGCTGTCATGGCGAGCTTAGCCATGCCTTGGCCTAGGCCAGGTCGAACCATCTAGCGAGGGCGGCTATATTTAGGGTTTAGGATTTAGAAATTACGGCCGCAGTGAGAGTATTTCCCTATTTTCTGTTGTTATTCATATTATACTGCGGCCGTTAGCACTCGTCAAGAGGGAGTGCTAAAAACGCTCTGGCGGTTATGAAATAACCGTAGGGAACGGTCGCGACCGTTCCCTACAATAAATTTTTATTGCCAGAGCGTTTTTTTCTTAAACATAAAAGCAGGGCTTTTTATTCCCTGCTTATTTTGTCTCCCATTCTCCCTTTAAAAGTTTTTCCCCTAAAAACTTGAACAATTCTTCGAAAGTGGCAAAATCCTTATCTTCTGCCAGAAACCCTTGATTAGAAGTTGCCTTTTCAACTTCTGACTTACCAATAATACATGGTTTTTCAGTGCTATAAGGCGGCTTTAAAACCATGTATTGCTGGCTAAAAAAAACTATGGCCATACCAATTTTATATTGAGCAGCAACTAGCTTTATCATGTTTTACACCTCCTGTTTTTCTTGTCTTCTTCTTATCATATTTAAACAAAAAAGTCAATAGCCACAGATTAAAAATCCCCGACCGGATAATGAATCCAGGCGGGGACATTGTTGATACTAGTATGAGTAACGGACAATTTGCGCTTTATCGGTTGAAAATTCTTCCATATCTTTTTCGCTTACGCCGTTACTTAAAATCGAAGCTTTAAACCTTTCTTTTAGCATTTTAAATGCCTCTCTTTTGTTTTGAGCTATAACCACAGCCATAAAACTCTTGACATGCACACTATAAACCTTCATTTTTCCTCCTTCTTATTGTCTTATTCAGTTTTAAAACTAATTCTAAATCATAACATAACCAATAAAAAAGTCAATGTTTTTCTCTTTGTCATTTCGACTGGAGTGAGCGCAACGAACGAAACGGAGAAATCCCTTATTTTTACCATTCTAAACTTAAATCTTTCCAAGAAGGATTAATAGTTCTGATTAAAAATTCCTTTTTCTCTCTACGCCACTTTTTTAATTGCTTTTCTCTAGCAATTGCTCTATTTACATCAGCATACTGTTCAAAATAGACCAACTTATAGCAAGAATATTTACTAGTAAAACCAGGGGTTAAATTATTCTTATGTTCAAAAATGCGACGCACTAAATTGTTTGTTATCCCAATATATAAAGTCCCACTTTCACTAGCCATTATATAAATAAAAAAATTATAATTTTTTATCATAATTTTTCACAAATTTCTTTAAGGGATGCCTCCGCGTTGGTCGGCATGACAAAAAGCATTACTCTTGTCTAAGAGCGACAATCGGCTCCAAATTAGCCGCAGTTCTGGCCGGATATAATCCAGAGATTAGACCAACTAAAATTGATACGCCACAAGCTAGCAAAAAGTATAAAGGCGACATAACAAATTGCCAGTTAAAGCCTAAATAAGTTGAAATAACTGTTATTAAATAAGAAATCAATGAACCAATTATAATGCCAATAATCCCGCCAGTAAAAGTCACAAAAGTCGCTTCTAATAAAAATTGCGCCAAAATATCATGGTCATGGGCGCCCACTGCTTTACGCAAGCCAATTTCAAAAGTGCGTTCAGCCACTGACACATACATTATGTTCATTATGCCTACTCCCCCCACAACCAAGGAAATACCAGCAATAGCAATTAAAAGCAGAGTAATGGCGCCAACAACTGTATCTAAAATATTCATGGCTTCAGCCTGGGTAGTAACCGCAAAATCATCTTTATTTTCATCCCCAGGAGCAATATCATGGCGTTCACGCAATAAATATTTAATATCATCAGCCGTGGCTTCGGCAATGCTATTATCATAAACTTTAACAAAAATAAAAGTCACGTAATCAATGCCTGATAATAATTTCTGCGTTGTTTTAAGCGGTAAAAACAGCATCTCATCAAAATTTAAAAAAGAAGCCGAACCCTTTTTTTCTAAAACACCTATTACCCTGTAATTACTTTTATTTACTTTTATATCTTGACCAACTGCCTCGTCATCGCCAAATAGAGTCTGCTTTAAATCCGCGCCTAAAACAGCCACCCTGGCCAAAGATTTATCTTCCTCATCAGTATAAAATCTGCCCTCGCTGACTTTCACCGGATCAATATCAATGTAAGAAGCTGAAGCAGCAAAAATAAAAGTTTGTTTATTTGTTTCTTTATAGGTAACAATTTCCTGGGCTAAATTAGCGCTATAGGCACTTTTAACATTATTTAATTTTAAAATTTCTTCGCGGTCAGAATCTTTTAAAGTCGTAACCTGCACGCCATAAGCCATACCTGAAGCGTTTTCAGCCGAAGTATGGGCAGTATTAGGCACTTTAATTTCCACCTGAATAAAATCAGTGCCAAAAGAAGTCAATTGCCCGATTAAAAACCCTTTAATCGCTGAACCAGCTGATAAAACAATGATCACAGCGGCAATGCCAATGACCACGCCTAAAACTGAAAGCAAAGTCCTGACTTTATTTTTTAATAAAGCCTGGCTAGCAATCTGAATCGGCATATCTAACTGTTTTAACCAGACTGGAATTTTCATAAGCTAATTTTATTCATAATGAAGAGCTTCAATTGGATTTAATTTTGCTGCCCGCTGGGCCGGATATAAGCCAAAGATTAAGCCAATAATTATGGAAATGGAAGTGGCCAGAAAAATTGAATTAATTGAAATCACCAAATCCCAGCTATAACCCAAATAACGGGCAACTAAAGCAATTAAAATTGATAAGCCTGAACCAAAAATAACCCCGGCTAGGCCGCCAATCAAAGT
>Ga0315275_10007651_pt1 | contig 10454 bp, 8 predicted proteins | sample YL17G03_0_MG_FD_205557 | JGI IMG/M metagenome (GOLD analysis project Ga0315275, IMG submission 205557) | Sediment microbial communities from Yellowstone Lake, YNP, Wyoming, USA - YL17G03_0 | ecosystem: Environmental > Aquatic > Freshwater > Lake > Sediment | place: USA: Wyoming | collected...
AATCGATGTCCGTCAGGGCCTTGATACCGCCGAACTGGACGGTCAGTTTGTTGACCTTCAATAAGCTCATGGTCGTCAACAAACCTCAAAAGAGGGGTTTAAAAATCATGTAATCACTGATGGGCACATGTTTTCCGCCTTTCGCCTCACAGATCCGTATGGCGTTCAGGCCGTGGTGCTGTTCGGCCGAGAAAGTGATCGGGGCGCCCATCCCCTCGCATTTGAAATCCTTGATGCTCTCCATCGCCTTGACGAAGCTCTCGCGCGTCAGGTTCTTGCCCGCCTTCTTGAGGCCTTCGGCGATCAGCATCATCGTCGTGGCGCCGGTCACACCGAGAAACTCGCGGCCCTTCAAGGTGGGTTCGTACTTCAGCAGGATCTCGACGACCTTATCCGACTGCGCCTCTACCCCGGGCATGGACACATTGCCCGAGGCCGCAGGGTAGGCCCCTTCCCACAGTTCGCCGGCGATCTTGTACATCAGGGGATCGCCCAGCGGATTGGCGGTGAAAATCTTGGGCTTGTAACCGATCTTCGCCATTTCCTTGATGATCAGCGCCGCCTGTGTGGGCGGACCGTAAATGACCACGGCATCGGCCTTCAGTTCCTTGAGTTTCAGGGCGTGGCCCCCAACGGTTCGATCCGTCGGTTCAAACGTGACAAATCCGGCGAAGGTCCCCTTGCCGCTCAGGTCTTTAATGGCTTTCTGAATGCCGATCTCGGCGGATTTTCCCCAGTCGTCGTTCTGGCCGAACAGGGCGATGGTCTTAATTCCCAGGCTGGTCACGGCGTATTTGGCAATCGCCTCGGCCTCGTCGATGTAGTCAGGATAGGCGATAAAGATATGCCGTCTTTGTGCAGTCGGCGTCTTCAACCAGATGCGGGGGTTGGCGTGGACATGGACGACCGGCACCTTGCTCGTCAACAGAAAATCCTTGCTGGCATTGGCCGTTGCCGATCCGATCACGCAACCGAAGGCAAGAACATCGTTTTTCATCTCGGTCAGGTTGGCCAAGGCGCGGCTTGGGTTATAACCATCGTCTTTGGCGATAAACTTGATCTTGCGGCCGTGAATCCCCCCCTGATCGTTGATGTGTTTGGCCCAAGCCGAATTGCCGAGCGCCATGGCGCTCCAAAGGGCCGCCGGTCCGGACATGGGACAGGTCATACCGATGGTGACCTCGTTCTCCGTTACACCCGGGGTGTCGGCCGCCATTGCAACAGCCGGCATCGATAACCCGACGATGATGAACAAAATCCAAAACAAACCCTTTTTCATACGTCACCTCCCCAATATAAAAAGTATCGAAAACTTTCTTCGAGGAAAGTCCAGACTCCCCCCCCCTTTTTACGCCTCCAAGCGGCAACATCGCTTCTTGGCAGGACAAAACTACGCCCTGACAAGGAAAAACACCCGTTTTGGGACATTCACCCCCTTTCCTGCGATCTGATCAACCGGAAAAACGGAGCGGTTTCAGAGAGCCTGAACGCGGCCTCCACCTCTGATCCAAATTTACAATCAAGTTGACACTGTAATACATGCTTATTTTAGAGGTGTGCCCTGGCGAGACAAAATAAAAACCAGCCGCCACCTCCTTGCGGCGCCCTGGAAGATTCCAGGCCATCCCTGCCTCAACCGCTTCAATAACCCCAGAGGGACCCCAGCGTGTTGCTCAACACCTGCCGGGTTCCCCCGCCGCTGAGCAGGACCATGGCATCCCGGAGATAACGTTGGGCATCGTATTCCATGGCATAACCATAGCCGCCGAAAATCTGCACGCCATGCAGTGATGCCTTGCGCGCCGCCTCCGTTGCCGCGAGACGCGCCTGAATGATTTCAGCCAGACAATCCCTTCCCTGATCGACCATGGAAGCGGCCTGACAGGTCAGCAGGTTGGCCACGCGGGCCTGTTGAGCCATATCCACCAGCATCTCCTGGATGGCGCCGAACTTGATGATCGGCCGGCCGAACTGCACACGCTCCCTGGCATAATTAAGCGCATAATCATAAGCGCCTCGGGCAAGTCCCATACCGCAGGCCGCCACGGCCAGATGTTCCGCGCTCATGACCCGTTCCCATTTCTTTTGTTCCGTCGATGCGTCTGCATCACCTCCCAGCCGCTCACTCACCGGAATGGCAACCGAGCTGAGGGACACCTCGCACAGGCTCATCCCGTGAAATCCGACCTGTTCCAGAGAACGGACACCGATCCCGGGGCTACTCACATCAACGATCACGAAAGCCGGAACGCCTCCGGGACCCCCTATGGCAACGCGTGTTATCATAAAGGCGGCACGATCGGCCATGCGCACAAAGGTTTTTGTCCCGTTCAGAATCAGATTTTCACCGTCCGCTCGGGCCGTTGTTCGGCTGCCCGTTTCCTCGTAACCCTGCTCCGGTTCCATCAGGGCAAGGGTCATCAGCGCGGATCCATCGATCACAGCGGGAAGATACCTGTTTTTCTGCGCCTCCGTTCCCAGATCGGCGATCACCTGACCCCCGCAGAGGCTTTGGGTGGCAAAAATTCCGGCCAGAGCGGGATAGATGGCCGCCAGTTCGGCCGTCACGATCACCGCGCCCAAGGCATTGGGGCCGCCGCCGCCATAGGCCTCGGGGACCGTCAACGCGCACAGACCAATATCCGCCACCTTGCGGAAGAGGTTCTCGGGAAAGATCTTTTCTTCATCCATTCTCTTGATGGCTTCCCGCTCACACTCTTTCGCCACAACCTTCTGTATGGTATCTCTGATAAACCCCTGTTCTTCAGTCAGTGCGAAATCCATTTTTTCATTCCTTTTCTATGGCTTGCTGCGTTCGGGACGGCAGACCCTGACGATCCGCCGTCCCCGTTTCGCCCAACGGGCATCCCCCTAAACCTTGCGGTCCTTGCCTTCCCAGAAGGTTTCCCGGATCTTTTTCTTGTCGAGCTTCCCCAGGTTGGTCAGGGGAATCTCGTCCCAGAATTTGACGCTCTTGGGGGTCACGAGGCTTCCCTTTCGTTCCTTGACGAACTGGATGAGTTCCTTTTCCTCAACGGCCTGTCCTTCCTTGAGCGCCACCACCGCCGTGACCTCCTCGCCCCATTTTTCGTGGGGCACGCCCACCACGGCAACATTTTTCACGGCTGGGTGCTCATGGAGAACATCCTCGATTTCCCGCGGAAAAATGTTGAATCCGCCGCTGATAATCATATCCTTGGAACGGTCCACGATGTAGAGATACCCTTCCTCATCGAACTTGCCCACGTCTCCGGTCCATAGCCAGCCGTCCCGGATCGTCTCCGCCGTCTGCTCCGGATTCCTGAGATAACCCATCATCATATTGATCGTCCGGCAGACGATATCGCCCGCTTCGCCGCGGGGAACCTCCCGGCCCTCTTCGTCGACGATGCGTACATCGGCGGTCATCACCGGCCGGCCGCAGGAGGTGTAGACCTGCATACGCCTTTCCGGATCCGCAATGACATGCTCCTGCCGGGACAAGCAGCTGATCATCATGGGGGACTCCGTCTGGCCGAAGAGCTGGGTGAAGATCGGCCCCAGGGTGTCCACCGCTTGTTTCAGGCGCGTCGGAGCAATGGCGGAGGCGCCGTAGATGATGTTCCGCAGGCTCGACAGATCGTAGTTCTTGAGGTCCGGATAATCAAGGAGAACATAGATCATCGTGGGCACGATGAAGGTCGTCGTGACCTTCACCTTTTCCACACGCTCCAGGAAAAGTTTCGGGTCGAAATGGTCCTGGATCTCGCAGATCCCCCGTTTCAGCAAGACCGGCAGGATCAAACACCCCCCCGCATGGGTCAGCGGCGTGGCAAAGGCAAACACCTCATCCCAATCCAGGCCGAGATGGAGCATTTCGCTGATGAACGTTCCCACCCAGGTGTTGTGATCCATCATCACCCCTTTGGGAAGGCCGGTCGTACCCCCCGTGTAATAAACGGCCACGAGATCCTGACAATCCAGCGCCACGCTCGGGGCTTCCGGAGGATTGGAGGCGATCAGGGTCTGAAGATGTTCGTGGCCCGCCACCACCGTTGAAGGATCCCGGGCCACGCAGATGAACTGCTTAACCGTCTTCAGGGACGGGATCATCTCCTGAACACGTCCGGCCAGCCGCTCATGATAGATCAGGGCCGCGCACTCGGACTGGTTCATCATGTAGGTATGATCCTTGGAACTGAGCAGTACGGCCAGGGGAACACGGACCAGCCCAAGCTTTCCCAGTGCGTACTCACAGAAAATGTACTCGGGACAGTTCGCCATAAGAAAAGCCACCCGGTCGCCTTTCTTGAGTCCCAGCTTGTTCAGAGCGTTGGCCAGGGAATAGGCGTTCTTCTGAAGTTCATCGTAGGTGTATTTCTCATCGTTGAAAAGAATGGCGGTATTCTGGCGAAAAGCCGCAACCGAACGGTCATACAGGTCGGCACAGGTAATGCCGTGAAACATTGTCGCCATGATGTTCCTCCTCTTCTCGCCGCTCATCCGGACCGACCATTTATCCTGGGAACGGGCGCCCTCCGGCGGCTGACGATTCCGTTATGACTTGTAAAATTTCTCTCCATAGAGTTTCTCACTCAAGCCGATCAGATCGGCCCATTTCATCGGGCCACCCTTGTCGGCAGGGAAGCCGACCCCCCAAATGGCGCCGATGTCGATCGACCTGGGATCGCTGACCACCTTCTTCTGCAGGAGTTCATGCCCCGTCCTGACAAGAGGTGTGAAAAGCATGTCCTGGAGTTCGGCTGCCGTGTAGTGTTTCTGTCGGTTTTCCGGATTGATCAGGGGCAGAACCTCCGGATCGGGCTGGCCTTCCTTGGTATAGAATCCCTTGCCGTTCTTGTTGCGGCCGTAACGGCCGGCCTTGTAAACATTCTCGAGCGCCACGGGCGGAACCATGCCCAGGGACTTCGTCAGGACGAGATAAGAGACATCGATCCCCACCTCGTCGGTCAGGCGAATGGGGCCCACGGGCAGGCCGAATTTCATCATGGCGGCATCGATCTCTTCCATCGCAACGCCTTCCGCCAGCAATTCGAAAGATTTGATGAAGTAGGGGAAGAGCATGGCGTTGACCACAAATCCGGGATTGTCGTTGCAGACAACGGGGCGTTTGCCCAGGGCCGCGCAGACGGCCAGCATGTTGTTGACCGTGGCGTCGCTCGTGGCCTTCCCCCGAATCACTTCGAGGAGTTCCATCATCCAGACGGGAGAAAAGAAATGAGCGCCGACAAACCGCTCCGGGTTCTTGACGCTCGCGGCGAGTTTATCGACGGGCAGGCTCGATGTGTTGGTCGCCAGGATGCAGTCTTCCGCCACGGCCTCGCAAAGTTCGCGATACACCTTATCCTTGATGGCAGGGTCCTCGAAGACGGCCTCGATGACGACATCGACATCCGCGAAATCCGCCGTCCAGTCCGACACCGGTTTGATCAAAGCCATGAGGTCCTCCACCGGATTCTTGAGCCGGTTCTTCGCGGCCATCCCGTCGAGGATCTTGCGGACGAAGGCCATCCCGGGCTCCAGGGCTTCGGGGACGTCTTTGACCACCACCGGCAGTCCGGTCCGGATAAGAATATTGATGACGATGCCCCGCCCCATGGTCCCGAAACCGAGAACGCCGAATTTTCGGATGACCTTGGGTTCGAAGCCCTTGGGGATCATCGCCTTCGGTTTGTCGGACAGGGTCTTCAGGAAGAACGTGTTGATCGTCCCCTTGGATTCCGGCGCCTTCAGTGCTTCGATGAAGCAGTCCGTCTCGATCTTCAGGCCGTCTTCAATCGGCGCCTTGAGCCCCTCGCTCATCGCCTTGAGGGCCAGCATCGGCGCCGGAATTGCCCTGCCCCGTGTGGCCTTCAGAACATTCTTCTTTGCCGCCTCCAGGGCGGTATCCAGCGCGGAAAGGTCCGGTTTCTCCCGCCTCAATCCGGCTGTACCGGCAACAATTTCCGCCAGCAGTTCTTTCGCCTTCGCCAACAGGTCGTCACCCTCCGGGATGACCCGGTCGATCATGCCGGCTTCCATTGCTTTGGCCGCCGGCAGCACCGCACCACGGGGGATTAAATCCAGAGCCGGATAACCGATCAGTCGGGGAAGACGCTGTGTGCCTCCGGCACCCGGAATAACACCCACGTTACACTCGGGCAAGCCGATGGTCGTCCGCTTGCTGTCTGTGGCGATCCGTGCCGTCATCGTCAGGGCGAATTCGTAACCACCCCCCATGCAGGGGCCATGAATGGCAGCCACTGTAGGAATACCGAGCTTCTCCAGCCGGATGAACATCCCGTTGAATTTATCGCACTCTCTGCGGAAATCGTCGAGATCCTTCTGTGCACCCAACATATTCAGATTGGCGCCGGCGTGAAAATTCGTGGCTTTACCGGAGATGAAGACCACCCCCTTCAAGGCGTTTTTCTCTTTTTCCAAGGATTCCAGTAGAACGGCAAAGTCCGCAATGGCACCTTCCGTCCAGGTATTCATCTGTTCGCCGGGCACATCGAACCGCACCACGGCGATACCATCCTGATTCTCACAGGTAAAAACCTGTCCCATGATTGATATCCTCCCTTTTCTGATTTTTACAGTCCGAACGTCTTGCAGATGATGTTCTTCTGGATCTGCGACGTGCCGCCGCCGATGGAAAAAATGAGAATCTCCCGGAGATTTCTCTGCATTTCGTAATCCATCGAGGCGCCATTTTCACCCAGGACATTCATGCCCTTCATGATGATATTCTTGGCTGTTTCGGCGCAGAAGTACTTGGTCATGGAGGTTTCCCGGACCGGGTTCAGGCCCTGCGCCTCCTTCCAGGCGGCACTGTAGGCCAGAACCTTCATGGCCTCCAGCTCGGACGCCATCTCGGCGATGTCGTGTTGAATGGACTGCACATCCGTCGACGGATCCGTCCGTTGCATCTTCTCGCGGGCGAACTTGAGGGCCTCATCGAACGAGGACTGCGCCATCCCCAGCGTCATCGACGACAGGACGAGGCGCTCCTGATTCAACAGCTTCATCTCCTGTTTCCAGCCGTTGTTGAGTCCTTTCGCTTCTCCGCCGAGAATGAATCGCGGCGACACCCGGACGTTGTCATAGACCACTTCGCAGGTATTGGAGCCATGAAAGCCGAGCTTTTTGATGGGCCGGGCGCTGTAACCTTCCAGGGACGTGTCGACGATAAAAGAGGTGATCCCGTTGTACTTGTGTTCGGCCGTCCGGGCAAACGTCACCGTATAGTGCGTCACGCCCGCGCCCGTGATGAACATCTTGCCGCCGTTGATCACGTAATGCCCGTTATCATAAGAGGCCCGCGTCTTGATGCTGGCCGCATCCGACCCGGCGTTGGGTTCCGTAATGGCAAAACTGAACATGATCTCGCCATGCGCCAGTTTCGGCAGATATTCATCCTTCTGCTCCTGATTGCCGTTTACGCCGATGATCTCATTGCCATACAGAAGGATATTGCCGAGATTCCAGCATAAAACCGGCGACCTTTTGGCAATCTCTTCGAAAACAATCATCAGGTCCACGATGTCTCCGTCCAGGCCTCCATAGGCCTCGGGGATATTGATCCTGGCCAGGCCCAGCTCACAAAATTTCTTTACAAGATCATGGGGAAATTCGTCCTTTTCTTCAATTTCCTGGACCACGGCACGGGAAATGTTGGCTTCCACATATCCCCGAACCTTATCCCGCAGCGCATTCTGTTTATCGGTGAAATTAAAATCCACGTTAGGTCTCCTTCTGAAGATTTCGATAATAGGTCCCCTGAAGGGGCCTTATCGATCAGGCGCCTGCCCCTTTTCTGTGCATGATAAACTTCATGTCCAGCATCATCACGGCCTCGTTCCGCTGGTTCTTGACGGTGTACTGCCAGGTCTGCAAGCCCTGGGACTCCTTTTTCGTCTCCCGCTTGTCGATGACACTGATGAAAACGGTAATGGTGTCGCCGATCCTCACGGGAGCGAGCATTTTCATGTTGTCCACGCCCAGCCAGGCGATCATCGCGCCCCCCTCGATCTTGGCCTGGGCCGCCAGCCCCACCGCCAAACCGAAGATGAGCGGCCCGTGGGCGATCCGCCCTTTGAACACCGTCTGGGATGCATAGACCTCGTCCACATGAAGGGGGTAAAAGTCCATGGTGAGTCCCGCCCAGTTCACCACGTGGGTCTCCGTTACGGTGATGGACGGGGTTTTAAAATTAAAACCGACCTCAAAATCTTCCCAGTATTTTTCAGGCATTTCCCTCTCCTCTCCTTTCCTGTTTCCTCAGGTCCCTGCGGGCCTGAACTTGGGGAGCGTGAATTCCTCGTTGAGCTTCTCGAAGACGACCGTGACCGGCATTTCGCAATAGACCTTGTAAGGGTCGCACCCGACAATATTGCTGAGCATCTGCACACCCTCTTCCAGGCGGATGACCGCGATCACAAAGGGCAGATCGACGACAAAGGCCGAGGGGGGATTGCTCTCGACGACCGTGTAGGTATAGACTTTCCCCTTGCCCGATACGGGCACCCAGGTGACATTGTCCGAAAAGCAGTCCGTACAGGCAATCCGCGGATAAAAGATATATTTTCCACAATCCTGGCACTTCTGGATCATGAGTTTGTTCTCCCTGGCGGCATCCCAAAAAGGCTTCGCCCAGGGATTGACGACGGGAACCGGTTTTGGTTTTACGGGCGTATCCATCTTCTCTCTCCTTTCATCCTACGGAATTTCTGTCCCCAGAATCGTAACCTGGGCATCCATGTAGGTCCCTCCAACAGCCGTCTCCACGGCGAATTTCGCATCCTTCACCTGACGATCCCCGGCTTTCCCCATCAGCTGACGCACCGTCTCCACCATCAGGGCGCAGGACCCGCCCGCGCCCGTATGACCCTGGGACAGCATCCCGCCGTTGGTCGTCGTCGGGATCTTCCCTCCGGGCCACGTATCACCACGCAGGAAAATCTCGCCGCCCTGACCCCGTTCGGCAAAACCCAGCTCCTCAAAACCGATCAGCTGATAGACAGGATAGGAATCATAAATCTCGGCGATGTCCATGTCCTGAGGCTTCAACCCCGCCATCTGGAACGCAGCCTTCCCCGCTCGCGCCCAGCCGAAACGCGCCACATCCGGCTCCTGGGAAAATACAAAATGCGTCACCGCTCCCCCCTCGCCAAGAAAATACACCGGCTTCTCCGTAATAGTCCTGGCACGCTCCGCCGATGTGACAATAAAGGCAGAGCCCCCGTCGAAGAGCATATTCGACATCTTCGCACGCAGAGGCGTCGACAGCATCTTCGATGCCATCACTTCCTCCATCGTCAACGGCTTCCGGAAAAAGGCGTTCGGATTCAGCGACGCCCACTTCCGGTTCGATATGCACACCGACGCCAACTGCTCATCCGTACATCCCGTTTCGTATTTGTAACGCATCGTCGACATCGCCGCTATTGCCGAATAGTGCTGACCGTACGGCACTTCCCACTCCGCTGAAATCCCCGCGGTGGCAAACAGATCAATGCCCCCCTGAAGACTCACACCCGTCCCCAGACGATCGGCGTGGACAAACAGGATCATATTCGCCGCTCCGCTGTAGATCAGGCCGGCGGAGAGTTCCAGCGCACAGGTGCTGCTGGATCCGCCCGCGAAGGCCTGGCAGTTCTTCTTCACGTTCTTCAGCCCCAGCTCCTCCACAATACGGCATGTCACCAGCTCCGTATTAAACTGCGGACTGAACAGCGCTGCCGTCGGCATCACATAATCAATCTCATCCTTGTTTATCCCCGCATCTCGAATCGCGAGCTTCGCCGATTCTATCGCATGATAGATCGCCGCCGTCTCGGGGTAGCGTCCCGTCGGAACCTCGCCGATCCCAACGAACGCCACCTTACCCTTCAGTTTACTCATGGTAGACCTCCTTCATGATCCAAATCCGTCTGACACCACCGTGCCCTGCAGGCGCCGGCACGTCTCGCAATATTCGCTGACCATCTCGGCGACGATCTCGGCCGCCGGCTTGATGTCCCTCACCTGGGCCACGCTCTGTCCGGCGCTCCAGAAATCCCGCCATTTTTTTGAGGTGAGCGGCGGCCGCTCTTCCATATCCGCGATGCTTGCCGCGATCCAGTTCGCCGGATTTCCCGTGACCCGGTCCGTACAAACGATCCCATCGGGATCCGTATCGATGACCGCTTGCTTGTAGGCAGCCGAAGCCCGGGATTCGGGTGTGGCGATGAGCCGCGTCCCCACGATCACGGCACAGGCGCCACAGGCTATGGCGGCGGCCATCTGCGCACCGGTACTGATTCCGCCCGCCGCGACGACCGGCAGGCCGACCTCTTCTCTGAGATAGGGCACGAGGACGAGCGTCGCCACCCGGCCACCATGCCCCCCGGCCCCGGACCCCACGGCCACCAGACCGTCCACGCCGCCCTTTTTAGCCTTGAGTCCCTGCGCCAAGGAAACGACGTCGGCAA
>Ga0315275_10007652_pt1 | contig 10453 bp, 9 predicted proteins | sample YL17G03_0_MG_FD_205557 | JGI IMG/M metagenome (GOLD analysis project Ga0315275, IMG submission 205557) | Sediment microbial communities from Yellowstone Lake, YNP, Wyoming, USA - YL17G03_0 | ecosystem: Environmental > Aquatic > Freshwater > Lake > Sediment | place: USA: Wyoming | collected...
AGGAGAAATGATCTCGCGTCTCCGCTTCATCCTGGTCCTGCTGTGCGCCCTTGCCGTGGCGCCTCGCGCCGCCGAAGCACAAACCGTTCTGCAGCAGGCCACGAAATCATACTCGCTGCCGAGAGGCGCATCGCTGCTACTGGTCAGTAGCGTCAGCATCCAGCGATATACGGTCGGAGATCCCAGCATCGCGGAAGTCGTGGTGGTGAGCCCGACCGAATTGCTGATCAACGGCAAGGGCCTGGGGTCTACCAGCCTGATCCTCTGGGAGACCGGTGGGGTGCCGAAGCTCTACACCATCGAAGTGACGGTGGATACGCCGGCCCTCGAGCGCTACCTGCAGGAGGCGCTGCCGGGTGAGAAGATCGGGGTGATGGCGAGCGGCAACTCCGTGACCCTGTCCGGCAATGTCACCGATCCTGTTGTCGTGGACCGCGCTGTGGAGATCGCGCAGGGCACCGGCGTCTCGTCCGTGATCAACAACCTGGTCTCCCCGCCGGCGGTCCAGGTGCTGCTTCAGGTCCGGTTTGCCGAGATCGACCGCAGCAACATGAAGGACTTCTCGGCGGCGCTCTCGACCCTGAATCCGCAGAACCTGAAATCCGACGGTGACTGGTCGGGTGCTTCGATTTCCGACGGCTTGATCCGGATCCTGCTCTCGAACCCGAATGCCAACATCCAGGCGATCATCCAGGCGTCCATTACCAAAGGCACCCTGCGGAGCCTGGCCGAGCCGAACCTGATCACGCTGCCGGGCAAGGAGGCCAGCTTCCTGGCGGGTGGCGAGTTCCCCTATCCAAGCGTGCAGGGATCGTCCGGCGGTGTGAACACTTTCGGCAATGCCGTCACGATCGTCTTTCGGGAGTTTGGTGTGCGTCTCAAGTTCACGCCGAACATCACCCGCAGCGGGGCGATCCGGCTCAGGGTCGCGCCCGAGGTTTCCACGCTCGACTTTGCCAATGGCCTCACCGTTTCAGGCTTCCAGATCCCCTCAATCCTGATCCGGAAGGCCGAAACGGAAGTGGAACTGAAGGAAGGGCAATACCTGGCCATTGCCGGCCTGATCGACAATTCCACCATCGAGAGTGTCAAAAAGATCCCGCTTCTTGGGGACATCCCGATCCTGGGCGCCTTCTTCCGCTCCAGCACGACGCGGGCCAAGCAGGCGGAGCTCCTGGTGCTGGTGACGCCGCGGCTGGTCCGGGCCAGCGACACGGCCCCGGCACTCCCGACCGGTGAGCCGGTGACCTGGAAGTGGCCGGGGTGGATGCGGCCGATGGTGGAGGAGCAGGCCCAGCGGCAGGGGACGGTTCCACCGGCGACGCAGCCGCCGGGACGCTAGTGAAAGAGGTGGCAATAATGCTGGGGCACAGGGGTAGTCTGTCGAGCACGCGAGGGGTTGGTCTTTTCTTTTTCGCGATCTCATCGGTGGTCATCATGGGGATGGCTGCCCTGGCGATTGACCTTGGGATGCTGCTCAGGACCCGGGCGGAGGCCCAGCGGGCTGCCGATGCCGCAGCGCTTGCCGGCGCGAGTGCGTTTGCGGACTATCCGCCGCTTGCTGACCCGAAGCCCCAAGTGGGCTTTCGTGCCAAGGCAGTGGCGGCAAAGAATACCATGGCGGGCACTTCGATTGTGGATAACGAGGTAGTAGGGGTGGTGGCGTGTCCGGACCCGACCGATGACAACAATCCCGAGACTCCTCCATGCTCGACGGTGATGATGAACAGTGCCGGGCCCCCTGCACCGGCCGGGACAACTCGCGTGTTTGTGAAGATCAGGCGCGCAAATGTGCCGACCGTGTTCTTTGGGGCACTCCTCCGCCTCCTCGGCTTCGGAAACACGGCGTCTTCCTTTCCCATCGGAGCAACGGCAGTTGCGGAGGTTGGTCCTGCCGGAGCAGCCAAGTGCACCCAGCCCCTGTTCATCCCGGATTTCTGGGACGACAAGAATGACGACAAGAACAGCAACAAGTGGCCAGATGCAAGTGAAAACTGGACGTGGGGTTCCGAGGACGACTACTCGCCGGCCATTGGCCTCGGCAGTGATTTCAGGAACACCACCGTTCTGAGTGACGGTCTCAAGTATTACCGGGATGTCGGCCGGCCGTTCAAAATCTGGCCGGGCGCCTACTTGCCGAGCATCGACAACCAATGGTGTCCGGGAGATCCCGATTCCAAGTGCGGTGGGAACGACATCGCAACCTACATCACGGATCCGTGCAGCCTGCCCCCGAGCGCGCTCGGGACATCCTACTGGAACAAGACAGGTGTGAGCGTGGGCAACATCGTTGGGAAGGGCTACGAGCCTCGGCTGACGCAGACCGATCCAACCGGTGCCCGTTGGGTGGCAACCGCACCCCCCGACGTTCCCACCGGGTATACGACCGGCCACGTGCAGACCACGTCGGGTGACTGGCGCGATAGCCCGCGGGTGCTCCTCATGCCATTCATGAGCCCAGACCAGCTTCTCAAGGGTGGCCGCCAGCAATACGTCTTCAACAACTTCGCGTGGCTGTGGTTGGAGGACGTCGCCAAGGGTCAAGATAAGACGGTTACTGTGCGCTTCATCGGGCTTGCGACTGGGGGGTCTGGCGGGGGCCCCAGTACAGGCTCTCTTCTCAAGGCCATCAGGCTGGTGCGGTAAGCGCGACTTATGGCATCTCCCCGACCCCTGCGAAGCATCATCGTCTCAGCGGACGCCGCGGCGCGCCAAGCGATCAGTAGCTACGTCCTGGCGTCTGGAGGCCGATCTACGATCGCCCTGGATCTCGACATGCCGCTGGCGTCGTTCACCAGCGCGCAGTTCAAGGCGGTCCAGCAGGCGGGTCCGGCCATGGTGTTCGTGGACTTCGACCCTTCGCCGGAACTCGGTCTGTCGCTCGCCCGCGACCTCGCCCAGGCCTCGAACCAGCTGGTCCTGATCGGCATGGGCAACGCGGTGGCCTCCGATCTCCTGCTCCAGGCCATCCGGGCGGGGCTCTCGGAGTATCTGATCAAGCCGGTGACGGAACAGAGCGTGGCCGAGGCCGTGGACCGGCTTCGTTCCAAGATTGTGCCCGTGGAGCCGGATGATGGCGCCCTGGCCCGGACCTTCGCCTTCTTCAGCGCCAAGGGCGGCTCCGGGACCTCGACCGCAGTCACCAACCTCGGCGTGGAACTGCGCCGGATCACCGGCAAACGCACCCTGATCGTGGATCTCGACGCCGAGTTGGGCGAGATCTCGCTGCTGCTGGGGGTCCAGCCGCAATTCAACTTCGTGGACCTGGTGCAGAACTTCCACCGGATGGACGCCAACCTGCTGGCCTCCTACATCGAGCAGCACAGTTCCGGCGTCCATCTGCTCTCCGCCCCGTTCCACCCCGATCGCGCCGCCGCCCTGAAGGAAGACGACATCCGCCAGGTGCTGCTCTACCTGCGCGGCCACTACGATTACGTCCTGGTGGACACGTCCAAGTCCTTTTCGCCGGAGACCCTGGCCGCCTTCGAACAGGCGGACGCCGTCTTCCTGGTGACCACGGTGGACCTGCCCAGCCTGCGGAACATCCAGCGGGCTCTGCCGCTCCTCAAGCGGGTGATGCCCCGTGGCACCGAGCAGGTGCATCTCATCGTCAACCGCTTCGATGCGGCCAGCGAGATCTCGCTCAAGGACGTCGAGCGGAGCCTGGGCCTGCCGATCTACGCGACGCTGGCCAACGACTATGACTCGGTGATCCGGTCCATCAACTCGGGCAAGCCGGTGGTGTTGAACGGAGCGAGGTCGCCCTATTCTCGTGACGTCCGGGCCCTCGCCGCGCGGATCGCCAACGTAGAACCCAATCCGACGCCGGAGCCCCAGGGCGGCCTGCTGACCCGCCTGCTGCGTGGCCCGCGGAAGCCCGGCGCCGAAGGAGGTGCGAAGCGTGCCTGACAACTCACGGGTCCTGCCCTGGGAGGCCGATCTGGCGCAGGTCGCTGCCGCACCGGGGGCGCCCATTTCGGCGGACCGGGCGGCGGCGGAGAGCGCGGCGCACCAGTTCGCCATGCTCAAGGGACGGATTCACCGGCGGCTGCTCGAACGGCTCAACCTCGCCAACCTGGACAAGACCGACCGGGAGACCGTCATCGAGGCGATCCGCCGGGTGGTGCATGAGCTGCTCACCTCCGAGAAGGTGCCGCTCAACTTCGAGGAACGGGAAGAGCTGGTCACGCAGATCCTGGACGAGATCTTCGGCCTGGGCCCGATCGAGCCGCTGATGAAGGACCCGGAGGTCTCCGATATCCTGGTCAACACCTGGAAGCAGGTCTACATCGAGCGGCACGGCAAGCTCGAGACGACGGATATCCAGTTCCAGGACGACCGGCACCTGCTGCAGGTGATCGACCGGATCGTGTCGGCGGTGGGGCGCCGGATTGACGACTCGTCGCCGATGGTCGACGCCCGACTGCCCGACGGTTCCCGCGTCAACGCCATCATCAAGCCCCTCTCCCTCGACGGGCCACACCTTTCGATCCGCAAATTCAAGCGGGACGCCCTGACCGGGGAAGACCTGCTCCGGCTTGAGAGTCTGTCGCCGCCGATGCTGGAACTGCTGTCGGGCATCGTGCGGGCGCGGCTCAACGTCCTCATCTCCGGCGGCACCGGCTCGGGCAAGACGACCCTGCTCAACATTCTGTCTGGCTTCATCCCGGTCACCGAGCGGATCGTCACCATCGAAGATTCTGCCGAGCTCCAGCTCCGCCAGCCGCACGTGGTTCGCCTGGAGACCCGCCCGCCGAATATCGAAAACCAGGGGGCGGTTTCGCAGCGACTGCTCCTCATCAACAGCCTCCGCATGCGTCCCGACCGGATCATCATGGGCGAGGTGCGCGGGGCCGAAGCGGTGGACATGCTGCAGGCGATGAACACCGGTCATGACGGCTCCCTGACCACGCTGCATTCCAACAGCCCGCGCGATGCGCTGGCCCGGCTTGAGACCATGGTCTCCATGGCCAACCTGGGCCTGCCCGAGAAGGCGGTGAAGCAGCAGATTGCCAGCGCGATCAACGTGGTGATCCAGATCGCGCGCCTCTCGGATGGATCCCGGAAGATCATCCAGATCGGTGAAATCACCGGGATGGAGGGTGACGTCGTCACCATGCAGGAGATCTTCGTCTTCGACCGGCAGGGGATCGGGGAGGGCGGCAAGGTCATGGGCCGGTACGTGGCAACGGGAATCCGGCCGCGGTTCACCGATCGCCTCAAGGCCTATGGTATTACCCTGCCGGCCACGTTGTTCGACAATATCGCCGAAACGGCCGCCGCTCGGGGCCGGCGCTGAGCCATGTCAAACCCCGTCCTGCTCACCGCGCTCCTGATCTTCGTCGCCGTCGCGCTGGGAACCCTGTCGCTGGCGCTGCTGCTCGAATTCGGGCAGGAGCGCTGGCGGGCCCGCCACGTCGTGCAGCAGTTGCGCGTGTTCAGCGAGCAGGCCTTCGGGCCGGAGTCCCAGGCGCTGATCCGGCAGCCGCGGATCGCCTCGCTCCTGGATCGGATCGCGGCGGTCGTGCCGTCGCTCCGCAGAGTGACCCACCTGATCGAGCGGGCCGGCTCGTCCTGGAGCGCCCAGAGTTACCTGCTCATCACCTTCGGCCTGGCCCTCGCGTTCGGGGTTTCGGGCGCCTTGTTCACGGGCTCGCTCATCGGCGGCGCGGCGCTCGTGCCGATCGGCGTCCTGATCCCATACCTGGTGGTCCGGAGCCAGGCACACCGGCGTACTGCCCGGTTGGAGGAGCAGCTACCGGACGCCATCGACCTGATGGGGCGTGCCATGCGGGCGGGCCACCCTCTCAGCGCTGGTTTCCAGATGGTGGCCGATGAAGGCCTTGAGCCGATTGCCGGCGAATTCCGCCAGGTCTTCGAGGAGCAGCGATTCGGGCTCCCCTTCGACGATTCGCTGCTCGGCCTGGCCGACCGGGTCAGGCTGACGGACATGCGGATTCTGGTCACGGCCATCATGATCCACCGGCAGGTGGGTGGCAACCTGACCGAGATCCTGGATAACATCGCCCAGATGGTGCGGGAACGCTTCAAGCTCCGCCGCCAATTACGGGTGATCACGGCCCAGGGGCGGATCTCCGGCTATGTCCTCGGTGCGCTGCCGATCCTCCTCGGCGTGGCCCTCTTCGTCCTGAACCGGGAATACATGATGCCGCTGTTCGAGCAGCCCGTTGGTCGCTACCTGATCGTCGGGGCGCTCCTGTTCCAGATCGTTGGGTATTTCTGGATCCAGCGGATCCTGGACATCGAGATCTAGGGGGCCGGCATGATGATCTACCTGGTAGCTTCGCTGATCGCCCTCGCCGTCGCCGGATTGGTCATGCTGGTCGGAGAGCTGGTGCCGGAGCGGTCTGAGGTCATCAAACGACTGGACCGGATGCCGGGTGGCGAGGCGATCGGTACGGTGGACCGCCGGCGCCGGGAAGTCCAGGCAGACCGCCTTCGTGAGCTGCTGGCGGCGCTGGGGACGCGCCTCCACGGCGAGCCGAATCTCCAGTCGAAAGCACAACGGTTAATGGTCGCGGCCGGATTCGTCCGCCCGGGCGCGGTGGCGGTCTTCTATGGGGTGCGGATCGCCACGACCCTGATCCTGGGCTTCGCCTTCCTGACGCTCTCGCCGACGCTCGGCAGTGTGCTCGGCCTGTCGAAGTGGATGATCATCGTGATCGCGATCTGGGGTGCCGCGCTGGGGTGGGTCGCGCCCACCTTTCTGGTGGCGGCACGCGGCAATGCGCGCAAGCGGGAGATGCTCCGGGCACTGCCAGACGCCCTCGACCTGTTGGTCGTCTGCGTTGAGGCCGGCCTGGGCCTCAACCAGGCGCTCCAGCGGGTCGCCGAGGAGATCACGCTGATCAGCCCCGTGCTTGGCGAGCAACTGGGCCTGATCAACCTCGAGATCCGGGCTGGCACGCCCCGGGACGAGGCGCTCCGAGCTTTCGGCACGCGGACCGACCTCGAGGATGCACGATCCCTGGCGACCGTCCTGATCCAAACGGACCGCTTCGGCACGTCGGTCGCCCAGGCGCTCCGGACCCATGCCGACACGCTCCGGACCAAGCGGCGCCAGCGGGTGGAGGAGGCCTCCGCAAAGACAGCCATCAAGATGCTCTTCCCGCTGGTGTTCTGCATCTTCCCCGCCCTGTTCATCGTGATCCTCGCGCCCGGTCTGCTGTCGGCGCTGAAGGTCCTGGGGGGCTTCTAGGCGTGGCGGTGCGGGTCACCAATCACGAGCGAGACAGCGTCCTCGGGGAGCGGGTGGAGGTGGCAGAAACCTGGTGGAGCCGGCTGAGAGGACTGCTCGGCCGCCCAGCGCTGGAACGCAGCGAAGGACTCCTGATCCGGCCCTGCCGGGCGGTGCATATGCTGGGGATGCGGTATCCGATCGACGTCGCCTTCCTCGACCGTGGAGGCCGGGTGCTGGAGACATATGCCGGGCTCGCACCCAGCCAGTTCTCGCGGTATCACCGGCAGGCTGCTGCCGCGCTCGAACTCCCGGCCGGAACCCTGGCAGCGACGGGGACCCTGGTCGGCCACCGTCTCGAGTTCATCTCTCTTGATGCAGGACAGACGCCATGACCACGGCAATGGCAGGGCCCCTTGCGGGTGGACCCGGGGCAGCCAGCAAGCCCAAGCCGCCCGAAACGCTGGCCGAGACCGGTCTTTCCGAAGAATTCGTCGTCGACCTCGTCCTCAAGACCCTGTACGTGCAGGGTGCGAGGACCGGGAAACAGCTGGCGGACTCCCTGAAGCTGCCGTTCACGTTCGTTGACGACCAACTGCTGAACATGCAGCAGCGCCGTTTCCTCGAGGTCAGGAGCACGCAGGGGGCCAGCCGCGCCGGCTACACGTTCGACTTGACGGGAGAGGGCCGCGCCCGGGCGCGCGAGGCGCTGGAGGCGAGCCAGTACGTCGGACCGGCACCGGTGCCCTTCGCGCAGTACCGCCAGATGGTGGCCGCCCAGTCCATCCAGCAGGTGCAAATCAACCGCCAGACCCTCGAGCAGGCGTTCGACTGGCTGGTCCTGAACCAGGAAACCCTCGACGAGGTCGGGCCCGCCATCAACTCGGGGCGGTCCCTCTTCCTGTTTGGTGGATCCGGCAACGGCAAGACCGCCATCGCGGAGACCATCGCACGGCTCCTTGGCGGCAGCCTGTACATCCCCTATGCGATCGAGGTGGACGGGCAGATCATGGTGGTGTACGATCCCCTCTACCACCGGTCCCCGCTGGACAAGACCAAACCCGCGGCGGAAGACGGGGACGACATCTGGCTGCCCGACACCGACCACGATCTCCGCTGGGTCCTCGCGGCGCGGCCGGTGGTGCTGGCCGGTGGCGAGCTGACGCTCGACCAGCTGGACCTGCAGTACGACCCGTTCACCAAGCTGTATCAGGCGCCATTCCAGGTGAAGGCCAACGGTGGCGTCCTGATCGTGGACGACTTCGGGCGCCAGCGGGTGCCGCCGCGCGACCTGCTGAACCGCTGGATCGTGCCACTGGAAAAGCGGCTGGACTTCCTGACGCTCCATACCGGGGCCAAGTTCCCGGTGCCCTTCGACTGTTTGCTGGTCATCGCGACGAACCTCGACCCGAAGCAGTTGGTGGAGGAGGCCTTTCTACGGCGGATCCATTACAAGATCCGGGTCGAAAGCCCGACCGTGGAGCAGTACGAAAAGATCTTCGAGCGGTACTGCCGGGAGCACGCGATCCAATATGACCCGGCGGCGGTGCGCCAGATCTATCGCAACTTCTACCATGCGCACTCGATCGCACCGCGCGGATGCCACTCTCGGGACCTGATCGACCATCTGCTGGACATCGCGAAGTACCTGGAGATCCCCCCGACACTGTCCCAGGACCTGGTGGAACGGGCCGGGCGGTCGTACTTCCTGGATTTTCCCACGGCCAATTAGGCTGGCCCGACCCAAGGGACGCCCATGACCACGCCGGTTCAGCCGCCACCCCCACCCCCAAGCCCGGTATCCGCGCCGGCCTCGACGGGCGCGGTCCACGAACTCCTTCGCCGGCTCGAGGAACTGGAGACGGCGAATCGAAAGCTCCGCCGCCACGGCATGACGGTGCTGGTCTTTACGGCGGTTCTCCTGGGCCTGGCCGCAGCCCTGGTGGTTACCGCTTCACGGCATGGCATGCCCGGTTTCGTGCCCAGCGTGATCGAAGCGCGGGAGTACGTCCTTCGGGACAAGGATGGGCGGGTGAGGGGCGCTTGGGGACAGGATGACGAGGGGGCGATCCGCCTGGTATTGCAGGATCATCGGAATCGAACCAGCATCAAGCTCAACCTGCTTGAGGATGGCAGCTCTGGGATCACCTTCAGCGACAGCACCGGAAACGCACGGCTGATCGTGGCGGTTCTGCCGGACGAAACGGCTAACCTGGTCTTCGCGGATCGCCGCGGCGTGGCCCGGACCGTGCTCGGGCTCAGCGCTAAAGGCGGGTCGACGCTGCTGTTTGCCGATGGCGGAGGAGCCACGCGGGCTGGCATCGGCGTGGACAACCGGGGCCGGGCCATGTTCACAACCGGGGGGGAAACGGGTACCGCGGACAGCGTTCCCCGACCGGTCGATTCCGTGCCGAAGCCGGCGCGGAAACCGCGCCCGCCCGCTGCCCAGGTCCCCTGAGCGCCTACTTGTTGGGCTGGGGCGTCACCCGCAAATAGGGCTTCTTCGCCACGTATCCCTTGGGGAAGCGTTTCTTCGCATCCTCGTCCGAGACGTTGAGCGCCACGATCACGTCCTCACCATCCTTCCAGTCCGCCGGCGTGGCCACGTCGTACTTGGCCGTCAGCTGCAAGGAATCGATGGACCGGAGCAGTTCGTCGAAGTTGCGTCCGGTGCTGGCCGGATAGGTCAGCGTCAGCTTGACGGCATTGTCCGGGGCGATCACGAACACCGACCTGACCGTCGCGGTCGCGCTGGCGTTCGGGTGAATCATGTCGTAGAGCAGCGAGACATGGCGGTCCGGGTCGGCGATCATCGGGAAATTGACGGCGTGGCCGGTGACGTCCTTGATGTCCCCTTCCCACTTGTGGTGCGACTCGACCGAATCCACGCTCAAGCCGATCACCTTGACGTTCCGCTTCTCGAACTCCGGCTTGAGGGCGGCCACGCGTCCGAGTTCGGTCGTGCAGACCGGCGTGAAGTCCTTGGGATGGGAGAAGAGGACGGCCCAGGAGTCGCCCTTCCACTTGTGGAAGCTGATCGGGCCCTGCGTGGTCTCGGTGGTGAAGTCGGGGGCGATGTCGCCCAAGCGGATGGCCATGGTGATCTCCGGTGTAACGTGAGGGATCCAAAATAATAGCCCTCGAATGAAGTCATCGTGAGATCCCCCTTCCCTGTCCCGGCCTCTCCGCCTAGCCTCCTGCCATGGACGAGTTCGATGTCATCGTGATCGGCGGCGGGCACGCCGGGACCGAGGC
>Ga0315275_10007656_pt1 | contig 10453 bp, 9 predicted proteins | sample YL17G03_0_MG_FD_205557 | JGI IMG/M metagenome (GOLD analysis project Ga0315275, IMG submission 205557) | Sediment microbial communities from Yellowstone Lake, YNP, Wyoming, USA - YL17G03_0 | ecosystem: Environmental > Aquatic > Freshwater > Lake > Sediment | place: USA: Wyoming | collected...
GTGCAGGTGGAAGATGACGCGGCCCTGGTTCCGGGTCTCCCGCGACACCAGGCCCTCCGCCGGCACCTCGAGCCGGCGGTAGGGACCCGGGAGGTCGCGGTCGCCGAAACTACAGCCCGAGGGCGACAGCGAGGCGGCCAGTGCCGCCCACCGCATCCATCGCATCCCCGTTCCTCGCGGCGAAGACGAACCCGAGCGCCCGCGCCTCCTCGACGACGGCGGCCACCAGCACCGGCAGCTGCGTCGCGACGGCGGGCGTGAGCTCGACGCCCAGCGCGATGCTGGCCGGCACGAGCCCGAGCAGGATCACACGCGGGGGATAGCGGCCCAGCAAGCGGGCGCTGGCCAGCAGATCGGCCACGCCGACCTGATGCACCGACAGGCGCGCCGCCACGGCGGGCGCCACGTCCTCACCCTCCCGACGCACGAGCGTCCCGGGCGGGTCGTCGGTCCGGATGGCGTCCACGAGGATCGCCACGTCGGCCGACATGAGCAGTGGCAGCAGCGAGAGCCCGAGCGTGCCGCCGTCGAGGACGAGAGCGCCCTCCGGCTCCTGGTACGCCATCAGCAGTCTGTGCACCGCGACGGCCCCCACGCCGTCATCAGTGCACAGGAGATTGCCCAATCCAAGAATCAGCAGCGGCGTCCGGTCAGACGTGGCGTTCGCCTCCACCTGCGACATCAGCACCGCCGAGTGGACGTGGTCTACCCATTACCGCCGGTTCGGGTTCGGCCCGAGCTTCCGCACCTGTTCGGTGAATTCGGTGACCACCTTCGCGAAGCGCGGCCCCTCGGCCGCCGAGACCCACTCCAGCCTGAAGCGGTCTGCTTCGATCCCGAAGTCCTCGAGCATCAGCGTGATGGCGTTGGCACGCTTCTCGGCCTTGAGGTTGCCGTCCTGGTAGTGGCAGTCCCCCGGATGGCAACCGCACAGGAGGACGCCGTCCGCCCCCTTCGTCAACGCGTCGATGACGAGATTCGGGTGGATCATGCCGGTGCACATCACCCGGATGATCCTGATGCTGGACGGGTACTGGAGCCGGGACACACCCGCGAGGTCCGCCCCGGCGTACGAGCACCAGTTGCAGCAGACGCCGACGATCAGCGGCTCGAACTCGGCGGCCATCAGTCGAGCCCCAGGGCGGCGTCGATCTGCGCTCCGATCTGGGCGAGCCGGAACCCGCGCACGGAAATGGCGTTCTTGGGGCAGGTCGCCTGGCAGGAACCACACCCCTTGCAGGCGGTCTCGTCGGTCTCGACGATCTTCTTGATCGCACTCCCGCGCACGTACTCGAGCAGCGTGATGGCCTTGTATGGGCAGGTGTCCACGCAGTACGCGCAGCCGTCGCAGCTCTCGTCGATGACCTCGGAGATGGTCGCCTCCAGTTCGAGGGCGTCCTGCGAGAGGACGGACGCCGCCCGGGCCGCCGCCGCGTGGGCCTGGATGATGCTCTCCTCCACGGTCTTGGGCGCGTGCGCCAGGCCGCAGACGAAGACGCCTTCCGTGGCGAAGTCCACGGGCCGCAGCTTCATGTGCGCCTCGAGGAAGAACCCGTCCCTGTTCAACGGGACCTTCAGGAGCTGCGCGATCGTCTAGTACTCGGGCTGGGCGCACACACCGGACGAGAGCTCGATCGAGTCCGCAGCGATCTCGATCGGCAACTTCAGCGTCTGGTCGAAGACGGTGACGAGCAGATGCCCCTCGCCGCAGCGCACCTCGGGCGCGCGCTCCGGCTCGTAGCGCACGAACACGACGCCCTGCTGCCGCGCCCGCGTGTAGTACTGCTCCCGGAAGCCGTACGTCCTGATGTCGCGATACAGCACGTAGACCGCCGTGTCGGGCGAGATCTCCTTGATGCGCAAGGCGTTCTTGATGGCCGTCGTGCAGCAGATGCGCGAGCAATACGGCCGCTCGCCGTCCCGGGACCCCACGCATTGGATCATCACGACGGTCCGCGGCGCTGCCGTGCCGTCCGGCCCGCGCCAGCTGCCCGGCGACGCGAGCCGCTGCTCGAGTTCGCGCTGCGTCAGCACCCGTGCGTCCTGGCCGTACAGGTACTCGGTGGGCAGGTACTCCCGGGCTCCCGTGGCCACGACCACCACGCCGTGCACGCGCTCGACGACCTCGCCATTCGTCGCGATCCGAGCGCGGAAGTCCCCGATCGAGCCCTCGATGCGCTCGACCCGGGAGCCCGTGAAGACGCGGAGGCGCTCGCTCGCCCGCAGCCGCGCCACCAGGTCGGCGAGCTCCTGCTGCGGCCGCTCGCCGTCGAGGAGGTACTGCAGGTGTCTGAGGTGACCGCCGAGCTCCGTATCCTGCTCGACGAGATCGACGGCGAAGTCCTGGTCGGCCAGCGCGAGCGCGGCCGTCATGCCCGCCAGGCCGCCACCGATGACCAGCGCCGACTTGTGCACGGCCACCGAGCGGCTCCGGAGCGGCTCGAGCAGGCGCGACTTCGCGGCGGCGATGCGCACGAGGTCCTTCGCCTTGCGCGTCGCCTTCTCGGGCTCGTGCATGTGCACCCACGAGCACTGGTCCCGGATGTTGGCCATCTCGAAGAGGTAGGGGTTCAGGCCCGCCTCCCTGATGGTGTTGCGGAACAGGGGCTCGTGCGTCCGCGGCGTGCACGAGGCGACGATGACGCGGTTGAGGTCGTGCTCCCGGATCTTGCCCTTGATCCGCTCCTGCGTGTCGTTCGCGCAGGCGTACAGGTCGCCCTCCGCGTACACGACCTGCGGCAGCGCCTTCGCGTACTCGACGACCTCCGGCACGCTCACCACGCCGCCGATGTTGGTGCCGCAGTGGCACACAAAGACGCCGATCCGCGGCTCCTTCCCGCCGACGTCCGTCTCCGGGGGATACTCGTGAGTGGCGATGAGGCTACCCCGCGCGTCGCGCAACAGCGCGAGCGCCCTGGCGGCGGCGCCCGAGGCCTGCATGACCGTCTCGGGGATGTCCCGGGGCTCCGTGAACGGCCCGGCCACGAAGATCCCCTCCCGCGTCGCGTCGAGGGGGTGGAACGCCGACGTGCGGCAGAAGCCGTGCTCGTTCAGCTCGACTCCGAGCGTCTCGGCGATCGCGCCGGTGTCCGCCGGTGGCCGGAGCCCGGTCGCCAGCACGACGAGATCGTACTCGCGCTCCGCTCGCCGTTCGTCGTCGCCGAGGTACGCGATCCGGAGGTTCCGCGTCGCGGCGTCCTCCTCGACCCGAGCCGGACGGCAGCGGATGTAGGTGACGCCAAGGTCCTTCGCTCGGAGGTAGTATTCTTCGAATCCCTTGCCGTACGCGCGCACGTCCATGAAGAAGATATCGCACTGCAGGTCCGCGCCCGCGTGCTCCTTCGCGATGATCGCCTCCTTGGTGGCGTACATGCAGCACACGGAGGAGCAGTAGTCCCGCTCGGCGTCCCTCGACCCGACGCACTGGATGAACGCGATCCGGCGCGGCGGCGTCTTGTCCGACGGCCGCAGGACCCTGCCGGCGAACGGCCCGGACGCCGACAGGACTCGTTCGAACTCGAGCGCCGTGATGACGTTGGGGAAGGTGCCGTAGCCGTACTCGCCCTTGAGCCGTGCGTCGAAGGGCTGGAACCCGGGGGCGAGCACCACCGCGCCGACGTGCAGGTCAATGCGCCGCTCCCGCTGCTCGAAATCGATGGCCTTCGGCTCACACACCTCCGCGCAGACGCCGCACACCCCGTGGTTCAGGTGCACGCACGCGTCGGGGTCGAGCGCCGCCTTGTTCGGGACGGCCTGCGGGTACAGGATGTAGGCGGCCGCTCTCGCGCTGAGGCCGAGGTTGTGCGCGTTCCCCACCGGAACGAGCGCCGCCGTGGTCGTCAGGACCGACACGCGCTTCTTCACGGGGCAGACGAAGTCGCACGCCCCGCAGGCCCAGCACATCGCGTTGGTCTTGCCGAACGGCGGCTCGAGCTTCCGCCTCGGTCCTCTCCCCGAGAAGCCGATGGCGGCGCGGCCCATGCGCTCCTGGCACATCCGCACGCACAGGCCGCAGTAGATACAGTCGTCGTGCTTCGCCGTGAAGCGGCTCTCAGTGACGCCCTGGTCTTGGGCGATCCGCCGGACGACGTCCGACTCCGGGCAGCGCGCCAAGAGGAGCTCCGCGATGATCCGCCGGGCGCGCTTCACCCGCTCCGTGTCCGTCAGGACGTGCAGGCCCTCGAGCGCCGGGAGCGAGCACGAGGCCTGCAGCGTGGCGGGCCGGTCGGGGGCTCCAACCTCGACCACGCAGAGCCGGCAGGCACCATAGGCGCCCAACGCCGGGTGATGGCACAGCGTGGGCACCCGGAAGCCGGCCGATTCGATGGCCCGGAGGAGCGTCGTGCCGTCCGGTGCCGTGACCTGCTGCCCGTTGATCGTCAGGGTCGGCATCGTGTCACCGTTCCCCGCCGGCCATTGGCGCTCCCTGCCGCGCTCTTCCACTCCGCCACCGAGACCGGGGCGGGCAACGACCGGAGGTCCCGGGCTTCCTGGCCCGTCAGCTTCACGACCGCGCCGACCTTGGGCGGGCAGACCTCCAGGCACTCGCCGCACTTCGTGCAGACCGACTGGTCGATGACGTGGATGTGCTTCGTCGCCCCGGCGATCGCCTGCGAGGGGCAGGACTTGAGGCACAGCATGCAGCCGGGGCACCGGTCGGGGTCGATGTAGTACCGGATGAGGCTGCGGCACACCTTCGCCGGGCAACGGCGGTCCACGACGTGCGCCTCGTACTCCTCACGGAAGTGCCGGAGGGTGGAGAGCACGGGTTGGGGGAGCGTCGTTCCGAGCCCGCACATCGAGGCGTCCTTGATGACCGCCCCCAGTTCCTCGAGCAGCTCGACGTCGCCCGGGCGCCCGTTCCCTTCCGTGATCCGGGTGAGGATCTCGAGCAGGGCCGCGCTGCCGTCGCGGCAGGTGGAGCACTTGCCGCACGACTCGTCGTTGGTGAATTGGACGAAGAACTTGGACACATCGACCATGCAGGTGTCCTCGTCCATCACGATCATCCCGCCGGATCCCATGATCGAGCCCGCGTCGCGCAGGTTCTCGTAGTCCACCGGGACATCGAAGAGACTGCGCGGGATGCACCCGCCCGACGGGCCGCCGGTCTGCACCGCCTTGAACGTCTTCCCGTCCGGCACGCCTCCGCCGATGTCGTCGATGATCTCCCGCAGCGTGAGCCCCATCGGGACTTCGATCAGGCCGGTGTTGGTGATCCGGCCGACGAGGGAGAAGATCTTCGTCCCCGCACTCGTGGGCGTGCCGATCCGGGAGAACCACGCGGCACCCCGAGTGATGATCGGCGGGACGTTCGCCAGCGTCTCGACGTTGTTGATGACCGTGGGCTGGCCCCAGAGCCCGGACTGTGTGGGGAACGGTGGCCGCGGCCTCGGCTCGGGCGATTCGCCCTCGATCGAACGGATCAGCGCGGTCTCCTCGCCGCACACGAATGCGCCCGATCCCTCCCGGATCTCCACGTCGAAGCTGAAGGCGGACCCGAGGATGTTGGGGCCGAGCAGGCCGCGCTCGGCAGCCTGCGCGATCGCGGTCCTGGTGCGCTGGATGGCCAGGGGGTACTCGCTGCGCACGTACACGTACCCTTGGGAGGCAGCGATCGCGTACGCCGCGATCGCCATGCCCTCGAGGACGGCGTGCGGATCGGACTCGAGGAGGCCCCGGTCCATGTACGCGCCGGGGTCCCCTTCGTCACAGTTGGCGATGAGGTACTTCGGCGACCGACGTTCCGCTCGGCAGCTCTGCCACTTGCTGCCCGTCGGGAACCCCGCTCCGCCCCTCCCGCGCAGCCCCGACCGCGTGATCTCCGCGACGACCCCGTCCGGGCTCATGGACGCCAGCGCCTGCTCCAGCGCGGCGTAGCCGTCGCGTGCGAGGTAGTCGTCGATGGCCTCGGGGTCGATCGCTCCGAGGTTCCTCAGGACGACGCGTTGCTGCTTCCGGTAGAAGGGGAGGTCGGCGAGCCGGGGGACCGTCTCGTGCCCCTCCGGGCGATCGAGCGCCGGACCGGCCGGCACCGTCGATCCCGGCGCGACCCCGACGCCCAGCGCGGCATCCACGACGATCGTCCCGCCCACAACGTGCTCGCGGAACACCCTCCTCGCCGTGTCGGGCGAGAGGTTCCCGTACGTCGTGGGCGGTGCGCCCAGCATCTCGATCGTCGCCATGGGCTCGCGCGAGCAGAAGCCGGCGCAGCCTGTGGTCACGAGCGCCACGTCGCGGGCCCCGCCGGCCGAGAGCGCCTCGGCGAACGCGGCCTCGACCTCGCGGGCGCCGGCGGCCAGTCCGCACGTCCCCATATGGACGACGATCCTCGCCCGGAGGCCGGCGCGCCGGAGGTCCGCACGCTCGCGCGCCCGGTCCCGCAGCTCGTGCAGCGCGTCCGCGCCCGGGACCGGCATGTCAGGCGTCCGTCCGGTACTTGTCCACGATCGCCGGGACGTCGCGTGGCGTCAGCTTCCCGTGGACCGACTGGCCCACCACGACCGCCGGCGCCAAACCGCAGCAGCCGATGCAGCGGACCGGCTTCAGCGTAAACGCCATGTCAGGCGTCGTCTCGTCGGGCGCGATCCCGAGGACTTCGCCGAACTTCTCCATCAGCCGCTCGCTACGGCGGACGTAGCACGTCGTACCCATGCAGACGCTGATGATGTGCCTGCCGCGGGGAGTGAGGCTGAACGCGCCGTAGAAGGTGGCGACCCGGTAGATGTGCGTCAGCGGATAGCCGGTGCGCTCCGAGACGTACGTGAGGACGTCCTCGGGGAAGTAGTTGAAGGCCGCGTTGATCTCCTGGAGGATCGGCATCAGGGGGCCGGCCCGCGTGCCGTGCCTGGCGACGATCGCGTCGATCTTCGCCTTGCGCTCCGCGTCCAGGTCCGCCACGACGGGCTCGCGCAGCTGGATGACGTTCCGGGTCGGGCACATCGTGGTGCAGGTGCCGCAGCCGGTGCACTTCGCCTCGTCCACGTACCGGGGCCGCTTCACGAGGGTGACACGGAAGTCCCCGGCCGTCCCCTCGAGACGCTCCACGTCGCTCAAGGTGATGACCTCGACGTCGGGGTGCCGGCCGATCGCCACCAGGCGCGGCGCCTGGGTGCACATGGCGCAGTCGTTAGTGGGAAAGGTCTTGTCGAGCTGGGCCATCACCCCGCCGATGGAGGTCTTCTGCTCGGCGAGGTAGACCTTGATGCCCGCGGCCGCCAAGTCGAGGGCCGCCTGCATCCCGCCGATCCCGCCTCCGACGACGAGGGCGGCGCCGACCGGGCGGTCGCGCTGCGCGTCAGCCATGAGCGGGAACCGCTTCCCCGGTCGGAGCCGCCGCCGCCCGCTCCTTGACGGCCTGCAGGTACAGCGCCAGCGGCCGGTAGACCATGTGGGACAGCTTCCCGAACGGGACTTCCACCACGAGCATCGCGACCGTGATCGCGATGTGGATGGCGTACGCATAGTGCGCGGTGAGCGCGAGACCGGCATACCGGAGCAGGTGGACGGCGATGCCCGTCGCCGCCGTGAGGAACAGGAGCGCGGGGAACACCAGGTCGCGGATCTCCGCCCGCGGCTGGCCCGCTCGCTTCGTCAGGCGGTCGGCCAGCACGGCACCGCTGCCGTACAGCATGAGCGCCGTCGCCAGATACCCCAGCCACCGCTGCGGATGGTACAGCGGATAGAGGCCGTCCACCTGGAACCACCTCAGGAAGAACACCACGATCACCAGCATCAGCACCGTCCCCGCCACCATCATCAGGTGCCTGATCCACGCCTGCCTCTTCTCGGGGCACTCGGCCATCTGCTCCTGGGTCGCCGACTCGACCACGTACGTCCGGATCTCGGCCAGGTAGTGGCGCAACGGGATCCGCGTCGGCTCCGGGCCCATGGCGAACAGCCACATCCTGATGGCGTGCGACGCCAGGAAGAACAGCGGTACGAGGACGACCGTGAGCGTGAAGTAGGTCATCATCGGGAACATGTGTGCGAAGCCCAGGGGCGTCCGCGCGGCGCCCCGGAGCGGCAATCCCACCTGCGGGAGACGATAGACGTGGTAGACGACCACGAGCCCCAGGACCAGGGCGAAGACGAAGCCCACCGAGCCGAGATGCCAGGCCCGCGAGCGGATGAAGCGGGCCGCCAGCCCCGTCCAGTCGTACTGCGCGATGAGGAAGCGCCGCAACGTCTCGACCGAGACCTGCGGCTCGGCCTGCCGCGGACAGGCGGTGGTGCAGTCGCCGCAATCGTGGCAGAGCCAGGGGTCCAGGCTCGCGACCAGGGGCGCCCGCAGGCCGAGCAGACCGTAGCGGATGATCCTGCGGGGGAACGAGGCGGCGCCCCGGGCCAGGTCGCAGCTCAGCGTGCAGGTCCCGCACTGGAAGCAGCCGGTGGTGTCGAACCGCCCGTAGCGGCGTATCTCCGCGAGCAGCCCAGGATCGCTGCGGACGGCGACGCTACTCACGCGGGGGCCCCTGTCCAGCCGGCACCTGGTCCTCGGCCCCGGCGGCCTGCTGCACAACGCGCCGCGTGTACACGAGGCACCGTCCGTCGTGCTCCACGGACCTCACCTCGAACCGGTCCCGTTCGTAGCCCTGTCGTGCCTGGTCCGCGGCGTCCCGCGTCTCGTAGGTCTGCCCATCCCACATGAACTTCTTCCCGTCGACGACCACGGTTACTGGCGGGCTTGGCACACGCGCCTCCCGCGCTGGGATGGGGACGCCGCTTCGCCGAAGTACTCTCGCGCCACCCACGCGGCCGCCTGGGGCAGCGCGGCGCGCATCGCCTCCGACAGCCCCGGACGCACCGCGTCGGGGAGCGGGCCCGTCTGGCAGGCGAGTACGCGCACTTCCATCCCGCAGTGCTCCCGGAGATCCCGAAGCAGATTGGAGGTCGGCACGTGATGAATGGAGAAGTCGTCGAGCTTCACGGCAGGGATCGCGCCGGGATCGATCTCGAAGACCTCGCCCGGCGGCCGCGCCAAATCCACGGCGTCCAGAACCAAGAGGCGGTGGGGCCGGACCGGGCTGAGGCACAGGGTGAACAACAGCTTGCGCACGCCTGTCCCGACATCGAGCAGGCAGACCTCGTCGGGCACACCCCAGTGGGTCTCCAGGTGCTCGACGAGCGCGCACCCGAAGCCGTCGTCCCCGAAGAGCAAGTTGCCGCAGCCCAGGATCAGCGTCGGCTTCCGGCAGAAATCAGGGAGATCCTCGTACACGGGGTGTTCCCTTTCCCGCCTGCTTCGCGCTCCAGCCCTCTCCGGGTCCGCTAGTTCGCCAGCGAGCCGATCAGCCCTCCCTCGGCGTCGAGGATATCCAGCTGCACGGCGAGCTTCCCGTCCAGGCGATGCGTGGCGCACGACAGGCACGGGTCGTAGGCGCGAATGGACATCTCGACCATGTTCAGCACGCCCTGGTCGTACTTGCCGCCGCGGATGAGGCTCTTGGCGGCCTGGGTCACCGACATGTTGATCGGAGCGTTGTTGTGCGTGGTGCCCACGATCAGGTTCACGTTCGTGAGGATGCCGTTGTCATCCGTCGTGTAGTCGTGAATCAAGGTCCCGCGCGGCGCCTCGACGCAGCCCACGCCGCGAGCGGCTCTGGGCGTCACCTTCACCCGCGTCTCGGGGCTCAGGATCGTCGCGTCGTCGAGCAGGCGGATGGCGTTCTCGGCGTTGTACAGGAGCTCGATGAGCCGGGCCCAGTGGTACAGCAGGGTGAGCTGCGCCGGCCGGCCGAACGCCTGGCGGAACTCCACAAACTCGGCCTGGGCCAGAGGCGTGTCAATCGACTCGCAGACGTTGATGCGGGCCAGGGTATTGGCGCGGTAGATGCCCTGGGGCTTGTCGACGTCCATGGAGAAGGCGCCCCAGTTCTTGGCGTACGGGAACTTGAGGTAGCTCCACGGCTCGATGTGCTCGGCGATGAACTCCGTGTAGCGCTCGTAGGGGAAGTCCTCGTATGAGCCGTCCGGAGCCATCAGGCGCAGCTTGCCGTCGTAGAGATTCAGCGCGCCGCTGTCGGTCACAGTGCCCAGGAAGCCCGTCTGGATCACCCCCAGCGTCTTCACCACGTCCAGGTACTTCGGGAAGATCGTCTCCTTGGCGAACGCGATGGTGAACTTGGCCAGCTCCAGGGTCTCGTCCGCCATCGTTCGCAGCTGGTCGCGCTCCGCCGCCTGGAGCGGCTTGCTGAAGCCGCCGGGGACGGCGGCCTGCGGGTGGATCGGCTTGCCCGCGAGGATCTCCAACATCTTGGCGCACATGTGCCGCACCCGCACCACGCGCGTCGCCAACTCCGGCGCCGCCTGCAGGATGCCGATGACGTTGCGGACGGAGTAGTCGGCGCTCGGGCCGAGCACGAAGTCGGCGCCGGCCAGGAAGTAGAAGTGGAGGATGTGCTCCTCCATGTACGCAATGCTGTTGCACAGTTCCCGGAGCATCCGCCCGGCC
>Ga0315275_10007659_pt1 | contig 10450 bp, 6 predicted proteins | sample YL17G03_0_MG_FD_205557 | JGI IMG/M metagenome (GOLD analysis project Ga0315275, IMG submission 205557) | Sediment microbial communities from Yellowstone Lake, YNP, Wyoming, USA - YL17G03_0 | ecosystem: Environmental > Aquatic > Freshwater > Lake > Sediment | place: USA: Wyoming | collected...
GCCTTGTTTGGTCTGACTGGCACTGCAGTGACCAATGGTGCGATTGGAGCCGGGGCGGCACGCACCGCTTGGGCACAGTTGCAGCCCTACCTCAACGCCAACTGCGGGACGAATTTCGCGCCATAGCCGCGCGCGCGGCCTGATAGCCGGCAATGGCGCAATGGGAGCATGGGGGCCGGTTTTCAGAGGGCGGCGTGTATATCCGCAGTTGGCCGACTGCCGGCGTTGAAGCGATTCGACCGAGCGGCCGCTGAATTACGCGCAGCGGCCATAGAAGCGCGACGGACTGGTCTGGGTGGTAGAGCGACAGGCCATCGTCATGGATCGGCCGGCCGCGCTACTCCTTCCGCAGATCGCCAAACGCAGCTATTCCTCCGGTGGAATCACTTGGCAGCGTGTGGATGGCCGTGAACCCCAAGACGGCACGAACGATTGGCGGGTGCGACCGCCGTGGTGAACGATTCCGGGAATGCCACACGGCAATCCCGAAAATCCGGCGGATTCAGGCCACCGTTAACAGCCCGACATGGGCGCGAACCGATGGGGTGAAAGTCCCCGGCGGGACAACCGAAATGGACTCTTGAGGCCCGCCGGTCGAACGTTTCGTCCGGCGCAGTATCATAGCGGCTGAAGTCGACGTTGCCGGCTGGCGCCCACCGGTGCAGAGCACGCGAAACGCACATGGCCAACTCGAATCCCTATCAGGCCGGTCTCGAACGCAATCTTGCGAACTACACGCCGCTGTCCCCGCTGTCGCTGATCGCGCGCACCGCCTATGCCTACCCGGACCAGCTCGCGGTCGTCCACGGCGACCGGCGCTACACTTGGGCCGACACCTACGCGCGGTCACGGCGGCTCGCCTCGGCGCTGGTGCAGGCCGGCGTAGGCCACGGCACCACCGTCGCCGTCATGGCGGCCAACACGCCGGAGATGGTCGAGGCGCACTTCGGCGTGCCGATGAGCGGCGGCGTGCTCAACACGCTCAACACGCGCCTCGATGCCGAGGCGATCGCGTTCATGCTGCAGCACGCCGAGGCGAAGGTGCTCATCACCGACACCGAGTTCGCGCCGACGGTCGAGAAGGCGCTGGCGGCACTCGATGTCCGGCCGCTGGTGATCGACATCGACGACCCGCTGGGGCCGGGCGGCAAGCGGCTCGGCACGATCGACTACGAGGGCTTCATCGCCGGCGGCGACCCCGAGTACGCGTGGGCGCACCCCGCCGACGAGTGGGACGCGATATCGCTCAACTATACGTCGGGCACGACGGGCAATCCGAAAGGCGTGGTCTACCACCATCGCGGCGCGTACCTCAATGCGCTGTCGAACATCATCGACTGGGGCATGCCGCGGCACGCGGTGTACCTGTGGACGCTGCCGATGTTCCACTGCAACGGCTGGTGCTTCGCCTGGACGATGGCCGCCAATGCCGGCGTCAACGTGTGCCTGCGCAAGGTGGAGGCCGGGCTCATCTTCGACGCGATCCGCCGGCACCAGGTGACGCACTACTGCGGCGCGCCGATCGTCCATCTCGCGCTGATCAACGCGCCGGTGGAGCAGCGGGCCGGCATCGACCACGTCGTGCACTGCCTCGTCGCGGGCGCTGCGCCGCCGGCGGCGGTGATCGAAGGCATGGAGCGGATGGGTTTCGACATCACGCACGTGTACGGCCTGACCGAGACCTACGGCCCGGCCGCGGTATGCGCGAAGCACCCGGCATGGGATGCGCTCGACATCGGGGCCCGGACCGAGCGCAACGGACGGCAGGGCGTGCGCTACACGGCCGAGGAAGGCATGACGGTGATGGACGCCGAGACGATGGCGCCGGTGCCGTGGGACGGCGAGACGATGGGCGAGATCATGTTCCGCGGCAACATCACGATGAAGGGGTATCTGAAGAACCCGGCGGCGACGGACGAAGCGTTTGCCGGCGGCTGGTTCCACTCGGGCGACCTGGCCGTGATGCAGGCGGACGGATACATCAAGATCAAGGACCGCTCGAAAGACGTCATCATCTCGGGCGGCGAGAACATCAGCTCGCTCGAAGTCGAGGACACGCTCTACCGCCACCCGGCCGTGATGGCCGCCGCGGTGGTCGCGCAGCCCGACGCCAAGTGGGGCGAAACGCCCTGCGCCTTCGTCGAGTTGAAGCCCGGCGCCAAGGTGACCGAGGCCGACCTGATCGAGCACTGCCGCCAATCGCTCGCCCGCTTCAAGGCACCGAAGAAGGTGATCTTCGGCGACCTGCCGAAGACCTCGACCGGCAAGATCCAGAAATTTCTGCTGCGCGAGCGGGCGAAGTCCGCGCGAGCGATCGAATGATCCGGTGGCGCGATTGCGATTGTCGTGGCCATTCGTCGATTTGCGGGAATGCGCGGTGGCGGTGCCCGCTGCCAGGCGCCACCACCGGGCAGGCATGCAAGTCGACGAAGCATTTCCTCCCACGAATCGCTGGCCAACTGCATTGTGAGGTAGAGCCATGAACGCACCGCTCGACACCGATCTCCAGCCGCTGGTCCTGCGCGAAGACGCCGACGGCATCGCGACGCTCACGCTCAATCGCCCCGCGCAGTTCAACGCCATCAACGGCGCGATGCTGACGGCGATGCAGGCGGCGCTCGATGCCGTCGGCGGCGACGCATCGGTGCGCGTGCTCGTGATCGCGGGCGCGGGCCGCGTGTTCTGCCCAGGTCACGACCTCAAGGAAATGCTGGCTAATTCGAACGAAGCGTTCATCGGCGACCTCTTCCGGCGCTGCTGCGACGTGATGCTGTCGATTCAGCGCCTGCCGCAGCCGGTGATCGCCCGCGTTCACGGGATCGCCACGGCGGCGGGATGCCAGATCGTCGCCGCCTGCGACCTCGCGGTGGCGGAGGAGGGGGCGCGCTTCGCGACGTCGGGGGTCAACTTCGGGCTGTTCTGCGCGACCCCCGGGGTGCCGGTGTCGCGCAACGTCTCGCGCAAGCGCGCGTTCGAAATGCTGATGACCGGGGAATTCATCGACGCGCGGACCGCGCTCGATTGGGGCCTCGTCAACCGGGTCGCGCCGGCCGACCGCCTCGCCGCGGAAACCACGGCGCTCGCCCAGACGATGATGGACAAGCCGGCGGCGGTGATCGCGGCCGGCAAGAAATTCTTCTACGACCAGCTGGCGCGGTCGCTCGACGGTGCCTACGCGCTCGCCAGCGACGTGATCACGCGCAACATGCTGGGCGGCGACGCACAGGAGGGTGTGCGCGCCTTCGTCGAAAAGCGCAAGCCGCGCTGGGACGTCTGAGAGGCGGGCGGCGTTTCAGCCGCGCGACAGCAGGTGGCGGCGCGCCTCGTCGGCTGTCGTCTTCGGTGCGCACCCGCATCCCGGCGCAGTTCATGAACGCGGTGTTGGACTCGGGATCGTACGAGAGGCGCTCGTCGAGCGGCAGCGGCGGCAGCGTCTTCAGCGGAATGCGCACACCGGCCGGTGATGGCCGCGGACCGTACCCTCCGGCGCGAGTTCGCGGCCTCCCGCGGGGGAGGGCAACGCGCTCCGGGACGGGTTCCGCCCAAGTCGGCGCGACGCGGCAGTCTACCGCACTCCGACAGGGATCGGGGCAGCGGCCGGCGGGCATCGGCGGCAATTGTCGCCCGGACGATAGCCTTCCATCATTTATAGGACTAGAGTCCTGCCGTTGGCCGCTGACCGTCCGCCGCGTTGACCTGCATCAATGCGACGCCGGCGATACCGTGGCGCAATGCGGGCAGGCGCGCAGGATCCGCCCGCTGCCGCGCCCATTCAAACAACCTGCGTCGAAGTACCCTTTGGAGGAGGCACCATGGCTGACGCTTCACAAATGGACTGGAAGGCGATCGTCGCCGATCCCCGTTTTCACGCGCTGCATCGCAAGAAGACGGTGTTTCTCTGGGGCCTGATGGTGTTCTCCGTCGTCTACTATTTCCTGCTGCCGATCGGGGCGGCCTATTTCCAGGAACTGTTCCGGATCAAGGTCTTCGGTCCGGTCAACGTCGGCATCCTCTTTGCGTTGTCCGAGTTCGTCGTAGCGTGGGGGATCGCGTTCTTCTACGCGCACAAGGCCAATGCCGAATTCGATCCGGCGGCGGCGGAAATCGTCCGCGACATCGAGAAGAAATATGGGGTGAAAAAATGAGCTCGCGTCGATTCGCGTTCGCCGCGGCAGCCGTCGGGCTCGCCGTCGTTGCCACGCCCGCCCTGGCGCAGGGTGCCGTTGCCGACAAGTGGCGCTGGCTCACCTTCCTCGTCTTCGGCGCGATCATCGCGTCGACGATGTTCGTCACCTATCTCGCCGCCAAGCGGGTCAAGAACGTCGCCGACTTCTACACGGCGGGGGGCGGCGTCTCCGGACTGCAGAATGGCTGGGCGATCGCCGGCGACTACCTGTCGGCAGCGTCATTTCTCGGCATTGCCGGCCTGATCTCCATCTGGGGGTACGACGGGTTCATGTATTCGGTGGGCTGGCTGGTCGCGTACATTACGGTGCTGCTGGTGATCGCCGAACCCTGCCGCAACATCGGCAAGTACACGCTGTCGGACATCCTCGCCTACCGCAACAATCCGAAGGCGACGCGCATTGTCGGCGCGATCTCGGTGATCACCGTCTCCACGTTCTACCTCACCGCGCAGATGGTGGGCGGCGGCGTGCTGGTGAAGACGCTGATCGGCATCGATTACGAGATCTCGGTTGTCGTCGTGGGCGTATTGATGCTGAGCTACGTGCTGTTCGGCGGCATGGTCGCGACGACCTGGGTGCAGATCATCAAGGCGGTGCTGCTGGTGACGGCGTCGATCGTGCTGGTGATCATGGTGTGGTCGCAGTACGGCTTCTTCGGCGACTTCCTCAACAACGTGATCGCCGACGTCAAGGTGCAGGCGCGCGTGGCGCAGATTCTGGGCGACGGCGCCAGGAACATGTCGCCGACGGAACTGGGCACGCGCTTCCTCGAGCCCGGGTTGCTGTTCAAGGCGCCGATCGACCAGATCTCGCTCGGCATGGCGCTGGTGTTCGGCACCGCCGGACTGCCCCACATCCTGATGCGCTTCTTCACCGTGCCGACCGCCCAGGCCGCCCGCAAGTCCGTGATCTGGGCGATGGCGATCATCGGCGGCTTCTACGTGCTGACGCTGTTCCTCGGCATGGGCTCGGCAATGAAGGTTGGCGCGGACCAGATCCGGGCGATCGACCCGGGCGGCAACATGGCGGCGCCGTTGCTGGCGCAGGCGCTCGGCGGCGGTGCCGACTCGCTGCTCGGCAACTTCATGCTGGCGTTCGTCGCCGCGGTCGCCTTCGCCACGATCGTCGCGGTGGTGGCGGGCCTGGTGCTCGCTGCGGCGTCGGCGATGGCGCACGACCTGTACGTCGGCGTGATTCGCGAAGAGCACGTGACCCAGCAGGAGCAGGTTCGCGCCGCGCGCATCGCCACCGTGATCGTGGGCGCGATGGCCATCGCGATCGGCATCGCGGCCAAGGGCCAGAATGTGGCCCATCTCGTCGCGCTGGCGTTCGCGGTCGCGGCCTCGGCCAACTTCCCGTGCGTGCTGTTGACGCTCTACTGGAAGCGCTGCAACACCGGCGGCATCGTGGCGGGAATGATCATCGGCACGTTCACGGCGATCATCCTGGTGCTGGTCTCGCCGAACATGACCTACCCGAAGGCGCTGAAGGCCGCGGCGCAGAAGGTGGTCGACGCAAGCCCGGCGAAGATCGAGAAGCTCACCGGCGATCTCGCGGCCGCCGCGGACGATGCGGCCAAGGCGAAGGTGCAGAAGGCGAAGGCCGCTGCCGAGAAGGACCTCGCCGCCGCCAAGGGCACGCTCGACAAGTTCAAGGGCGACGACACGAGCATCATGGGTCTCGAGAAGCCGCTGTTCGAGCTGCGCAATCCGGGGCTCATCTCGATCCCGTTGGGGTTCCTCGCGGTGATCCTCGGGTCGCTGCTGTACCGCGACAAGCGGGCGGAGGACATGTGGGACGAGCTGTATGCCCGCCAGAACACCGGCATCCTCGCGTCGAAGGCGGCTGCCCACTGACGCGGCAGGTCTCGGTCGCCAAGGCCCCCGCCCTCGTGCGGGGGCTTTTGCATCGACGCGCCGATTCGTGTTATCCGGTAGCCCATGACCGCCACACCGCCGGCCATTCTCGACGCGACGAAGGATTTCCTGCGCCGCTACACGCCGTTCAGCGGGATGGCGGACGACGCACTGCAGTTCCTGATCCCGCGGCTCAGGCTCGCCTATTTCGCCAAGGACGCGACGATCGTCTCGGCCGGCAGCGGTGCGGTCGCCCACCTCCACATCGTCCAGCGCGGACTCGTCGGCAGCCGACCGGACAGCGCGCGGGCGGACACCGACCGCACGCTCGGTCCCGGCGAGCTGTTTCCGGTCGGTGCGTTGTCGGCCGGAGGCACCACGACGAAGGTCTTCCACGCGATCCAGGACACCTTCTGCTACCTGCTGGCGCGGGAGGATTTTCTCGAGCTGCGGCGCGCGTCGCCGGAGTTCGAGCGCTACTGCACGCACGCGATCACCGAGACGCTGAAGCAGTCGCTGGAGAGCCTCTATCGCCAGTACAGCCAGCGCGCGGCGGAGCAGCAGACGCTCACGCGCACGCTCGCTGAACTCGTGCGCAACGCGCCTGTCGCTTGCGCCGCGACCGCGACGCTGCGCGAGGCGGCGCAGAAAATGGCCGACGCCAAGGTCCGCACGATCATCGTGCAGGACGGCGAGGGCGCCCCGGTGGGGATGTTCACGCTGGTCGACCTGCTGCAGCGCGTTGTTCTGCCCGAGCGAGCGCTGTCCCTGCCCGTCGCGGCGGTGATGACGTCACCGATCGTGACGTTGTCCGGCTCCGCCACGGCCTACGAGGCGATGCACGTGATGGCCGAGCGCGGGATTCGCCAGATCGTCGTCGTCGAGAATGGCCGCCTGCTGGGCGTGATCAACGAGCGCGACCTCTTTGCCTTGCAGCGGGTCACCATGCGGGAGGTGATCGAAGACCTGCACGCGGCCGACTCGATCGACACGCTGCAGCGGGCCGGCGACGACATTCGCCGGCTGACGCAGAACCTGCTCGCGCAGGGCGTGGGCGCCGAACCGCTGACGCGCACGATCGCCGCGCTCAACGACGCGCTGACCCGCCGGGCAATCGACCTCGTGCTGGAGCGGCACGATCTCGCCGACATTGCCTGGTGCTGGCTCGCGCTGGGCAGCGAGGGCCGCGGCGAGCAGACGTTCGCCACGGACCAGGACAACGCGCTGCTCTTCGCCGCCCCCGAGTCCGGCGACGCGGCGCCCCGGCGCGAGCGGCTGCTGGCCTTCGCGCGCGACGTCAACGCGAGCCTCGATGCGCTCGGGTTCCCGCTGTGCACCGGCAACGTGATGGCGAGCAACGCCGAACTGTGCCTGTCGACGGAGGAATGGAGGGGGAAGTTCCTCCAGTGGCTCCGCGAGCCCACGCCGCAGGCGCTCCTCGGCGCGAACATCGTCTTCGACTTCCGGGCACTCTACGGCGATGCGACGCTCTGCGACGCGTTGCGCGAGTGGCTGTTCGGCTACACGCAGTCGAACCCCATGTTCCTGCGGCTCATGGTGCAGAACGCGCTCGAAACGGACGCGCCGCTCGGCCTCATCCGCGCGTTCGCCGTCGACGACGAGGCGGCCGTCAAGGGGACCATCGACCTCAAGGCGCGCGGCACCCGGCTCTTCGTCGACTGCGCGCGGGTGTTCGCGCTGGCGCTGGGCATCGCGGAGACCGGCACCGCCGCACGGCTGCGTCTGGCCGGCGAGCGACTGCGCGTCGAGCCGCGCCACGTCGATGCTACGGTCGAAGCGTTCCACTTTCTGCAGCTGCTGCGGCTGCGCCAGCAGGACTTGCCGGCGGCGCACGGCAATCCCAACCGGATCGACCCGTATGCGATGCACGAGATCGACCAGCGGATGCTGAAGGAGGCGTTCCGGCAGGCGAAGCAGCTGCAGGAGCGGCTGCGCGTATCCTACCGGCTGTGACCATGATCCCGTCGACCACTCGCGGCCAGCGCCTCGCGGCATTGTTCCTGCTGGGCGCCCTGCTGTTCAATTACCCGTTGCTGGCCGTATTCAACCGGGCGGCCTATGTGTTCGGCATCCCCGTCCTCTATGCCTACATCTTCTTCTCGTGGGCGTTGCTGATCGGCCTGCTCGCGCTGGTGGTCGAGCGCTCGCGCTAGCGCATCAGCGGGAACCACCGGCGACCAGGATGAAACGACCCCCACGCTCACTGCGTTCGCTGCCCCCCGAGGGGGCGCGTCAGTACCTTCGGGCGGCCGCGCGGTACTGACATGCTCCAGAGCTGGGTGATCATCCCGGTTTCGCTTGCCTACCTCGGCATCCTGTTCGGCATCGCCTATTACGCGGACAAGCGCGCGGACCAGGCCCGGTCCGTCATCGCCAACCCGTACATCTATTCGCTGTCGCTGGGGGTCTACGCGACGGCGTGGACATTCTACGGCAGCGTCGGGCGTGCGGCGGCCGACGGCGTCGGCTTCCTGCCGATCTACATCGGCCCGACGATGATGATGGCGCTGTGGTGGCTGGTGATGCGCAAGATCGTCCGCATCAGCAAGACCCATCGCATCACCTCGCTCGCGGATTTCATCTCGTCGCGTTACGGCAAGAGCGCGCTGCTCGCCGGCCTCGTCACCGTGATCGCGGTCATCGGCGTTGTCCCCTATATCGCGCTGCAGTTGAAAGCCATCTCCAACAGCTACACCATCCTGGTCCAGTATCCGGAGGTGGTGATGCCGACGCAGCGGGAGGCGATGCCGATCCTCGCCGACACGGCATTCTGGATGGCGCTGCTGCTGGCGACCTTCACGATCCTGTTCGGCACCCGGCATCTCGACGTTTCCGAGCGCCACGAGGGGCTGGTCGCGGCCATCGCCTTCGAGTCCCTGGTGAAGCTGGTCGCATTCCTGGCGATCGGGATCTTCATCACCTGGGGCATCTACAACGGCCTGGGCGACATCTTCGAACGGGCGAGCGCGCATGCCCGGCTCGCGAACCTGTTCGCGCCGCTGGACGGCGCCGCCGGCAGCTACGCGAGCTGGGCGTGGCTCACGGTGCTCTCGATGCTCGCCATCATGTTCCTGCCGCGGCAGTTCCAGATCGCCGTGGTCGAGAACGTCAACGAGAACCATCTGGCCAAGGCGATCTGGCTGTTCCCGCTGTACATGCTGGCGATGAACCTGTTCGTCGTGCCGATCGCTTTCGGCGGGGTGATGCATTTCCCCGCCGCCGGCGCCGACCCCGACACCTTCGTGCTGACGCTGCCGATGGTCGAGCGCCAGGAGGCGCTGGCGCTGTTCGTGTTCATCGGCGGGCTGTCCGCCGCCACCGGCATGGTCATCGTCGAAACCATCGCCCTGTCCACGATGGCCTGCAACGACCTCGTGATGCCGGTGCTCCTGCGCATGAAGTCGATGCGGCTCGCCGAACGGCAGAACCTTACCGGGTTGCTGCTCGGGATACGCCGCGGCGCGATCGTCGCGGTGGTGATGCTCGGCTATTTCTACTTCCGTTTCGCCGGCGAGGCCTACGCGCTGGTGGCGATCGGCCTGATATCGTTCGCGGCGGTGGCGCAGTTCGCCCCGGCGATCATCGGCGGGATCTACTGGAAAGGCGCCACGCGCGCGGGCGCGCTTGCCGCGCTCGCGGCCGGGTTCGCCGTCTGGCTGTACACGCTGCTGCTGCCGTCCTTCGCCAAGTCCGGCTGGCTGCCGATCGGGTTCCTCAATGAAGGGCCGTTCGGCATCGGGCTGCTCAAGCCCTACGCGCTGTTCGGGCTCGCCGGCCTCAACGACATCACGCACGCGATGCTGTGGAGCATGGTGGCCAACATCGGCGCCTACGTGACGGTTTCGCTGGTCACCCGGCAGACCGTCGCCGAGCAGGCGCAGGCGGCGCGTTTCGTCGACGTGTTTCGCCGCGATGGCGAAGCGCGGGAAGTCCATACCTGGAAGGGCACCGCGTCGCTGCCGGACCTGCAGGCGCTGCTGGCGCGGTTCCTCGGGCCGGAGCGGGCCGTCGCGGCGGTCGGCGATTACGCGCGGCGGCGCGGCCATCGTTCGACGACCGGGATCCAGGCCGACGCCGCGCTGGTGCAGTTCGTGGAGACCGAGCTCGCCGGCGCCATCGGCGGGGCCTCGGCGCGGATCATGGTGGCCTCGACGGTCGACGAAGGGGAGCTGTCGCTCGACGAAGTCAGGACCATGCTGGACGACGCCTCCCAGGTGATCGCGTACAGCCACCAGCTGGAGCACAAGTCGAAGGAGCTCGTCGCCGCGACTGCCGAGCTGCGCGCCGCCAACGAGCGGCTGCAGGAACTGGACCGCCTGAAGGACGACTTCGTCTCGACGGTCACGCACGAGCTGCGCACGCCGCTCACGTCGATCCGCGCGTTCT
>Ga0315275_10007660_pt1 | contig 10449 bp, 11 predicted proteins | sample YL17G03_0_MG_FD_205557 | JGI IMG/M metagenome (GOLD analysis project Ga0315275, IMG submission 205557) | Sediment microbial communities from Yellowstone Lake, YNP, Wyoming, USA - YL17G03_0 | ecosystem: Environmental > Aquatic > Freshwater > Lake > Sediment | place: USA: Wyoming | collected...
CGCGAGGGCCGCGACCGCCAATGCGCGCGGGACTGCTGTGTTCATCGCTTCTCACTCTCCATTATCTCGCGCCTTGTGAGCATGATACCGAACAGGATGACGACGACAACCGCGCCAACATAGACCAGGATCTGCACGATGGCGACGAACTCTGCGCTCAGCATGACGAACAGGACGGCAATGGATATGAAGCTGGTAGCCAGGGCGATCACGCTATGGACTATCTCCTTTGACGCGATGACCATCATAGCGGATATCAGGGCTGAAGCAGCCATGAACAGGAATATGAACAGCTCCCAGGTCACTTCTTCACCCCCGGCATCTCGATCGACTGGAACTTGCACGCCCGGAAGCATTTGCCGCACCCGACGCACTTCTCCAGCACGAACACGGCTCTCTTCTTCGGCTTGCTCTTCTTGCCGTCCTTGAGTATCCTCTCCGTGCCCGGCATGTCCATCATGTATATCGCATCCGCGGGGCAGGCCTTCGCGCACGCGCTGCAGCCCGTGCAGTTCTTGAGTATGAACTTCGGCTCTGGCATCTCGAAGTAGGACTCGTACATGTCCTTCATCGTCAGGGCCTTCTCAGGGCACGCGACGACGCACTTCTCGCACGCAGTGCACTTGGGCAACGCGATCTCCGGTTTCAACTTCCCCACGCTCTCGATGGGCATCATCGCGATGCACATCTCGGGGCACTCGCCGGCGCACTTCTCGCAACCAGTGCACTTGTCCAGGTCGAGCACTGGAACGGCCCGCTTCTGCCGCTCCTCCACTATCCTCTCGGCATAGGCGTCGTCCCTTAGCTCTTTCGGCCCGAACCTGATCTTGTCTCTGTCACCGCTCGCGAGCTCGAACTCGACCGTCTCGTGGAGCGCGACGGTCGGACATACCTCCACACAGAACCCACAGAACAGGCACCTGCCCATATCGATGCCAGGCCTCTCGATCTTGCCGAGCTCAGGATCCTCCAGCTTCTCCATCCACATGCAATCGTTGGGGCATATCTGAACGCAGTTGGCGCAGCCGATGCATTTCTTGAAGTCGAGCGTGTGCTTCCCGCGGTAGGTCGGCGGGAGGCTGAGCTTGTGATACGGATAAAGAACGGTATTGGGCTTGCCGACTATGAGAGACTCCCAGACCTGCTTCCCGGTCCGCTTCATCGGCCTGAACACGAAACCGAAGCTGTTCAGTCTCTTCCTGGCCGGCATCAGAACCACCCCAATGTCTTGAGGGACGCGGCTATGAGCAGGTTGAGCATCGCGAGGGGCATCAGCCTCTTCCAGCCGATGTTCAGCAACTGGTCCACCCTGACCCTCGGGACGGACCAGCGCATCCACTCGATTATGACGAAGACGATGTACGCCTTAATCAGGAACCATATCGGGTCAGGGACTAGTGCAGGGCCGTGCCAGCCGCCAAGAAAGAGGGCGGTGGCGAGCGCGCCTCCTATGTATCCCCTCAGGTAGGAGGTCATCATGAACAAGCCGAACCGCATGCCGGAGTACTCCGTCGTCCAGCCCTCCACGAGCTCGGCCTCGGCCTCAGGAAGGTCGAACGGCTGTATCTCGACCTCTGCGACGAGGCATACTAGGAACACTATGAATCCGAGGAAGAGGGGTATCGCGAACCACACATCGTGTTGCGCATCCACGATCTCCATGAAGTTGAAGCTCCCGGCCATCAGGAATACGCTCGCGACCGTGAGCAGCATGGGTATCTCGTAGCTCATCATCTGGGCGGCGGACCTCAGTCCGCCGATGAGCGTATACTTGTTGTTCGAGGACCAGCCACAGATGAGTATCGAGAACGGAGCGATGGCGAAGAATGCGAACGCGATAAGCGCGCTCCCGGGCACGCCGGCCCCGGAGGCGTTGGTAGATATCCCGAAGTCACGGCCAAGCGGTATCGTGGACAAGGCTAGGAACGACGAGCCGACGAAAATAATCGGCCCAAGGAGGAATCCCAGCTTGTCGGCCTTGGCAGGCGTTATTATCTCCTTCACGAACAGCTTGATCCCGTCCGCGAGGTTCTGAAGCCAGCCGCCGATCCTGTAGCCTACATAGTACGGACCGTAGAAATCGAACATGCGTCCCATGAACTTCCGGTCGATCCAGATGAAGTTCAGAACGTTCACGAGCGCGATGATTACGATTATGAGGACTTCCACCAAGATGGCCATCACAGTGATATGCGCGTCGGACGCTGCGAATCTGCCAACATCATCGAAGAAGTCCCCGAACTCCCAGGGCAGGAGGTCGCCAAGCCAGTACCACAGATGGTTGACGAGGTCGACGAGCCAATGTATGATGCCGTAGCTGAATGTGAACAGGTTCATCTTGGCGTCACCTATCTGCCTCCCCGATGCACATATCGAGCCCGCCCATGATCGCCACTACATCGGCCACCTTGTATCCCACGAGCATCTTCTTGGCGGCAGATACGGTCACGAAGATCGGGCTCCTGATCTTGAGGCGGTAGGGCTTGTCAGTCCCGTCTCCCACAACGTACATCATCCCCTCGCCTCTCGGGTCCTCGACCCTTCCGAGGCCTGTGCCCGACGGGGCGTTCCTGGGAGCCACGATCCTCCACTTGCCCTTGGGCATCTTCTGTATCGCCTGGCGGATGATCTTGCAGCTCTCGAACATCTCATCCATCCTGACGCGGTATCTGGCGTAGCAGTCGCCGTCTGGATGGGTGCATGCCTCGAAGTCAAGTTCAGGATAGACCGAGTATGGCATGTCCTTCCTGAGGTCGTAGTTCACGCCTGAGGCTCTGAGCGGTGGGCCCGTGACACCGAGATTCATGGCATCCTCTTTTCGGAATTTGCCGACTCCCACGTTTCTCATCATGAAGACCTTCGAACCGTCGAAGAGGTCCTCGTACTCTACGAGCTTCTTCTCCATGTAGTCGCACGCGCGCAAAGAGTCCCTTTCGAAATCCGGAGGCACGTCGTGGGCGACACCGCCTATCCTTGGATAGTTGTAGGTGATTCGGGAACCGGTCAGCGCCTGAAGCAGATCGATGAAGATCTCCCTGTCCCTCATGGTGTAGATGAAGCCTATCATGGCGCCAAGGTCCGCCGCATAAGCCGCGAGCCACATCAGGTGGGAGGCGATCCTCTGCATCTCGATAGCAGCCACACGGATGTACTCCGCACGCTCTGGCACCTCGACGCCCATGAGGTCCTCGACCGTGAGGCAATACAGGTGGCTCCAGGTGAGGGATGAGCCGTAGCAAAGCCTGTCGGTCATCGGGATTATCTGGGTGTACGTCTTCCCTTCGCAGAGCTTCTCTATCCCCCTGTGGAGGTATCCGACCTCCGGCTCTGCGTCCGTGATCGTCTCACCGTCGACCTTGATCCTGAGGTTCCATAGCCCGTGAGTCATCGGGTGCTGGGGGCCCATGTTGATCCACATCTCGGCCACTCAGTCACCCCCTTTGAAGTCCTTCCTCAGCGGATGGTACAGACAGTCCTTGGGGAGCAGTATGCGCTCCAGCCTAGGGTGGTTGTTGAATTTGATGCCCATCAGGTCGAAGGACTCCCGCTCCTGCCAGTTGGCCCCTCCCCAGACGGAGGAGACGGAGTCGACGCTCGGATCGTCCTTGGGTGTGCTCGTGATGAGCTCAAGGAGCAGACAGGAACCGTAGCAGGATATGTGGTAGACGATCTCGAACCTGTTGTCGTATTCGACCGCCGATATCATTGACAGATGCTCGAATCCCAGATGGTCTCTGAGGAACTTGCAGCACTTGTATAGCTCCCTGCGCTCCATCTTCGCCCTTATGACGCCCTTCTTGAGCGTCTTGAAGTCAGTGACTGTCGATGGGAAGTTGTCAAGGAGCGCCCTGATGACCCTCTCCTCGGGAACCTCGTCTATTCTGCTGGGGGCTCTCTCCAGTCCCTCCGACAGAATGCTCTTCCCCCGCTCTCCCATGTCAGTCTCCCCTTTGATTGCCTTGAGATTCACTTGCCTGTCAGCAGCCCTTTCTTGTTGTCTTTGATTATCTTCTGCAATTTGATGAACCCGTCAATGAGCGCCTCTGGTCTGGCTGGACACCCCGGTATGTAGATGTCGACCGGAATGAACTGGTCGACACCTGGCACGACGCTATAGCTGTTGTAGAAAGGCCCGCCGGATATGGCGCACTCGCCCATCGCTATGACCCACTTCGGCCCAGGCATCTGGTCGTACAGCCTCCTGAGCGCTGGCTTCATCTTCTTGCTCACCGGGCCGTTGACTAGCAGTACATCGCACTGCCTGGGCGTGGACCGGTAGATGACGCCGAACCTCTGCGCGTCGAACCTCGGCGCGGACGCGACGGCCATCTCGAGCGCGCAGCACATGATGCCGAAGTGCAGAGGATATATTGAGTTCCTGGTGGCCCAGTTGAAGAAGTCCTTGGTGATGAGGTCGATCCCGGTCCCTATGGGCGACCTCCGCAGGATGCCCTCGAGGACGTTGTCAGCCCACTTGAGGAAATCCTTTGACCGGAACGCGAGGACATTGCCCATGGAGGGATCGGCCGGATCGGCTTTCATATCCAGATTATCTCCTCCTTCTTCAGCGCGTAAGTGACTCCCGCGAGAAGGATTCCCAGGAATATCAGCATGTAGAGCTTCGCCAGCTGACCCAGGTCGGAGAACACGAGTGCCCACATGAGAACAAACACGGTCACAAGGTCGAACGCCACGAAGATGATCGCATACATGTAGTACTGGAAATGGAACTGTATCTGCGCGTCCCCCACGGGCACCTCACCGCACTCGTATGTCGTCTTGCCTCGGGGGTCGTTCTTGTCCGTCCGGATGTATCTCGAGAGGAGAAATACGAGCGTTGGAATTAGAAGGGCTATGATCGCAAAAACTGCGACTCCCATATAGTCCTCTGCTAGCATTGCTCGGGGATTCGCTACATTGTATAAATTCGTTACTCAGTCCAAGAGGGGGATTAACGACATTAATGCGTAGTGTGTGATCCTTCACGTCAGAGGGCGGGTTTGAAGGTCAAGTGTTTCAGCCTCGCTCAGAAAAGACCTCTATGTTGAAGTGTCCCCGCGCCTAGCCTGCATTGCGTTGCACGTTCTTTTGATTTGCCTCCGTTCGGGTTTCTCTCTGATCGGGGTTCGGACATGCCTCTATTCGCGGTTTTCCCGCACTATGGTCACTTCGTCCCTTGTCAGGGATATGCCACAATCCATAGGTCGCACTAGGAGTGCAGTCTTTTCACGGGGTTGAATCCGTGACTGTGAAACGGCTCGTGTCTCACGAGCATCCAGTAGATGATCCGGAGGAGTTTCCTCGAGGTCGCGACGGTGGCAACGCGTCTACCTCGTCGCTTCGCGATTCTCGCATGGAATCGCGAGAGTTGTGATCCTGGTTCGTATCGCGTGTGGACGTGGACAGACTCGGTGAGGATCCACCTCAGGTACGCGAAACCGTCCTTGCTGATGCTTCCGTACCGGACGCATGATGCCGACTGGCTCACAGTCGGCACCAGCCCTGCGTATGCGCACAGCTTCTCAGGGTGACGGAATCTGCGGACATCATCCACCTCAGCGAGTATCAGGAGAGCGCCGTAGAACCCGATGCCCGGGACCGTCGATATGAGCTGGGCGTCGGGTCTCCTCTCGAACTCAACCAGTAGCTGAGCATTGATTTCCTGGACCTGTGCCTGCACACTCTCGAGACAGTTCAGGCACGAGGTGACTGTAGGAATGTCCAGAGACCGCATCCAGCGGATGCTTCTCTGGGCGAACGGTGTCTTGAGATTCTCAGGACGACGGACTCCTCGTCTTAGGATTTCAGCGTGTATCCTGTTCTTGAACCTGGATGCGTCTCTTACGAGATATGCGCGCTGTCTCACGAGTTGCCTGAGATCGCGAATATCTTTCGGAGGGATCCAGGATCTCGGGATGAGGTCTGCCCTCAGCAGCTGAGCCAGAGTCTCCGCATCGACCTTGTCCGTCTTGACTCTGGCTTCGGCTATCGCTCTCACCTTGAGTGGATGAGCTAGCACCGCCTCGAACCCTCTCCTCTCGATCCCCTCGTAGATGAACTCCCAGATGCCAGTCGACTCCAGCACGAACTTGGCATCCTGGAACCTGCCCAGGAACCGATCGAGCTCTTCGCTCGTGGACGAGAACCTCTCGTTAGAGAGGGCTCGTCCAGATTCATCGATCACACACGCCTGACAAAACTCTTTATGCACATCCAATCCAATGTATAGCATGGTCTCTCGCCTCGTCGTAGTCTTGCAACCACGATATTGGCGGGGGACCACTTCATCATAACATCCATAGGGGAGCGAATACAATCCTGGTACAGGTAATGGCATGAGATGTCCTCAATGTGGCACGGACTCGATGAGAGATTACAGGTTCTGCCCAAGGTGCGGCTATGCATTTGACCAAATGGCGGCGATGCCGCCGCGCGGGTACACGCAGCCTCAACCGAGAAAGAGTGAGTCGAACACAGCACTCACAATCATAATAGTCATCGTTGTTGTGGTCGCCGCTCTGATTGCCATCCCCGCAGTTCTCTACGTCATGACATCAGACTTCGAGGGGACGCCCACTCAGACCCCAGCAGCCCTTTTCGCCAAGACAACCGTAGAAGGCGGCGTGAAGATCACCATCGTCTCAATCACATATACCAAAGTTGTCTGGGACGATATCAGCGTGGTGCTTGGCGATGGAACTAGTTTCGCCGAATGGGATCCTGAGACAGCCAATCTTGATGGAGGCAGTGTCGCTACGGCGTCCTATCCTGCAGAGCCCTTGGGAGCACTGTCTGTGACCATGACAGTCACTGATCTGGCTGGCAACGGCGTCGTAAGTAGCGGAGATTACTTCACATTGATCGCGAATCCCGTCTTCCTCTCCGGGACAATCTACACTGCACTCCTTGTTTGGGATCCGACGTCTGAACAGATGGGCACCGGCATGGCATTCACCGGTTAGACGGCATGGAAAAGGAAAGGGAGTTGCGACTCACGTCTGAACGTATGTTTCTCGCAATCTCTCCCAAGATGAGAGACTCTTCACGATCAACCCCTATAAGCTCTGAGAATGCCGTGTTCCTTTGTACAAAGCGTTTTTCGAATCAGAGGTTGCGATTGTAGGCGGTCAGGCTCGTATGTCGGCGACAAAGCTAGGACTTTCTTCACAAACGCTCCAAGGGGACCGAGTTTGTTCCAGAAACTACATCTGCGAAAGGTCTCAGAGTGCCGTTCCAATCTTCACAACATCCCGGCGGAGACGCAGGGAACCAAGAAGAACAAGAAAAGGATTGGAGGCAGGATGATGACGGCCAGTCCTGTTCGCATGTCGACCGGCCCACCAACTGCCCATGTGCGAAATTGCCCTGTTACCGTGCTCATCTCAGCTTTGCACCGCACTTCGCACAGAACAACCCTTGAGGATCCACCGGCATGCCGCACATCGGGCACTTGCCCGTGGCAGCCACTTGAGCCGCATACTGGGGCGGAACCTGGGGCATCATTCCTTGCTGGGGCGCCTTGCTCTTTTTCATGAGCGAGAGGACTACCACAAGGACGATCACGGCAACTATCACAATACCACCTATGACAACTCCCCAGAAGAGCACGTCGAAGGTGTGTCCGATATCCCGCAACGGGCTAGAGAAGGTCAAGGTCGTCGTAGTCGTGCCGTCGTTCGTCCATTTCAGAGTGTACGTTCCGCCCTGGGTGGCAGTGAAGAAATCGTCGTAGGCGCTACTTGTAACGTCCACTATTGTGGCTCCGTCTGGACCCTTCATCACAAAGTGCAGGTTCGAACCCGCTGTCCACCAATAGGTTACCAGTTCTCCCGAGTCGACCTTCATCTTCTCGGTGTGCGAATCCCCCGGTCCGAGGGTGCTCATACCCGCAGCCGAGCTTCCAGACACCGCCAGCAGAAGCATGGTCAACGCCAGACATCCAACAAGAATCTTAGCTAGCTTCATGGTCATCACCCTTAGATTCCCTGATCTGGATATAATCCTATTGGCAGAATCCCGAGCTCGCACCAAGGCCTGCAACCCTTCCTGCTGTAATTGAACAGGTTATTAAATGTCGAGAGAGGTTTTCCAGACTAATGGCCAGGTCCGATCTCGTTCTTCTCCATCCCCCAAGCGTCATGGACTTCAGGAAGAGGACCCTCCTTCTCGGGCCAGTAAGCGACCTGATACCTTCAACGCCCGTCTTTGAGATGTACCCGATCGGATTCACCACAATAGCATCCCACCTCGAATCCAAGGGATACGAGGTAAGGATAGTCAACATAGCCACGAGGATGCTCTCATCGAAGAGGTTCGACCCTGAGAGGTTCGTGAGATCCATCGATACGACCGCTTTCGGGATAGACCTCCACTGGATGCCGCATGTCCAGGGGGCGCTCGAGCTCGCGAAGACGGTCAAGAGACACCATCCCGACAAGCCCGTGATCATGGGGGGGTTCAGCGCGACATACTACCACGAGGAGCTCCTGAGTAAGCATCCAGAAGTGGACTTCGTGGTCCGAGGGGACTCCACGGAGAAGCCGCTCGAAATGCTCATGGATGCCATCTCATCGGGCAAGGATCCGTCTGAAGTCCCCAATCTCACCTGGAGGAGCGGAGAGAGCGTCAAGGTCAATCCGCTATCGCACATCCCAGAAACCCTGGATGATGTACTCATTGACTACGGTCTGATGATCAGGAAGGTCCTCAAGTACCGCGACCTCGAAGGCCATCTGCCTTACAAGAACTGGAAGTCCAACCCGATGTCGATCGCCGTGTCCGTCAGGGGGTGCACGCACAACTGCGTCAACTGCGCGGGCTCGTGCGAATCGTTCAAGGGCAACTTCGGCAGAAGCAAGCCTGCATATCGATCCCCTGAGATGCTGGCAGACGACGTCTCGAGGGCCGAGGATTATGTCAAGGGCGCCACCTTCGTCGTCGGTGACATCCGCCAGGCAGGCAGAGGCTATGCCTCGAAATTCCTGGCGGAACTCAAGAAGCGGAAGGTGAGGAACGAGGTGGTGATCGAACTCTTCACCCCAGCTGACGGGGGGTTCGCGACCGAGGTCTCGAACAGCATCGAGAGCTTCAGCGTCCAGATGTCGCCGGAGACGCACGATGAGAGCGTGAGAAGGGCTCAGGGGAAACCGTATACGAACGCGGGCCTCGAGAAATCCGCTGAGGCGTTCCTCGAAGCCGGATGCGGGAGGTTCGACATGTTCTACATGATCGGCCTGCCGACCCAGACAAAGGAATCCGTAGAGGGGACCGTGAGATACGCCGAGAAACTCTATGAAAAGTTCAAGGGGAAGAGGCTCTTCCCGTTCATCAGTCCTCTGGCGCCGTTCATCGATCCTGGAGGGATCGCTTTTGAGAATCCGGAGCAGACTGGTTACAGGCTGTTCGCATCCAGCCTCGAAGACCACATCAAGCTCGCAACGATGCCCAGCTGGAAGTACGTCCTGAACTACGAGACCAGGTGGATGACTCGCGACGCGATCGTCGACGCCACGTACGCATCGGGGCTGGGCATGAACGCCATAAAGAAGCGGATGGGGCTCATCTCGACCGAGGTCGCGGAGAGGACGGAGAACAGGATAGTAGCTGCCCAGGAGATGTTGCGGAAGATCGATTCGATCGTGAGCAAGAGGACAGCGACGGACAAGGACATGGACGCGCTCAGAGAGGCCGCATTCGCCCTGAACGAATCGACAGTCTGCGAGAAGGGGGAGCTGGACTGGAGCGAGGACTCGATATACTCGAGCATCCCCAGGATGGTCGGCTCGCTCCTTAGGCGGAAGTAGGAGCCTCAATCTCTTTTTATGCCCGGTGACAGGTATCGGTCAGGAGGACGGCAGGATGATCATTGGCATCTACGGCTACCAGGATTCTGGCAAGACCATGCTCGTGGAGGAGCTGGTACGTGCGCTGGTGAAGCAAGGGTACAAGGTGTCCTCGATGAAGCACACGCCCCACGACAAGACCATCGACTGCGAGGGCAAGGACACTTGGAGGCACTGGAAGGCTGGGAGCGACCCTGTCGTGTTCTCGTCTGAGACCGAGACGACATTGATCAAACACTCGAAGACCCCTGCGGACGACATCGCGTGCATGATCATGTCGGAGTTCAGGCCCGATGTCTTGATCATAGAAGGGTTCAAGGAGGGCTCGTTCCCGAAGGTGGCGATCGGCCATGTCACCCCCAGGAAGGGCACAGTACTGACCAACCCGAAGCTGGGGGACATAGTGAAGTACGTCGAGAACGAGGTTGCGGTCGAGCGGGTCAAGGATAAGCTGCCGGGCCTCGACTGCGGCAAGTGCGGTCTGGATTGCGACGGCCTCGCCAGGGCGATCGTGGCAGGGAAGAGAGAGCTCAAGGACTGCAAGGAGCTCTCTGAGATTGGCGTGCAGATACTGGTCGGCGGCAAAAGGATTGCCGCAGGGAGGTTC
>Ga0315275_10007661_pt1 | contig 10449 bp, 22 predicted proteins | sample YL17G03_0_MG_FD_205557 | JGI IMG/M metagenome (GOLD analysis project Ga0315275, IMG submission 205557) | Sediment microbial communities from Yellowstone Lake, YNP, Wyoming, USA - YL17G03_0 | ecosystem: Environmental > Aquatic > Freshwater > Lake > Sediment | place: USA: Wyoming | collected...
GCGGAGCTCGCCGAGCATCTCGAACCTCCGGGTGTTCACGCCTTTGACGATGCCCGTAAGCCCGAGGTTGCTCGGGGCGGGAACTTCCATAACGGGGCTGATGGTGAGGCTCGGGGAAGTCTGGGGAAGAGTGAGGCGGATGCCCGTGAATCCGCGAGACCCGAGGTCAGTGAAGCCTGTAGTATATGGGGCGTTCGGGATTTTTGCGACTGCTGCCGCCGCACCCGTGGGCTGGCCTTCGAAGCTAAAAGTGAATCCGCCAGCGAAGGGCTTCGGTCCTGTTTCATAGCGGGAGGTGAGCGTGAGGAAGCGCTGCTCAAACGGGATGAGCTGTCCCTTCTCGTTCATTCGTATGCCGTAAAATTCTTGCGCGGAAGGTTTGAGGCCCGCGCCTGCCGCCGTGATGCCCGCGACCGCGAAGGTTCGCGGGACATTGATGAGCTCGCCGCGGCCGCCGGTACGCCACAGCTCCGCGCCAGCATAAGCGGAGCCGAAATAAAGGGGCATTCCTGCGACTACTCCGGCGGTCGCGGGGAGAGCGACAGGAAGCGCCCATGCGAGCGCCATAACGCCCATGACTACTGCGCCTTCTGGATGGCGGGCAGCGGGTTCCATCACAGCCTCGGCGAAGTTCCCCTTGTGGAGGCGATGGATGTAGGCGATGTTCGCGAGTTCTCCTCCCGTAAATGCGATGCCCTCGTAGAAAAGCTTGTAGCCCTGAGCCATCGTTCCGAAGAGGGCCTGCTTCCCTGCTTCTGTGAGCGTGCCGAAATCTGGATGCTGTGAGAGATAGCCGAAGGTAAACTTCTCATCGTAGTTGTAGGGGAGACCTGCGCGGGCGAAGATTTGCTCGGTGAGGTGAAGTGGCGCGGGCTTTGATGGAACCGTCGTATAAATGACTCCGCCTCCCTTGTAGACTCCTGATGGGTAGACTTCGCGCTGCGGGCTGCGCCCGATGGCCCACAGCGATGAGCCCTCGGGCTTGAAGTTCAGGAGCGCCCCTGTCTTCAGAACTCCGGATGGGTGGATTCTGAGCCCGATGCGGCTCCTCTGCGCCATCTGCCAGAGCGAGCCCTCGGGAATCATCTGCGGCGCTGCGTCTGCCCTGATGGGGATTCCAGAAACGAGCCCGAGCGTGAGCGAGGGAGTGGTGAACCCTGCACCGAGATGATAGTCTCCTGTGACTGCCGCCTGCGCCTGCGTGTTCGTGCGGAAGAGGTTCTCCTCTTGGAAGAACGTCCAGCCCGCGGAGACGAGCATCGCGCTCCGTTCCCCGCTCGGCGCGACGTATTCGCGGCCTATGAGCTGACCCGTGCCCTGATATTCGTAGACTTGCTTCTCCTCATTGATGACGCTCCGGACATCGCGGTAATCCATGCGGACGTAGTAGCCTGCACGGGCGGGCGTGAGCAATTCCCCTTCCGCGGTTGTGATAAGACCCGTGTTCTTGAACGCACCTTCCTTCCAGGCGGGAGTATTTGGGTAGACGCGCCTGCCGTCAATATAAACGGGCTGACCTTGGAAAAGATTCTGCGGGGTGGGCGTGACCTTCGGCACTTCAGGAATAGGCGTCTGTTCGCTTGTCGCGTAGATTGGAGTGCCGTCGGGATTGTGCCCGATGATGCGCCTGTCATCCTGCGGAGGAGGCGGCCCGGAAGAACCTCCGCGGCCTGACCCGCTACCTCCGCCTGAACCTCCACCTGAGCCCGCGCCTCCGCCGCCTCCACCGTAACCTGGAGTAGGACCCCAGCCGGTCGGGCCTCCGCGTGGATTTGGACGGTCAGGCATCGCGTAGTAACAGCCTGTTACCGTCTATATTAAGGGAGTTTCCGAAAACAGAAAGAGCGTAGGTGCCGCGCGCCTCATGCTGGATGATGCGGGCTTCCTGCATGCGTACGAGAATCGGGTGCAGCGAAGAAGAAGGGGAACCGGTTGCTTCCTTGAGCTCGCTCCACGTAGCTGGACCTTCACGCAGGCGGTCAATCACGAGTTTCCCGATGCGCGTCTTCATTTTCCTCAGCCTTCCGTTTCCTGATTTTCTCTTGCAGCTTTGCGAGTTCGACTTTGATTTCTGTGAGGAATGACTTCAACGCCCGTGCACGCTTCCTCAGCGCGATGAGGTCCTGCTGCAGGCCTTCAAGATTCACCATCTCAAATCACTTCGATATCTCCGTATTTCCGTTCGAGTTCATCTACAGGCTCAAAAAAGTGCGTGAAGACTGCCTCATCTTCGATGAAGCCGCGCCTCGGGTGAATCTCCGCCCAGAGTTCCTCGAACTCCTGCGGGCTGTTGGTTCCCTCTGCCCCATAAAGATAAGAAGAGACGTAGGCGAGCACGTGCTGCTCGATTCTCAGGAGCTGCAGGCGCATTCCCTGGACCTGGAAGGTGTCGCCCGGTTCTCCGTACTGCTTGGTGCGGCTCGTGCATGACTTCCTGCCTTCAAGGATTGCCTTCGCCATGTCCGCCCTGAAAGGGATTTCTATTTCAGTCATCGTCATCACCCTAAATTCTCGCTTATTGATTTCTGAACAAACTGCATCTTGACGAGTTCAAGAATGGAGATTATCTCAGCAAAACTATACCCCCGACTTATGAGCAGTTGCCCGATTTCCTCGCACGCTTCAATGTGCTTCGCGTTATCTATCAGTCCAGTCATCGTCAGTCCTCTCCATGCCAGCCTTCCGCCCTGAGCTGGTTCCAGAACTTCTTTTCTATGCGGGCGGCGAGAAGACCAAAGAAGATTCCGCTTATACTGGCCATGATGCCTATCACCGCAAGAGAGCGAGGGGCACCCTGAAAGAACGCAAGCGCAAGGATTGCGCCGCTGAAGAGACTGAGTTCACACATTAACATCGCCAAGAGTAATGCGAAGTGCCGCTCTCCTGCCGTGTTCGGCTTGTTCCACCACGCCTTTAGTTCAGCTAGATATCTTTTCCACATGTTTCTCAACCTCCATCTTGTTTTTCCGTTGTTCGAGTTCCTTCTCAAGCTCCGCGGCTGTCTTCCAGTTCTCCGCTGCGAACGCCTCGAAAGCACGGGCTCGCTTCTTGACTGCCTCAATATCGTTCTTCAGCGCGTCAATGCTCACGGCACCACCCAGCGTCCGCGTATCCTTTCGCGTAGTCGCTCTGCACAATCTCGGCTGCAGAGAGCAAGCGTCGAGCCCTGCCGTGCGAAATCCGCGCCGTAGAAGATGAGTGTTGGGTCTATGACTTCCGCGCCGCATTGGAAACACTTCATTGGCTCGTCCCTCCTTCACCGATTTTATTTGACGGCGTCTGCGAGAGGAAGTAAAGCGCGAGCAGTATGAGACCAGCAGACGCACACAGCGCGAGGAGAACTAGGATGTCACCGAAAGTCGGCGTCATTGTGGTTGTTCCGCAGCCCCAGTTGGTCCGTTGCCCCAGAAAATACAAGCATTCAGCTTCGCACATCCGTGTTCACCTTCTGCCCGCTCCGCACCTGGCGCACCAGCGCTTGCCGTTGTGCCGTCTGAATCCTAGCTCGACTATCCTGCCATCCTTTACCTGGCGCTTGTTGCCGCACCGTGGGCATTTCCAGCCCCGTGTGCTGTCCGCCTGGCTTCTCGCAAATTTCCTCATCGTCCATCGCCTCCTATGAAGTCCGCAAGCGTCGTCCCGCGCCCGAACATGTTGTGGAACGCCTCCTCGCGCCTTTCGCGCTTCTCAAGCGTCCTTTCCGTGGGGCAGAGTTCCGGGTGCAGCGGGTTCCCGTTCCCGTCCTTTGCCTGAAGCTCGCGCCTCCTCCTTGTGATGGTCTCGAAGGCAGGAGCGGCCCGCAGCGCCTGGAAGTCGTTGAATTTGATTTTGATTCCGCAGAACTGGCGGCAGTAGAGCCATGCGAGGATTCGGTCGTCCCCGCGCGCATCTGGGTGCGTCCTGAGAATTTCCCTCACTCGCGCTTTCACGGTCTCGGTACGCTCGACCATCTTTGCGCCGGAGGGAGAGTCAGTCATGCTCGTCTCACCGTGTCAATGTCGTCGAATTCGCTGACTAGCGCGATGTTGTTTTTCTTGCAGAACTGCGCGAGCGCCTCGCGGCATTCTGGGCAGTTGATGTCGCCAATCTTGTGCTTCGGGCATGTTGCCATCTACATCAACCCGTCCAGCGTCGTGCTGTTCATCAGATGCGTGCGCGAGTCCCAACAGACCTTAGCGGTGTCATCGTAGAACATTCGCGCCGAGTGCGTGACGTCATCTGCGATGTAAAATATGAGCACCAGGAGCAGGAGGCAAACGAGTAATCGGACAAGCCATGACTGAGAGAGCTGGGCAAGGTCCGCTTCGAACTGAGTCTGGTCCATCTTATATCAGCCTCTGCTGCTGCGGGTCCCTCGCGGCGGGGTGCTTCATCAGCCAGCCCAGCCTGCGGGCCACGGTCGAGTTCATTTTGATTAGGTCGCTGCGGTCGCGGACGATGAGGGACAGGAGAGGCGTAAGGGTTTCCTTCAGTTCGATGGACCCTCTCTGCAGGGCCTCGACCCGGGCCTCGAGCTCGCGGTGCTCCTGGGGAAGGACCCGGAAGACGTATTCGGCTCCCGCGTCCGCAGGCCAGCTCTCGGCTCCCTTCATCTCGGCCTTGTCGGGGTGGCTCTTGTCCAGCTGCAGGTAGACCTTCCGGTTACCGTAGTTGCCGCCCTGGGCCTCGAGCCAGGGCACCAGGTAGGCGTTTATGGCCGGGTCCTCGAACACGTTGTCGCACCATGGGCCGACCTTGATGTCCTTCAGGACGAGCCCGTGCCTGGCGCAGAAGTGCTCTAGGATGCCATTATAGACCTTCACCCGGGCCTCCTTCGCTGTCCTGTTGCCTTCCAGAATCTCCTCGCCTATGAGCGCCAGGGCGTCCCGGAAGCAGTGTATGGAGCAGGTCTGATACTGATAGAGCGCGACCTCGATGTTCCCTCGGTTCCCCTGCTTCTCGAAGCTGTCGGCGCCTGCCCTCGGCTGCACTCCGGAGGCATACCTGGCCCGAATGGTGAAGGCGTGCGTGGACGTAGTAGGTGCCAGCGAGGAACGCTGTGGGGCGGCATCTGCCGAGGCACGTGGTGGAGGGGAGGCACCAGGAACGAGCTGTGAGGGCGGAGTTGATGGTGTTGGTGTAGCCCCCCCCTGGAGCGCCGGGGCTTCCTTCGCGCGCGTTCGTAAATGTCCAACCCTGTCCAACCCTGATGTCCAACCCTGTCCAACCCTAACCGCGCGCTGCTCACGCTTCTTGAGCCGGAAGTATTCCTTTGCTCGCTCACGGTCCTTGAAGGGTATGGGGCTCGCCTCCGTTAAGCATCGCTCTGACGTTTTCCTGGACAACCTGCCTGAGCTCGAACGTGTTGCCCATCCTTGCGTATCCGTCCCAGCCCGCGACACTGAGGCGGACGTGCTCGGGAGATACCTGCCCGGCCTGCAGGCTCCCCTTGAAGCGCTCAAGGCGCCTGAAAAACCTCAGCCGGTTGCTCCTCTTCAGAAGCCTGTGGAAGCGGAAGACCCGGAAGCCCACGAGTGGGACGCCTCCGGCCAGCGGAATGACCTTTGTTTTCTCAGGATGCAGGGCCAGCCGCAGGTTGCCCGTGAGGAACTCGCCTACTCTCGCCTTCCAGCCTTCCAGCTCCTCCCTGCTCCGGCTGAGAATCACGAAGTCGTCGACATACCGCAGGTAGAACCTTGCCTTCAGACCGTGCTTCACGAAGGCATCGAGCTCCGCCAGGTAGACGTTTGCGAAGAACTGGCTCGTGAGATTGCCCAGCGGCATTCCCTTGCCTGGGGTTTCCGTCTTGTGGTTCTCCAAGATGAGCGAGATGAGGCCGAGGAGCTGCCGGTCCTTCACGCGTCTCCCCAGAATCTCCAGGAGGACAGCGTGATCCACGTTCTCAAAATAATGTCTGATGTCTGCCTTGAGCGCGAAGCCCCCGCCACTCCTGCCTGAGACCTTGCGCTGGAAGGCATCGAAGCGCTTGAGTGTCGCAAGCGTCCCCTTGCCCTTCCTGTTGGCGAACGTGTCGTGAATGAAACGCGCTTCAAAGATTGGCTCGATAATATTGCAGATTGCGTGATGCACGACACGGTCCCGGAAATGCGACGCGCTAATCTTCCTGGTCTTCGGGTCCCGCACAGTGAACGTGGAGAGCGGGGCGGACTTGTAAATCCCAGTCAGCAGCTCCCACTGCAGCTTGAAAAGCTCGTCCTGGAGGTTCTCCTGGAACCGCTGCACATACGCCTTCTTGGACTTCCCCTTGCTTGCCTTCTGGAAAGCCAGGAGGAGGTTGTCGTATTCGCACAATGCCGGAAATAGGTTTGTGAACGTTTGCATTTCATCGCCTGGTTGGGAGAAGCCAGAGTCATTCCGAAACGGTTTCTGGGCCTGTTGTTCGCGTTGACGTTGCGGCGGTTGTTGTCGTTGAAGTTGCCGTTCCTGCGGACCAAGAGGCCAAACCGTAGCCCTTCCACCAATTTCCATCACCGCAGCTTCACAGTTTCGGCTTCCGCTTACTATGTGTCGCCGCTGAATTTCACGGCCGGAAAACCCAGCGCTATGGACGGGCGTGTGGCTCTGGACTTCACTCCCAGAACTATCCATCATAGACTACCTCTGCGCACCGCGCCGCACGCACAATGCCATTCGTGCACGTGCTTGACGGCCTTATTTTTTCCTGAACGGAGCACCACCCCGAAACGGTACCTGGGCCTGAGGTACGCGTCGACGTAGCGGCGGTCGTCGACGAAGAAGTAGCCGACCCCGCGGACCAAGAGGCCAACGTAGTCGCCGCCGCGCCTCCAGAGGTAGCGGTCCGCGTTGGAGTTGCTTTTTTCTCCGCTCGGAATTCCCGATTCCTTGTCGGGCAGATACCAGCCATCCGTGCTCGGGAATGCTATGCATCGCAAGGATTTCCCGGGGACGAAAACGCCCCCGTTCCTCTTGAAATCCGGATGATTGCAGACGAGGACGCAGTTCGTCTTCATCTGGAATTTCTTCGGCACTTTGAAGGTGAGCCCTTCGAATTCCACGGTTTCCCCGAAAGGCACTCCTGGCGCCTTGTATGCGACGAGCGTGCCGGACCAGCATGGGAATGCATCCTGGAATTCCTTCCAGGCGTCCGTCTGCAATATCGCGTCCAGCTCGAGGTTCGAAGCCATCGCAAAACCCTTGCCTTCGGCAACGGTGAGCGCGTTCAATTCCTCGAATTCTCCTTTGACTTCAACTAGCACCATGTCAATCACGCCCCCTGCTTTTTTCCACTCCAAATACCCCGAAACGGAGCCTGGGCCCGCCGCCCGCGCCGACGTTGCGGCGGTCGTCGCCGAAGAAGAGGACGTACCCCCGCACCAAGAGGCCAACGTAATCTCCGCTGCTCCGCCACAGGTATCGCGCCTTCGAGTTCCTGGAGCTGTCCGGCTCGCCGTTTGGAATTCCGAACGCCGCATCAGGCAAGAACCAGCCGCTCTTTTCAGGGAACGGAATCAGGAGGAAGTTCTTCGAGGAGAACTCGTTGTCCTTGAAGGAGAACCTGGGATGGTCGCACACCAGGGCAACGTTCTTCTTGGCTTGCCACTTCCTCGGCACCTTGACTTTTAGGCCCTCGAACTCGATGGCTGCCCCTAATGGCTTTCCCCGGGCCTTGTAGGCAATCAGGGTTCCGGACCAGCAGGGATACATCTCCTTCTCCTTGCGCCATTCGTCGGAAGCAAGGCGCTTGTCCAGCTCCAGGTTCGAGGGCAGGCGCAGGCCCCGCTTCTCTATCACTGCAAGGGCGGCTTCCAACGCAAGCCCTTCGTCGTCATCGTACTGTGCTATCTTCTCCATGGTCTCACCTCGCAATACCTCGCTGTCACGCGGGCCTTCCCACTCGGGAGAATGACCCGCTCGAATACGACGATGCAGTTCTGGAAGAGCTCCTCGAGCTGCGCGTAGGTCCTGTCCGTCACGTCCATCATCATAGTCTCCTCCTCCGATGCGGCAGCGATGGCATCCAATGGCTCCGGCGCTCGTCGAGTTTCCGCTGCCCCTCCTGCTTTACCTGCTTGCGATGGCCGAAGCACAGGACCTTCTCGCCCACCAGTGCGACGCCCTCTAGGCCGCATTCGCATTTCAATTGGCGCCTGGGGCGGTCGGGCATCGAATCACTTCCTCTTCTTCTGCTTCGCCTTCTCCCACCGGTCCCATGATTCCAGGATCGGGCCGTCCTCCAGCTTCGGCAGGCAGCTCTCAAGGCTCCTGCCTATTTGCTTTTTTTTCATCGGCTCACCTCGCAGTAGTCGGAGAGGGGAAAGACCCGGAGGTGCCCATGCAGTGGTCGAGGCCGCATGAGTAGAAACAGACTCATCTTTCCCCTCTTTTCCGACTGGTCTTGTGAACGGGAAGGGGACGGCGGGGGTGTTCCAATGCCTTGACCCGGGCCTCCCGCCTGTCCCCAACCCTGGCCCGGGCCCGGCCGTCTCTTGCACGCTTACGCTGATGAGCAGTGAGGATGCGTTTAGAAGCAGGTTTGCGACCAGAGCCCACTGCTCTCTGGACTACAGGAGAAGCGTCGAGCCTTGCGAGGACGCGCCTGGCGGCCTCTTCCACGTCCTCCTTAGGGAACAGGCCCTCCGCGAGGAGGCTTTCGCGGGCTGCGAGAACGTCGTCATGACTGAAGCTCATGCTTGTCACCTTCGGGTTCTTCTGAATCGTACATCGCGCGCCAGGCCGCGACGAACTGCCTGGAGATGTTGAAGGCCGGATCGTCCTTGTTCTTGCGTTGAAGCTGCCGGGCCTTGCGCAACACGAAAATCGGGACGGTAATCGCGATTGTTTTCGTCGGCATAGGTTTTCCCTTTTCGGAAAGTGTTTTCCCTTTGGGGGCATTTATTTATAAGCTTTCCGTTTGGGGAAATGTTTTATATCGGAAGGTAATAAACTATAAAAGGCGACCAGCCGTTATCCTTCTGTGAAGGGAAGGAGACTATCGGGAAAGACAATGAAGATACTGTCTGCGACAGATGCGGTAGGTTTTAGAATGACGAACCTGCTCGTCTACGCCGTTCTTGAAGACCAGCCGTTGCGGTTTAAGGAATTGTCTAGTCGAACTCGGATCGGGAGTCCGAAGACCATCTATCGCGTTTTACATAGTGGCATTCAGCATTCGCTCATTAAGGAAACGCTGGTTCCACTTCAGTCAGGAAGAGGCTCGGCGAAGGGCTACGCGCTCGACGCAAGGGGCAAAGAGCTCCTGCGCTTCCTCCGCATGCTCGACGTGGATGTGGATGGTCTGGTCCTTGAGCTGAAGAGGAACGCCTGAACCTCATCCCCGAGTTGCTCCCACAACAGCTGGAACTCGCACTCGTCGCAAGCAGCAAGCTTGCTCATGAGGGCCGCTGTCCCTGGCTGCCTCAATGCTTTCCACAGAATAAGACTTCTCATTACCTCACCCAGCTTTTTTTGAGTCCGGGCTTAAAATACGCGGCAGGCGCGCGCCTACTTTCCAGTCTGCTCCTCCTGCTTCGGAGGTTCATGTGGTTGGTTTCTTCGTGATAAAAACAAGGCTGCTATGAGCGAAACGAGTGCCACAGAACAAGTTTGAGGGACGTTAAGATTTTTGATATTTTCGATGGTCTCTGTTGGAATGAGTCCAGCAAGAAAAAAGAAGGTGACGACGATAAAAAGGCTGATGAAGACCAGACCTGCTCGTCCGAATAATTGCTCGGCTGCTTTGATGCGTTCTTCGTCGAGTTTTATAGTCACCCACCCCGTGCTTTCTTTTGCTCGTCTATATGTTTCCATTGGTGGAATGCCCAGATTTCAACCGCGATTAATCCGGCGCAAAATATCCAAATCCCGAGTTCATTAATCAATGTTTTCCCTCCTTCCCCTCCTTGATTTTCAACGCCTCCTTTATTATTGCCAGCTCGGCCTCATGCGCACGGGCCTTCCGCTCGAGCTCCTCCATCGCCTTCTTCTGCGCCTCTTTTTCCTGCTGCTCCGCAAACCGCTCGAGACGCACGCGCTCCAGATCCATCAAGCCGTTACAGACCACACATCTTTCTGCGCCGGATTCGTTGAGGATGTAGCACGATGGGCACGGGACATTCGAACTCCCTTTGCGGTCCTCTTTTTTCAGGCCCGCGAGTTCCAGTTCCCGCTCTTTGTAATCCTCACTCCCCACCAGCCCGTAATGCTGCGGCATCTTCGAGTACGGACTCCAACGATATTTCTTGCACATCATCGAAGGGGACATACGCGAGCTGTCGCGCGAGGCTGCCGTGTACCTGAATAGGTGCGTGTGAATGTGCTGCTTGATTCCCGCGCGCTTGGCAGCCTTCTGGAGGATATGCCGGAGGTTGTCGTCGTTCAGCTTCTGAACCTTCCCCTCCCGAATCGTGTAGAAGAAGGGCGCATCGGGGTCATGCTTGAGTGGGTGGTTCTTCAGGTGCCGGATCATAAAGGAAGTGGATTCCGTCAGAT
>Ga0315275_10007663_pt1 | contig 10448 bp, 10 predicted proteins | sample YL17G03_0_MG_FD_205557 | JGI IMG/M metagenome (GOLD analysis project Ga0315275, IMG submission 205557) | Sediment microbial communities from Yellowstone Lake, YNP, Wyoming, USA - YL17G03_0 | ecosystem: Environmental > Aquatic > Freshwater > Lake > Sediment | place: USA: Wyoming | collected...
AGCATTGTATCGTATTAAAGGTGGACTCAGCGGCGCCACAAGAGGGGGTAAATTGTTTATGGCAGCAGGTAGCGCAGAAATTAAAACTTTACTGCGTGATCGAACTGAGCCACCGGAAGTTGTTCGAGATCAAATTGATGTAGTTATGGGAGTTCTTGCTCGTGTAAAAAAGCGAGTAGAAGAAGCTATCAGACCAGATCCTTTACAGGAGAAACCTGACAAACCACGTTTTAGTGCTTTTATTAATTCAAAAAAAACTGCATTTGGAAATGGAACGAGATTCAAAATAGCACAAACTTTGGCACGCGCATCTGATACCGCCAATGGAGAAATTGTCACCGCACAACAACTTTGCGAAACGCTAAAAATTGATATGCAAACCTTAGGTGGAAACATTAAACTTATTGGTGCAGAGTTGGCAAAAATTGGTGTCACTTTGGAAGAACATTTTGTCCGGGAAAAAAGTGTGCGCGATAAATATGTTAAAAAAGCAGCCTACCGTCTTGCCTGGCCAACTGTAGCTAAATCCACGCCGGTAACACCGGTTCCGCCCATTACCGTCAAAACGGTGCCTATGGCTGCAACAATACCAATAGCCATTCCAACACCTGCCAGAACAGCGTCTGGGGCAGCTACAAGGCCAATAGTTGTTCGGGCACCCGCTAAACCTGCACCAACCGTAGCAGCCCAACCAGCAAGTGCATTAATAACACCTCCTGTACTAAGACCAGTTAATAGAGCACCAGAAAGCATCGTTCCCGAATATAGACTAAGTGTTACCAAAGCAAGAAAAATGCCAAAATATTCTGGTTCAATTTTCCAAATCGTCTCAGGATATATCGGACTTGAGCCTGGAGAAATACGTATGAGAATAACAGCTGGTCATGGAATTGGAGAACAAATTACTTTATGTATAGCCGATCTCATTCGCATTGGAAAAAATAACGCAGCAAGGCCAGCTGCTCTAACAGTACCAACAAGCCCATCGTCTCAACCGCCACCTGCGACAGTCGTACAATCTGAAGCTGCACCTGTAACACCGGCTAGACCAGATACAACTGAAACTAGAGAACGCTATTTTATAAAGCCAACTGCGAAGGGAAAATATCGGGGTATCCCACTAGAACGGACCGCTAGAAAATTACCTCCCGGACATCCTCAAGTTAAAAGAAGACGATTACCTCCTGGAGTAGTTGTTATAGAATTCGACAAACCACAAGAAGAAGGCGGACAACGATATTTTGAAGTTCGCGCAGCAGATTTAATAAAGATGTAAAAGAGTTTTGTAAAACAAAAAAAATTATTAACCCAATAAAACTATGCCATCACAAGAAGAATCTCGCTCACTGGAAGAACTAAAACGAACTGGTCCGCAGGTAGGTCACCTTGTTGTTTCTAATACTGGTTGTGGAGAAAAACCAATTACTGACATAAATGATGATATTGTAGATTTTAGTGCTGCATTAAGAATTACAAAAGATCAACTGGAAGCAATATTAACCCAGGACGGTAGAGCTGTATGGCGCGTTATCGATGAAACCAGAATTCAATTATTTCGCAGATCAATGGCAGCGGATGAAATTCTTATAGGAAGTGGCTATTTTGATGACCTGCTTGGTTAATAAGCCCAGAGCATAGTGGCGCGTATGTTGCATAAAAGAATAAAGCTACTATACTCATGGTAATAATATTTTTTAATTAATATTTATGGAGCGATTAGGCAAAGCAATAACGATTGGAGTAGCAGCGGTGGGATTAGCCGCGGTGGGAATAGCAGCGCGCCCACCCAGTAAAGCTTCAATAGAAAGAGAAAGAGCTGAAATGGATCGAACCTGGAATAAATTGTATGAAACACATACATTTCAAGTGGATCCGGAAGTAACAGAACAAATGAGAGCAACTCGTGGGCAAATGAAAGCATCAATTGGATGCTATGTGGATTTGGATGGGCAAAAAATCACATGTCATGTTCCAAGAGAAAAAGGCCCATGGCGCGGTCCAAGTATGTAATCTCCTGTTTTTCCTTTATGCAATAGCGCATAAAAGGTACGCCTGTTTTCAGGCGGTTTTCCCGAATTTGCTTCTCGTTGGAAACATTAGAAGTAATGGCTGGGGAGGAGGGATTCGAACCCCCGCATACCGCGTCCAGAGCGCGGTGCCTTACCACTTGGCGACTCCCCATAAATCGTATTCAAAACAGCAAGCGGGATATTACCCAAAACCCGTTAAATCTTCAAGCCGGCCTTCTTCGCGTGCTTTATAATAATATCTTCCACGTCGCTGACGCACTCCGGGATCTTGTTTTCAAGGCTCCAGACCTGGTAACTGAAAAGGTTGGCGTCTTTTAATTCATGCTTGGCGCTTTCCATGCGTCGCCGGATTTCCTCATCCGGCAGTTTCCCGCGCCTGGCAATCCTCTCCAGAAGCTTCTCCATGTTTTCCGCCTTCAGGAAAATAGATACAAGGTTTTCATGTGGAATGACCTTCCGGATTGAATGAAAACCCTGGACATCAACTTCACGGATCACAATTTTTCCCGCTTCCAACGCATCCAGAATCGGCTGTTTTAAAGTGCCATAATAATCTTTCTCATGGACCCGGGCCCATTCCAGAAAATTTCCTTTCGCTATTTCGTTCTTGAATTCATCGACTGAAATAAAATGGTACACCTGCCCTTCCATTTCACTCGGACGGATTGGCCTGGTGGTATGCGAAATGGGAAAAATAAATTCCGGATATTTCTTTTTCAGGACATCAATAACCGTCCCTTTGCCCACACCCGAGGGGCCGCAAATCAAAAATAAAAGTCCTTTTAATTTCATGCGCTACAGCTATTGACTAGTTATTAAATTTATTTTATAATTATCCAATAACACTTTTCTTGAAAAGATTATAACAGGTCACTGTCAGCACCGGCAGCAAAAATGGAAAATACATCCTTAAGTGGATTGAAAGAAACACAAAAAAATGCTACAATAAACGGATAATCTGATCTTTAAAAACCAAAACCAACACCGAAAAGTAGTTAGACTCAAGCTACAAAAACAAAACAAAACCTCTCTTACCCGGGAAATATTCCAATGTGTTTGTGACTTAAGCCTCCCTACTTTTCGATGCAGGCAGCCGACTACTACCTCCACCCTAAAGTAGCCTCCGCCTATCTCCTCTTCATAGATAAACTATTTAGGGAGCGGCGGAAGGTTAAAAAAAAAACAAACTCAACAAAAAGTTCCGCTTCTCCTCGCTTTAAGCCGGGAGAGCAACCAAAAAACAAAAATCAAAATGGACGGTGGTGTACAGCGTCCTAAAACAAGTCACCAAAGAACGGTAGGGAGAAACAGCTTTCAAGCATTGCGTCTTGAAGGCGGTAACAGGGACTAATAGTCGAAACCTTGTTACTACGCCGCTCTTTGGTCTTAATGGCCCTCAGCGCTTTGAAATCCACAGCAGCTGATAGGGCCAGATCAGAGAGCCTCATGAAGGGGCATCCGAACTCACCTCTACTTACCACCTATTCTTGTTGGGCAGTATGTGACAAATAAGATCGGTGCCCCTTTTCCAAATCCAAAAATAGAACTGTTAGAAAGGAAGATCCTCAATTGTCACCTCTTCCTCTGTAGGTTGGGGAACTTTCTCAGCGCCTGCCTCAGGTTGGACAGGTTGTTGCCCGGCAACCGTGCGCGGACCGACACCCAAATTCTGACCGGCGTCCGATGAATAGCCACCAGTATTGCCTTCCACCTGAGCCCCCTTGCGATCAAGCATAATGACATTATCCGCAACGATTTCAGTCCTGTAACGTTTCACGCCGTCCTCACCCTCCCAATCACGTGTCTGGATGCGGCCTTCAACATAGACCTTACTCCCCTTTTTCAGGAACTGCCCGACAATTTCGGCCAGTTTCCTCCAGGCAACAATATTATGGAACTCCACCCTCTCCTGCCGCTGGCCGCTCTGGTCCATCCATGTAAAATTCGTGGCCACGCTGAAACTTGCAACAGTTTGCCCGCCGGGAATCTGCCGGAGTTCGGGATCACGGGTCATGTTGCCGATAATCTGAGCCCGATTTAGTGACATTGCCATAGTATTGTTATTTATGGGATAGAAAAATCAAAAGTTCCGCAGGCGTACTATAGGGATTCATAAAATCGAAAACAAGACGGTTGGCCTTGCAATAAAAACACAAAACATTCCTTTTAATATAAACGGCAAATTAATGGGTACCCGACCTGCCACAATTCACGTCAGGAATAGGCTGGATTTGAGATTTCTGCCGGACAATCTGGTCATATCTTCCAAAAAAATACCCAAACCCGAAAGCCAGCGCCAAAGAAAGGATCCCGGTCACAATTATTTTGATGAAGTCAGTATGGCTTAACACATAGTTTTTCTGTTGCATTTTGGGCAGGACATGGAATGATACGTGGGTATGAATACTTATGCCTTCATTCTCGGACGCAAACACCTTCTTTCGGTCGCGGAACTCTGTAATGTTCTTCCCTCGGACGTAAAAATAATTGATATCGTCCCGGAAGCACTGATAGCAGGATTTCCCCACCCAATAGCGGATTTTAAAGCAAGCCTTGGCCGCCTTGGCGGAACTGTGAAAATTGCAGAAATATTCGCCCAGGTGCCAAAAGAAACAATTGCCGTTGCCCGTGAATCAAGCCATTATTTGCAGGAAAATTTCGCAAATAAAGCAGGCAAACTAATTTACGGTGTCAGCCTCTACAGCTTTACAGATAAAAATGAACCGATCTTAAGAAAAACATTAACAACGATAAAAAAAGAACTGACAAAATCAGGCATAAAGAGCCGATTCATCAACCATAATTTTAAAAACCTCGAAAACGCAGCGATCAAGGGAGAAAAACTTCTTGAAGAAGGGGCGGAAATCGCAGCCATTGAGGGTAACAAGGAACTTTTCATCGGAAAAACCAGCGCCATCCAGGATTTTGAAAGCTATAGCCACCGGGATTATGACCGCCCCGAGCGCGCACCCCGCCTTGGGATGCTGCCGCCAAAACTGGCTCAGATCATGATAAACCTTGGAGGATTCAGCCGTTTTGGCGAAAGCATTCATCCAAACATTACACTCTATGACCCTTTTACCGGCATTGGAACCGTCCTAACCGAAGGAATTATCATGGGATACAATGTCGTCGGATCCGACATCAACAAGGAAGTGCTAGAAAAAGCCAAAAAAAATATCGCATGGACCCAGACACAGTTTCCGCAGATAAAAAAAAACGTCAGGATTTTTAAGAAAGACGCGACACAATTATCCAAAAAAGATCTCCCTGAAAAAATTGACCTCGTTGTAACAGAATCCTATCTGGGACCGCCAGTCAGCCTTTTTCCAACCCCGGAACATCTACAATTAACCTTCCGGAACATTGAAAAAATCATCATCGGATTTTTTAATACCGCCAAGTCATGGCTTAAACCCGGCACGCCTGTCATCATTTGTTTCCCGATCTATCGTCGTAAGGATCGCATGTTCTTTATGGAAAATATCGACAATAAAATCAAAAAGCTCGGTTTTGAACCACAACCGCTCATCCCCAAAGAAATCATCTCACGGTTCAACCTGAAAACTTTCCAGCGGCAAAGCCTAATTTATGACCGCCCTGACCAAATCATAGGCCGCGAAATCTGGAAATTCGTTAAAAAATAACGTTGATAATTGGCCACCGTTTCACTATAGTGTGGCTTGTATTTTAGCCTCAGATCAAGTTCCAAAAACAGAGGCTGCAAAAAACCGGGCATTCCCCTGTAGCTCAATGGTAGAGCAACCGGCTGTTAACCGGTAGGTTACTGGTTCGAGTCCAGTCGGGGGAGCCAATCCCCTATTAATGGCTTATTAAAGCCGTTTTTTATTATACCCCTAAGTGACCGAACGAACTTTTGATTTTTATGGTTCTCTCGAAGCAGGCTTCGTCTTTTCCTGATGAGGATCGGCAATAGCACGCTCCAGACACAACCTAGGAAAAAATTAAGTGTACTTTATCACTTTTTTGATATATCAATTAACATCTATTGTAAAAATAAATAATACTGGCTATATTCATCACCTTTATTAAATTTGATATATGGCAGTAGATGATACACAAAAAGATAAAGAAACTATGATCGATTCCAGTGCGAATACAATACGAGCCATATCTAGGCTGGAAGAACCACAGGCGGCATTCCCTGAAATGGCTGAAATGCTAATAAAGGGACCTCAACCTGGTGAATTTTTGATGACCCCGATTGCCGGAGCTGGCGAAGGATATCTTGATAAACAAGGAAAAAGTTGGCGTTGTTTTCAGGGCGACATAAAATCCGTTAAAGACGGGATTATAAAGCTATCGGTCGGCATAATTGAAATTGCCGTCGATGACCTCATTCCAATCGGACCAAGGATGTGGTTAATGAGGATCCATGTTCAAAATTACACAGATTATTTGAAAGCAGTAAGAGAAGGCAGAACCACATCCGGATCAGCATTAATTGATCAAATTAGATCTAAATTTCATTCCGCATACAACAGAAGAGATTAAGTTTTACTTATTGTCCAATTTGCGGTGCTTATTGTTGCTCATGTCTTTTGACTTTAATTCCGTCCGCACTTCGTTCACTAAGGAGCTCAAAGAAAAACTACTACGCCTGTGACGACAGTGTCGGCATTTTCTATATTCTATTCAATGACATACCTTCAAAAAACGTTCGGATAACGTCCACTCGGGGGAGCCAATCCCCTTTTAATAGCTTATTTAAGCCATTATTTTAATGCATATCCCGTTGGAGAATCGGACTATTCCAAAATAAAAGACCCCGCACAAGGCGGAGCTTAAGAAAGTTTAATGTTCAAAAACTAAGCAACTTTTTTGACCCTTAGCAGGCGCCGCACCCCACGGAAAGGATCCCTACGCTGTGGAAAGTTATCAGGGCTGACACCGGTGCATCCAGTGTGTTCAAAGTAATTCGCATAGCGAGGATCGGACGGATTTTCACCACTTTCGAGCCACGAATCGATCCCCCGAGATGACCTTTTGTCTCTACCAGGATGTTTCACAAAAGGTATACCAGCATTCTCATCAAACATCATGATTTCAGTACTTTTACCAGTATCGCCAATGTAAGGGAACATTTCATAACCTGTGCGAACAGGTTTTCCATCATCTTGTTTAATTTTATCGCCATCAAATTCATAAAGAACTCTATCGCGAGTATCAGTATAACCCATTCCTATCATAATTGGCTCCTCACCACCGTCAGCAAAGAGAAGATTACTTTCTTCATCGACACCAAAAAGAATGCTCTTTTCATTCAAGCGTTCAGCAAGTGCAAAATAACGGCCATTTTGTGCAAGTAACCGACTTTTGACTTCTTCCCAAGGGCATCTTGCTTTTAAACCGGAACCCCAACGTTCGTACTGGGCTCTGTATGTATGAAGTCTTGGTTCTTCCAACTCTAATGCAGCTGCTATAGCTGCTGCTAGCAGCTCAGCCTTAGTCCCTTGTATCATACCTTCTATACGATCATTAACTTCATACTCTAATCCAGGATGTGCTTCAACTGTACTGCTTAATAGTTCCCGTAATTGAGCTGCATCTAAATCATCCAGTGATAGAAGTTTTTTATAAGTATTATCTGGCTGTCCTGGAGTTTTTGATGCCATAAAGTTTAAAATAATTAAGGTGATACTGTAAACTGTTTTAATAAATATGTCAATGGTCGTTTTTAAACAAAGTCAAATGTTATACCACACTTTGATGAATAAAAACTGACCGCGAAGCCATCTTAGTTTGTAATAGCTTCAAATCAAGTCGAAGTTTGTTCCAATTAAAGGTTCAAAACGCACCTAATAGCTGGACGCTACACGGCGCCAGTGGCGGCATTTTCTATATTCTATTCAATGACATACCTTTAAAAAACGTTCGGATAACATCCAGTCGGGGGAGCCAATCCTATTTTAATGGCTTATTTAAGCCATCTTTGTAATACCTGGTGATGTATTGACGCGAATAAAAAAATATTGTATTATACGCCCCATTTATTCATATCCACATGCAAAATCCAATAATTTGCGCCCATGCGGCGGGAGCAGACCTTGGACCTGCAAATACTGTCCAAGCTGCAAAGAAGAGCCTTGGAACACTTCAACCCCGGGATTGTATCGAGGTGGACGTCCAGGAAACGAGCGATGGAGAACTCGTTCTTACTCACGGCGATATAACTGACGAAATCCGTTTCGCCCTGGGTTACTCCGGAACAATCAAGGACATAAGCCTTGCCGATTTAAAGACAATAAAACCCGGGGTCAACACTCTTGGAGAAATGCTGGGTGAAATTAACAGCCGGTGCGGAGTCATGCTGGATGTTAAGGACCCGTCAATACAGGTCGGCAAATTAAGGGAAATCATGGCACCCCATGCCGGCGAGATATGGCTGACAGCTTCAAATGATAAGATTTTACGCGAAGCGATTACCGAAGCGGCCGAGTGGCCTCGTATCGTGCAATGCAGGATGGCAACCAGACGGCAAATCGATAAGGCGATTCAAAGCACTAAACCTCATTCCATCGATATCTGGCCTATTTTCTTGTCAAGGAAGACAGCAAATTATATACGAGATCATAGACTCGGGTTTATGGCAGGCGGCATGCCGGAACCTTTCTCAAGAACAGGTGAAAATCCGGACAGGATTCGTAAATGGATCGAATGGGGAACAAATTGCATAGTCACTTTTAATCCTGAAAAAATCAGGAGATTACTGGAATCAGGAACTTAACGGTAAAAAACGTTCGGATAACGTCCAGTCGGGGGAGCCAAACCCTGTTTAATGGCTTACTTAAGCCATCTTCTTTAATAATATTGACAAAATCTTATTGTCGCTTTATTAATTACTCCTTAAATCACTAAAATGCCATTCATGAAACTCCATTTTAATGATCTTTATGACGAAAAAACTTATGCATCTATATATAGAGATGGTGATAAATTAAAGTTTTTGATGTTCAAAACACCGGAAAAAGATGACGTTGTTACAACTATATCAGATTCATTAACACCACACATTAAAGTGGTTGATATAACAGCCAGAGAAGTTTTTGGTATTATCCCTCCACGACCGGGTTACGGCGAAACAAATCCTGATTACGATAATTTCAGGAGTTTGTTTGTTGGAGCCGGATATCTCTCATATAAAAAAATATATTATGATTTGAGCGGTTGCAGGGGTTCTTTTGGACACGACGAACCTGAAGATGTAGAACAAGGCACTCTTTTTCTGCAAGAACTGAGAAGAAAATTCGAAGAGTGGCTCTCAACAATACCTGAAAAATAAAAAAATGAAGTTATTTTTTTATTGCCTCTAATATCTTCCTGCCATTAACCGTGGCGATATTTACTAAAGCATCAATGTCATAGAAACGGGTTGTCTCGATCAGACAAATGAGATCAGTGAACAGATCCCCATCGATAAAAGGACAGAAGAAGTCATACACATTATCGACCCCTAAAGCGACATTTACACCCGCGGCCACTAACTGAGGCACTGGGCCAATGGAATTATGCATGGGGCCTGTTTTATGACGCATTTGCTGATTGTCCAGCATGGCGCGTGGGGAAATAATCACACTCATATCCGCCTTTTTGATGAGCTTAATAACCTCGTTCAAATAATCGTCCCTCTGAGCTGCCAGAGAACAACAGTGCACTGCATTCACACGTCCCTGCAAACCATGTTCAATAACTTTTCGCGCTAAGAGTTCGGTATCTTTTTCATCCGGATCATTGTTTTGATCAATGTGTACATCGACCGTCTTGTTGTATTTCCTGGCAATGCTAAACATATAATCAAGATGTTCTGCCTGACGGGGTCTTTCGCGAGACGGGAGACCACCTAAAACATCAACATACGGCACTGCTTTTTCGATCCATTGTTGAGCTTCTTTAGTAAGTGCGCCCTCAAGTACCTGGGAGCAGATCTGGATTTCAATTTTTTTTGCAAATTTTTCCTTTACCGCCAATGCGGCCTCAATGCATTTCATCCCCACGGTATTATCGACATCGATATTCGTCCGGCAAATAGTCGAACCTTGTCGTATCATGTTTTCAGCACTTAGCGAAATGCGTTTCACGAGGTTGTCAAAGGTATAGCCCTCCTTTACTTTTTTCCATAAATCCCACTTCACTTCCATGTGTTCCTCACACATTTTCAGGGTATCGGCCGTAATCACATATGCTTTGTCAAAATGCGCATGACAGCAAACAGGTCCTCCTTTTTCTTTAATTTTTTGTTTCAGTAAACCAAGCAAATCCCATTTTTCCATAATGATAAAATCATTGAATAATGAGTAAAACGGAAAAATTACTTCATCAATTGCCTCACCTCTTCCTCAACTTTATCGAGCCTTAGATTACCGGTACCCCCCTGGTGTGTAGACATTCGGAGCCATT
>Ga0315275_10007664_pt1 | contig 10447 bp, 5 predicted proteins | sample YL17G03_0_MG_FD_205557 | JGI IMG/M metagenome (GOLD analysis project Ga0315275, IMG submission 205557) | Sediment microbial communities from Yellowstone Lake, YNP, Wyoming, USA - YL17G03_0 | ecosystem: Environmental > Aquatic > Freshwater > Lake > Sediment | place: USA: Wyoming | collected...
TCATGATAACGAAACAGTCTAGGAGTGAACATTTAAAGCTTGGACCGCTGTGTCTGCTCAGCGTAATCGCCATCGCGTTGTTGGCCGGGCCGGCCGTCGCTCAGCAGAAGTACGAAAAGCCGCCCAAGGAGATTTTGGATGTCCTGAACGCACCGCTTCCCCCGACTCCGTTCTTGAGTCCGACGCGCGACCTGCTGGCGCTTGCCCAGCTTGTGATCTACCCGGCCATCTCGGACCTTGCCGAGCCCATGCTCCGCCTGGCCGGCGTGCGGATCAACCCGCGCACAAACGCGGAACGCAGCTATATCTATTACTGGACCGGGCTGACCTTGAAGAGAATCTCCGATGGCACCGAGATTCCGGTCGCGTTGCCCGCCGGCGTTCGCCGCATGGGCCCTCTCCAGTGGAACGCGACCGGGACCATGTTGGCTTTCACCAACGAAGCCGCTGATGGCGTCGAGCTGTGGGTGGTGGAAGCTGCCACTCAAAAAGTGCGCCAGATCCCCGGCCTGCACGTCAACCCGCTTCTTAGGTCCGAGGTGCAATGGATGCCGGACCAGAGGACGCTCCTCGTAAAGACCATTCCGGCCGAGCGCGGTGCCCCGCCGGCGCCGCCCCTCGTCCCGCCGGGCCCGAAGATCCAGGAGAGCCTGGGCGTATCTGCGGCCAGCAGCACGTACGAGGCCCGGGATGTTCTGAAGAATCCCCATGACGCGGATCTCTTCGACTACTACACAACTTCCCAGCTTGCCCTGGTGAACGTGTCATCGAGTGAGGTTACGCCGATCGGAAAGCCGGCCGTTTTCGGCCAGGTCGGCGCCGCTCCCGGAGGGAGTTATCTGCTGGTCGAACGCATCCACCGTCCCTACTCATACCTGTGTGCCTATTACCGGTTCCCCAAAGAGGTGGAGGTGTGGACGACAACCGGCAACCTGGCTGAAACAGTGGCCAGCCTGCCGCTCGCCGAGCAGGTCCCGATCGACGGCGTGCCCACCGGGCCCCGGGAGCACACGTGGCGCCCGACCGATGCAGCCACCCTTGTCTGGGCCGAGGCGCTCGATGGCGGCAATCCCAAGACCAAAGTCCCGAACCGCGATCGCCTGTTGCTCAAGCCGGTTGGGGGGGAGGCCGTCGAGCTCTGCAAGTCCGTTGAGCGGGTCGCCGACCTGCAGTGGGTCGAGAAGGGAGGGCTGGCCCTCCTGTCTGATTACGACCCCGATCGCCACTGGATGCGCACTTTTGTCATCAGTGCCGACGATAGAGCGGTGCTTCCCCGGCTTCTTTGGGACATGAGCGCGGACGACCGGTACAAGAACCCGGGCTATCCCATCTCCCGTGTTCTCCCGACAGGGGCTTATGCGATTCTGCAGCAGAACGAGTGGATCTATCTCCGGGGCAACGGCTCGTCCCCGGAGGGCGACCGGCCGTTCCTCGACCGCCTGAACCTGCGCACGTTCAAGACGGAGCGCCTCTTCCGTTCGGATCGCGAGAGCTACGAGTACTTTGTGGCCTGGGTGAACCCTGCGGCGGGGACTTTTATAACCCGGCGTGAATCGCCCGCCGACCCACCCAATTTCTTCGCCCGGACATTGCCGAAAAAACCGTTGAAGGGAGCGCCGGAGGGAGAGGCGACATGGACGTCGACATCGCGCGTCATTACAAAGTTCCCCAATCCCACACCCCAGCTCAGCGGAATTACGAAGCGCCTCGTGACCTACACTCGAGCCGACGGCATTCCCCTGTCGTTCATGCTCTATCTGCCGCCGGGCTACAAACCGGGGACTCCTCTGCCCACGATGGTCTGGGCCTACCCGCTCGATTACGCGGAGAAGGGAGTCGCCGGACAGATCGAGGGGTCGTCCAAGCTGTTCACGACTATCCGGGGCGACTCCGAGCTCTTCTTTTTGCTTCAGGGATACGCCGTGCTGGATGACACCGCGATGCCCGTGGTCGGGCCTCCGGAGACCGCCTATGACACTTTTCCAGAGCAGATCGTCGCGAACGCCAAGGCGGCCATAGATAAGGCGGTTGAGCTGGGGGTGACGGATCCGGAGCGGGTCGGCGTCGCCGGTCATAGTCACGGCGCGCTGATGACGGCCAACCTGCTCGTCTACTCGGACCTTTTCCGGGCGGGCATCGCCCGGAGCGGCGCCTTCAACCACACGATGCGGCCCTTCGGGTTTCAGAACGAGAGGCGCACGTACTGGCAGGCGCGCGATACCTACGTCAAGCTCTCGCCGGTCCTGCAGGCCGACAAGATCAACGAGCCGCTGCTCCTTATCCACGGAGAGCTCGACCAGAACCCGGGGACCGTCCCGATGCAGTCGGAAAAGCTGTACGAGGCCGCGCGTGGAGTCGGAGGGACGGTGCGCCTTGTCATGCTGCCCTACGAGAGCCATGGCTACACGGCCCGGGAGTCGATCGAGCACGTGCTCTACGAGATGTTGAGCTGGTTCGACCGCTACGTGAAGAACGCCAAGCCGCGTTAAAAAAGATGGGGACGTCCCCTTCACCGAGGGCGCCGAGTTATTCCGCTCTTCCCCACTTTGGAAAAGGGGGGTGAGGGGGGATTTAGTTCAGGCCGATATCCCGTAGGCGCGGAGTTCCCGCTCGAGGTCGGTTTCCGGTTTGTAGTGGATGGCTTTGAGCCCGAGGACGGCGGCGCCGGCGATGTTCTCCTCCATGTCGTCGACGAAGACACAGGAGGCGGGGGGAGATCCGGCCTTATTGAGGGCGGCCCGGTAGATTTCGGGGCCCGGCTTGAGCGCCCGGACCTCATAGGAAAGGACGTAATCATCAAAAAATAAGATGTCGGGAAAGCGTTCCCGCACGAAACCGAAGCGCAGCGGGTCGGTGTTCGAGAGGAGGATGAGCTTGTACCGGCCCTTAAACTTCTTGTAGAGGTCCAGGACCGGCTGGTTGCGGGAGAAGACGTCATTGTAGACGGCGACGAACTCGTCGTAGCCGATGCGGGCGCCGAGGAGGGCGACGGCCCGTTCGTAAAATTGGCGCGGGGTGAGCGCCCCCTCGTCAAAGAGCTCGACGATCTCGAAATTCCCGTGGACGATCTCCCGGATCTCGTCGACCGACTTGCCGCAGTGGGCGGTCATCTTGCGGTAGAAGATCGTATTGTCGAACCAAAGCACGACCTTGCCCAAGTCCGAGATAATCGTCGAAATCATGCGGAGCGCCTTTTCACCGAATAGGACCTGCTTTTATACCAGATGCGGCATGGGTTGGCAATACGGTGCCCTAATTATTGTCCCCAATTAGTAGAAGGGAGGTTTTTTCTTCCCCCCTTTGGAAAAGGGGGGTGAGGGGGAATTTATAAAATCTCCCCTGACCCCTCTTTGCCAAAGAGGGGAACACTGAATTAAGGTGACACTTAACTTAATTGCTGAGTTGAATGAAGGTGACATATAACTTAGCATCTGCAATTAAGTTAAGTGTCACCTTAATTATCACCTTAATTGAAGTTAGGGGCTGCCCCTCCCTGGCAACAGACAAGGCGTGCTGAGAACTCCGTTATTTCCGGACGTCTCTATATAAGAACGAATCGACATTCCAGGAGAGTGTCGTAGAAGCTTGACTGGAAGGACAAAATAATGTACAATGATGTACAATCTAAAGACAGGCTTTTAGTCCAGGAGCAGGCTATGAGAGAGGTTTCATTCACCAAATTCCGGATGAATGCCGCATCCTTCTTCAATTCGGTCGAGCAAGGCGAAACGATCCGCATTCTTCGCCACGGAAAGCCCATCGCGGAGGTCGTTCCCGTGCGGACGGCGCTGCGGACGCTGTCCTGGAAGAGGCCGGGGTTGATGCTCGAGGTCGACGGCGTTTCGCTCAGCCGTGAGATCCTCCGGGAAAGGAAGCGCGGACGGAAATGAGGGCTTTTATCGATTCCTCCGGCCTGGCCAAAAGGTATGTTAGGGAGCGAGGAAGCGAAAAAGTGGAAGAGATCCTGTCCGGCGCTTCGGAGGTCGCGATCAGCCTGATCGCGCCTCCTGAAATCGTTTCCGCTCTCTGCCGCTTGCGTCGGCAGAACACGATATCGGCGGCGCAGTATGGACAGGCCAAAAAGCGCCTTTTCGGAGACCTTGAGGATTTGACCATCTGCAACATCACGGTTCCCGTTATCGCCCGGGCAATCGAGCTTCTGGAAAGGAATCCGCTCCGGACCATGGACGCGTTGCACCTGGCTTGTGCGATCGACTGGCCGGCCGATCTTTTCGTTTCATCCGACAAGCGCCAGGTTTCCGCGGCGCTGAAATCGGGGCTCCGTGTCATTCAGGTCTGATTTTTTCTACTTTCTGGTGATGGAAAGTTCTCCGACCCAGATATCGCTCTCGTATTCGGCCAAAGTGAAATAAAAGCGCTCCCCGTCATAGGCAAACTCAAAGCGGCTGGATTGTCTGGTCGGGTCGTCGAATTTGACGAGAAGCTTTGGCTCTCCTCCTGAGGCTGCCGCCGACCAGAAACTCGCGCGCTTCTCCGCGTCATAAGCCATATAATACACGGTCCGGCTGTCCTTCGACCATGCTGTATGCCGAATTCTAGATTGAATTGCCGGATCCCTGACCTCATAGAGTGAGCGCGGCTCGCCTCCCTCCGCCGGAATGGTCCAGAGGCCCTGGCTGTTCGTATAAGCGATCAGCCGGCCGTCCGGAGACCACTTGCCTCCTTGATCGCCTCCGTTAGAAGTCAGCTGGTGAGGCGCTCCCCACTTGGCCTCCTTATTTTCCCGCGAAATCACGAAAACCTCCCCGCGCCCGGTCTGGTCGGATGTGTAAACAAGGCGCAGGCCGTCGGGCGACCAGTCCGGATAGGATTCTGAGGCCGGGTCGTCGGTCAACTGCTGGAACTTGCTCCCGTCGGACATCATCAGCGTCAGATCCCGATTCCCCCTCTTCCAGTAGTAAAAAGCGATTTCCCTGCCGTCGGGAGACCAGGCCGGGAGGAATTCATCGCTGGGGTCGTTGGTGAGCTGTTCAGGCTCTCCTCCGCCGCTTGGCATCTTATAGATATCCTGATTCCCATTCAGGTTTGAGTCGTAGGCCAGCCACTTGCCGTCGGAAGAGACATCGATCCCTTCTATGGTCTGATTGCCCGTTGTCACTTGCCGGGCTTCCGAGATCGAGACCGGCGATCCATCCTGAGGAATTTTGATCGACCAGATGTTCGCGGTGTGGGTGAACTCGGAATAGGCCAATCTGTCACCGGCTTCCGACAGGCTGATTGTATGGGCATTGAGGCCGGTCGTCAGCCGCACGGAGGGACCCAAAGGCTTTCCCGAAGTATCGAGGGCAAGGAGATAGACATCCCGGCCTCCCTTTTCGCTGGAGACATAAAGGAGATGCTTTCCATCCGGCATCCAGACCGGGCTGACGTTGAGAGACTTGTCATCGGTCACCTGCACCGGATTGCCGCCTTTCGCGGATATGACCCAAATGGAGGACGGTGCGATATTGCCAATGAACGGTAAGCCAAATAAAAAAAACGGATTTCCTAGCGCATAAGCGATTTTCGACCCATCCGGCGACCAACACAGGGAATAGGGATAGGGATGAGGATAAGCCGTTTCGGTAATCTTCTGAGGTTCACCTTGGTCCAAGGCAAGGACAAAAAGGCTATTATTCAGATTGTAAGCGATCTGCTTGCCGTCGGGAGACCAGGCAGAGCAATAGACCGTTTGTCCTGGCAACGTTTCGGCCAATTTTTTGGGGATGCCGCCGAGCGCCGGGACAATATACGTGGAATGCTGCGATTGGAATGAGATTTGTGTCCCGTCAGGAGACCATTGCGGCCAGCGGGAGTCGCCCGGCAGGCCATCGGTTAGGGCAACCGGACGCCCGCCAGCGATTTGTCGCACATAGAGCGACATTTTGCCGGAAGAACGCGCGGCGTAGGCGATCATCTTCCCGTCGGGCGAGATGGCCGGGTCGATTTCCAGGCCGGGATCATGAGTGATCTTCTGCGTCCGGTCGATTTTGACCTCGAATATCTCCGGGCCGGGGCGAAAGAGGAAGTATCCCGCAACAAGCAAAAGGGCCAATAGGGCCGCCGCGGGCATGAAGAGTTTCCTCAAGTTGAACTTGACCGTTATTTCCTTCGAGGTCACCGGCTTGCGCTTGGCGATAATCCGCTCGGTGACGGGGATGGCTTTCTCGATTTTTTCCAGATCGGAGCGCAGATCCTCGGCCGTCTGAAACCTTTTCTCTTTACTTTTTTCCAGGCATTTGAGGACGAGGCGGCTCAGGCTCTCGGGAATTTGAGAGTTGATTTCCCGCGGATCCCTGGGAATTTCGCCCTTGTGCTTCATCCCGACGGCAAAGGGTGTATCGCCCTCGAACGGCACGCTGCCGGTCAGCATCTCATAGAGGATGATGCCGAGGGAGTAAATATCCGAACGCCGGTCGACTTCTTTGTCCTCCACCTGTTCGGGAGACATGTATTCCGGCGTACCGATGATCGTCCCTGCGCCGGTCAGGCCTTTGACTCCCAGGGAGCGGGCGATCCCGAAGTCCATGATTCGGACGTTCCCATCGCGATCGATCATGATGTTCGATGGTTTGAGGTCTCTGTGGATCGTCCCCTGCCGGTGAGCTTCAGCGAGTCCGTCGCAGATCTGCTCGGCGATGATGATCGCCGTCCCGATGCCCAGCTGACGGGACATCCGGATCATGCTCTTCAGGTCCTCGCCGGGGACATATTCCATCGTAATGTAGTAGAGGCCCGCATCCTTGCCCAGGTCGTACATCCGGCAGATATTCTTGTGGGAGATATCGCGGGCCACCTTCAGCTCGTTCCTGAACCGCTCGATGGTGTTTTTGTCGGCTACGATTTCGGGCTTGAGCAGCTTCAGGGCGACTTTGGCGTTTATCTCTTTGTCGAATACTTTGTAGACCTGGCCCATCCCCCCTTTGCCCAGCTCTTCGATGACCTGGTAGCGGCCGGCGAAGGTTGAGCCGGGAGCAAGCTCTCCCTTGGGAATTTCCAGCGTTTCGGTTGCGTAGATGGGGATATCTTTGGTTTGTAAGAGCGGAGTGCCGCATTCGGCGCAAAAGCGGGAGGAGTCGGGGTTGTCAACCCGGCATTTCGGACACTTCATAGGCTCTGTCCCCTTATGGTGCAGATTATACAAGGGAAAAAAAAATAAAAAAAGAGCCAATTATTTGGGGACAGTATATCAATTTCCTACTTTCCTGCCCTCCGTTTATCGCCGACTAATTCGGAAAATCATATACTGTCCCCAATTAAGCAGGGTGGTACTTTGGGGAACGTCCCCATCTTAAGCTTGGGCCTTGCTGGTCGGGAGCTCGATGCCCACATTCTCCTTTTTGGCGGCGGCCTTGAGCAGAAGCGCGAACACCAGCCCGACGAACCCGAGCGAGGCGAACATCAGGATGGTGTGGGTGTAGTCGCCGTTCGCCAGGTCGGTGAGCTTCCCGGCCATCCAGTTGAACAGCGTCAGCCCGGCGTTCTGGATGAGCGTCATCAGGCCGAAGGCCGTCCCCAGGCGCTTCTCCTCGACCATAATCGGGATGGAGGGCCACATGGCGGCCGGCACCAGCGAGAACGAGATCCCAAGGATAATCATGGCGACGGCGGGAGAGTAGTGGGTCAGCCCCAGGCTCAGATGGATGGGGACGAGCAGCAGCGAGCCGAGGATCATCATCGTCGCCCGCTTGCCGATCTTATCGCAGACCAGCCCGAAGAGCGGGGTGAATATGATGGTGCCGGTGATGACGAGCGAGGTGTAGAAACCGCCCTTGACGGCGCTGAACCCGAACTTCGACTGGAGGAAGACAGTCGAGAAGGCGGTGAACGGGAAGATGGCCGAGTAGAAGGTCATGCAGAGGAGCGAGACGAACCAGAAGGACGGCCGGAAAGCGAACACATCCTTGAGGACAAACTTCTCGTCCTCGCCGACGACCTTTTCCTTGACGAAGAACTTTTCCTTGCTCTTGTCGAGACCCGTGTAGATGAAGAACAGCGCGAAGCAGACGAACATGATAACCGCGGAGACCCAGATGGCCAGGCGCCAGGAGCCGCTCCACGCCTGGATGCGGGCGGCGCTGTTGAGGGCGGCAAAGGTCCCCAGCCGGGCGACCATGAGGTTGAGCCCGAAGGACAGGGCCATTTCCCTCCCCTTGAACCACTTGGCCAGGACCTTGTTCTGGGTGATGATCAGGGATTCGGCGCCGAGGCCGTAAAGCAGCCGGCCCATCAGCATGACGGGGAAAATCTTGGTGGCCGCGGTCAGGACGACGCCGGCGGCGCAGAGGGCGGCGAACAGAGTCCCGGCCTTGCGGATGCCGATGCGGTCGAGGAGGATCCCGCCGATGAGGACCATGATGATGTTGGGAACATAGTAGAAGCTGAAGAGCAGGCCGTACTGGGCCCGCGAGATGTTGATCCCCTTCATGATGAAGTCGGCGATCGGGCTGAGGGCGTCGTAGGCGTAGTAGACGCCGAAGATAACCAGCCCCATGATCACCAGGACGAACCAGCGCAGCCTGTGAACGGTCTCTTTCGTGTCTTCTTTCATCGTTGGGTTGTCCTCCGCTTTTTTGCTCGCAATGTGCTTGAAAAATATGCTAATAATAATGCCTATGTCAAGTTTTTCTCTATTTCCTCTCCCCCGCGGGAGAGGATGGAGGTGAGGGAGACTTATGAATTCACCCTCTCCCCGACCCTCTCCCCTCGAAGGGAGAGGGAGAAAATGGGGACGCTCCTATTTTTTTGGATCAATCCAACCCCGCTGGACAGGAGAGGGAGGAGCAGGGCATTGTTCCTCCCCCCAGATGGGGGAGTGGAGGAGATGGGGGATTTTTCTGGATGAAAACAAGCTGGAAAGAGAAAACTTCCAGAATGGTTGAACGAGGAGGAAGAAAATGGCAAACCCCATAAAAACAAAAGGGTCGTCGGGGCTCGGGCTGCTCCTGGTCTTGGGTGCGGCGGGCTTGCTCGTCATCGGCGGAGCCTTTGCCCTCCACCACTTCAAAGGGAAAAAGATCAACACCGAGGACATCGCCGCGGCCGAAAAAATCAACGGCCTCCGTTTCACCCATAGGGAGCGGAAGCTCATGGTCGAGGACCTCAGGGAAAACGCCGACGCCTACGCCAAGCTTCGCCAGGTCAACATAGCCAACAGTGTTCCGCCGGCCATCCGGTTCGACCCGGTCATTCCGGGGATGAGAATAGATAAGCAGATGCCGTCGCCACGGGAAGATGGGGCAGCCACTATTTCTTTCACCCTCTCCCACGACCCTCTCCCATCAAGGGAGAGGGATTTTTCTGAAAAGGGCTCGTCCCGGACTTCGCCGTCGCCATTTTCAGTCGAGCGGCCGGCAAACCTCGAGGACCTCGCCTTCGCTCCGGTGACGACACTCGCCCGGCTCGTCCGCACCCGCAAGGTGACTTCGACTGAGCTTACGCAGATGTACCTTGCCCGCCTCAAGAAATACGGCCCTCGCCTGGAGTGCGTCATCACCCTGACCGAAGACCGGGCACTCGTCCAAGCCAAAAGAGCCGATGAGGAGATCGCCGCCGGCAGTTATCGCGGGCCTCTCCACGGCATCCCCTACGGGGCCAAAGACCTGCTCGCCACAAAGGGGATCCGCACGACTTGGGGAAGCAAGCCGTATATGGACCAGGTCCCCGATTATAACGCCACGGTCATCGAGCGTTTGGAGCAGGCCGGCGCCGTGCTCGTGGCCAAACTGACGCTGGGGGAACTGGCCTGGGGCGATGTCTGGTACGGCGGCAAGACGCGCAACCCCTGGAATTATGAGCAGGGCTCAAGCGGCTCCTCGGCGGGATCGGCCTCAGCCACAGCAGCCGGCCTGGTCGGGTTTGCCATCGGCACCGAGACCTGGGGCTCGATCATCTCGCCCTCGACCCGCTGCGGTGTCGCCGGCCTGCGGCCGACTTACGGGCGGGTGAGCCGCGCCGGCGCTATGGCCCTGAGCTGGAGCATGGACAAGATTGGCCCCATCTGCCGTTCGGTCGAGGACTGCGCCCTGGTCTTCGAGGCGATCTACGGCCCAGATGGAAATGAGCTTGCGGTCGTGGACCTCCCCTTCAACTGGGATCCGGCGACGGACCTCAAAACTATCCGGGTCGGATATCTCAAGAAGGCCTTCGAGGAGGACTCCAAGACGAAGAAGAACGACCAGGCGGTACTCGAGGTTCTTCGGTCGGCCGGAATCGAGCTCGTGCCGTTCGAACTTCCTGCCGACCTTCCCATCCAGCCCCTCGCCATTGTCCTCAGCGCCGAGGCGGCGGCCGCTTTCGACGAGCTAACCCGTTCGAACCGCGACGACCTGATGGCGCGCCAAGAGCGGAACGCCTGGCCGAATGCCTTCCGTGCCGCCCGGTTCATCCCGGCCGTGGAGTACATCCAGGCCAACCGGGTGCGGACGCTGCTGATGGAGGAGATGGC
>Ga0315275_10007666_pt1 | contig 10446 bp, 5 predicted proteins | sample YL17G03_0_MG_FD_205557 | JGI IMG/M metagenome (GOLD analysis project Ga0315275, IMG submission 205557) | Sediment microbial communities from Yellowstone Lake, YNP, Wyoming, USA - YL17G03_0 | ecosystem: Environmental > Aquatic > Freshwater > Lake > Sediment | place: USA: Wyoming | collected...
TCCTTCCGGCTGTAGTCCACGGCATGGATCACGATGAACAGATAAGACGTGAACCAATCTCCCTCCTTGGGGGAATACTCGTCCACCTTCGGCAAGGGACTCGCGGTGACACAATCCTCGATCGAGAGCGGGTGGAAATGAAAGACATCCTCCAGGACATACTTGGTTTCCGCGGGCGTTGGACTTTCCAGGTCCACCCAGAGGAACAGGTTGGTGTCGCTAAGCAGGGTCGGCATCAGGAACATCTCGATGTCCTTGCTGTGCATCCGGCCTTGCGTTGTAAATACGAGTGAGCGAATCATACCGCGGCCTGGCGCGAAGCAGACGGGTCAGGCTGCCGGATATGTTAGGTGGCCGGGGGCAAAACGCAAGTTTGTTGGATGATGGTTTATTGGCTGATGGCCTTCCTGGCCTGCTGGTTGGCAGCCTGTCGGACCTGGAAAACACGACGCTCAGAAACCCGAGATGGCCCCTTTTGATCTTGCGGGAGCATTTCGGGTGGTGTTTTCGAGGCCACGCTAGCGATTGCGAGAGCCAGGTCCAACCGGCTGCCGGTTTCTCTCTCGATGTGCCAGCGCGCGAACTATGGCGTCCAGCACTTCATCCAGCCGTTTGCCGACGTCCTCTGCCAGGAACCGCAGCACGAAATACCCCCGCTCCTGCAAGGCGAGGTCTTTGCGGCGGTCCCGCCGGTAAGCCTCGGCGTCAGCCAGATGCTGCCCGCCATCCAGTTCGATCACCAGGTGCGCAGCTTCGCACAGGAAATCCACTTCCATCTTCCCTTTCGCATCGAAGGGGATCGGAAGTTCCGCGTTGAGCTGGAAACGGCTGGTGGTCGCCTCCAACGTTTGCAGGCGCCGAAAGAGAAAGGCCTCGGTCGCGCTCCGCGCCCGCGCGCACCCCGCGGCGTCGGGCGATGGTGAACGGGCAGCCTGCGCGAACAGGTCTGCCAGCGGGACGTCCAAGCCATCGCGCATCAGCCGTCGGACACTCGCGGCGTACTCGCGCTTCCACGCCGGGTCAATCGGCAGGGGCACCTCGGCGGGCCACCCGGGCACGGCGCTGCCCGGCAGCAACAGCGTGTACCCGGCGGCCTCGTAACCGGCGCAGCGCCGATCGAACATGCGCGCCAGCATCGGCACGTTCAAATCCGCGTAATCATACACTTGCACCTCGCGCTTCCCTTCGTGCAGCCGGTGCAACCGCCCCACATACTGCGCGATCGTCCCCCGCCACGAGATCGGCAAGGTCAGAAAGAGCGTGTCCAGCCGCGGCGCATCAAAGCCCTCGCCGATATACCGCCCCGTTGCCAGCAGGACACAGCCTTCCTTTTCCGGCGCTTGGGCCAGCGAAGCCATGGCCGCCTGCATCGCCTTTCTGCCCATGCCGCCCTGCAGGGTGATGACGCGCGGAATCGCCTTGGTCAATTCGTCGGCCAGGAGTTGCAGGTGTTCCGTCCGCTCGGTCAGCACCAGCGGAAACCGGCTGGCCTTGACCGCGGCAATGACGTCCGCGCAGATCATTTGGTTGCGGGCGCGCTCGCGCATCAAGGCCCCGGTCAGCTTCTGAAACTCGACGCGCGAGTCCGCCGACTCAATCTCCGTGGCGCGAAAGCCCGTCGGGCGCACCAGTACATGGTGAGCGAATGGCCGCTGCGCCGCCTGCTGCCGGGCATTGACGCGGTGACGCACCGGCCCGCACTGCATGAAAATGATCGGGTGGTGGCCATCCTTGCGGATGATTGAGGCCGACAAGCCGGTCACGTAACGGGCCTTGGCCCGGCGGGCGACCAGTTCGAAGCTCGTTGCCGGCAAATGATGACACTCATCAATGATCAGGTGGCCGTAAGAGCCCACGCAATCATGCACAACGCCTTTCCGCACCAGACTCTGAATCAGCGCCACATCCAGGCCGCCCGTCAACTTTCTACGGCCGCCGCCGAGCCGGCCAATCGCCTTCGCCGGCAGAGCCAGGAACGAAGTCAAACGCTCAACCCATTGTTCCAGCAATTGCTCGCGGTGAACGAGGACCAGCGTGTTGACGCCGCGCCGCGCAATGAGCCAGGCGGCAACAACTGTTTTCCCAAACGCGGTCGTGGCGGCCAACACCCCGGTATCGTGGGCCGCCAGGGCGTCTGCGGCCATTTGCTGTTCGGGTCGAAGTTCGCCCTGGAAGCGCACCTCGAGTTGCGTTCCGCCGAAACGCTCATCGCGCAGAACCAGTTGAATCCCAAGCGAGGAGAGCACCTCCCGCACCTCTTCGAGGCAGCCGCGGGGCAGGGCGAGGTGTTTGGGCAAGTCCTCCGCGCAATGGATGATGCGTGGCTTGCCAAAGGTGGGCAGCCGCATGGACTGGGCCCGGTAGAATTCCGGATTCTGAAATGCCGCCAGTCGGACCAGGCGATTGTGCAGCCCCGGCGGAAGTTGCTCTTTGGCGATGTAGATCTGATCGCCGAGCACCAGTTCGAGTGTCTCGGGCAAAGGCCCCGCGATGGGCGGGTCTTTCCGCCGGCGCGAAGGCGGAGAGGCCCACGGAAGGTCGTCGTCGTCCTCTTCCCCCAAAGCCAGCCGAACGCCGGTTACACGCCCGCGGCGTTCCGCCTCGCGCGCCAGGGACTCGGCTTGGGTGCGCGGGACTTTCCGCGCGGAAGACAAGAACGCCCACTGGTCCGGATATGGTTGGAACTGCTCGTCCACAAAAACGCTATTGCCCGCCCCCCGGGGCTTCTTCTGCAGCGGCAGCGCGATCAAGTTGCCGAAGCCGCCTTTGGGCAAGGTATCCTGGTTGGGGAAAAGCCGGTCATAGGACGCCAGGCCGATTTCCGGGCGGCCTTCCATGGTCTCGGTGAGGAGATACGAGCCTAAATGCCTGGCCATGCTGGCGGGAATGGCCTCGGCGAAGAACAGCCACAGGTGGCCGCCGCCGCCTGAGCGCGAGCGTTCCACCGCAACGGGCAGTGCCAGCCGCTGGCACGTCTCCCGCAACGCCCCGGCATCCTCCCGCCAGCCATCGCCATCGAGATCCACGGCCAGCAGGTAGCAGGTTTCGTCAGCGAGCATCGGATACAGCCCCATGACGAACTCGCGGCCCAGGTCGTCAAGGCCGGACAGGTGTTGGCGGACGACTTCGTCGGTGACTGGCAGGAAGCGTCGGCTCGCACAATCAGGGCACTTGATCCGGGGCTTCTCGCACACCCCGCGGACCCATTCGTTGGCGCACGCCGGCTGGTAGCCCGCCCGGCCGGTCTTGCGGCTCTCGAATCGCCGGGGATAAACATCCTCGCGCCCGCGGAACAAAGATCGGAAGAGGTTGATTTTAGCAGCGGACGGCGACTGATTCGTGACTGGGCCGTCGGCGCCCGCCGGGGAGTCTCCTGCACTCCGCGTAGGATCTTCCGCCGACAACGCATCCGCAGTCACGACCTCAAGCTACCTGAGACCCCGTAGCCCTGTCGATACCGGCGCACGCACCTGCAGGCATCTGGGGTCGCGGGCCGCCTAGCCTGACGGCAGCCGCAACGTGGTGCTCAGGGGTTGAACGTCGGGGAGTTCTTTTCCCTGGGCGTCGCCGCGCAATTTCAGCAGCCGGTCGCCGCTTGGGCGGACCATGCGTTCGTAGCTGCCGGCCGCGTCGTTGAAGGCGTCGTTTGCTTTTTCGAGGCCGGCCCGGATTCGCTCGAAGTGCCCGGCGAAGGTGCACACCCGCGTGTAGAGTTCCTGCGCGGCCTCGCCAATCGCCTGCGCGTTCTCCGTTTGCGCATGTTGCTGCCAGCTCACGCTCACCGACCGCAGCAGGGCGATCAAGGACGCCGGCGTGGCCAGCATGATGCGCTTGCCGGCCGCCCAGACGATGAGATCGTGATCGCCCTCGAGCGCGGCGCTGAACAGCGATTCCGCGGGCAGGAACAGCACCACGTAATCGAGCGCGTTCGGAAACTGGCTGGGATAATCGCGCTTGGCCAAATCAAGTATCGTGTTCTTTAGTTTCGCCGCATGAGCAACCAGCAGAGCGGAGCGCTTTGCCTCGTCGGCTGTTCCGAGCGCGTTGAGGAAATCGAGGTCTGGCACTTTCGCGTCCACGATGATTACCCGGTCCCCGGGCAGGCGAACGATCAGGTCCGGCTTGCTGTCGCCCGCCTGGGTCTGCTCGCTGAAATCGCAGTGCGCGCTCATCCCCGCCGCCTCGACGACCCGCCGCAGAGTCTCTTCCCCCCAGCGGCCGCGCGCCTGGTTCGAGCTCAGCACGCGGCGCAATTGCAACGTTTCGTTCGAGAGCGACTGGCTTTGCTGCGCCAGCGTTTCCAGGTGCTTCTTCACTTCGCCCAGCGTCGTGGATTGGGCGCTCTCGGTCTGCTGCAGCCGCTGCTGATAAATCTTCAGTTGCTCCTCCAGCGGTTTGACCAGCGTCTTGATGGCTTCCTCGCGGCGGGTTAAATCGCCTTTCCCCGTCTCCTGGAGCTTGGCGACCGTCTCGGTCACGCGTTCGATGAACTGGGGTTGCAGCTCGCGGAGCGTGTCCACGCTCAACGCCTTGAACGCCGCGCGCAAATCGGCCAGCGCTTTCTCCTGCGCTTCCTTCGCATCGCGCAGGGACTTGTCGTACAGCTCGCGCTGGTCGGCGATGAGTTTCTCGGCTGCCGCACGGCTCGCTTCCGCGGCGGCTTGCCCGCTGGTGGCGGTGGTCAACTGTTCCCGCAGGTTGGCAAGCTCCGCCTCGCGCTGCGTCAACTGCTGGCGCAGTTCGTTGGCGAGCCTGTCATCCGGTGCGACTGCCTGGCCCCGGCGATACAGCCACCCGACCAGAAAGCCGAGCGCGGCCCCAATAATCGCCCCAATCAGCAGGGATACTTCAGTGGGCATACGGTGCCTGGCAGCGCCGGTTACCGGCCAACCCGTCAGTAATGGGCTATGACCTCGATCTCAACGACGGCGCCTTTGGGGAGCGCAGCGACCTGGACGGTGGACCGCGCCGGAAAGTCCGCCGTGAAGTATTTGGCATAAACCTCGTTCATCCCGGCGAAGTCTGCCAGGTTCGTCAGGAACACCGTGCTCTTGACGACATTGGCGAAGGTCAGGTTCTGATCGTCGAGGATGGCTTTGACGTTTTCGAGGACGCGCTCCGCCTGCGCCTTGATGTCGCCCGAGACGAGGTTCCCGGTGGCCGGGTCAATGGGGATTTGGCCGGCGCAGAACAGCAAGTCGCCGATGCGCACGCCGTGGTTGTAAGGCCCGACTGCGGGAGCGGACTTGGCCGGTTTGATGATGATCTTCTTAGACATTGTGATGCGATCTTACCGCTTTGCCCCGGCGGGTCAAGCCGAGGGGTGGCGGGACAGCAATTCTCATTATGGAACAGATCGGGACGCCGGGTGAGCGCACCCGGCCTACAAGAGGGCGGTTTTGTGGGGGTGTAGGCCGGGTGCCCTCACCCGGCGGGGGTTGGCCTGAGCTTTGTCTATTGAGTTGGGGCGCGCACAAAGGAACCGCGGACACCCGATAAGCGCAGCGCGGCCAAGCCGCAACCGAACTGCGCGAAGCGTTTGGAGAGTGCGTCCAGCTTGCTCCCGCTTTCGAACCGCCCCACGCCTGACGACAGCGCCAGCAAGCTGGACGCACTCTCCAAAACGCAAGCGTGGCGGCCAGCGCATCCGGCCGCCGAAGGTTTTTGGAGTGCGGCTGTCCTCTGCCGCTTTTCCCGCGCCCTACAGCTCCATCTCAATGACGCACTCGGATTCGCCGACGGGGGTGCGGACCTTGAAGCCGAGTTTCTTGCACATCTGCTGCATTTCCTTGTTCTCGCGCAACGTGTAGGCGACCAAGCGGCCCAGCTTCTCGTTCTTGCCGATCTGGATCAGGCGCTTGGTCAGCTCGGTGCCCAGCCCTTTGTGCTGCCACGCGTCGGTGACCACGACGGCGAACTCGCCGGCGTCGGTGCTGTGCAGCTTGCTGAGGCGGGCGACGCCGATGATCTGAGACTTCCCGGTGCTGTCCTTATGCTCGGCGACGAGGGCGATCTCGCGGTCGTAGTCGTTGAAGCAGATGCGGACCAGGCGGGTGTGGGCGACGCGCTGCTGGAGCTTGAGCGGGCTGAAGTAACGCAGATAGACGCTCCGCTCGGAGAGGCCCTCGTGGAAGCTGACCATGACCGGCTCGTCCTCGGGACGGATGGGGCGGATGGTGACTTTCTTGCCGTCCTTCATCTTCCAGGCGCTGATGTATTGGGTCGGATACGGGCGGATAGCCAGCTTGGGCAATTGCTCCTCGGTGGTCTTCGGGTCGTGCAGGATGACCCGGGCGTCGAGCGCGACGAGGTCATCGCCGGAGGCAAAGAGCGGGTTGATGTCAATTTCCTTGATCCAGCGCTGCTCGGCGACGAGCTGGCTGAAGCCAACCATGAGCTTTTCGAGGGCGGCGAGGTCCACCGGCTTGCGGCCGCGCACGCCTTTGAGCGCGTTGTAAATCTTGGTGGTTTCCATCATCCGGCGCGCCAGGGTGGTGTTGAGCGGCGGCAGGCCCAGCGCCTTGTCCTTGAATATCTCGACGAGCTGGCCGCCCATGCCGAACAGGAGCACCGGCCCAAACTGCGGGTCAATGCTGCTGCCCAGGATGATCTCGTAGCCGTCGGCCAGCTTGATCATCTTCTGGACGGTGACGCCCTGGAAATGTTCGGCGCCCTTCTTTTCGGTCACCGCGGTCTTGATGTCGTTGAAGGCTTTGCGGACATCGGCTTCGTCCTTGAGGTTCAACTGGACGCCGCCGACGTCGGTCTTGTGGGTGATGGTCTCGGAATAAAGCTTCAGCACGATGGGGAACCCGATCTCCTTCGCGACCTTGGCGGCGGCGGCTTCGGTCTTGGCGATCTTGGTGATGACCGTGGGGATGCCGTAGCAGCCGAGCAGATCCTTGGACTCGGCCTCCGTGAGGATGGTGCGCCCGGTCTTCTTGACCGCTTCGATCATGGTCTCGGCCTTGGCGCGACCGGACTCAAGGTCGGCGGGGTCAGCGGAGGGCACCGGCGTTTCGTAAAGAGCGCGCAGGTTCTCGGAATACTGCCACATGGAGGTGAACACCATGGCCGCAGTGTCCGGGTAGGCGAAGGTCGGGATGTCGGCGCGGTTGAGGATTGCCTCGCCCGCGGCGACTTCATCGCCACCCATCCAACTGGCCAGCACGGGCTTGCCTTCGATATGGCCAAAGGCCTTGAGCTTCTCGGCGATGGCCGTCGCGTCGGTCATGGCTTGCGGGGTGAGAATGACGAGCAAGCCGTCGCTGTGGGGGTCGCGGCCGGCGACTTCGAGGGTCTTGGCGTAAAGTTCGGCGCTGGCGTCGCCGATGACGTCAATGGGGTTGTTGTGGCTCCAGACGGCGGGAAGGAACTTGTTCAGCTCATCCATCGTCTCTTTCGATACCTCGCTTAGGGCGCCGCCGGTGGTCAGCAGGGCGTCGGTCGCCAGCACGCCCGGACCGCCGGCATTCGTGATGATGGTGAGCCGGTTGCCTTGCGGGCGGGGTTGCTTGGAGAGGACTTCGGACACGTAGAACAGGTCGGAGATCTTGTTCACACGCAGCACGCCGCAGCGTTTGAAGGCCGCTTCGAGCACATCATCCGAACCGGTCAGCGAGCCGGTGTGGGACGCGGCGGCTTTGGCGGCCCCTTCGGTTCGGCCCGGTTTGATGACAATGATGGGCTTGGTCAACGCCACCTCGCGGGCCGCCGAAAGGAAGGCACGGGCGTCCCCGATGGTTTCCATGTAGATGACGATGCTCTTGGTGTTGGGATCGTCGCCGAAGTAGCTGATGAGGTCGCCCCAGCCGACGTCGAGCATCGAGCCGATGGATACGAACGCGCTGAAGCCGACCATTTCCCGCAGCGACCAGTCGAGCACGGCGGTGCAAAGGGCGCCGGACTGGCTGATGAAGGCGACGTTGCCACGGCGGGCGATGCCGGCGGCGAAGGTCGCGTTGACGCCGCCGATGGGGTTCATCACGCCCAGGCAGTTCGGGCCGACGAGCCGCATGTTGCCCCGCCGGGCATGGGCCAGCACCTGCCGCTCGAGCTCAGCCCCGGCGGGGCCTGTTTCCTTGAAGCCCGCCGAAATCACCACCGCGCCGGGAATGCCGAGGTCGGCGGCCTCGCCGACGATGCCCGGGATGATCGCCGCGGGCGTGGTGACCACGACGAGGTCGGGTTTCTCGGGCAGGGCGGCAAGCTTGGGATACGCCTTGATGCCGAGCACGCTGGGCCGCGTCGGGTTGACGGGGTAGATGGGGCCACCGAACGGCGTGTTCATCAGGTTCCACAGGACGGTGCGGCCGACGCTGCCGACCTTTTCCGTGGCGCCGACCACCGCGACGGATTTCGGCATGAAGATGTTATCCAGGGGGTGGCGGTCCATTTGGCGGTCCATGGCGCTGAATGGTTTCTGGATGGTAGAAGATGCTGGAGTATTCATTAGGGAAATGCAGTCTTTGCCACTCGTGGCAGGTCTTCGCTGTCGGCGAGTTTCTCCCGCCATGATGTGCGTGTCCTCATTCTGGAAACGAATCGAACGCTTGGAATGTGCCGGGAGCGCTGATACCAGACTTCACCGGCGTTGGCAAAAGTTCACCATATTTTGCGCGGCCACCGGTTCATTAGCAAACCAAAACCAAATAGCGCGGGAAAAACCCCAATCCTTACCAACTTCGGAACGCCGAATTCATTCGGCAGCCCCTGCCGGCTAACGAACAGCGTTTCTCGCAACACCGCTCTGCCGCCACCCATTGGGTGAGCTTTTCCAGGAAGTCGGTGAGGATTGACGGGAAAAAGGCTCCGCCGGTAATGCGCCCGCGAGGATTTATGCCTGAAACCGGCAAACCACAGGACTCGCCCGTCGCGGCCGCGGGCCGCCGGCCAGAGGCCGGCTCACGTGCGGAACAAAACGCTTTCCCGCTTGAACATCGCCACTGCCGCGGCCAGCGCCGCGGCGGCATAGACACACGTCGAACCGAAGATCAGCAGAATGTAATTCCAGTGGTACGTCCCGGAGAGGATTTCCTTGCTCACCAGGCTGACGTTAACGACCGGGACGAGCGCCAGGCGGCTGTTGAGCTCCACCCCGGGGAGCAGCGACGCCACCGCAGGCAGGATGGCGGCGATGAGCAGCGGCTGCAAATAACTCTGCGCCTCCTTCGTGCTGCGGGAAAACAAGGCAATCGCCAGCATGGTGGCGGAAAAAAACAGCGCCACCGGCAGCATCATCACAAACACGGCCGCCAGCGACGCCAGATCCATCGTCAGCGGAAACGGCAGTCCTCTGCCCATCTCGCGGAACAGCAATCTCTTAGCCAGTGCAAAGGAGGCCCCCAGGCTGGAGAGCGACAGCAGCGTCGTGACCAGCGCCGCGGTCAGCACCACCAGGCATTTGCCAATCACCAGATGCGTGCGCGCCACCGGGCTGGTCAGGAGCGTCTCCATGGTCCCGCGCTCTTTTTCACCGGCAGTCAAATCCACCGAAGGATAAATCGCGCCCGTCATGCACATCAAAATGAGAAGGTAGGGAATGAACGAACCGATCAGATTGCCGCTGACCTTTTTCGGCGGCGCCACATTAGTCTGCCGGATCTCAAAGGGCCGGAGCAATCGCTCGGGAAAGTTGTGCGCCGCCAGGCGTTTGCTGAGAGTCGTATCGCTCAATTGGCGGAAGAACTGTTCGATTGGCTGCGCGCCGAACGAGGATTTCATTTCGCCCTGATAAATGTAGATCTGCACCGTCTTCGCTTCGCCGCTCGCCAACGCGGCGTCAAACCCGCCGGGAATCTCGACCGCCGCCCGGATTCTCTTCTCCGAAATCAAGTTGGTGTAGTCCTGACTGGCGGGAACCACCTCGATGGTCTTGAGCGCGCGCAGCGCCGCGAGCGTTTTCGGCGAATCCTCGCCACCCAGCACCATCACTTTGGGGATCTCCTGCTGCGCCCGGGTGACCAGCCGGGCCGCCATCATCCCCATACCGAGCATCAGCGCCGGCATCACCAGCACGGGCACAACGATCATCGAAATGATTGTGCGCCGGTCCCGCAAGGAATCGAGCAGCTCCTTCCGATACACAATCCCGATGTTGCGCAAGCCCATCATTTCCCCTCCACCACGCCCACGAACACGTCCTCCAGGTCCTGGGCCCCGGTCCGCTCCCGCAACTGCGCCAGCGTGCCCTCGGCCATGATTCGCCCCTGGTGAATGATGGCGATTGTGTCGCAGAGTTTCTCCGCCTCCCGCATTACGTGCGTGGAGAAGATGACCGTCTTGCCACGCGCGCGACAATCCCGAATGAAATTGATCACAGTGCGCGCCGTCAGCACGTCAAGGTCGTGCGTCGGCTCGTCGAAAATCATCACCGGCGGATCATGCACCAGCGTGCGGGCAATGGACACTTTCTGCTTCATCCCGCTCGATAGCTGGTCGCAGCGC
>Ga0315275_10007669_pt1 | contig 10445 bp, 7 predicted proteins | sample YL17G03_0_MG_FD_205557 | JGI IMG/M metagenome (GOLD analysis project Ga0315275, IMG submission 205557) | Sediment microbial communities from Yellowstone Lake, YNP, Wyoming, USA - YL17G03_0 | ecosystem: Environmental > Aquatic > Freshwater > Lake > Sediment | place: USA: Wyoming | collected...
GCCTCCGGCGGGCGCGGCGCCGAATTCCTTGGAGACCAGGTCCACGATGCGGGCGTGCTCGAGGTGCCCCGCCGCCGCGATGAGCATGTTGGCAGGCGTGTAATGGCGATGGAAATAGTCGGTCAACCGCCTCCGGTCGAAGCGGCCCACCGTCTGTCGGGTGCCCAGGATCGGGCGGCCCAGGGCGTGGCCGCGCCAGTAGGTCTGCGTGAAGATTTCGTGCACCAGGTCATCGGGCTGGTCTTCCACCATTTTGATCTCTTCCCGGATAACCTTGCGTTCGCGGGTGATGTGCTCGGGTTGGAAGAGGGGGTTCTTGACCAGGTCGCTCAAGATGTCGAAGGCGCGCGGCAAGTGCTCGTCGAGGACCTTGATCGAGAAGCTCGTGCATTCCTTGGCGGTGAAGGCGTCCAAGTGGCCGCCGATGGAATCCGCCGCACGGGCGATCTCCTCCGCCGTCCGATTTTTCGTGCCCTTGAAGACCATGTGCTCGAGGAAGTGCGTGATGCCGTTCTCCGGCTCGCGCTCGTCGCGAGAGCCGGCACGCAGCCAGATGCCCATCGAAACGGAGCGCACCGAAGGCATGCTCTCCGTGATTACGGTGAGGCCATTCGGGAGGGTCTCTTTGCGAACGCTGGTCATCTGCCTGTTTCGGAAACGCCGGAAATGTAGCCGACAGTCGAACCTTCCTCGAACCAAGGGAACGCGTGCCTTGACTTTCTTTTCTACCACAGGCGTCGGCAAAAGGCCACCGGGCACTCAACTGGAGAAACCGCTGGCCACTAGCCGGTTGCTGACTTCCACTCCTGCCCCGACCGGGTCGTAACTCCGTTCGAAGTGATACCTGACACGGGTTTGGGCTTGCGCGGCAGCACGCGTCTGCCTATACTAGCTAGGTTGCGGCTGGGTCTTGGTTCCTGCCGAGCCCGGCTGACCCACGGTAATTTCGCGGGCCTGTAGCTCAGGTGGCTAGAGCGCACCCCTGATAAGGGTGAGGTCGGTAGTTCAACTCTACCCAGGCCCACCAACTAAATCTATCACTTAGCGGACGCCCTTTCCCTCACATCTTGCACTTGGTTACCATTTTGGTGCACACCCGCCAAAGAATGGCCGATTTTCGGCTGCCGTGTTGCACACTCGATGCTTGGGGTCTATCCTCGCAAGGGAGGGTGTGCGAGCAATAGTTTCGCACGCTTTGAGCTTATGCATAGGCGAAGACCCTTCTTAGTATTCGGGACAGTCGCGCTGTATATCCTTGGGTGCACCGCTGAAGCCGCACAGCGCGTAGCGAGCGAACCCCACCCGACATGGCTATGGGTCAAAGATTGGCACAGCGAAATAGGAATTGCGGGCGCTTCTGTAGAGATCGGACCTGGCAGTATGTGTCTTGGACAGACCAAACTTGCAGATGTGAAATGGACCGCCCACTACGTGACGGGCCCCGCAGGTCGAGTTAAGACAAACGGCATACCTCAGACATTCTCGTGCAGCGTGACGCTTGGCGGGCGAGCACTACAAGTTGTGAGTGGTAGTTATAGTCCAGCTCTCCCCGGGATTATCCCCAAGTGGGCCCATTTGCGGCACGCTTCAGAGGCAACGATCTGGGTAAACATGAATAACCGAGATGTCGAAGGCGAAGATCTGGATTATTGGAGAACGACGGTTGATCCAACCCGGTTCCACGCTTACATCCAGAACCTGGATAGCGGGGAGTTGATCTCCGGCGTCAGGGTAACCGCGCCGCCCAGCGGGATCGTGGCCACGAGCGACGCCAATGGCCTGTTCACGCTCGAAGTCCCAGCGTCGTACCGGAAAGGGAAGTCTCCCCCGACCGCAACAGTAACGTTGGTATTCTCCAAACCGGGATACTGTCGCTTTGAGTACCGTCAGCTGGTTTTGAATCCGGGCGTGAATTCACTCGATATCTTCCTTGAGGAGGGAACAGGCACAGTAGTCCGCAAGAACCGTTCGCTCAGCAACAGGGGGGGCTGGGTCGGGGATGAGTTCTTGATGTTAGGCGAAAGTGCTGGCGAAGAATCGGATGGTGCCCACGGCGAAATCTTCCTGCTGGACATTGAGCCATCCTCATATCAGGGTGGCTGGATGAAGTGCACGCGGCGGGGAGCGAAGGCGGTAGTCAAAGGCCGCAACCTGAAATCAGTGGAAATCTATTGGTATTCGACTGGAACTGGAATGGGTCTATACCCCCCTGGCAAAGCAGGCCCGATGAGGAAAGTTAAGACCTCACCGCAAGAAGATACTTGGGAGCTTGAACTACCGGACCTCATGACGACTGACTTCTGGGCGCAAGCAATCGATGTGAACGGCAAGACGATCAAGAGCATGGATCTCGGGAATGTTGGATGCAATATTGAACACTGATGGTGACCGGCCCCGCGCCATGTTCGTGTTGATCCTGAGTTAAACGGCCTCGCTTTTCCACTCTATCGATTCGCAGACTTTTGCTGACTCTGTGTAGCCAACCCTCGGCAGCCGATCCTCGACACTTTCGTTACCTTGCCGGAGCGGGGCTTGCTCAGCGGCAATTGCGTCAAGTGCAATCCTTTTGGCTTCCATCCGAATGTGGGAATAGTGCTCAAGCATCTTGCGGCTGACGTGTCCGGCGATTGCCATAATGGTCTGGTCGCTGGTGACGCTTTCGGCGAGCTTAGTTATGCAGGTGTGCCGGAGATCATGGAAGCGAATCTTGAGGCCCGCTCGCGTCAAAGCTGCCCACCACGCCTTTTGTCCCGAAACCAGCAAACCCTGCCCGGTCAGCGCGTTCCCCTCTCGAAAACAGCCGAAAGGCCTACGTTGAAGTGTCACTCCCGCGTCAACGGAGGAGCGCATGAGCACCCGCACCACCCCGTCCGGCAAGTGGCAAGTCGACTGGAAAGACGAATGGGGAAAGCGCCAGCGCCGCACGGTCGCCAACCAAGCAACGGCGCTCGCGCTCGACGAACAGTTGCACGCCCAGGCCAGAGACACGCGCCGCGCCATCCAAAACTTCCAGCGCGGCGATGTTACGGCGTAGGGACGGGCATCAAAAGTGGTGCAACACCTGAGCCCAGGTCAGTGGACAAGGTCTCGGCTATGGCGCTTCTACCTCTTGCCTCAGGCTGTCCATGAGTTCCTGATTATCGTCAGCCTCCTGCTTCTTGAGCTTATCAAAGGCCGCCAGGGCAGCGGCCGACTTTTCTTGGTCACCCAGCAGGGAATATGCCCGGCTGAGTTGATAGTACCCCTGCGCCAGGTCGGCCTGATGCTGCACAGCGGCCTCGAGCTCGCGCACCGCCCGCTCGGGCTGGTTCGAGCGCACCAGCAGTTTGCCGAGCTGGTAATGCGGCGGGGCGTAATCTGGCTTCAGGCGGATTGCTTCCTCGAATTCCCGCTGGCTCTCGTCGGGCCGGTTGTCGCGGAGCAGCAAGGCGCCAAGGTGGTAGTGGAAGCGGGCGTTAGCCGGCTCGAGGGCGAGCGCACGGCGCAGAACCTCTTCTGCCTCGCGATTTTTCCCTTCATTGACGAGGCATGCCGACTTGAGAAACAGCGCCCGCACCGAGTACGGATCCAGCTCCAACGCACGCGCGAGACTCCTGCGCGCATCCGCGTAGCGGCGCTGCAGGTAATAGCTGACTCCCTGGCTGTAGTAGGGCTCGGGCCACTGGGGCGCACTGGCGATGGTTTGGTCGAGAAGCTCCAGCGCGTCCTGGTGCTGCCCCGTGCGCTGCGCGATGCGAGCCTCGAGCAGCATGAACTTGGGCTCGCGCGGCTGGGCTTTGAGTGCCTGGCGGGATTCCTGGTCCGCTTCGCGATACCGGCGTTCGAGATACAGCGCGCTCGCCCGGAGGTAATGGTCCTCGGCAGTCGCAGGGGCCGCGAGCAATTCGAGCGCGCCAGCGGGATCCCGCAACTCGAGGCGCGCCGTCGCCAGCAGCCGGCGGATTTCCGCCGAGTCGGGCTGCAGGCGGAGGGCTTCCTCAAGGTGCGGGAGGGCTTCACGAGCTTGGCCGTGCTCGACAAAGAGACGTCCCACGCCCGACCGCCACTGGAAATCTTTCCCAAACGCCTTCGCGCCCTCTTCGGCTTCCCGCCGCGCTTCGTCGAACCGCCGCCGCTCGAGTTCGGCGTAGACGACGTAAAAAGAAACGTCGGGACGGTTGGGCCCCAACGTCCGCGTCTCGCGAAACAGTCGGGCGGCATCCTCGGCTTTCCCTTGCCCGAGCAGAACGATTCCCAGGTTGTACACGGCGTCCGGGTTGCGGGGATTGATCTCGCGCGCCCGCTCGAGCTCGCGGCGGCCGTCCTCCACGTTGCGGTCGCGAAGCTGGGCCATTGCCAGCCCGTAGTGCGCATCGAAAGAGTCCGGCAACAGCTCCACCGCGCGGCGCAGGTGCTGGAGGGCCTGCGCGGTTTCGCCGATTTGGTATTCGACCATCCCCAGGCTCAAATGAGCTTCGGCCAGGTTCGGATCGGCTTGGAGCGACAACTCGAGCTCGGTGCGGGCCCCCGGGAAGTTGTCCGCGGCCAGCATTTGTTTCGCGCGGTCGAGGTGCGCCTTCGCGGCGCTGGCGCCTTTGGATTCCTGCGCGTCCGCTTGTCCGCGGGCGAAACAAAGCAAGAGCATCAGGAGTGACAAGACCCTGCTCAGACGGCCGAGGGGCAGGAACGAGCGTCGTTGCCGCACGATTGAAGGCATGGCACGAAAATGCGTCCCGGCCGCCAAGTGCATGACCGGCCCGTTACGCAACTCCTTTTTATCACGAAGAGAGAACCCACCCCAACTCGGTTTGACTGTGGACGCCCGGCGCGGCTTGACAGGAGTCTTGCGCGCGTATAAGTTGCGGCGAGGCGCAAAGACCGTACTTGCCGCGCGAGTTACTCGCGACACCGCCGAAAGGATCGAATGCCGGATCCCACTCCCAACCTGCCGATGCTGCTCGAACGCGAAATCTTCGACGTGTGCATCATCGGCTCGGGCGCGGCGGGCGGCATCGCCGCCAAGGAACTCACGGAAATGGGCCTGCGCGTGGTGGTTCTCGAGCGCGGCGAATGGGTCTCGCCGACGCGTTTCCGAACGCACGTGCCGCCTTACAAACTTCCTTACCGCGGTTTTCGCGAGGGCCACGGGACGAACGACTACACGGGTTTCCTCTACTCGCCGCACCCTTCGACGAGCGATCCGGCCGGCGAAGAGATCGACTACGCGCTGCTCCCCGCCGTGGGCGGCAAGACGCTCCTCTGGGACGCCTTCTCCTGGCGCATGGGCGAGCGCGATTTCCGGGGCCGCACCGCGGGCGACGACTGGCCCATCAGCTACCCGGAGATCGCTCCTTTCTACGACCGCGCCGAGCGATTCATGGGTGTTTGCGGATCGCGCGAAGGCCTCGCCGCCGTCCCCGACGGACTCTTCCTGAAGCCGCTCACCCTGCGCTGCGGCGAGCGGATCATTCAGAAAGCCGCGCTCGAGAAACTCGGCCCGCAGTACCGGATGTTTCCGGTGCGCAAAGCCATCAATACCGAGCCCCACGGCGGCCGGCCGGTTTGCCATTATTGCGGCCACTGCATGCGCGGCTGCGACGTGGACGCCAAATACACTTCGGCCAATTCCGCCATTCCCGCGGCGCTGCGCACGGGAAAACTGGCGCTCGCCACCGGCGCCGTCGTGCGCGAGATCGAGCTGGTTGAGACGGGTGACCGCGCCCACGCCGTCGTCTACATCCACGCGCCGACCCGCGAGGAGCACCGCGTGCGGGCGCGCGTGATCGCTCTCGCCTGCGGATCGGTCGAGGACACGCGCATCCTGCTCATGTCAAAATCCCGGCACTTTCCGCAAGGCCTCGCCAATAGCAGCGGCTGGGTCGGCAAAAATCTGGTCAGTGAAATGGGCCTGGGCATCTTCGGCTATCTCGAATCGATGGTGGGCGGTCAGGTGGTCAACGACGACGGCACGGGCACGCATGGCGCGATCGCCAATCTTTATTACGCGAAGAACAGCCCCAACTTCGCACGCGGCTACGGCCTCTACGTCGGCGCCGACCGACCGCAGATTCCCGGGCTGCTGCGTACTCTGCGCGGCATGGGCGCGGAATTCAAGAAACGCGTGCGCGAAGTTTATCCCGCGCTCGTTTACGTGGGCGCGGCAGGCGAAATCCTGGCGCACCCCGAGAATTTCGTGGACCTCGACCCGAACGAGAAGGACGAATTCGGGTTGCCGCTGCCACGTTTCCACTTTCGCTTCCATGAGAACGAACTGGCGATGGCCAAGGACATGCTCGAAAAGGCCGAGGCGATCCTCGAAATTTCCGGCGGCGTGCGACTGGGCGCCGGAGAGACTCCCCGGCCGGATTTCGACGGCGAGAATTTGGTGGGCTTGGCGCGCATGGGCGACGATCCGCGCACTTCGGTGGTGAATCGCTCGAACCGTGCGCACAGCGTGAAAAACCTCTGGATCCTCGACGGCGCGTCGTTCACTTCCTACGCCGAGAAGAATCCCACGCTCACGGTAATTGCCGTGGCTATGCGCGCCGCCGAGCATCTGGCCGAGGCGTTCAGAAAGGGTGAAGTTTAGGATCCGCTGAGATCGGATGAAACAAATTTGAACGAAGCAAAACATCCAACCCGCCGGGAACTTCTGAAGAGCCTGGGGACGGTTATTGCGGCGGCTACTTTGGCCCGGGCGCGGACACTCGGCCTTGCGCCGGGGCTCTCGGGGATCAAGGTCCCGGTCCCGGGGGTCACCGCAGCTGGCACTGCCAACCTCCATTTTTTCTCTCCCGATGAGAAGGAAGCCGTCGCCGTGGTCGCGGACCTCATGATTCCGACGGACGAAGTTTCGCCTGGCGCCCGCGCCGCCGGCGTGCATAACTGGATCGACTTCGTGGTGGCGAATTCTCCTCGCGCTGTCCAACAGCAGTGGCGCGAGGGGCTGGCGGCGCTCGACCGGACGAGTGAAGACACGGCGGGAAAGAAATTTCTTGCGCTCGATGCCTTCGCCCGGCGAAGATTACTGGAGATGTGCGCGCAGCACGAGAACGCTCCTTCGACTCCGGCGGAGCGATTCTTCGCGCTTGCCAAAGAGGCGACCGTCAACGGTTACTACACCTCGGAGATTGGACTCATGCAGGATTTGAAGTACCAGGGCGCCACGTACGTGGACGGGCCGGAGGTCTCCTGCCCGGCACACACGCCGCCCGCGCCAGCGAACAAACGATAGCGACGCCGCCGGGCGCACCACCGGCTCAAAAGGGGGAATCATGGCGATCTTTGACTGGCAAGCCACACGACGAAAGTTTTTGGCGGGCGGATCGCTCGCCACGGCCCTGGGAGGGCTTCCCTTGCCGCGGGTCTTGGCGGCTCAGAAAGCCGAAAAACCTCCCGCGCGCAAGGCGCCGGGCATTTACGAGCGGCTCGGCGTGCGCACGCGCATCAACGCCAAGGGCACGTACACGTACCTGACCGGGTCGCTCATGCCGCCGGAAGTTTCCCACGCGATGGAAGAAGCCTCGCAGCATTACGTGTTCCTCGTGGACCTGCAGGAGGCGGTGGGCAAGAAAATGGCGGAGATGCTGGGCGTTGAGGCGGCCATGGTCACTTCCGGCGCGGCGGGCGCCATTATGCTCGGCACGGCGGCGTGCGTGGCGGGCAAAGACCCCGAGAAGATCCAGCGCCTGCCGGACATCACCGGGATGAAGAGTGAAGTCATCATCCAGAAGACGCATCGCAACGCCTTCGACCACGCCATTCGAAACGTGGGCGTCAGGCTGGTGGTGGTGGAAACACCGGAGGAGCTGGAGAACGCCGTCAGCGAGAAGACCGCGATGATGTATTTCCTGAACGCCGCGCAGAATCAGGGCAGGGTCGGCCTCGAGAAGTTCATTGAAGTCGGCAAGCGGCACGGTGTGCCCACCTTCAACGACGCCGCCGCGGACGTGCCTCCCAAAGAACACCTGAGCGACTACAACAAGATGGGGTTCGACCTTGTCGCCTTCAGTGGCGGCAAAGGCCTGCGCGGGCCGCAGTGCGCGGGCCTGATGCTGGGACGGAAGGATTTGATCGAGGCCGCGCTGCTCAACAACAACCCGCACGAGGATACCATCGGCCGCCCGTGCAAAGTCGGCAAAGAGGAAATCGTCGGGATGTTTGCCACACTCGAGCGCTACTTGAAGATTGATCACACGGCGGAATGGAAGGACTGGGAGGCGCGGCTGGCCACCATCGAGAAAACCGTCTCCACCGTGCCAGGAGTCCACATGGGCCGCTTCACGCCGGAAGTGGCGAACCACGTTCCGCACGTCTATTTCCAGTGGGACGAGAAAGCCTTCGGCCTGACGCAGGCAGAGTGCGCGAAGCAGCTCGAGGACGGAGAGCCGAGCATCATCTGCCTGGCCGGAGATTACCCGCACGGCCTGAGCGTGACACCCTACATGATGAGGCCCGGCGAGGAACGAATCGTGGCGCGGAGGCTGAAGGAAATCTTTACCGCCGCAGAAAAGAAAGTCTCCGCGTAGATTGGGCGGAAGCTTTCGAAAACCGACTACGGCTGATCGAGGACGAGGTTCCCCAGCTCCCCCCGTTTAATTCCCTTCGTGTCGCGAACGGTCAGGTTGATTCGCCGCGTGCCTTGCGGCATTTCAACTTTCTGGTCGAGCTGAAGGATTTCCTCCGGCGAAACCCGCCCGAGCGGAAGGACTTTCAATTCTTCGCCGCCCCGGCCCTTGAAGGAGATCTCGGCTGTGCCGGGATAGAACACGCCGAAAGTGCCTGTGAGGCGCGCGCCGACTGTCTCGACCCGCGCGGCAAGCGGGTCGCTCGTCACTCCAACATCCGTCGCGTTGACCACCGGCCTCGGGCTGCGCGCCGCAAACCACTCGGTCTCGAACGATCCCTCCTCACCGGGCCGGAGCACGATGTACGGGCTGATGATTTCGGTCTCGAGGTAATAAGGTGTCTCGCGCGGATTCGCCGCGGTCGGCCCCGCGGGATCGAGCTGCGTGTGACGTCCAGGGCCGTTCAGCCAGAACTCCAGCGTGCACTGGTCGGGATAATCGCCGCCGGGGATGTAGCGATATCTCTCGACGAAAGCGTGCTGCGTCTTGCCGTTCGAGACGGCGAGCCAGCCGGCGTCCGAGTCGATCCCCACCTGCAGAGCCTCATAGAGGTAGCGCAGTCCGAACAGCCCGTTGGACAGCACGTGGTAAGCCGCGCTGGTCACCTCGCCATATTGCGGGGTGTACCGTTTTGAGTACCGGCTGTGCGGGCTCGTCGGGCAATAGACCCAGATCTCAGGATTGGGATCGAGGGGCTTCTCGGGATTGGCGGTGTCGCTTTGCGTCACTTCCTGGAATCCCCAGCGGACGTTCCGGCCGGAGATGTTCTTCATCGCGTGCTCCACCCGAATGCGCGTCGAGCCGCGTTCGAGATGATAGACGCGGCTGAGCTGGAGACCGCTGCGATCGTCGGGGGGCGAAGTGACGCGCACCGAGACTTCTTCGGCGTTGTTGCGCACGACGTCGGCGGCGAAAGGACTGCCGTCGATCGCGTAGTCCGGGGGGCCGGCCCACTGGTCGGCCGTGTCAAATCCCTGCGGCCCCAGCCAGTCCTTGTCGCCGCCGTAATTGGCCCAGACGCGGCCGCGGTCGTTCTGCTCGCGAGGCAGGACCTTGCCGGCAAGCTCGGGATTGACGAAGAAATAGGCGTGCGCGCCGAGTTCGTACTGGATGGCCCTGCCGCCAATTTCAGGAGTTATGGTGAGGGTGACCAGGCCGTTGGTCAGGCGAAACGCCTTCCAGCCCTTGTAGGTGGTGCGTTCGAGCGAGCAGGGTGGCGTGGTGTCGGCTCCACTCGCGAAGGGAGTGGTGAGAAGAAAAAGCGCCGTGAGGATGGCAAGACTTATGCGCTGCATGGGTCTCCAGCGGGTCACTCAATCCCCTGTGACCACGGGCTGATCTTTCAGCTTGCCCAACGCGCGGTAGATTTGAATCAGGGCTTGGTCAATAAGCCGTTCACCCGCGCCGGGCTCGAGCTGCACCGAGAAATCCGCCGCCCCGTAGCCGCCCGTCGCGGCGGCGCGGATGGTGGGGAAATATCCGAAGTGACCGTTGGTATAGCCGAGGAAGAAGGTGTCACGAAGCGGCGAGCGCGAGCGGAGACTCTGCTGGAACTCGACGAAAAACTCTCCCGGAAACGCCGAGAGCGCGATCTCGTGATTGAGGACGCAACTCGCGACCGGCACGTCGAACTCCCTCCGCAGGTTGCGCATCGATAGCTCGACGTGCTCGGGAGTGAGCACCGCGCTCAGGTGCTTGCGCACCTCCTGTGGATCCCAGCGGAGGTTGAAGTGTCGCGTGTCCGCGAGGCAGGCAATCTCCGGCTCGGCGGCTGCGGCGGTTTGAATCTGTCGTGCCACGCGCACGACCTCTTTGCCCAGCCGCTCGCCCGTCAGGCGC
>Ga0315275_10007670_pt1 | contig 10444 bp, 6 predicted proteins | sample YL17G03_0_MG_FD_205557 | JGI IMG/M metagenome (GOLD analysis project Ga0315275, IMG submission 205557) | Sediment microbial communities from Yellowstone Lake, YNP, Wyoming, USA - YL17G03_0 | ecosystem: Environmental > Aquatic > Freshwater > Lake > Sediment | place: USA: Wyoming | collected...
CCACGCCCATGAATAACGCCGACATCGTCCGCGCCTACTACGCCGCCTGGAAAGCCGACGACCTCGAAGGCGTCATGGACCTGTGCACCGACGACGTGATCGCGGTGAATATTCCCATTGGCCCGATCCACGGCAAGGCGAAGGTCCGCAGTTTCTTCGCCAAGTTCGGCAACGGCATGACGGACAAGCGCTACGACGTTTTTCGCATCATCGCGGACGACACGTCGGCGGTCGTCGAAGGCGTCGAGAACTACGTCAAGGACGGCAAGCAGGTCAGCCTGCCCTACATGTCAACGTTCCTGTTCCGCGACGGCCTGATCTGCGAATGGCGTGACTACTTCGACCTGCAGACGGTGTTGAAACAGCTCGAGCTGCCACTCGACGGCTCACGACCGCAGAAGGCTGCCGCCGGCAGCTGAGCACCCGCATGGGGCTCGAAGAGCGTCGGCCGCCCTGGCTGGATCCCGCCGTCCCGGCGCGGGAAGACTGCGTCCTCAAGGCGATGCTGGACGCACGAGCGGCGCGCCACCCTGAGCGCCGCTTCGCGCTGTTCGAAGACGGCAGTTCCTGGACCTACGGCGACTGCCTGTCTGAAGTCCGTGCCGCAGCGGCCGGCTTGCAGCGACTCGGTGTGAAGAAAGGCGACCGCGTCATTGCCTGGCTGCCGACCGGGCGCCCGATGGTGCTCACCTGGTTCGCAGCCAATTATCTCGGCGCCGTGTTCGTGCCACTGAACACCGCCTATCGCGGTGACGTGCTCGCCCACGTCGTCAACGCTGCCGCAGCGAGCGTGATGGTGGCGCACCACACCCTCGTGGAGCGTCTCGACGGACTCAATCTGCCGCACCTGCGACAGGTCGTCACGATCGGGCCGGCTGCTCCCACGACGCAGACCCAGCTGACACTGATCGGTGAGAGCGCCCTGCAGGGCAACGCCGCGCAGCTCGACGAAAGCGCCGACATCAATCACTGGGACATCCAGTCGATCATCTACACGTCCGGGACCACCGGCTACTCCAAGGGCGTGCTGTCGCCCTACCTGCAGCTCTACATGACGGGCATGACCGTGTACGGCTACATGGGCGATGGCGAGGCCATCCTCGTCAACCTGCCGATGTTCCACGTCGGCGGCACGAGCCCGACGTACGCAGCGCTCGTGCGCGGCGGCAGCATCTACCTGGTCGACGGCTTCAGCACGGCGAAATTCTGGGACCAGGTACGCGAAGGCAACTGCGTCACCACCTCCGGGCTGATCGGCGTGATGGCTGCGTTCCTCGCGAAGTCCGAGCCACGACCGGATGACCGTGACAATCCGCTGCAGTGCCTCACGATGTTCCCGGTCAACGAGGATACGGTCGCTTTCGCCCACCGGTTCGGCTTTGAATACCTGACCGGCTTCAACATGACCGAGGTCTCGGCCCCGCTGGTCACTGACCTGAACACTCGGGTCTACGGATCCTGCGGCAAGCCCCGCACCGGCATCCAGGCACGGCTCGTCGACGATCACGACGTCGAAGTACCACGCGGCGAGATCGGCGAACTGATCGTACGCAGCGACCATCCGTGGTCGATGAATGCCGGCTACAACGGCCAGCCCGAAGCGACGGCGGCGGCGTGGAGCAACGGCTGGTTCCACACGGGCGACCTGTTCCGGCAAGACGGCGACGGCAATTTCTTCTTCGTCGACCGCAAGAAGGACACGATCCGCCGCCGCGGGGAGAACATCTCCTCGTTCGAGGTCGAGAACAGCGTGCGCCAGTTTGCGGACGTCGACGAAGTTGCCGCGGTCGGCGTCGAGAGCGAAATCGCCGAGCAGGAAGTCATGGTGGTGGTGACTTCGAAACCGGGGCGAACGGTGGATCCGCGGGCGCTCACCGAGTTCCTGATCCCACGACTGCCCTACTTCATGGTGCCGCGCTACGTGCGCGTCGTGACGCAGATCCCGAAGACCGAGACCAACAAGATCCGCAAGGTCTACTTCCGCGACCAGGGCATCACCGCGGACACGTGGGATCGCGAGCGCGCGGGCATCAAGCTGCACCGCGACAAGCTCTAGCAGGTTGTTGAAGAACGGGGCAACACGACGGACACGGCTTGTATGCCGATGATCTTCGCCCGCCGGGGCCAGCCGCGGCGCCCGCAGCAAGGCGTAGCAGCCGACGGTGAGACCGGTAGCAGACAAGACGCGTGGTGCACCCGCCGAGCGCGGAGCCGCCGATGCGCCCATCGTTGCTGGCCACATGGGGCGTTTTCCGGCGCTCACGCAGCGAGGCGATGAACTCGGCGGTGTGTCGGAGGCTTTGCCGGCGGCCAGTGTGCGACGGGTGAGCTGCGGCAGTCGGTTGAGCTTTGTCAGCGCCGCCTCCGTTTCGGCAAAGCCGTTGGCTTCGGTCAGCCTCCCCGCCACTTAGTGCCGCAAGCGTCTGCTACTAAAGGAATTAGTTCAAACGTTTGTGCGCAGCGCCACTTCCAGCCCCAACTATTTCCTGCCTGCGCCGGGTACCGAAGCCCTTGCGTCTAGGGGCCCGTGAAGCTCGGGTCTTGTTTGTGATGCAGATCGCCCAAGCGCCCCGATAACAAACACAAACCGACCGGGGGAGGCACATGGACTAGCGACTCGACCGCCCCCCGGTATATGGATGTGTCGCTCAAAGCGCGGGGCGAAAATTCAGCATGTAATGTTCCCTTAGGTTGCAGGACCTAGCCGCTGTCGGCCACAAGCAGCCGTTGCTGCTTCAGGCTGAAAGCGGACTTTCACGGCGCGATTGTCGCGATTGTCGCTATTGGCTCGGCGGATAAGGCGGTTTCGCTGCGCCGAATGCACATCGCCGGGGTCTCACGATATCGCACGACCGTTCATCGACCCTCGCAGATCGATCACTTCGGGAATAGCAACACGACGACCGCGCGGAATCCCCAGTCGTGCGGTCCGCCCGAACCACTGTCGAGGTAATAGCGCGGCCCAAGACCGAACTGCACGGTCTGGCCCCCGACCTTGGTGACCTTGTTGCCGAACACGCCGAGCGGAATGGTCCACTGGTCGTCTTTCCAGTCGTACGTCGAGTCCGCCGTGGCGGTGATGCTCCAGCCGCCCGGCCAGGTGCGGGTCACGAACGGCTGCACGAAGGTGCTGCTGATGTCGCGGCGCTTCTCGTCGCCGGCAAACGACCAGACGTGGTTGGCAAGTCCACCGTAGGTCCAGGAGCCATGCTGCTTCAGCGCGACGGCGGTTGGACCTGCACCCCACTGCTCGCCGCCCAGCAGATCGTTGCTGCCCGTGGGCAGCAGGAAGATCGGACCGGCGCCCCAGATCCAGCCGCTGGCGGTCGGCGCCTTGGGCGAAAATAAGAGGCTCTGCGTTGTATCGCCGATACCGGACTGACTGCCGGCGCCCGGAAAGATGTCGGACTGGTGGATGACCGGGAGAATAGTGCGCGAGATGACGTTCCAGTCGTCGTTGAGCGAAATCGGCACCACCGGCTGCACGTTCATGGTGAAGCGATTGCCGTCCTCGACGGGTCCGACGTTGTCGTCCCAGTTCATCTGGAACGGCACGCTGATCATCGCGGCGATCGGATTGGCCAGCTTCTTCGCCAATTCCTCGGCGGACTGGCAATGACCGGCTCGGGTCACGAACAAGAGACACAGGCAGGCAAACCCGGTCGACGCCGCAATCGAATTCTTCCGTCTCACGTTCACCTCGTCACTTCTTTGCTGTTGGACTGAGATTTCGCGCTCGCGCTGCAAGGAGGACTTGCCAGTGCACCTCAACGGAGTTGCTGCCGCCCCCAGGCACGGCAGCAACTCGCGCCTGTCTACGCCGCGCTACTGGGGGCGTTTCGACAACGTCTCCTGGACGATATTCGACATGTCGAACGAGTTCCCGCCCTGCACCGGCGGATAGTCGATCAGCGTCTTCAGGTGCGCGTTCATGATTTCGCCCAGCGGGGCGAGTTGCCAGGAGCTCTTCTGCAGCAGGTGACCGTACGAGTCGATCGATGAGTAGCTCTCGAAGGGGTCCGCCCGCACGTTGTAGACCAATGGCGCAGCAGTACGCGCCACCACTGGTGCGTAGTAGTCTTCCTTGGTTGCGAAGTGCCACTTCCAGGGCCCCATCCGCACTGCCATCATCTTGCTCTCGTAGTAGTAGAAGAACACGCTGCGCTTGGACTCCGTCGACTTGCCGAGCCACCAGTCGAGGTTGTCGACGCCGTCGATGTACTGCTTCTTGTCGCGCATGACCTGCGCGTTGACGTCAGTGACGCCCGCGGCCGCTGCCAGGCTCGTGAACATGTCCATGTGCGCCTGGATGCCGTTGAGCGTCTGGTTCGGCTTGATCATGCCGGGCCAGCGCAGCATCGAGATCACCCGCACGCCGCCTTCATAAGTCGTCATTTTCTCGCCGCGGAACGGCGTCGTTCCGCCGTGCGGCCACGACGAATGTTCCGGCCCGTTGTCGGTCGTGTACCAGATGATCGTGTTTTCATCGAGGCCATTTGCCTTCAGGTAGGCCAGTACCAGGCCGACGTCATGGTCATGCTGGAGCATGCCGCTGCCGTGCAGGTCGGCTTCGCTTGTGTACTTCTCGGCCGCGTAGCGCCACTTGTCGTTGAGTCGCGTGTAAAGATGCATGCGACTGGCGTTGAGCCAGACGAAGAATGGTTTGCCATCTGCCTTCGCGCGCGCCATGAAGTCCTCGGCCTTCGGGATCACTTCGCCAGCATCGAAGTCCTTCATCCGCTCCTGCGTCAGCGCTCCCGTGTCGGTGCAACGCTGCTTGCCCACCTTGCCGAAGCGCGGGTCGACGGTCGCATCGCTGCTGTCGGTGGCGTAGCAATGGAGAACGCCGCGGGTGCCAAACTTGTTCTCGTACGCTTCCAGGTTGCCGGAATAGGTCTTGGCAAAGTTCTGGTAGTCGCGCTGCTCGGATTCCTCCTGCGTGTTCAGGTGGTACAGGTTGCCGAAGAACTCGTCGAAGCCGTGCACGGTCGGCAAGTGCTCGTTGCGGTCACCGAGGTGGTTCTTGCCGAAATGCCCGGTGCGGTAACCGGCCTGCTTCAGCACCTCGGCGAGCGAGGGCGATGCGGCCTGCAGGCCGAGCTTGTCGCCTGGCATGCCGACTGTGGTCATGCCGGAGCGGATCGGATACTGACCGGTAATGAACGATGCACGGCCGGCAGTGCACGACGGTTGCGCGTAGTGGTCGGTAAAGCGAATGCCGCCGACTCCGATGCTGTCGATGTTCGGGGTGGTGTAGCCCATCGTCCCCATGCCGTAGGCGCTGACATTCTGCCAACCGATGTCATCACCCCAGATAACCACGATGTTGGGCCGGGTCTTCGACTGGGCCTCGGCAGTCGCGATAGGTAGCAGCGCAATTGCTGCCAGACCGACGAACATGGTGCGAAAAAGCTGCATTAACCGTTACCCCGTGTGTTGGTCTGGAAAATCACCGTCATCGACGTGTGCTCCACTGCGGCCGCAGCGGCGGGCACGCCCCGTGTTCATTCGGCTACGATGCGCGAGCGCTGCATTCCGAGATCGAGCTGCCCGTCATCCGTGCGGATGCTCAGTTGCATCACGTCATCGGGTTGCACGTAAAGCGGGTTGCCAAGCCCCGCCTTGATGAACATCTGCCATTTGGTTTGTTCAGAGACCAGATGGCGGGTTACGAAGCGCGCCGCCTTGCCCGGCGCCTTCGCCGCACAACCGGCGGGCGTGCCTGTTGCCAGCAAGTCTCCCACGTGCAGGTCCTGCAGCGCGGATAACTCAGTCAGGGTCTGGTGCGGCTTGTGCAGCATCTCGCCACAGTAGCCGTCCTGGCGAACCTGCCCGTTGACGCTCAGGCGCAGGTGCAACTCGGGCCAGCGCTGCCACTCCGGCGGGTCGAGCAGCAGCAGCACCGGACCTGCGGGTCCGAACGTGCGGTAACTTTTCCCCTTGTAAAACTGCCCCTGCGACAGTTGCACGTCGCGGGCCGAGACGTCGTTGACGACGGTGACCCCAGCCAGCACTTCGTGCAGGCGATCCGGGGCGACCGCCGTGCCGGAGCGGAGGTCGCGCCCCAGCACCAGCCCCAACTCGATCTCGTAATCCAGCAGCTTGACGTGTGCCGGTCGCACGACGTCGTCACAGGGACCCGTGAGGCAGGACGACGCCTTGGTGAAGATCGTATTGAAGGGGAAGTCGGCCGGGTCCAGGCCGGACTCGCGCACGTGGCTCTCGTAGTTGATGCCCTGGCAGAGGAACTGCTGATTGGAGGTGATGGGCGAAAGGATGCGCACCTGATCCATGGAGACCGCAGCCTGCGACGCGGTGAGCGCACGGGCCGCCTCCTGGCCGGCGCGGATCACGGCGCCCGTCGTGGGGAAATGACCCGGCAACGGTGCAATCGATCGATCAAACGCGACGCCCCATTGCGCGAACGCCTCGTCCGTGCCGTGGTTCGGAAGGTAGCGGATGAGTGCAATGGCCATGCGGGACTCGATGCGGCGGGATAGTCAGATCAGTGCCCGAAGGTGGCGAATTACCGGCGCCACTCGCGCGACTACTGCTTGCCTTGCGTCAGTTGCTTCATCAGCTCGCTGAAGTCCAGTGTCGCCGCTTTCTGCACAGGTGGAAAGTCAACCAGTGATTGGATGTGTTCTCCGAGCAGTTCCTGAACCGGCTCGTTGAGCCACTGCTTTCTCTGGAGAATATCGGACCTGTCCGTCACATTATCGAAAGACTCGTAAGGGTCCATCTTCAGGTTGAAGATGACCGGAAACTTCTCTTTCTGGTACGGCGCGTAGTAGTTTTCGCTGGTCTCAAAATGCAGCTTCCACTGCTTGTAGCGAACGGCTCTGATATTCGATTCGTGATAGTAGATGAAATTATCGCGAGCGCTCTCATCGGTCTTGCCTGTCCAATAGCCCAGGTTGTTGACGCCATCAAGGTATTGTTTGCGCTCGACGCGCATCTTATTAACAACATCAGGCTCACCGGCTGCCGCTGCGAGCGTGGTGAATATATCCATGTGGCTCTGGATGCCGCTCAGCATCTGGCCGGCCGGTATGTGTCCCGGCCACCGCACCATCATCGGCACTCGCACACCGCCTTCATAGGTGGTCATCTTTTCACCGCGGAAGGGCGTCGTGCCCCCGTGTGTACGCGCGCTGTGCTCGGGTCCGTTATCGGTGGAATAGACGATAATCGTATTGTCTAGCACGCCCATGTTCTTCAGCGTGTCGAGCAATGCTCCGACCTGGCGATCATGTTCGATCATGCCGCTACCGTAGATGTCATGCTCAGTCGAATAGGGTGCCGCGAGGTAGCGATTCTCAGCCCGCAGACGGGTGAACATGTGCATTCGGCTCGTGTTGAGCCATACAAAGAAAGGCTTGTCTTTAGACTTAGCTCCTTCCATGAATTTGACGGCGGCGGCAATGAACTCGTCATCAACCGTCTCCATACGCTTGCGCGTCAGCGGGCCTGTGTCCTCGATTCTTTGTTTGCCAACCTTGCCAAAGCGGGGATCGACTGTGTTATCGACAGTATTGGCAGCGTACGTATGCAGCACGCCACGCCCTCCGAACTTCTTGAGGAATTCAGGGTCTTTCGGATAGTCGACTTGTTCGGGCTCTTCTTCGGTATTCAGGTGATAGAGGTTGCCGTAGAACTCATCAAAGCCATGCACTGTCGGAAGATTCTGATTCCGATCGCCGAGATGGTTTTTGCCGAACTGACCGGTCGCGTAGCCAAGCCTGCTGAGTACCTCTGCCAGTGTCGGGGTCGCGGCTTGCAAGCCGGGTTCGCCACCCGGCCGCCCCACCGTTGTCATGCCACTGCGAATCGGATACTGCCCCGTGATCAAGGCTGCCCGGCCGGCCGTGCACGACGGTTGTGCGTAGTGATCCGTGAACATTACGCCCTCCTGGCCGATGCGGTCGATATTGGGCGTTCGGTATCCCATCTTGCCTTGACCGTAAAGGCTGACGTTGTCCCAGCCAACATCATCGGGAAAGATGATGAGGATATTGGGTTTGGCGGTCTGCGCATGCGCGCCACTCGCGCCCAACACTGCCACGGCGATGAGGCCGAGCGTGATGCGCAGAAAGCCTCCTGGACCACTTTTCATTCTGGAATCCTCCCTTCGTGCAGTGCAATTTCGATTTTGACCATCCACCGAGTCCGCTCGGGCAATGTTCGATCCTGGTGTGGAGCGTTCACGGCGTCACGATGTTGAACCAGCCGGGGTAGGTGACCAGCATCCCCATCAGGTCGGCGAACGCGCCCGGCCGTCCTTCGACCTTTACGTCGCCACGTGCCATTGCGTCCTGCATCGTGGTCTGCTTGAGCTGGATCGCGTCGAGCGTCTGCTTGCTGAGCGTCAGCGTCGAGTCGGGGTTCGCAAGCGGCTTGCCATGGTTGAGCACGCCGTTCTCGACCCGCAGGCCGTAGGCCTCGCCGAGGTCCGTAAAGATCATGTTGAGCCCGAGCTTCTTGCCGGCTGCCTTCGGACCGTCGAGGCGCACGGACAGGTAATCGAACAGCATCGCGGGCGGCATCGCCCGGATGACGTCCGGACTGGCGGTGGATACCGGCAGGCCCTGGGGCAAGCCGTTGCGCAGCTCCCATGCGCCTTGCAGGTATATCGAACGCCACGGGCCGGACTCGGCCTGGTAACCCAGCTGCTCGAGCGCGTCCGCCAGCAGCAGCTTCGCCTCGCGGTTGTCCGGGTTCGCGAACACGACCTGTTTTGCCGCCTCGGCTACCCAGCGATACTCGCCCTTGCCATAGTCCGCCCGCGCCCGCGTGAGCACGGCCGCCTCGCCGCCCATGTATTCGACGTACTTCTTCGCCGCGGGGACGGGCGGCAGCGCGTGCAGGTTGGCCGGGTTGCCGTCGTACCAGCCCATGTAGCGCTGGTAGATAGCCTTGGTGTTGTGGCTCATCGTGCCGTAGTAGCCGCGCGTCGCCCAGTTGTCCTGCAGCGATGGGGGCAACTCCATCACCTCGGCAAGTTCGATGCCGGTTTCGCCCTCGTTCATCAGCCGCACGGTCTGGTCGTGCATGTACTTGTAGACGTCGCGCTGCTTCGTCAGGTAGTCGACGATGCGGGCGTTGTCCCACACGGGCCAATGGTGGGCCTGGAACTTGACCACTGCCTGGCCGGCGTAGAGGTCGATGGCCTCGTCGATGTAATGCGCCCACACCTGCGCGTCGCGCACTTGCGCTCCGCGCAAAGTCAGGATGTTGTGCAAGGTGTTGGTCGTGTTCTCGGCCATCCACAGCGCCTTGAACTGCGGGAACCACGTGTTCATCTCCGCGGGCGCCTCGCTGCCGGGCGTCATCTGGAAGACCATCTTCACGCCGTCGATGTCGAGTTCTTCGCCGGTCTTCGTGATCGTGACCGTCGGCGGGATGAGCGTGACCGTGCCCGAAGACGTGGTTTGCCCGAGACCCGCGTTCACGCCGCCCTGCTCGCCGCGTGGGAGCAGACCGCCGTACATGTAGACCGCCCGTCGGCTCATGGCGTTGCCGGCGATGACGTTCTCGCTCACCGCGTGCTCGAGGAAGCCCGCAGGCGCGATGATCTGTACCTTCCCGGATGCGACGTCGGCCGCGTCCACGACCCCGCGTACGCCGCCGTAGTGGTCGACGTGCGAGTGGCTATAGATCACCGCATGGACCGGGCGCCGGCCGAGCTTCTGATTGACGAGCTCCAGGGCCGCTTTCGCGGTCTCGGTCGAGATGAGCGGATCCATCACGATCCAACCGGTGTCGCCCTGGATGAAGGTGATGTTCGACAGGTCGTAGCCGCGCACCTGGTAGATGCGGTCGGTGACCTTGAAGAGGCCATATTGCAGGTTGAGCTGGGCGTTGCGCCACAGGCTCGGGTTGACGGTCGCCGGCGCTGGCTGGTCGAGACCGATGAACTGCTTGTAGCTCTCGAGGTCCCAGACGACCTTGCCGTTCGCGTCACGAATCGTCAGCTTGTCCGGTCGCGCGATGAAACCACGTTGCGCGTCTTCGAAATCCTGCTTGTCACTGAACGGCAGCGACGACAGCACCTTGGAATTGGCTGCCTGCGTGGCGACCGTGGCCGCATTGGCGGGCACTGCGCTTGTTGCAGCAGGCGCCTGCACCGCAATTAGCAGCGCGGCCAGGATTGCGGCGAGCCGGTAAATGCAAGAAGTCCGTTCCATCAAGCCTCCGTCGGGTCGCCCTGGTCATCCTGGTCATGCAGGAACGCCCCCGACCCCGGGGCCGCCCAGACGGGGGGTGGGATTGTCTGGGCAGACCCGGGGACGAAGGACTTTGCTCAAAAAACCGGACGTCGGAGCCCATTGATCATGGGTTTTGCCGCATCCGTGCCCGCGGTTGGCACGCGAGGCAACGTCAGTACTTGTACCGAGGGGAGCGGAATGCGTCCAATGCAATTGACGAATGATATTGATACGCT
>Ga0315275_10007671_pt1 | contig 10444 bp, 7 predicted proteins | sample YL17G03_0_MG_FD_205557 | JGI IMG/M metagenome (GOLD analysis project Ga0315275, IMG submission 205557) | Sediment microbial communities from Yellowstone Lake, YNP, Wyoming, USA - YL17G03_0 | ecosystem: Environmental > Aquatic > Freshwater > Lake > Sediment | place: USA: Wyoming | collected...
TGCCGAGGTAAAGGGCGGCAAACGACTGCCACTGGGATACCGTCTTGTCGAGACCCCAACGCCGCATCCCTACATTCGTGTCATAGACATGCGGTTTGGCGGGGTTGACCCGAGTGACCTCAAGTACGTGCCCGAAGACGTCTTCCCGGCGATACGCAACTACCGAATTTGGGACGGAGATATCTTCATCAGTGTAGCCGGCACGCTGGGAATTGTTGGAACCATCCCCGCAGTTCTGAGCGGTGCAAACCTGACTGAAAACGCGGACAGGATCACGGCTATTCAATGTGACCGCGATTATCTGCTCTACAACCTTATGTCAGAGCGGATTCAGAACATCATCGAGTCAGAAAAGACAGTTGGAGCGCAGCCGAAGCTTGCCCTCAACAGAATTCAAGGCTTCAGGATAGCACTTCCCCCAACAATAGACGAACAACGCGCCATCGCCGCAGCGCTGAGTGATGTGGATGCGCTGATCGGCGCGCTGGACCGGCTCATCGCCAAGAAGCGCGACCTCAAACAGGCCGCCATGCAGCAGCTCCTCATCGGCCGGACGCGCCTGCCGGGGTTTAGCGGGGAATGGGAGGTGAAGCGGTTGGGAGACTTCGGGAGGTGCTTGCGTGGTGTCAGCTACAGGGGCGACTCCGATTTGTCGCCATACGACACGGAACAAACGATCAGGCTGCTACGGGCGAACAACATCCAAAACGCAGCTGTAATCGCCAGCGACATTCAGTTTGTGAACGCAACCCGAGTCTCCCACGAGCAAGTCCTCGCGAGAGACGACATCGTCATCTGCATGGCAAATGGCAGCAAGGTTTTGGTGGGAAAGGCGGCACGCTTCGATGTTGCGGACGCGTATCGCTATACCTTCGGCGCGTTCATGGGGTGCTTTCGGGTCGCCTGGGCGCTGGCACGGCCCAGCTTCATCTCACTGCTATTCCAGACTGGGCGTTATCGGGACTACATCGCCAATCTCATCGCAGGCTCGAGTATCAACAATCTGAGGCCCGGCGACATCGAGTCGTTGGAGTTTCGTGTACCTGGCGATGACGAACAAACCGCCATCGCCGCCGTGCTCTCCGACATGGACGCTGAGATCGCGGCGCTGGAGGGGCGGCTGGCCAAGACGCGGGCGCTCAAGCAGGGGATGATGCAGGAGTTGCTGACAGGCAGGGTGCGGCTGCTGGAGAAGGCGGCATGAGCGAGCCAGATGCAGGCGGAGCAGGCGGAGCCGGGCCACCCGGTGAGAATGCAGGGCACATGCGACTCCGCCCCAGCGGCGGCTACCGGACGCTGCGCAGCTTCCAGGCCGCCACGGTCATCTACGACGCGACGGTCTCGTTCTGCGACCGTTTCCTCGACAAGCGCTCGCGTACGGTGGACCAGATGGTCCAGGCGGCGCGCAGCGGCCGGCAGAACATCGCCGAGGGCAGCCGGGCGTCCGCCACCTCCAGCCAAACGGAGCTGCGGCTGGTCAACGTTGCCCGCGCCAGCCTCGACGAGCTGCTGCTCGACTACGAGGACTACCTGCGCCAGCACCGGCTGCCGCAGTGGGCGAAGGACGATCCCCGGGCACAGGCCGTGCGGGACGTGGGCAGGAAGCACCAGGCCGACCTCACGGAGCAGGCTGCCGCCGAAGCATACGCGCCCTGGCTGGCGAACCGCGATCCGGCGGTGGTGGCCAATGCCGTCATCTGCCTGATCCACCAGGCCAACTACCTGCTGGATCGGCAAATATCGGCGCTGGAGCGCGCGTTTGTGGAAGACGGCGGATACAGCGAACGCCTGGCGGCGGCGCGAATCGAGGAGAGGCGAAAGCAGGATCAGCCGGAGAAGCCGGTCCCGGCCTGCCCCAAATGCGGCAAACCCATGGTCCTGCGCACGGCTCGCAAGGGGCCGAAGACAGGGTCACAGTTCTGGGGTTGCGGCGATTATCCGGAGTGCAATGGCACTCGGCCGTTGGTCGGATCGGACGGATCCGTCCGCGAAAACCGATCGGGAGAGTGAGAAGCATGACCGATGTGGGCCAGATCGAGAAGAAGACCCAGCAGCGCGTGGTGCGGCTGTTCCGCGAGCAGCTCGGCTACGCCTACCTCGGCGACTGGACCGATCGCGAGGACAACCGCAACGTCGAGGTGGATCTGTTGCGGGCGTTCTTGCGCGACGTGCAGGGCTATGACCAGTCGCTGATCAAGCAGGCGCTGTTCGAGCTGGCCAAGGCGGCGGACGACGCCAGCAAGAGCCTCTACGACCGCAACCGCGCCGTCTACGACCTGCTGCGCTACGGCGTAAAGGTGAAGGCGGAGGCCGGCGAGCAGACGCAGACCGTCTGGCTGGTCGACTGGAAGCAGCCGGAGCGGAACCACTTCGCCATCGCCGAGGAGGTCACCGTCGCGGGCACAGACGCCAAGGCGTACACCAAACGGCCCGACGTGGTGCTCTACGTCAACGGCATCGCGCTCGGCATGCTGGAGCTGAAGCGCTCGACGGTCTCGGTGGCCGAGGGCATCCGCCAGAACCTCGACAACCAGAAGAAGGTCTTCATCGAGCACTTCTTCTCGACGGTGCAGTGGGTGATGGCGGGCAACGACACCGAGGGCCTGCGCTACGGCGCCATCCAGACGCCGGAGAAGTACCACCTCACCTGGAAGGAAGAGAGCGCCATCGAGAACCCGCTGGACCGGGCGCTGGTTCAGCTCTGCGCTAAGGAACGCTTCCTGGAGCTGATCCACGACTTCGTCGTGTTCGACGCTGGCGTGAAGAAGGTCTGCCGGCATAACCAGTACTTCGGCGTCCGCGCCGCGCAGGAGCACGTCAGGCGGCGCGAGGGCGGGATCATCTGGCACACGCAGGGCTCCGGCAAGAGCCTGACCATGGTCTGGCTGGCCAAGTGGATCCGCGAGCACGTGACCGACGCCCGCGTGCTGGTCATCACCGACCGCATCGAGCTGGACGAACAGATCGAGAAGGTGTTCAACGGGGTCAACGAAGAGATCTACCGCACCGTGAGCGGCGCCGATCTGATCGCCACACTCAACGCCGCCGCGCCCTAGCTGGTCTGCTCGCTGATCCACAAGTTCGGCGGCAAGGAGGACGGGGAGGAGGCCGGCGATATTCCCGGCTACATCCAGGAGCTGACGCGGGCGCTGCCGCCCGGCTTTGCCGCCAAGGGCAACCTGTTCGTCTTCGTGGGCGAGTGCCACCGCACCCAATCCGGCGATCTGCACCGGGCGATGAAGGCCATCCTGCCCGATGCGCTGTTCATCGGTTTCACCGGCACACCGCTCCTCAAAGCCGACAAGCAGCGCAGCATCGAGGTCTTCGGCGGCTACATCCACACGTACAAGTTCGACGAGGCGGTGCGGGACGGCGTGGTGGTCGATCTGCGCTACGAGGCGCGCGACATCGACCAGCGCATCACCTCGCAGGCCAAGATCGACCAGTGGTTCGAGGCCAAGACGAAGGGCCTGACGAACCTGGCCAAGGCGCAGCTCAAGCAGCGCTGGGGCACCATGCAGCAGGTGCTGTCCAGCCAGTCGCGGCTGGAACAGATCGTGGCCGACATCTTGATGGACATGGAGACCCGCGACCGATTGATGAGCGGGCGCGGCAACGCCCTCCTCGTCTCCGGCAGCATCTACCAGGCGTGCAAGTTCTACGAGCTGTTTGCTGTGACCAACCTCAAGGGCAAGTGCGCCATCGTCACGTCGTACCGGCCGACGTCGGCCGAGCTCAAGGGCGAGGAGAGCGGCGAGGGCGAGACCGAGCAATTACACAAGTATGCTATCTACCAGCAGATGCTTGCCGACTGGTTCAACGAGCCGCCTGAGAAGGCCGTGAACCGGATAGAGGAGTTCGAGAAGGCGGTCAAGAAGAAGTTCGTCGAGGAGCCGGGGCAGATGAAGCTGCTGATCGTGGTGGACAAGCTGCTGACCGGCTTCGACGCGCCGCCGGCAACGTACCTCTACATCGACAAGCAGATGCAGGATCACGGCCTGTTCCAGGCCATCTGCCGCGTGAACCGGCTCGACGGCGACGATAAGGAATACGGTTACATCATCGACTACAAGGACCTGTTCAAGAGCCTGGAAGGGGCTGTGCACGACTACACCTCCGGCGCGCTGGACGGCTACGACGAGGAGGACGTCGCCGGGCTGCTGGAGGACCGGCTGGACAAGGCGCGCGAGCGGCTGGAGGAGACCCGCGAGGCCGTGAAGGCGCTTTGCGAGCCCGTCGAACCACCGAAGGACTCGGCGGCTTACCTGCGCTATTTCTGCGCTCACGACTCGGGCGACGCCGAACAGCTCAGCGCCAACGAACCGCTTCGGCTCGCCCTCTACAAGCACGTGGCGGCCTTCATCCGCGCCTTCGCCAACCTGGCCAACGAGCTGGCCGACGCAGGCTACACCCCGTCCCAGATCGAGACGCTCAAGTCCGAGGTGGCCCACTACGAGAGCGTCCGCACCGAGGTGAAGCTGGCCAGCGGCGACTACATCGACCTGAAGATGTATGAGCCGGCAATGCGGCACCTGATCGACCATTACATCCAGGCCGAGGAGAGCGTGAAGGTGTCCGCCTTCGACGACATCCCCCTGATCCAGCTCATTGTCGAGCGCGGGGCAGGTGCGGTCGATGCCTTGCCGGATGGGATCCGACAGAACCGGGACGCTGTCGCCGAGGCCATCGAGAACAACGTCCGAAAGCTGATCATCGACGAGCATCCGATCAACCCGAAGTACTACGAGAAGATGTCGGAGCTGCTGGACGCCCTGATCGAGCAGCGCCGCCGGGAAGCGCTCGACTACCAGGAATATCTGCGCAGGATCGTCGAGTTGGCGAAGCAGGCCGTGAACCCGGCGAGCGACGGCGCGTATCCGGCGACGATCAATACTCCCGCCCGGCGCGCCCTCTACGACAACCTGGGCAGGGACGAGATGCTGGCTTCCACCATGGACAGAGCGGTGCTCGAAAACAGGCAGGACGATTGGCGGAATAACCCATTCAAGGTCAAGAGGGTCAGGAACGCGATCACCGGCGTGCTGCAAATGGCGGGTGTGGGCGCGGACGAGCATCTTCCTGATCCAAGCCAGGGGATCAAGGATGGACAGACTCACGCAGGCGGCTATTCATCAATGCCGGAAGAGACGCTGGATGAGTGCGTTCAGCGGATCCTCGATTTGGTCAAGAACCAAGATGAGTGCTGAGACGCACGCCATCGTCGTGAGCGGGATCGCGGTCCAGATCATCCGCAAGGACATCAAGAACCTGCACCTCGGCGTCTACCCGCCGAACGGGCGCGTGCGTGTGGCGGCGCCGCTGGCCGTCAGCGACGACGCCGTCCGCCTTGCAGTGATTGAAAGGCTGGGTTGGATCAAGAAGCGGCAAGCCGCTTTTGCCGCCCAGGAAAGGCAGTCGGCGCGGGAGATGGTGAGCGGCGAGAGCCATTACTACCTCGGCAGGCGCTATCGCCTGCACGTGATCGAGAGCCATGGGGCCGGCTGGGTTGCCGTGCGGAACCTAAACACCCTGGAACTCCATGTGCGGGCGGATGCGGACGCGGCGGCGCGCCAGCGGGTGCTGGAGCGGTGGTACCGAGGACGCCTGCGCGAACTCGCGCCGCCGCTGCTGGAGAAATGGGAGACGATCCTCGGCGTCCACGCGACGAGCTGGGGCATCAAGAAGATGAAGACGAAGTGGGGCGCGTGCAACCCGGACGCCGGGCGCATCTGGCTCAATCTTGAGCTCGCCAAAAAGCCGGTCCAGTGCCTGGAGTACCTCATCGTCCACGAGCTCGCGCACCTCATCGAGCGGCATCACAGTGACAGATTCGTCGCGTTGATGGACCGGCACCTGCCGCAGTGGCGGCACCATCGGGCGGAATTGAACGAAGCGCCTCTAGGTCATGCAGACTGGACCTATTAGGGAGCAAACCTCTCAGGGACCGCCCACTACCAACTCAACCGGCCCACTCAACCGAATCCCCTCGGCCGCGGCCTGCGCCGCAACAGCCGGCGTGAACCCTGCCCGCGCGAAGAGCACATACGAGACGTGCGGCCAGCGTCCGTCGGGGTCCACCAAGCGCGCCTTGCACCGCAGATCGTCCAGTACGTCCGTGCCCTGGGTCTATGACCGGGTTGAGGCCTTTCATTCACAGCGAAATCATTCGGCGGAATGTTGTCATTGTCAATGAAAACATTGGGGTGGAACTGGGATGCTCTAGGCCTCGGCCGGCAGCAGCCGCCCGCCCTCGACGCGCAGCCGGCGCGCCTGGCCCAGCAGCTCGGGGCTGAAGTCATTCCAGTCGGTGGTGGTGACGATCGCCTGCGTCCCCCCGGCCAACGCCTCCAACAGCATGTGCCGGCGTTGCGCGTCGAGCTCGGACATCACGTCGTCCAGCAGCAGCAGCGGACTGTCGCCCACGGCCTCCTGCATCATCTGCACCTCGGCCAGCTTCAGCGCCAGGGCGCCGGTGCGCTGCTGCCCGCGCGAACCGTAAGCGCGCAGGTCGCGGCCGTCGACGCTGAAGCCGACGTCGTCCCGGTGCGGGCCCAGCAGTGAGGTCCCGGCGGCGATTTCGCGGGCACGGCCGCGCCGCAACTGGGTCACGAACTGCTCGCGCAGTTCGTCGCGCGAACGGGCGTGATACGCCGGCGCGCCCTCCCGCAGCATCCGGGCCTTGCCGTTCGAAGTGCGAGGCGCCGCGCCGGCAAGCGGCTCCGGATCCAGGGCGGGCAGGTACACCAGGCGCAACCGCTCCGCGCCGCCTGTCAGGTCGCCGTGCAGGCCGGCCGCGATGCGATCCAGGTCCCGGACGGCCTGGCTGCGCTGGTGGAACAGGACACTGCCATGTTCGGCCATCCGCTCGTTCCAGAAGTTCAACTGGCTCGGGTCGCCGCCCTCGTCACGCAGGCGCTTGAGCAGTGCATTCCTTTGGGCCATGGCGCGGTTGTACTCGCCCAACGCTCGGGTGTAGCTGTGGGCAACCTGGCACAGCGCGATGTCGAGGTAGCGCCGGCGCTCGCCCGGCGCTCCCGCCACCAGGCCGATATCCTCCGGCAGGAAGAGGACCATGCGCAGCCGCCCGACCAGGTCGAGCGCTCGCTTGGCCACGCCGTTGACGCGCACTTGCTTGCGAATTATCTGGCCATTGCTGCCGTTGGCGGCCGCGGAGTCCCCCGTCCTTTGCGGGGGCGCCAGTTCCATCACCAACTCCAGCCGTTGCGCCTCCCTCCCCTCGCCGACCTCGGCCTCCAGTCGCGCATAGGGCAACGGCCCGTCGAGGGCCAGCCAGTTGATGATCTCCCGTTCGGCGGTCGCGCGCGGCGAGCGGCCTGTGGCCAGCAGGTGGATCGCTTCCAGTAGATTGGTCTTGCCCTGCGCGTTGGCCCCCTGCAGCACCGTCAGCCGGTCCGGTAGATCCAGCTCTAACCGGCTGTAGTTGCGGAAGTTGGTCAGGGAAAGGTGGTTGAGACGCACTACCTTGTCAACTGCATCGGCATGATCACGTGCGTGAACTCTTCCGGGCCCGTACCCAGCGGACGGAAGACGCCGGGCCGGTCGGGCCGGGTGGTCTCGAGCACGACCTGTGGCGTGTCCATCACCGCCAGCACCTCGATCAGATAGCGCGCGTTGAAGGCGATCTCCAGCGGCCCTCCCTCCACCAGTGCGTCGACCTCGCTGACGTTGTCGCCGGACTCGGCCGAGGTGGCCTTGATCGTAATCTGGCCGGGGACTTCGTCGCCGCCCGGTGCGATCTGCAGTGTGACGCGGTCGGAGGCATCGCGGGCGAACAGAGAAGACACCCGCAAGGCCCGCTGCAGAGCCGATGTGTCGAGCACGGTGCGCGTGGCGAAATTCTTGGGGATGATGGCGTTGAAATCCGGGAACTTGGCGTCGATCAACTGCGACACCAGGTCCACCTGGTGGAAGCCGCCACCCTGGCCCTCCCCCTTGCCGATGATACGGAAGAGGATCTGGTTGCGCGCTGCGGCCACACTCAACTCTACGGGCTTATCGGGATCGGACTCCCCGCTGATCCGGCTGACCTCGGCCAGGGACCGCGCGGGCACGATGATCCCCGGCATGTCGTGCACTGGCGCGGGCAGCACCGTGCGCCGCAGGGAGAGGCGATAGCCGTCGGTGGCGGCCAGGGTCAACCGGTCCCCCTCAAAGTGCACTTGCACGCCGGTAAGCGCCGGCCGGCTGGTCTCCTTGGCATCGGCCGCCGCGAAGACCACCTGGTCAATGATCTTGCGCAGCGTGGCTGCCGGCAGCGCCACCGGTTTCTCGCCGTCCGCCGTCGGGATCAGAGGGAACTCGCTGGCATCAATGCCCTTGATGTTGGACTCGAACCGTGCGCACTTGAGGTTCACGCTCATCGTGCGCACCACCATCTCCATGTTGATCTTCTCGGCCAGGACCGAGTTGACCCAGTCGGTGAGCAGCCGGGCGGGGAGGGTGATCGCCCCCTCATCTTCCACCTGCGCGCCCAGCCAACAGCTCACGCCGATCTCCAGGTTAGTAGCGGCGAGCTTGAGCCGGTCTCCGTCTGTGCTGAGCAGGATGTTGCTGAGAACGGGCAGGGTGCTGCGCGAGGTGACGGCGCGCCCCACGATGGAGAGACCCTTGGAGAAGTTTTCTTGGAGAACCGATAGGCGCACGGCAGAACCTCCTGATGGTGGTGATCAGGGAACTAGGGAACAGGTAAATTGGTAAATTAGTAGACAAGTAAACAGATACATCAGTATACCACTAGCTGACCGCAACACCCAAAGTACTGTCAACCTTACGCAGCATGTTTCGCAAACCGTCGCGCCAACGCACTATCGAACTGACGCACCCCGTTTCACGCCTCACGCTTCACGTTTCACGTTTCACGCCCCATGCTCCTGCATCCAGCCGTTTTCCAGGCCGGCGGCGTCGAAGGCCTCCAGGGCGGCCGCGTATTCCTCGGCGGCGATCTTGCGGCCCAGGACGGGATCATCGAGGACCTTGTAGGCGGGGAAGTACTGGTCCATCAGGCTGACGTGCAGGCGAGGCGAGAGCTCGACGGCGATCCAGCGCAGCACCTCTGCCGTCCCCGAGAGCCCGCCGGGCAGCACCAGGTGGCGGACGATCATGCCGCGCCGGGCGATCCCTTCGCCGTCGGGGAGCAGCGCCTCGCCGGCCTGGCGATAGATCTCCCGCAGCGCGGCCCGGTTGTTCTCCAGGTAGCTCGGAAAGCCGGAAATGCGCAGGGCGGCCGCATCGTCGGCGTACTTGGCGTCGGGCAGCCAGAGGTCCACCACCCCCTCCAGCAGGCGTAGCGTCCCCACCCGTTCATAGCCGCTGGTGTTGTAAACCAGGGGGACGCGCAACCCTTGCGCCGCCGCAACGTCTACAGCCGCCAAGATCTGCGGCACGAAGTGAGTGGGGGTGACGAAGTTGATGTTGTGACAGCCCCTCCCTTGCAGCTCCAGCATCATCCCGGCAAAGCGCTCGATGCTCACCCGGTTGCCATAGCCATACTGGCTGATCGGGTAGTTCTGGCAGAAGCGGCACCTGCCTGTGCAGCCTGAGAAGAAGATGGTGCCGGAGCCGCGCGTACCGCTGATGGGCGGTTCTTCCCACGGGTGCACATTCCAGGAGGCGATCACCGGGTCGGCGCCCACGCCGCAAACCCCGCGACCACCGTCCAGCCGGTCGACGCCGCAGGCGCGCGGGCAAAGCTGGCACTGTCGCAGTGACGCCATAGCGACACACGCCCGCTCCTTCAGCTCGCCGGTGCGATGGAGGACAAGGTAAGCGGGGGCGGAAGCCGGAAGCGGACTGCCGGAAGCTAGACGCCGGTGGGGGATCGGGAACCCGACCGCTTCGTCTAAGGGTCTGCTCAATTCAGCCTCAACGCGAGCATTTTCAGATAGGGCTCGTTGCCCGGAGGCGCCGGGTAATCAAGAGCCGGCTCATGGTAGACACCTGTGACTTCGGCCGTCCGGCCTGCCTCCACCAGCCCCGCCATGACGCGGTCGCGGAAAGCCCGCCACGGTAGCTCGGCCACGTTGCAGCAGGCCAACAGCAGCCCAGCAGGCGCTACGACCCGCGCGGCCAGGGCCGCCAATCCGCCATAGTCGCTCGCCCCGCTGAAAACGCGGGACTTCGCCGCGCTGAAGCGGGCGTGCTTCGTCTTCGAGAAACCGGGCGGATCGAGGATCACCAGATCGAACAGCTCCGCGCGGCGCGCCAGGCGCGCCAACCAGTCGAACACGTCCCCGTAGACGAAGTCATAAGGATCCGGCTCGAAGCCATTCAGACGGTAATTCTCTCGCCCCCGCGCCAGGGCAGCCCTGGACAAGTCCAGGTTCAAGACTCGTCCGGCGCCCCCCGCCGTGGCTGCAACCCCGAAACCGCAGGTGTAGGCGAAACAGTTCAGCACGCGCCGCCCGGCTGCCCAGGCGCGCACGCG
>Ga0315275_10007672_pt1 | contig 10443 bp, 9 predicted proteins | sample YL17G03_0_MG_FD_205557 | JGI IMG/M metagenome (GOLD analysis project Ga0315275, IMG submission 205557) | Sediment microbial communities from Yellowstone Lake, YNP, Wyoming, USA - YL17G03_0 | ecosystem: Environmental > Aquatic > Freshwater > Lake > Sediment | place: USA: Wyoming | collected...
TCGAGATCGCGATGAAAGAGAAAGACCATGCGACATTCGAGATGCTCCAGTGGTTTGTGAAAGAGCAGGTGGAAGAAGAGGAACATGCAAGCGAGATTTGTGCAAAGATCAAGTCCATCGGGGATATCCCGGGGCACCTCTTCTGCCTTGACCACGAGTTGGGAAAACGGCAATAATCCCAATATTTTTTAGCCATATGTCACAGGTAACATACGGCTGCAGGTTTCCCTATGGTGTCAGTCCTTGTCATTGACGATGAACAAGATATCCTGGAGCTTGTCCAGCACTTCCTGGAACGCTTCGGTGACATGAAGGTTGAGACATCGCATTCGACAAAAGAAGCGTTGGGCATCGTTACCAAGAAAGAATATGATGCAATCGTGCTCGATTGCTTTATGCCTGAACTCACCGGAATTGATTTTTTAAAAATTCTTCGAGCGAAGGGCGATACCACACCAGTCATCATTTTTACCGGTGTCGGACGCGAAAATTCGGTGATCGAAGCGATCAATTATGGCGCGGACTTTTTCTTAAAGAAAGGTGATGACCCGAAAACCCAGTTCCGCATGCTCGCTCATATGATCCGGCAGGCAATCGACCGAAGGTCTGTCGGCAGATCGATAGGAACCTCGCAGCGGATCATCTCTGATGTGATAAGTTTCTCTCCTGAGGCAATGTTTGCGATTGATCGCGAGGGTATAGTGGTTGCATGGAACCGCCCGATGGAGGAACTGAGCGGGATTGCCTTCGATGCGATGGTTGGAAAGGGTGATCATGAATATTCGATGCCGTTTTTTGGCATGAAAGTACCGATGCTCATCGATCTTGTCCTTGCCTCGGACGCAGACTTATCGGCACAAAATTACACTGTCATCAGCCGCGAAAAGGGGGCGGTCATTGCATGGACAAAATCGGTGACACCCGAGGGAACTGAACGTATTTTCTGGATGCGGGCAAAACCGATCTATGACGGCAAAGGTGGATTCATCGGGGCGGCAGGATCAGTGCGCGATATCACAGATTTGGCTGGGGAGACCCTCAAAGGGATCTCGCCCCGGCCTGCAGAGATTCCTGTTCACGAACCTGTCCATGAGGAGAAAGTGCCTGTTTCGGGGGGGGTGTTTGACCGTATCACCGGTAAGGCAAAGTCTGCTTATAAGCAGGGGGTCCGGCTCTATTACCGTGAAGGTAAGTACGAGGAGGGAATCCAGTATTTTGATCGTGCACTCGAGGTCGATCCAAATCTGGCGTATGTATGGAATGACCGGGGTCTCTGTTTCAAGAGCATGGGTAAATTCGAAGAGGCACAGAAGTGCTTTGAGCGCGCTGTCGAACTGGTGCCCCGCGATGAGGAGTATGTATATGATTATGGTGAGGTACTCGAAATTCTCGGGATAATGCGCAGAGATAATAAAATCCTTGAAAATGCTATCCGCAACTTTGTACTGGTCACGGAAATCAATCCAAACAATGCAAATGCGTGGAACCATCTTGGTGTCTGTATCAAGGAGATAGGAAGGGATGAGGAATCCCGACAGGCATTTGAACTGGCACGTGGAATCATTCGGGCAAAGAAGGATCGGATGTTCCAACACAAACGGGAATCTATCACCTGACACTGCCAAAAAAGTAACATAGGGAGTTTCGAGGCGCTTCCCTGAAAAATTAATTTAACGTGGTCAAGAAAAAATATTACACTCAACCTACATACAGCACTAGTAAGAGAAATCTGGAGACAAGCGGTACATCCCCGGCGGCACCCCGCGCTCCTGTCAGGAACCAGTCGTATGCTTTCAATCCTTGTTGTTGATGATGAACCTGCACTCCTGGAAGCGATGCGGGAATATTTTTCACGGATCGGCAATATTCATGTCCGCACCGCCCGCACAGCACACGAAGGGCTCAGCATTCTGTCCTCGAATAAATTTGATGCGATTGTCCTCGATTATTACATGCCCGAGATTGACGGGATTGCATTCCTTAAAAGTCTCCGTTCAAAGGGAGATACAACACCTGTTATCATCTTTACCGGTGTAGGTGGGGAGCATGTGGCAATCGAATCTTTAAACAGTGGTGCGGACTTCTTTATTAAAAAGGGGGAGCACCCTGACCAGGAGTTGCATACAATCCTGGACCGGATTTATCAGGTAGTTGATGGACGCATTGCATGGCGTTCTACCGGGACTGCAGAGACAATCCTCACCAACGCACTCAATTTTTCCTCAGACCCGAGCTTTGCGATCGACCGTGATGGCAAAGTAATTGCGTGGAACGAAGCGATGGAACAGCTCACGGGCATTCCAGCATCATCGATGATTAAAAAAGGTAGTCTTGCGTATGCTGAGCCCTTTTTTGGTAAAAAGCAGAGGATGCTGATCGACCTTGTATTTGAAAAGGACGATGATATTCAGAAGAACAGGTATTTGCTCGTCAGCAGGGAGAAGAATGGACCTGTCATAGGTGTTACCAAAGGCGTAAGGTCAGATGGAAGGCCATGGACGCTCTGGATGAAGGCAATGCCATTTTATGACAGCCGGGGAAATTTTATTGCGTCGGTTGCATCGGTGAAGGATATTACCGCAACCGTCAAAGACGTGCCCCTTCCCGATGAAAAGGCTGAGATTGTAGCGCCCGCTCACGACACACCGGTTAAGAGCACATCAGAGAAATCTGGCGGCGGGCTGCTTGACCGGATCCTCGGCAAGGCGACTTCCTACTACAAAGAGGGAGTATTGTTGTATGGGCACGAGGGGAAATACCGCGAAGCGATTGCGGCATTCGATAAAGCACTGGAGATTGACGGCAAGCTATCCTATGTCTGGAACGACCGCGGTATCTGTTACCGCGAGCTGGGGGAATTCGAAGAAGCAATTAAATCCTTCCTCAGGGCAGTGGAACTGGCACCAGACGACGTGGAGGTCCTTTATGACCTGGGTGAGACACTGGAAAAAATTGGGATCCAGCAGAGGGACGCCAAATATCTTGATGCCGCGCTCCAGACGTTCCATATGGTTGTTGAAAAATTTGCCAACAATGCAAGCGCCTGGAACCATATCGGTGTCTGCCTGATGGAGATGGGAAGGACGGAAGAATCAAAGGTCTATTTTGAACGTGCGCGGGACGTCAAAGTCTGGAAAAAGGATACACCTATCGTACGGAAGCGGGATGAATATCTCCAATAATTTGGTCAGATCCACAAAAAATCTTCTCAAAATCTTGTTTGAAACAGTCTTTCCTCAATGATACCGGCGAGGGTATAGATATGAATAATGTTAACGATTGCATCGGGGTTTTGTCCTTATGAGAAGTCCAGTTTATTTCGCCAGTCTGCGGGCACGGGACGAGAAAACAAGCACCGTCGCCAAGATACAAAAGCTCTTTGATCATGCAGGTTTTGGTGCAATAATTGCCAAACGGGATCGCACTGCGATCAAACTGCACTTCGGGGAGCTTGGCAACGACTCTTACATCAATCCTGTCTTTGTCCGGCAGGTTGTCGAAAAGGTAAAGGGGTGTGGGGCGCTGCCTTTCCTCACCGACACCAATACGCTGTATCAAGGGAGCAGGTCGAATGCAGTTGATCATATTACGACAGCGATTCTCCATGGATTTGATTATGCGGTAGTCGGGGCACCAATCATCATTGCGGACGGGCTCTGTGGAAAAAATGTTGCTAAAGTCACAATAAAAAGGAAACACTTCAAACGCGTGACGATTGCCGGTGACATTGCCTCAGCAGACAGCATGATCGTGATGACACATTTCAAGGCACATATCATCTCCGGTTTTGGAGGGGCGATCAAAAATCTCGCCATGGGATGTGCACCTTCGGTAGGGAAAAAGGACCAGCACCAGGCTCATCCATACACCCTTGGGGAGAGATGTATAGGATGTGGGAAGTGTGCAGCGGTCTGCCCAAAGTCTGCAATAAAAATTGTAAAAAAGAAATCCTCCATCAACCGCTCTGTGTGTATCGGCTGTTTTGAATGCATGACTGTGTGCGCTGAACGTGCAATAGATATTGACTGGGCAACTGAGATCCCGGAATTCATCGAACGACTTGTAGAATATGCTTCCGGGGCCGTCAAGGGAAAGGAGAAGAGGGTTGGTTATTTCAATTTTCTCACCCGGATTACCCCTGACTGTGACTGTGTGCCCTGGAGCGACGCTCCGATTGTGCCGGATATCGGCATCCTTGCATCGATGGATCCGGTAGCAATCGATTCTGCATCGTTTGACCTTGTCAATGATCAGTCCGGTTTTTCAGATTCGCTCCTTCGTATGCATCATAAAAAAGGGCAGGACAAATTCAGCGGGACCTGGGAGGAAACTGACGGGTACCAGCAGATCCGTTATGCTGAAGAACTCGGTCTGGGAGATAGCCGTTATGAGCTGATCACAATCTGAGTCTGTGGATAAAAAATTGGATACATAGTACATTTTTTAAAAATTTCAGGAATTTTTTCCAATTTTTTATTTGTTTGATCAAAAAAAAGCGAAATGTTTAAGATAGGGTGGAAAGCAAGCGCTTATTAACGAACGTAAATTAAAACTATTCTGTTTGAGCTTTGTGTCGCTCAGACGAGTGTTCAATTACTTGAACGAATCTAAAAAATCCTATTGGAGTTGACTATGAATCTTCGACAGCCTAATGCTAATGAGGCAACAGGAACGGTAAACCGGTCGAGGGACGTTGTTCCGATGTCTGGTATCTGTACCCGTTGCATTGACGGATGCAAAGGCAGCTGCGAGATATGGCTCTCATCATTCAGGGGCAGGGAGGTACTGTATCCCGGTCCGTTTGGGGAGATCACCGCAGGTGCTGACAAGAACTACCCGATCGATTACTCGCACCTTAACATCCAGGGATACGCGGTCGGTGCAAAGGGGCTTCCCGAAGGCACCGATATCGGTCCGGATACAGCGGTCTTCACATCCGTGAACACCGAGACCGAATACGGGTGGAGCAAGAAGGTGAAGATGCGTGTGCCGATCTTTACGGGTGCACTGGGCTCAACCGATATTGCCCGGATTAATTGGGAACATTTTGCGATCGGAGCAGCGATCTCGGGGATCACCTGTGTTTGCGGTGAGAATGTCTGTGGTGTAGACCCGCAGCTCGAGCGCGATAGCAAAGGTAAAGTGAAAAAGTCACCGGAGATGGATCGCCGCATTGACGTTTTCAAAAAATTCCATGAGGGCTATGGAGAAATTCTTGTCCAGATGAATGTAGAGGACACCCGGCTTGGAACCGCGGAATATGTCGCATCCAAACACAATCTGGATACAATCGAGCTGAAATGGGGACAGGGTGCAAAGTGTATTGGTGGAGAGATCAAGGTACGTTCGCTGGAACGTGCAATTGAACTCAAGAAACGCGGCTATATTGTCCTTCCCGATCCAACGGTAAAAGAGAACCAGGCTGCCTTCAAGGCAGGTGCGATCAAAGAGTTTGAGCGGCACTCCCGGCTCGGTTTCGTCACAAAGGAAGGATTTCTAGAGGAGATCGACCGGCTCCGTAATGTCGGCTTCAAGCGGATTACCCTGAAAACCGGTGCGTACTCCATGGTCGAGCTCGCAATGGCAATCCGGTACAGTTCGGAAGCGAAAATTGACCTTCTCACTATCGATGGGGCACCTGGCGGTACCGGGATGAGCCCGTGGCCGATGATGAACGAGTGGGGGATCCCGACATTCTACCTGCAGGCACTCGCGTGTGAGTTTGCCGGGAAACTCGCCAAGAAAGGTATGCGAATTCCGGACCTTGCGATGGCAGGCGGGTTCTCAGATGAGCCCGGTGTCTTCAAGGCACTCGCAATGGGCAGCCCGTACTTTAAAGCGGTATGCATGGGAAGGGGGCTCATGATTCCCGGCATGGTGGGAAAGAACATCGAGAAGTGGATCAAGGAAGGAGATCTCCCCAAGACCGTGTCCAAGTATGGCAATAACATCGATGAGATCTTTGTATGTTATGAGGAGCTCAAGGAGAAGTATGGCTCGCGCATGAAGGAGATCCCGATGGGTGCGGTCGGTATTTACACCTATGTACAAAAGTTCAGAACCGGGCTCCAGCAGATCATGGCAGGCAGCAGAAATTTCAGGCTTTCAACCATAACCCGCGATGACCTTATGGCACTGACGGAGGATGCAGCTGACGTTTCCGGTATCGAGTACGTCATGGCAGCACGGTATGACGAAGCAATGGGTGCACTGCTCGATTGACCTAAAAATTGAATAATTTTATCCACCGGAACATAGTTTCGGTCCCCTCTTTTTTCTACAAATTCACATAGAATTTTTCTGTTGTAAAAGTGCCATTGTGTTTTTGTCAGTAGTTCGGGTCTCAGTGCTGTGGAGGTACGATATGTTCTCAATTTGTACGATAATTCAAAAAAGGGAAAAACGATTATTTTGATTTCTGCTCCTTTTTAGTAAATTCGTCGAGGATGGAAAGCGTAATCCGTGTACCGAGTGTTGGCTGGAGTGATTCAAGCCAGAGAAAGAATCCGACCTTCGCTGGAGTCGGGCGTTCGTACTTGAAGTGCCCGTCTTTTACCTGCACCATCTTATGATATTCTTTCTTCTGACGGGAACGCAGATAGATGATCAATTCAAATCCAGGAAGATCGGTAGCAATGATCGCCTTTGAATAAAACCTTGAGAATTCGGGAAACTCGATCCGGTTTCCCTTCACTGACATTCCATAGGATTCACACACTGCCTTGATGGATTGTGGGAAGAGTGCCCCGTACAATACTTTCTTTACGAGCTCATCAGTGCTGGATGCGGGCTGCTGTTTTTGCTCTTGCCCTTTGTATGTAATGCGTGCAAAAATCTGACTTTTTACGTTTTCATGGAACCTGTGATAATCGAATGGTTTTTTAAACCTTAGATCTGTGGCGAGCACTAGTTTTTGGTGGTTTTCCGGTTTCGTGTACAGAATTCGGGGACGGTAATGCTTAACGAGTTTCTTGATCTGTTCGCAGGAGCTGGTGAAGACAATTGAATTTTCTTTTGCTTTTGCGAGCCGGCGCACAACAGAATAACCGGATATGTCAACAGATGAAATGAGGAGAAATGGTACAATTTTCTGGTTGTAGAGATATCCCAGAAGAGTCTTCTTGAACTGGATTTCCTGTTCAAATTCCTTGAGATCTGATGGTGAGGTGACAACCTCGGCAAATGCTACTTCATTGTCGCTTGTAACAAGCAGGAGGTCAAACTCGGCAAGATCCTGCCCATTGCCCCGGATAACGATGTCCCCGTACTTTGAATAGAAAATTCCATTTTGCCCGAGTTGGGCAAGCTTCTGTTGTTTCGGAGCATCCGCCCCTTTACGTGCAAGGAATTTTATTCTGTCTGATTTCTGTGAGATATCCAGGAACATCTCATAAATAATTGCTTCAAACCAACGTCCCTCAGCGGTTCTCATCGGTTCGATATCCGGAGAGAATAATTTCTTTTGTTCAAGCCGGTTCATGTGCCGCGTGGCATTGAGGGCAATTGCTGCTGTCGGTTTGAAATTCTTAAAATTGCTGTTGAGCCACGGTATCATAAATGCCAAAAAATGTCTGTCTGCAAAGTAGATAACAATCTGCTTTTAAGAAAGAACCAAATTATTTTTAACATTAATAATATTTAAATAGTATAGAAAGATATTTCCTTCGTACCTGAGCCATGCATATATTGCATGGAACGGGTATGAGAAAATGGGGGAGAGAAAATGCCGAAAGTAAAAAAAATTTCCGGTGTAGATCCGTTACCACGGTATATAATGCCGGATGAATCGGAACCTGAATACGAGCACATCTTAGAACAGATGCAGAACTATCGTAAATGCCTGATTGGGTCATCGTATTATTATATCAGAGCGGGCATTGAGCGGTGCTGCCTATGCAGGATTGTGCATGGTGGCGGCAAGGTGTTCTTCCATGAAATGGTTGACCACCGGCAACATGGAATCTCTGATGAGGATATTGAGGAGTCTGTGAAACTGGATACTGGATCTTTCACGTTGCCCGGACATTACCATATTTCACCGCATGTTGAACAGAAATTACGGGTATTATACGATATTTAATCCAATTTTTTTAAGGGCAGGTATCGTTGAAAGAAAAAATCAGATAAATGGTAATGAATTCAAAATATGAATCTTGTCATCTTCCAGCACACACCTGAAGAAACGATGGGATATTTCGAAACAATCTGCTGGGAATGGAATATTCCTTTCGATTATGTCAGACTGTTCGAAACAAATGAGGTCCCGAATATCAACGCAACCCATGTATTGATTTTGGGCGGTCCGATGAGTGTGAACGATACGACGTCATATCCCTATCTTGCTGATGAAAAAATGAGAATCCGTTCATTTGTAAAATCAGGAATCCCGGTATTGGGTATCTGCCTCGGTTCACAACTGATAGCAAATGCTTTTGGTGGGAAGGTGTCTTCCTGCGAAGAAGAGGTGGGCTGGCGTGAGATTCGGCGTATCGGAACCGGAATAGTTCAGGACATTCCTTCACCGTTCAGGGCATTTCAGATGCATCGTGAGACATTTGATATTCCCATTAATGGGAAGATCCTCTGTGAAGGTTACACTGTCATGAATCAGGCATTTGATATTGGTTCTGCAACCGGCCTACAGTTCCATCTTGAGATAACAGCGGATCTTATCCAGAACTGGATCAGGCATCTGTCAGTGGCAAAAAGAGATGAGATCTCTCATGATACAGATGTCTTTCTCTACAAGACTCATTCATGCTGCCGGGCAATTGCTGAACGGTTTTTTAAAAAAAATGGAATGAATCAGTGACTTGACGAAAAAAAATTTTAAAAAAATCTGTCGGGCATAAATTTTGCAACAAAAAATTGGCACAGGAGCATTAAATGTGTATTTCATGCTATTGTAAATCAAAAAATGGACCTGCTATCAGAGCTGCCATGAAGGCACTGGAGACAGGCAATGTAAATTATGTCCTGATCTGGATTCCGGAAGATTCTGAAAAAAAATTAAAAAACCTTTTTGAAAAAACGTCCTGCGAATACAACGTTGGGAAGGATGCAGCGGATATAAGCATCGACTGGTATCTTGAGACTGTGCACCGGCTCTGTAGACTTTGTGAAAACAGACAATACATTGGCAGCAAAACTGCTGGACTTGACGAAAGTCCGGTTATTCTGATTGCAGAAAAAGTAATCGAAACCGAAGATGAAAAAGAAGCAATCAGGTTTATTCCTAAGGCATATAGAGATGATTTCAGGTATCACTTTCATCAGGTCTTGGGTAAGAAAAACTATGATGTAAATAATATTTCAGCCGGCCGCGCCTTTGTCACAGCGTTCAACGATTTTATTGTATATCTGCATGACTTGTACATAAACGTGCAAAAAGAACCAGGTCACATGGAATTCTGATGAAGATGACTGTCGGAAAGATGACCAATTATTTTTACATTTTTTTTATTCAACATGAATGACGTTGAACTTGAATATTATGCGACCTATCGAATTCTGCCTATTCCCCGACTTTGGCTCAATCAATTGTTTATTTGATAATTTACCTGACTGAATCGATTTTATTGAGCATGTGTCAGTAATTCAATAATAATTCAATCTCTAAAAAAATTTCATCTATCTGGAAAAGGCGAAAATGACAATTTGGGTTGCTATTAAAAAGTTTTTTCCAAACTGGTTGTATGAAAATTTGTGGTCATAATACTGGAAATAATACCATGATTTGAGATTTTGACACAATTAAAAAAATTGTTTTAACCTTCTATCTCTCCGGTTCGTATCCTGATTGTTTTTTCCACTGGGATAACGAAGATCTTCCCATCCCCGATTTTCCCGGTCCTCGCGCTTTCTGTGATTGTTGTAATCAGGTTATCAAGGTGTTCATCCCTAACAACAATCTCAATCTGAATCTTTGGCAGCATATCTACTGTCATTGTTTTTCCGCGGTACTCCAGGGTAATCCCCTTCTGTTCACCCCGTCCTCTCACCTCACTAACCGTCATTCCGGCAAATCCTTTCTCTTCAAGAGCTTTTTTCACAAATTCAAATCGCTCTGGTTTTATGATCGCTTTTACCATTTTCATCGTGATCACTCCTCAGGCGCGTTCGCCATGCTGGGAGATGTCGAGCCCGACATATTCTTCTTCCTCAGTAACCCGCAGTCCAATAGTTTTGTCTATAATCGTGGCCAGTACGTAAGTCACTACGAATGCATAGATCAGCGCGGAAAATGCACCGATTGCATTTGCAACGAACTGATGAACATTGCCTTCGATCAGGCCTGACGCACCATTGACTGCTGCCATGGCAAAGATACCTGTGGCAAGTGCTCCCCACAACCCGCCCATGCCATGGACTGCCCAGCAGTCAAGACTCTCATCCCAACCAACCTTGATCCGGAAGAGCATCATGCCATAGCAGAGGACTCCG
>Ga0315275_10007673_pt1 | contig 10443 bp, 15 predicted proteins | sample YL17G03_0_MG_FD_205557 | JGI IMG/M metagenome (GOLD analysis project Ga0315275, IMG submission 205557) | Sediment microbial communities from Yellowstone Lake, YNP, Wyoming, USA - YL17G03_0 | ecosystem: Environmental > Aquatic > Freshwater > Lake > Sediment | place: USA: Wyoming | collected...
ACTTCACATCAAGTATATAAAGTTGACCGGATCTCAAAGAAACGGAAGAGGAGGAGACCATGATCGATTTCAGCTTGAGTGAAGAACAGCAAGCCCTGCAGAATATGGCCCGCGAGTTTGCGGTCAAAGAGATGCGTCCAAACGCCGCTAAGTATGACAAGGGGAACGACTTCCCCGAGGAGATCATGAAGAAGGCCTTCGAGGCCGGGTTCATCACCTGCAACATTCCGCAGGAATATGACGGCGGCGGGCTGAAGGAGCTGGAGATAGCCATCATCAGCGAGGAACTGGCCGCGGGCTGCGCCGGCATGTTCACCACCATCATGGCCAGCTCGCTGGCTTTCACCCCCATCATCCTCTTTGGCACGGACGAGCAGAAGAGAAAATTCCTGACGCCCTTCAACAAGAAGATGGGCTTCGCCGCCTTCTGCCTGACCGAGCGGGAGGCGGGTTCAGACGCCGGCGCGACCAAGACGCGGGCTCTGCGTGACGGCGACCACTACGTCATCAATGGCTCCAAGTGCTTCATCACCAACGGCGGGATCGCCGGCCTGTATGTTGTCTTCGCCCTGACTGACCCCGACAAGGGGATCCGCGGCGTCAGCGCCATTATCGTGCCGCGGGAGACACCGGGCATCACCGTCGGCAAGGAAGAGGACAAGCTGGGGCACCGGGCCTCCAACACCACTGAGCTCTTCTTCGAGGACGTGCGGGTACCCGTCGGGAACCTGCTGGCCAGGGAGGGCATGGGGTTTATCGTGGCCATGAAGACTCTGGACCAGACGCGCGCCTCGGTCGGCGCCGCCGGCGTCGGAGTCGCCCGGGCTGCCCTGGAATATGCCATCGACTATGCCAAGACGCGCCAGCAGTTCGGCAAGCCGATCGCGCTCTTCCAGAACACGGCCTTCAAGATCGCCCAGATGGCCATGGAAGTGAACGCCGCCCGCCATCTCGTCTGGCACTCTGCCTGGCTCATGGACCAGGGAAAACCGTGCGGCAAGGAATCGGCCATGGCCAAATGCTTCGGCTCGGATGTAGCCATGCGGACGACGGTCGAGGCTCTGCAGATTTTCGGCGGCTATGGCTACATGAAAGACTATCCCATGGAGAAGCTGATGCGGGACGCCAAGCTCCTCCAGATCTACGAAGGCACAAACGAGATTCAGAGGCTGGTGATCTCGCGGGAAGTGATCGGACCGATCAAATAAGGTGAGCCGGTCTCAGCGGCCGCCGAGCCTCGGCCCCAGGATTTCCCAGAGGTCTTCTTCGACCGATTTCCGGGGGGTTTCGATAATTCGCCCGACTTCCGCATCCCGGAAGAAGACGATAAAGGTCGGGATCCGCTCGATGTTCTTCCCCTCGATGTAGGGCCCCCGGGCCGCCCGGTCGCGCGGCACACCGGTGTAGGTCGTCCGGATCATCGGGTTCCGGACCATGTCCATGATCTTGAAATAGGCGCTGACATGCTGCCGGCAGTCGGGACACCAGGTCCCCAGGAAGATTTCAACCCGGACTTCTTCCGGAACGGCCTGGAGCCGGCTGATGATTTCGAGCTGGGGGGAGTACGCCTCGAAGAACGGCTTCCACTCCGGGATTGTCTGTAGGATGACTTCGGGTGTGAGCGGACCCACAAGTTCAACTTGGGCGGGTGTCGGTTTGACAAGCATGAGGAGGCCCACAAAAAGAAACAGATTCTGCATCCCGATCATTGGAAAAAAGAGTGAAAAGGGAATCCGGCTATTGGGATTCCTCTTCGGTGAAGTATTCGGGGATGATCCCGAGGACCTCGACTCCCGCTCCCTTGGCGATGTCAATCATCTCCATGATGCGGCTGTAGGGGAGCTTGGCATCTGCTCTGATGAAGATCGTTTTATCCTGACGGGCCGAATAGATCCGCCTGAGCTCGTCCTGGAGCATCTTGAGCTCGACCGCCTGCTGGTTGATTAACACCGACAGGTCTTTTTTCATCGTTAAAACGATCAGGCCGGTAGGCATCCCTCCGCCCGTATCGGTCGAAGTCTCCGGCAGCTTGACGTCGATCCCTTTTTGGACGATCGGCGTAATGACCATGAAAATGATCAAGAGAACGAGCAGAACGTCGCACAGCGGTACGACATTGGGTTCGGCTTTCATCGCCATCTGAGCCTCCTCAATACCTCTACACTCGGGACGGTTATTTTATTCCAAACAATTCGGCTTTGTCAACGCATTTCCGAAATTGGCTCCGGGGCCCCTTGCCATAGATGGCGGGACTCTGTATAGTGAAAGCCGAAAGGAGGAGGGATGAGAGATTTGAAAGTTGAAGTCGTCGAAGTCAAGGAGCGCTGCGGGGCCAGGCACAAGGTCGGCGATACCTTCTTTATCCGGGGAGAAGGCACCATCGAGATTCCCGCCGGCCAGCGCGTCTGCATTTTCGCCCTGAACAGCCTCTTTCCCTTCCTGACCACCAAGCAACGGGAGGATGAACTCCCCGACGACGATTGGATCGCGGAAACAGATTTTCTGACCTGCCCCGATCCCAAGGGAGTCATTTTCAAGGTCGTCCCGCTGAAATAGGAAAGGGAAGCCGGCGGCGGCGCTACTTCAGGGTTTCTAGCGCTTTGTTGTGCTTGTTCGTCTTGAACACGAGCAGGGCGCGCCCGAGTCCGGCGGATGTCCCGTAGCAATGATCGATGTCGACGATGGCATTCCCTAAGAGGGCCCCGATTTCCGCTCCGCCTCCGATGCGATCACCGATTTCGACCGTGATGACTTTATTCGTCTTAACCTTGTAGCCGAGCGTTTTCAGCGATTTTTCCGCCTTCTTGTTGTCGGCCGTGATCAACAAGAAGTGTCCTCGGCCCTCATCCGAATAGGCGCAGAGCGCCTTGAGGTTGACCCGGGCGTTGGCCAGGGTTCCCAGAACCCGGCCCAGGATGCCGGGTTCGTTGGGCGTAATCACATGAAGTTCAGTGGTTTCTTCGACTTTGTGCATGGCGCTCTCTCCTTACGCATGCAATAATTATAGCAAAAACCGGGGCCGCGCAAAAGGGCCGGGGTTGAGTTTTTCGTTGGCCTCGCTATAATGAATGCCTCGCCTGGTATAAAAAATGAATCCGGCAGCGAAAAAAGATATCCGGGTGGCGATCATCGATAATTCAATCAACCCCTCCATCTACAAGCCGGTCAAGCACTGGGCGGGGTTTCTCCAGGTCCCGTTCTCTTCTTTCCGGGCGCCCGACGGCCGGCTTCCGGGATTGAAGGAGGGTTTTACCCACCTCATCCTGACGGGGTCCGAGGCCTCGATCATGCAGCGGGAGGGCTGGGTGAATGCGGAGGTCGAATTCGTCCAGGAAGCCTTGAGGCTGGATTTCCCCATCCTCGGGAGCTGCTACGGCCATCAGCTCCTGGCCTTGGCCATGAGGGGGCCTGCGCACATCCGGCGAGTCCGCCGGCCGGAGATCGGCTGGTATCCGATCGACATCCGCATAAAAAGCGGTCTCTTGGGGGAAGAAGGAGCAGCCTACGCCTTCTCAAGCCATTTCGACGAGGTCGTCGACCTGGATGAAGATTTCCGGGTTCTGGCCTCGACACCGGGCTGTCCGGTCCAGGCCTTTGAGCTCAAGAACCGGCCGGTCTGGGGCCTCCAGTTTCATCCCGAGATAGACATCCCGGCCGCCCTGGAGTTCCTTCGGAATCTTGTCGACCTCGGCCTTAAGACTTCGTCCCTGTTCGCGGAAGCCTTGCGCATGGAGCCACAGGATTCGGGACTCATCCACAGGATCGTCCGCCGTTTTCTGGATTCGGGAAGTGGGTGATAAACGGGCTTTTCCCTTGACAAAAGCTTTTTTTTCTATTAATAAACATATTGGAAAAGAGGGATTTATTTATCTCTCGCATCATTTGAGAGGAGGCGTGGATGAGAAATAAAAAAGTTCTCGTCATTCTTGTTCTTCTGCTCGCCATTTTCGCTTTGAGCACTTATGCGGAGACGAAAAAGCTCAAGAGCATCGGACAGTACACCCTGGTCAGGATCCGGGGCAAAGTCCCTACTCAGGAAGTCATGAAGATGCTCGTGGACCGCTACGCGGCGGACATCAAGTACGGCTTCGACTTGGCCGGGGCCGGCGATCTTTACCTTCCCTTCATGGACCAATTGAGGAGCGCCTCGTTCGAGGAGAAATCTCTCCCCGTCGGCGACACGCTCGACTGGATGCTCTTCCGTTCGCACGGAAAAGTAAAAGTCGCCCGGGATATCGAATGGGCTGGAAAAGCGCCTTTGGACGTGTTCGCGTTCACCGTTAAAAAGGACTATAAGGCCTATGAATTCGTCATGCCTCGGCCGTGCGGCAACATCTCGCTGCGCGGCATTACCGACCTCGAGCTCCCGCCGGCTGTCTGCAACTTGGCCGTCTCGCCGGCCAAGGTCAATCTCAAAGACCCTGTAACCGTAGACATGAGCGGCACCCAACTGGCCAAGTCCATGGAAGTGGACGTCTTCGGTCCGGACGGCGCGAAGCTCGCCACTCACGCCCTTACGCCTGAATCCGCGAGGAAGCAGACTAGCTTTGATAAGCCTGGGGTTTATACCTTTAGGGGACGGGCCACGAACGCCCAAGGCAAGGTATCGGCCAATCCCTGTGAGGCGAAGGTCATAGTTAACGCTCCTCCGACCTGCGCTCTCAAGACCTCCTGCTTGCCATGCAAAAATATGGTTGGCCGGTCCATCACCATCGATGCCTCCGGGTCAGCGGACCCCGACGGCCAGGTCGCCAAGGCCGATTTCGCCATCACCGACACGGCCGGCAATGCGGTCGACAAGTTCATGGACGGCGATGCGCCCTTTATTTGGGAAAAGATCTTTGATAAACCGGGAACCTATGCCATTACGGTTATCGTGACCGATGATTTTGGGGCCGTCTCCGAGCCCTGCCGGCTGGTCCTTGAGGTCACTCAGAAGCGGAGCTTCTTCTCCGTAGAGGGCGGACCGTTCTTTGCCCGTGGCAGCCACGGGCCCTACGTTTATGCCCAAGCCGATTGGCTGTATTGGCTCACACCTGACAAGGTGGACTTCACCCTCGCCGGGGGAGGGGCTATAGCGCTCAAAGGTGATCCCTGGAAGTCGTCCTTTCTGGCCGATGCGACCATCAACTACCATATCGGCGCCCTTTACTTGGGCGGCGGCGTCGGGTTCACGACCTCGGTCAAAGAAGGGCGCGATGCCGATTTTGAGCTCGTTGGCCGGCTTGGATTCGACCTTTTTAAGAATCCGGAAAACATGGGAGGGCTGATCTTCCAGGTCAGGTGGCCGGTCGGTTCGGGAAGAACGTTTGCCGACAACCACAAGTTCGGGCTTGGATTCCGGTTCCTGTTCTGAGTCAAGCGAAACTTTCTGATCGTAAAAGGCCAAGGATTCGCCCTTGGCCTTTTTTTTCGCAGGGAAAGCTATGAGAATCGCGATCATCGGCGCCGACGGGCAGCTGGGGTCCGATCTGGTGAGGACCCTGGCCGGGGACGAGATCTTCCCGCTCTATTACCCCGAGTTCGACGTCACCCGGCCGGACATAATGCGGAGCATCCTCCAGGGTTTGCGGCCGGATACCGTAATCAATACGGCCGCTTTCCATCGGGTAGACGAGTGCGAGGACAATCCCGAGATGTCCTTCCGGGTCAACTCCATCGCCGTCCGGGACTTGGCCCGGCTGGCCGGCGATCTCGGTTTTATCCTGGTCCATTTCAGCACGGACTATGTCTTTGACGGCCGGAAAAGGGCGCCCTACGTCGAGGCCGACCCGCCGAATCCCCTGAACGTCTATGCCGTATCCAAGCTGGCCGGAGAGTTCTTCGTCCGCGCCCTGACCGAGAAGCACTTCCTCATCCGGACCTGCGGGCTCTTCGGCGAGGCGAGCTCCAGGGAGAAAGGCCACAATTTTGTGGACCGGATGATCGCGCTCGCCGAGGCGGGGAAGCCGCTCCGGGTGGTCGATGACCAATGGATAACTCCCACCTCCACAGCTGAGCTGGCCGAACGGACCAGCGGCCTCATCCGTACGGATCAGTATGGGCTTTTTCACCTGACCAGCGAAGGGCAATGCACCTGGTTCCGGTTCGCCCAGGAGCTCTTTACTCTGTTGGACAAAAGGCCTCTCCTGGAACCCGTCAGTTCAATGGCTTTTGCCGCCAAAGCCCGGCGGCCCCCCTATTCGGTGCTCGAAAATAAAAGGGCCAGGGAGATCGGGCTGAAAGATTTTTCCTCCTGGAATGATGCCCTGAGGGCCTACCTGGAGAAAAAGGGGCTTATTCCGCGCTGATCCTGTCGAGGACAGGCGTCGGCAAGGGGGAGACTTCGCCCCGGGCATTGGTGACGATGTGGACCGTGTAACCCGAAGCGAGGAGGTTGCGGTCTTCCTTGGTCAGGATTTCGTAGTCGAAAACGACCTTTTTTGAAGTCGCCTCGCGGAGGGTTACCCGGATGATGAACGTCTGATCATAGCGGAGGGGCTTCCGGTATTTGCAGAAGGCCTCGACGACGACGAGATAAAATCCCTGCGCCTCGATCTCTCTGTAGGGGATTCCCTTCCTCCGGCAGAATTCGGTCCGGCCTATCTCGAACCACTCGAAATAGCTCTTGTTATGCGCGACGCCCATCTGGTCCGTTTCGGAGTAGCGGACGCGTTCTTCAATCTCGACGGGCGGGCCCATGGGCGGCGGTACGGACGGTTACTCGGTCAGCTTGCCGAGCTTGGTCAACTCGTCATTGTAGTACTTGCGGTAGAGGATCTCCCATTCTCGGCTGCCCTCCTCGATCGATTTCTTCTGGGACTGGATCTTCTCGATGGCCTTCCGGTCGAGGGATTCGTAGAGCCGCATTTCCTCTTCGATGGCCTTGACGATGACCAGGCGGATCTCGTTCGGGTCGTCCAGGAACTCAACTTGGTCGGTGGTGGAGAGGAGGCCGAGGATCTGCTTGGAAAGGAAGTTAATCTTCTCTCGAGACAGCCGGTTGCTCACAGGACGATGTTCCTTTCCTTGGCGAGTTTGGTCTTGATCATCCGGAACATGGTCTGGTACTCGAGGTTTTCCTTGCGGATCTTCTCCATATGCTTGCTCAGGATTTCCCGCACCTCCTGGTCGAGCTGGTCCTCTTTCTGGAAATCCTCAGTGATCAGGCTGCTGATGCTTTCAATGAGCCTGCCGCGATCCTCGAGGATGACTTTGCCTTCCTTGGCCAGGATCCTGACGATGATGAAGGCCATGTGCTCAACCTGGTTCTTGTTCAACCGCATAACCCCCCTAAAATACAACAGGTTGAGCCAAAATTCAAGGACGGGTTGAAGAAAGGCTCGGGTATGGATTCGTCAGCCCGCTCGTTTCCCCAGCGAGGAAACTCGCTCCGCATCCCCCTTCGCTCTTCTCTCCTTTCAGTCGAGAAACCGTGCCCGCTCAGTCGTCCACGGACTTCCTCATCCATACCCTTCGCCTTGGCTAAAAGAGGAGATCCGTGCCCGCTGCGCTGCGGAGGGCTTAGAGGACTAAGAAGGGAAGAAGCGCTCTCTCGCCTTCGACGGGCCTGGCCAGGGCCAGGAATCGGCCTTCCAGGCTGAAGAGACGATAGGCTTGGGAGCTTTCGGCGGCGGGGGCGGAACTCGGGACGGCCGGGATCAATTTGAGGACGAACTCAGCCGGCAGGGGACTCCCTTTCTGAAGCCGTCGGCAGCCCGGCTCAGAGAGAACGGCCTTGGGGGCTTCCGGGAGCAGCGACTCCAGAGGAAGCAAAAACCCTTCCCGATTTCCCTCTCCGGCCAGCCTCTCGATCTCTTCAAGGGAACGGGCTTCCCTGATTCCGTGCCCTCCGACGGACAGGCGCCTGAGGCTGGCGAGATGGGCCCCGCAGCCAAGGGTTTGACCAAGGTCGTGGACCAGGGAGCGGACATACGTCCCCGAGCCGCAATGGACGTCGAATTTGACAAGGGGAGGCGAATAACCCTTCAAATTAAACGCATAGACGACCACCGGACTGGCCTTGGGCCGGACTATCTTTTTTGCGCGGGCCCACTTGTAGAGCGGTTTCCCCTCGACTTTTTTGGCCGAATAAGGGGGAGGGACCTGCTCCAGGGGGCCGACGAACCTCTTCATGGCCTCGACAAGGATTCCCCGGCCGGGGAAGCCTGCGCTTTCTTCGGAGGTGGGCTTTCCCTGAGCATCATACGTGTCTGTCGAAAAGCCCAGCCGCATTTCCCCGCTGTAGATCTTGTCGTGCTTGGAATAATAGGGGAAAAGACGCGTGGCGCTGCCCACGGCCACTTGAAGCAATCCGGTGGCCAGGGGGTCAAGAGTCCCGAAATGCCCGACCCGCTGCTGGGCCAGGATCCTGCGGATGCGGGCGACGACGTCATGAGAGGTTGCGCCTTGGGGCTTGTCGACGAGGATCAGTCCGTCCATCAATTGGCGGGGACAGAAGAGCCGCCCCTCGTCTGCGAGGGGATGGCCTTCTTGCGGAGGAGTGACTCAATCTTTCGCGGAATATCTCTGACGAGATCTTCGTACCGGCCGACGGCCGTGAACCCGGCAGCATGGACATGTCCGCCACCGTCAAAGCACTCGGCGATGGCCGCGGCATTGGCCCTGCCTTTGGAACGAATGCTGACACGGAATGTGTTTCTGGCCATTTCTTTGAAAAAGAGAACCATCTCTACGCTCTTGATCGAGCGGGCCAAGGTGGTGATGTCCTCGGTATCGATCTCCCTCAGATGGAGGGCCAGCAGGTGTCTCTTGAACATCGTAATGGTGGCGATGTTGCCTCGCGAGTTGATTTGAAGAGTCGACAAGACTCGTCCGAGGAGCTTGATTTTTTCGGGAGAGTTGGTGTTGAACAGGAACTCGGTCGTTTTGATCGGGTTGGCGCCGCTCCGGACCAGCCTGTTGCAGACCTCGAAGGCCCGCGCCGAGGTGTTGGAGAACTGGAAGCAGCCGGTGTCCGAGACGATGGCGCAGTAAAGATGATCGGCGATCTCAGGCGTGAGCACGATCCCCATACTCTCTGCCAGGAGGAAAGCCATCTCTCCCACGGCCGATGCGGCCGGGTCGATCCAATTGATATTGGCATAGTTGTCGTTGGAGTAGTGATGGTCGATGTTGATATTGAAGTAACGGTCGAGGTGTTTCATCCCGGAGCGCTCGACATTGGCGCACTCGAGGAGGATAGCCAGGTTGAAACCGCGGGGCGGGACCTGTCCGATGGTGATCCTCTTGACCTCCGGCAGCTGGCTGAAGGGCGAAGGAGTGGGGTCGTGGTTGATGATGCGGGCCTGCTTTCCCAGGAGCTCGATCATGCCGGCCAGGGCCAGGCTCGTGCAGAGGGAGTCGCCGTCCGGCCTCAAATGGCTGGTGATGACGATGCGTCGGCTGGACAGGATTTTCTCGCGGATGAGCAGGACCGGGTCATTTCTCGTCATCTTTGAGGCGCTTAATCAGCTGGTCGATTCGGCTCTCATACTCTGGAGTCGGATCACGGTGAAAAACAAGGCTCGGATTATACCTCAACTTGACCTCTGAGGCAATAGACCTGCGGAGGTAACCCTTGCTCTTTTCCAGGCGTTCCCAGAGCGCCCGCTCCTCAAGTTCGCCAAAGAGGCTCAGGTAGACGTGGGCGGTCTGAAGATCGGCGCTCATCTCCACCCGGGTCACAGTGATCAGACCGTTGTCGCCCTGGAACTCCTCGAGGAAGATCCGGCTGAGCGTTTCCTGAATCAGATGAGCGACCCTTTTCGGTCTCCGGCCGGTGTCCATGATCTCTCCTTCCGCACGTCTTTCAGAAATAGTGAACTTCGGACAGGACGATCTCTCCCTCGAGGTTCTCCTCCACGTCTCGGCAGATCTTCTGGAGGACCTGATCGACGAACCCCTTCTGGCTGTTCAGAGTGACGATCCCGATTCTCGACCGCTGCCACTTGTCCTGATAGTCGAGCTCTGCGAAGGCGGCGTTGAAGCGGCTATGGATCCTGCCCCGGAGTGTGTTCAGCACTTTTCTCTTATCCTTGAGGGATTGAGAGTATGGCAGGAAAATCTCAAGGGCGAGAAGGCCGATGACCACGAGCGTACCTGCCGGCTAAACCGCTTTGGTTTTCTCTATGACATAGGCGACGATGATATCGCCCTCCTGGATATCCTTGGATTTGTCGAGACCGATCCCGCACTCCAGGCCCTTCGCCACCTCGGTGACATTTTCTTTGATCCGCTTGAGGGAGGTGATCCGGCCTTCCTGGATGACTTGCTGGCCGCGCATCACCCGGACCAGGGAGTTGCGGGTGATCTTCCCGTCCAGGACATAGCTGCCGGCGATGGACCCGACCTTGGGAATCTGGAAGATTCGCCGGATTTCGGCCCGGCCGAGATAGACTTCTTTCTCCACGGGCTCGAGCATCCCGGCCAGCGCGTTGCGGATGTCCTCGGTCAGCCGGTAGA
>Ga0315275_10007674_pt1 | contig 10442 bp, 9 predicted proteins | sample YL17G03_0_MG_FD_205557 | JGI IMG/M metagenome (GOLD analysis project Ga0315275, IMG submission 205557) | Sediment microbial communities from Yellowstone Lake, YNP, Wyoming, USA - YL17G03_0 | ecosystem: Environmental > Aquatic > Freshwater > Lake > Sediment | place: USA: Wyoming | collected...
CTCTTCACCCCGGTACAGATCGTGCCGGAAGGCCAGGGCATCAGCGGGCTCCGCTTCAGCCTCATCTACGGCAAGAACACCTTCGTGCAGGGATTCGACCTGGGGCTCGTGAACATGACCACCGGCGGGGTCACCGGCCTGCAGTGGGGCCTGGTCAGCATCGTCAACGGCAACGTCACCGGCTGGCAGGGCAACTGGCTCGTGAGCATCACCCAGGGGAACGTCGAGGGGCTGCAGACCGGCATCTACAACAGCGCCAACCACGTGAAGGGGCTGCAGTTCGGCCTCGTCAACCATGCCGCGACGATGGAGGGGGTCCAGATCGGACTCATCAACATCATCGACAAGGGCGGCATGCTGCCGGTCTTCCCCTTCTTCAACTTCTCGTTCAAATGAGCCGCGCGGTCATCTCGCTGCGGCAGCGCCCCTGGGACGCCGCCCTCGTCGCCTTCTTCGTGGTCAACCTGTTCTTCACGACCTACGTCGTGAGCCTGGAGCAGGTGGTCATCGACGACATCAACCGTTTCACGCCGCCCCTCTGGCCGCCGGAGAGCCTGCTCGCCCTCGTCCACTGGTGGGAGAAGAGCTTCGACCCTCTCCTCATCGCGCGCCCGGCGTGGTACCGGGCCACCATCTGGCTCGACGTCCTGGCGTTCGGACCCTTCTACGCGGCCGCCATCTTCGCCTACGTGAAGGGCAAGGAGTGGATTCGCATCCCCAGCATCATCTGGGGAACGATGCTCTTCACCAACGTCTTCATCATCCTCGGCGACGAGCTGCGCGGCATCCACGCCACGCCCAGCCCCGGCATCGTCGTGGCCGCGAACGCCTCCTGGCTGATCATCCCGATCCTGGTGGTGGCCCGGATGTGGTTCGATCCGCACCCGTTCACGCGGGAAGGCGGATGACCGACTTCCGGGCGCGCTACGGACCCTGGGCGCTCGTCACCGGCGCCTCGGTGGGGCTGGGCGAGTGCTTCGCCCGGGGGCTCGCGGCCCGGGGGCTGAACCTCCTCCTCGTGGCCAGGCGGCGGGAGCCCCTCGAGGCGCTGGCCGCCGAGCTTCGGGCTGCCCACCCGGTCGAGGTGCGAACCGAGGCCGCCGACGTGGGGCGTGCCGACCTCGTCGAGGTGGTCGATCGGCTCGCCGCGGGGGCCGAGGTGGGGCTCGTCGTCCACAACGCAGCGTTCTCGGCCCTCGGCCCCTTCCTCGACCGGCCTGTCGAGGACCAGCTGCAAGTTCTCGACGTGAACTGCCGGGCCCCGGTGATGCTGGCCCACCACTTCGGCCGCCAGATGGCCGCGCGTGGACGCGGGGGGATCCTGCTCATGTCGTCCCTGGCCGGCGGGCAAGGCTGCCCGCTCGTGGCCTCGTACGCCGCGTCAAAGGCCCACGAGATCGTGCTCGCCGAGGGGCTGTGGGAGGAGTTCCGGCGGCTCGGGGTGGATGTGCTGGCGTGCCGCGCCGGCCCGACCCGTACCCCCGGTTTCGAGTCCTCGAACCCGCGCGGAAGGGTGCCGATCATGGAGCCGGAGCCGGTCGTGGAGGAGGCCCTCGCCGCGCTGGGCGGAGGCCCCGTGGTGGTCCCGGGCCGGCTCAACAAGGTGGCGAACTTCTTCATGCAACGGCTTCTCACCCGCGCCGCCGCGGTCCGCTTCATGGGGCGCGCCACCCGCAAGCTCTACGAGTGAACCAATGCGCATCCTTCACACCATGATCCGCGTGGGCGACCTCGATCGCTCCCTCCGCTTCTACACCGAGGTGCTGGGCATGAAGCTGCTCCGGCGTCACGAGTACCCCGACGGCCGGTTCACGCTGGCCTTCGTGGGCTACGCGCCCGAGTCGGAGGCGGCGGCCATCGAGCTCACCTGGAACTGGGACACGGCCGGCTACGACCTGGGGAATGGCTTCGGCCACGTGGCCGTCGCGGTCCCGGACGCGTACGCCGCCTGCGCCGAGATCGAGCGTCGCGGCGGCAAGGTGGTCCGCCCAGCCGGCCCCATGAAGCACGGCACGACGGTCATCGCCTTCGTCGAGGACCCGGACGGTTACCGGGTCGAGCTCATCCAGGCCCGCCCCTGACGCCGCCCGGTCCCAGCGATTCGAGCTCCTGCCAGCGGGCGTAGAGCAGCTCCGCCTCGGCAGCAGCGGCATCCATCTCGGCCCGCAGGGCGACGACGCCGTCCCCGCCCTTCTGGTACGTGGCCGGGTCGGAGAGCGCCGCCTCGGCAGCGGACTTGCGCTCCTCCGCAGCCAGGATGGCCGCCTCGATCCCCTCGAGCTCTCGCTGCTCCTTGAAGGAGAGGCGCCCGGGCTTGCGGGCGCGTGCGTGTGGGTCACGCACGAGCGGGGCGCGGGTTTCCGTCGCCGCGGCTGGCGCCCGCGGCGCCGGTTTGGACGACTGCTCCTTCAGGGTGCGGTAGGTCTCGTAGTTGCCCGGATAGCGCACGGCGTGCCCCTCCCCCTCGAAGGCCAGGATGGAGGTCGCCACCTTGTCGAGGAAGTAGCGGTCGTGAGTCACGAGCAGGACGCTCCCCCCGAAATCCAGGAGCAACCGCTCCAGCACGTTGAGCGTGACGAGATCGAGGTCGTTCGTCGGCTCGTCGAGGACCAGCACGTTCGCCCCCTCGAGGAAGAGCCGCGCGAGCAGGAGCCGGTTTCGCTCGCCTCCGGAGAGCGCCTTCACCTTCATGCGCTGCATCGGCGGCGGGAAGAGCAGGTCTTCGAGGTACTCGCGAAGTCCCAGCCGGTGTTCGCCAATCTGGACGAAGTCCTCGCCCGCCATGCCGGGCGCCCCACCTCCGGCCGCCTCGTAGACGGTCTTCTCCGGGTCGAGCGCCGCGCGCTGCTGGTCGTGATACGCGATGCGCGTCCGGACGCCAGCCACCACCCGGCCCGCGTCCGGCTCGAGCTCTCCGAGGAGCAGCCGGAGGAAGGTGGTCTTGCCCGCGCCGTTGGGCCCGACGATCCCCACCCGCTCGCCCCGCTGCAGGATGAAGTCCACGCCAGTGAGCACCTTTCGCTCCCCGAAGGCCTTCTCGAGCCCGTGGGCTTCCAGAACCACCTGGGAGAGGCGCGGAGGAGGCGCCACTCGAAGGTCGGCCACCCCCGGGCGGGCGTAGCCCTTCTCGGCCATGAGCGCGCGCGCCCGCTGGATCCGCGCCTTGCTCTTCGTCCGGCGGGCCTCGACGCCGCGGCGCAGCCAGGCCACCTCCTGCGAGATCCAGCGCTCGCGCTTGTGCTGGGAGAGCGCGCCCTGCTCCTCGGCGAGCAGCTTCTGCTCCAGGAAGGCCTCGTAGTTACCGGGCCAGCTCTGGACGCCGCCATCCGGGGTGATCTCCACCATCCGGTCCACCAGGTCGTCGAGAAAGTAGCGGTCGTGGGTCACGAGCACGAGCGCGCCGGTGCGGCCGTCCAGTTCCTCCTCGAGCCAGTCCACCGTGTCCGCGTCGAGGTGGTTGGTGGGCTCGTCGAGGAGCAGGAGGTCGGGGCGAGAGAGAAGCGCCCGGGCGATGGCCACCCGCTTCCTGGCGCCGCCAGACAGCTCCGCCACCGGCCGGTCCCATTCCTTCACGCCGAGCCGGTCGAGGAGGCGGCGGGCCTCGTGAGCGGTGTCCCATCCGCCCAGGTGCTCGACCCGGTCGGACAGGCCGGCCAGCTCGGCGAGCTGACGGTCGTGCCGCTCCGGGTCCGGCTCGGCGGAGAGCAGCGCGGAGAGTGCGGCGTGGGCCTCGATGGCCTGGCGGAGCGGTTCCCGCGCCACCTCGAGCTCGGAGGCCACGGTGGCCCCCGCGGGGAACTCGGGCTCCTGCGGCAGGTAGGTGACCGAGGCACCCCGCCGCAGCTGGACCTCGCCGCGATCCGGTTCGGCCGCGCGGGCGAGGATGCGGAGCAGGGACGACTTTCCGGAACCGTTCACCCCCACCAGCCCGACCCGCTCCCCCTCCTCGATGGTGAGGGTGAGCCGGTCGAGGATGGTGCGGCTTCCGAATGCCAGTCCGATGGAGGATGCGTGGAGCAGCGTCACGGTTTCCTGTCCGTGGCGCCGGATCGGCTCGAGCCGGAGACCGGCCCGTCAACCGAGCCAGGTGTCCTGGACCACGTCGCCCTTCTGGTAGAACTTGCGCCCGGTGATCATCGAGGAGACCAGGCCGTTTCGAGACTTCGTCGAGTCGTAGATGACGATGTAGACGTGGAGAATCACGAAGGTCGCGATGAACCAGGCGGCAAGCAGGTGGAAGCTGGTCACGCTGAACGGCCCGCCCAGGAGCGGCAGGAGAAATCCGAAGATCCTGTTCATGGGACCGGTGGGCGCGTCCTGCGAGTAGAGGGCGAAGCCGGTGGCGATCTGGAAGGCGCCCAGGAAGACCACGCCGACGCTGTAGGAGAGCCCGGCCATGGCGTTGTGCCCCAGGTGGACGGGGCCGCGCTTCAGCTTCAGATACTCCCAGAGCTGGCGCCAGAGGTCCCGCCACCAGGCGCCTCTCCAGAACATGGGAAACCCGGATCGGGCGTAGTTGTTCCCGAAGAAGAACCAGTAGACGCGGGCCGCCCAGCTCACCGCGAAGATGAAGCCCGCGGTGAAATGGATCTTCCGCACCCACCCCATGAGGAAGTTTCGCCAGGCCTCCCCCTCGGGGGACAAGACCGGGTTCGCGATGTACAGGCCGGTGACGAAGAGGACCGAGATGCAGGTCGCGTTCACCCAGTGCGTGACGCGGACCGGCAGCTGCCAGACGTAGCCGGCCCGGTAGTAGTCGCCGGGATTCTGGGCGAAGTCCTGCGCCGTGAAGGGCCTGACCGGGGTCGTGGCGGGCATGGCGGCCTCCTATCGTACGACGATGGCGCTCCCCACCTCGTTGCCCTCGGCGTCGTGCACGTGGGTGGCGCAGGCGAGGCACGGATCGAACGAGTGGATGGTGCGCAGGATCTCGAGCGGCAGCTTGGGGTTCACCATGGGCGTCCCGAGGAGCGAGGACTCGAAGGCCCCGAGCTGACCCTTCTCGTCCCTGGGCGAGCCGTTCCAGGTGGTGGGGACGACCGCCTGGTAGTTGGCGATCTTGCCGTCCTTGATGCGAATCCAGTGGCCGAGTGCGCCGCGCGGCGCCTCGACGTGGCCAAAGCCCTTGGCCTCGGAGGGCCAGGTGCTCGGGTTCCACTTCGTCGTGTTGGCGGTGGAGGTCTGCCCGGCCCGGATGTGCGCGATGAGCCCGTCGAACTCCTCCTGCATCCAGGCCGCGCAGAGACGGGTCTCGAGTACCCGCGCCGCGGTCCGGCCGATGGTCGAGAAGAGGGCCTCGGGGCCCACCTTCAGCTTGCCGAGCGCCTCGCCCACGACATCCTTGTACTCGGAGCGGCCGGCCGCATAGCCGATGAGCATGCGCGCCAGCGGCCCCACCTCCATGGCGTTGCCCTTCCAGCGGGGCCCCTTGATGAAGGAGTAGGGCTTCTTCTCGTCGAGATTCTGGAACGGGGGCTTGGGCCCGGTGTAATTGGGCTTGGTCACGCCGTCCCACGGGTTCAGCGCCGTCGTCCCCGGCGGGTACTGGTACCAGGAGTGATCGATGGCCTCGAGCACCTGGGTGGTGTCGGTGGGATCCACGGGCAGGAGCTTGGACAGGTCCTTGCCCAGGATGGCGCCGCGGGGCATCCGGAAGCTGGCCAGGTCGGTGATGTTCCCGTTGGCGGGCAGGTCGCCGTACGACATGAAGTTGCCCAGGCCGCCGCCCAGCTTGGTCCACTCCGGGTAGAAGGAGGCGACCGCCAGCACGTCCGGGTAGTACATCTTCTCGACCACGTCCCGGTGGCTCTTCACGATCTGTCCCACCATGTTCAGCTGGTCGATCCCGATGGCGTTGTCGCTGTTCATGTCGATCGAGCAAGCCATCCCGCCCACCACGTAGTTCGGGTGCGGGTTCTTTCCGCCGAACACGGTGTGGATCTTCACGATCTCCTTCTGCGTCTTGAGCGCCTCGAGATAGTGGGCCACCGCCATGAGGTTGGCCTCCGGCGGCATCTTGTAGGCCGGGTGTCCCCAGTAGGCGTTCGCGAAGATGCCCAGTTGCCCCGATTCGACGAAGCGCTTCAGCGTGGCGGCCACGCCGCGGAAGTACCCCTCGTCGTTCGGGTACCAGCCCGGGGAGACCTTCATCGCCAGCGCCGCGGTCGCGGCCGGATCGGCCTTCAGCGCCGAGACCACGTCCACCCAGTCGAGCGCATGCAGCTGGTAAAAGTGGGTGATGTGGTCCTGGACCTGCTGGGCCAGGTACATGATGTTGCGAATCGACGACGCCGCCGGCGGGACGTCGATGCCGAGCGCGTTCTCCACGGCCCGCACCGAGCAGAGCGCGTGGATGCTGGTGCAGACGCCGCAGATGCGCTCGCAGAAGGCCCAGGCGTCGCGCGGGTCACGCCCCTGCAGGATCACCTCGATGCCTCGCCACATGGTGCCGCTCGACATGGCGTCGCGGATGACGCCCTTGTCGTCCAGCATGGCCTCGATGCGGAGGTGCCCCTCGATGCGGGTCACCGGGTCGACGACGACTCGACTGGCCATGGCTTACCCCTGCCCCTTCTTGTCGTTGTCGGACACCACCGCGACCTTCTCGCTGGGCTTCACGGTGTTTCTGGCGATGGCCGAGACGGCGTGCGCGCCCGCGCCGATGGCCGCTGCTCCGGCCACCACCTTGCCGACCGTCTCTGGCCAGCTGTCGATGCCGATCTGCGGGATGTTGGCGAGCCGCTGGAAGAACGGCCCGTCGTCCCAGAAGCCCGGCTCGCTGCAGCCGATGCAGCCGTGGCCCGATCCAATGGGCCAGGAGACGCCGTCGTTCCACTTGAAGGTGGAGCAGTAGTTGTAGGTCGTGGGGCCGCGGCACCCCATCTTGTAGAGGCAGTGGCCGAGCCGCGCGCCCTCGTCGTCCCACGCGTGGACGTACTGGCCGGCGTCGAAGAAGGCGCGCCGGAAGCACTTGTCGTGGATCCTCTGCAGATAGAACATCTTCGGTCGCCCCAGCCGGTCGAGCTCTGGGAGCCGTTCGAAGGTGAGGATGTAGGTGATGATGCCCGTCATCACGATGGGAATGGGCGGGCAGCCGGACACGTTGATGACCGGCCGGTCGGTGACCATCTTGCCGACCGGGGTGGCCTTGGTGGGGTTGGGCGCCGCGGCCTGCACGCAGCCCGCGCTGGCGCAGTTGCCCCAGGCCACGACGAAGCGGGCCTTGTCGGCTGCCTCCTTGAGCCGATCGGCGAAGGTGCGACCGCCCTCCAGGCAGTAGACGCCTCCATCGGCGAGCGGGGCGTTCCCCTCCACGGCCAGCACGTACTGGCCGGGCTTCTCGCGGATGGTCTTCGCGACGATCTCCTCGGCCTGGAATCCGGCCGCGGCCTGCAGCGTCGGATGGTAGTCGAGGGAGATCAGGTTCAGGATCACGTCCGCAATGAGCGGATGGGACGAGCGGATGAAGGACTCGGTGCAGCAGGTGCACGAGAGCCCCTCCATCCAGAGCACCGGGATGCGCGGCTTCGACTCGAGCGCGTGGACCACGTTCGGAACGAAGGTGGCCTCGAGCCCCATCGTCGCGGTCATGGTCGTACAGAACTTGAGGAAGGTGCGCCGATCGAGCCCGTGCTCCCGCAGCACATCCCAAGTCGACGGCCCCTGCAGCCTGGTCTCCGATTCCATTCCTGACCCCCGGACGCTGGCGATTGGCGAACTGTGACAGACGCGGTCCGAAGAAATCAACCGGGCGTCCAGTCATTGATGGGGATCAAAACACCCTCCGGACGGGTGCAGCCAGGAGAGCTTTCGGCTATTCCATGGCAACGCCATGCAGCAGACCGAGAACCTGAATGTCCTGTCGCTCGACCTCATGCCGTCGCCGGACGACGTGAAGTCCCGCCACCCTCTTTCCGAGGCTGCCGCGGCCACCGTGGTCGAGGCCCGCCGGGCCATCGAGGCCATCCTCGACGGACGCGACCGCCGCCTCCTCCTGGTGGTCGGCCCCTGCTCGATCCACGACCCGGTCGCCGGGCTCGACTACGCCCGGCGCCTTCACGGCCTGGCCCGGGAGGTGGCCGACACCTTTCTCCTCGTCATGCGCGTCTACTTCGAGAAGCCGCGCACGTCGCTCGGCTGGAAGGGGTTCGTGAACGACCCGCGCATGGACGACTCCTTCCGGATCGACGAGGGCATGGAGCGCGGCCGCCGGTTCCTCCTCGAGGTGAACGAGATGGGCGTGCCCGCCGGCACCGAGGCCCTCGACCCCATTGCCCCGCAGTACTACGGCGACCTCATCGCCTGGACCGCCATCGGCGCCCGAACTTCCGAGTCGCAGACCCACCGTGAGATGTCGTCGGGGCTCTCCACACCGGTGGGCTTCAAGAACGGCACCGACGGCGACATCGGCGGCGCGGTGAACGCCATCGTCTCGGCCGGGGGGCCGCACAGCTTCCTGGGCATCAGCGGCCAGGGGCGATCGGCCGTCATCCGCACCCGCGGCAACCGCCACGGCCACCTGGTGTTGCGAGGCGGCGGCGGACGCCCCAACTTCGACACCGTCTCCATCTCGCTCGCCGAGGAGGCCCTCGGCAAGGCGGGGCTGCCGCGAAACATCGTGGTGGACTGTTCCCACGCCAACTCCTGGAAGAAGCCGGAACTGCAGCCGCTGGTGATGCGGGACGTGGTCCACCAGATCCGGGAGGGGAACCGGTCGGTGGTGGGGATGATGGTGGAGAGCTTCATCGAGGCCGGAAGCCAGCCCATCCCGGCCGAACTCTCGAAGCTCCGCTACGGCTGCTCGGTCACCGACGCCTGCGTGAGCTGGGACGCCACCGTCGAGATGCTGCGCGGCGCGAGAGAAGTGCTCCGGGACGTGCTGCCGGCGCGGGAGCGCCCGGTCAGATGACGAAGCCGTCGCTGGCCCGCTTCGCGTGGCTCTCCATCGCCGCGGCGGTGGTCACCATCGGTCTCAAGACCGCGGCCTGGGCCCTGACCGGCTCGGTCGGCCTGCTGTCCGACGCCGCCGAGTCGTTGGTCAACCTGGTGGCCGCCGTGACCATGCTGGGCATGCTCACCGTCGCGGCCCGTCCGCCGGACGAGGATCACGCCTACGGGCACGACAAGGCCGAGTACTTCGCGAGCGGCGTCGAGGGCGGGCTCATCATCGTGGCCGCCATCGCCATCACCTGGTCGGCGGTGAATCGCCTCCTCCACCCTGCCCCCATCGAGAAGATCGGCCTCGGCCTTCTGGTCTCCACGGTCGCCTCGCTCATCAACTTCGCGGTCGCCCGGGTGCTCTTCCAGGCCGGGCGCAAGCACCACTCGATCGCGCTCGAGGCCGACGCCCACCACCTCATGACCGACGTCTGGACCTCGGCGGGGGTGCTCGCCGGCATCGGCGTCGTGGCCCTGACAGGCTGGAACAGGCTCGACCCGATCGTGGCCATGGCCGTGGCGGTGAACATCACCTGGGCCGGCGTGAAGCTCATCCGCCGTTCCGCCCTGGGGTTGCTCGACACCGCGCTGCCAGCCGAGGAGCAGGCCGCGGTGCAGAGCGTCCTCGACGGTCACCGGGGTCCGGAGGTCCTGTTCCACGCGCTGCGCACCCGGCAGGCGGCCTCACGCCGCTTCGTCTCGGTGCACGTGCTCGTCCCCGGAACCTGGAGCGTCTCCCGGGGCCACGCGCTGCTGGAGCGGATCGAGCACGAGATCCGGCAGGTGATCCCCAGGACCACGGTTCTCACCCACCTCGAGGCCATCGAGGACCCCGCCTCGTACGCGGACGAGGCACTCGACCGGTCCACGGAGACCGTCGTCCCGGAGCCGACCACCGGCGAGTAGCGCGACCACCATGCCTGGGTCGCGGCGCTAGGCGGCCCGGACCACCACGCCCGTGGCGGTCTCGGCGAACACGTACTCTGGGTGTACTCGCTCGGCGGTCTGGAGCGCCCAGACCCGGTCGAAGAGCACCACCGGCCGGTCGCGGACGTCGAGCACGACCATCCCCTCGAGGGCATCCTGGAGCAGTTCCAGGTCCACCGGCGCCCCGTCGGCCCGGGCCGGCCAGCGCGCCAGCACCCAGGGGACCGCCTCCACCCGGACCTCCACCCCGTACTCCGACTCGAGCCGGTACTTCACCACCTCGAACTGCAGCTGCCCGAGCGCGCCCAGCACCAGGTCTCCCGCGCGCCCCGCCGGCGGCCGGTAGAGCTGGACGGTGCCCTCCTGGGCGAGCTGCTCGATGCCGGTGGCGAACTGCTTGCGCCGCATGGGGTCGACGAGCGCCAGCCGCCGGAAGTGCTCCGGCGCGAAGCTGGGGATGGCCTCGAAGGCGAAGCGCGTCCCGCCGGTGAGCGTGTCGCCGATCTCGAAGTTCCCCGGGTCGTGGATTCCGACCACGTCCCCGGGGAAGCACTCGTCCACCACGCTCCGCTCCCGGG
>Ga0315275_10007676_pt1 | contig 10441 bp, 4 predicted proteins | sample YL17G03_0_MG_FD_205557 | JGI IMG/M metagenome (GOLD analysis project Ga0315275, IMG submission 205557) | Sediment microbial communities from Yellowstone Lake, YNP, Wyoming, USA - YL17G03_0 | ecosystem: Environmental > Aquatic > Freshwater > Lake > Sediment | place: USA: Wyoming | collected...
CAGAGAAAAGGAAAAGGTAAGGGTAAGGGGGGCAAGGGTGGTAAATCGAAGGATGCTTCTGAGCCGGAAGGGTAGCAGGTCAGTCGAGCCATAAAGACTGACGATAGGTCGGCGTATGATTGAATTGAAGGACAAGGACTATATAGCGGTTGTGCAGTGCGACATCGTCAAGGAGCGGTGTTCGGGGTATTACTGCGAGAAGGCATTCCACGAGCGGACAGGCGGGTTTGCGGCGTATCCGAAGGACAAGGCGTATCGCGTGATTAATATGACGTGCGGCGGGTGCTGCGGGCGGGCGGTGCACCGCAAGCTGAGCCATTTGGTGCGTCGGCTCAAAAAAGAGGAGGGTATAGGCAAAGAGCAGATAATCGTGCAATTATCGTCCTGCATAACGAAAGACAATTTCCACGCGACACCTTGCCCGCACTTAGATTATCTCAAGGGGCTGATAGGAAAGCTCGGACTGGATATTCGGGAGGATACGTCAATAAATGAGAATTCGCAGAAGCGGCGAGCAGAGGGTGTTTACACGGATGGGTGATTGGCCGATGGATAAGTGCGGGACAGAGAATTTGTTTGCGGAAATGGATTTCCGCCCTTGTGCAAGCCCACCGCGGCGGGCTTGCACAGGGCAGGCTCTGCGCGGGAATGACAGTGGGGCGGATTTGCGCCTGGCCGGAGATGGCAGCGCGGTCACATGTGGGCATATTATTCGCGTGGCGTTTGAATCGGCGGCGGATGCGGAGTTTGACTATCTTGTGCCGGATGAGATTTGGCCGATACAGGTTGGTCAGAGGGTCGAGGTTCCCTTAGGGAGAAAAAACAAGCTGCAGATCGGGTTTTGTGTCGAAACAGATATTGACCACAGAGAACACAGAGAACCACAGAGTAAGAAAGCGAAACCGTTTAAGCTGAAGAGGGTGTCGAGGGTCGTGGATGAGGAGCCGTTGGTTGATGGGGGGCTGATGGAATTGGCCAGGTGGATAAGCGGTTATTACGTTTGTCCTTTGGGGCAGGTGTTGGCGGCGATGGTGCCGGGGGCGGTGAAGAAGGGGGCGGGCGTAAGGACGCAGAGGTATGTATATCTCGGCGATTGTGCGGACGGGGCGATTGGGCAGTTGAAGGGCAAAAAGCAGAAGGAGATTGCCGCGTTACTGCGGGAAAGGAAGGCGATCAGTCCAGAATCGAGTTTGGAATTGCAGGAATTGGTCGATGGCGTCGGCTGCGGGGCGGAGCCGGTAAAAAGGCTGGCGGAACAAGGGATTGTCAAGATGGGGCGGCGGACGGTTCTCTCGGCGCTGCCAGCTATTCCGACGGGGATGGCGATAGAGGCGAGGGAAGTAGTCCTCAATGAGGACCAGGAGAGGGCGCTCGGAGAGATGAAGGAGCGGATAGACTCCAATGCGTTTGGTGTTACTCTCCTGCACGGCGTGACGGACAGCGGCAAGACGGAGCTTTATATAAGGGCGATCCAGGCGGTGTTAGACAGGGGCAAGAGGGCGATTGTCCTGCTTCCGGAGATTGCATTAACGGCGCAGACGGTTCAGCGATTCGACGCGAGGTTTGCGAGGATCGCGGTGATGCATTCGGGGCTGACGGCTGCTCAGCGAAACGCGCAGTGGCAGAAGATTCGGGCGGGGGAGGCGGACGTGGTGATAGGCGCGCGGTCGGCTGTGTTCTCACCGGTGAGCGAGCTGGGGCTTATTGTTGTTGATGAGGAGCATGAGCCGAGCTATAAGCAGGATACGGCGCCGCGGTACAACGGCAGGGACGTGGCAATTAAGCGGGCGCAATTGGCGAATGCGCACTGTGTCTTAGGCAGTGCGACGCCATCGCTGGAGACGCTGGCTAATTGCCGGGAGAAGAAGCATTTTTACGTCGCTCGTCTGCCGAGGAGGGTGATGGACCTGCCGATGCCGGAGATGAGGCTTGTGGATATGCGGGGGGTGAGCGTGACGGGGAAGAAGGGGGTCAACCTGATAAGCGAGCCGCTGGGCGAGCGGCTGCGGGAGGCGCTGGGCAGGGGGGAGCAGGCGATTCTGCTTCTGAACAGGCGGGGGTACAGCAATTTTGTGTTCTGCCCATCGTGCAAGCATACGCTGCACTGCCGAAACTGCGACGTGACATTGACGTTTCACAAGTCGAAGACGACCGGCAGCGGGCGGATGCAGACGGTTACGGGCAGACATATCGGCTATGGGTACGCGATGTGCCACTATTGCCTGGCGCAGACGCTTGTGCCGGAGAAATGCCCGGTTTGCGGGAAGGGGATGGCGATGATAGGGCTTGGTTCGCAGAGGTTGGAAGAGGAGCTGGCGGCGAAGTTCCCGGATGCTCGGGTAGCGCGGATAGACAGCGATTCAATGGCGGGTAAGGACTATTACCGGGTGCTCAGCGCTTTTGGCGAGGGGCGGATCGATGTACTGGCCGGGACGCAGATGCTGGCGAAGGGTCTGCATTTTCCGAATGTGACGTTAGTGGGGATAATCAGTGCGGACACTTCGCTGTATCTGCCGGATTTTCGGGCGAATGAGCGGACGTTCCAGTTGATTTCGCAGGTGGCCGGTCGGGCGGGGCGGTCGGCAAAGAAGGGGACGGTGTTCGTGCAGACTTTTTTGCCGAATCAGCCGGCGATACAATTTGCGCTGGCGGGCGATTTTGAGGGGTTTGTGCAGGAGGAATTGAAGCATCGCAAGGCGTGCAATCTGCCCCCATTCTGGCGGTTGGCGTCTATCGTTATGCGGGATATGAAATTTGAGAGGTTAGAGGCGGCGTGCAAGGCGATGCGCGGCAGGATTGACGGTATAGTGAACGGGAGCGGGCTGAATGCGGTTGTTCGCGGGCCTATGCCGGCGGTGATAAGCCGGGTGCAGCGATTTCACAGGATGCAGATAATCGTGCAGGCGCCGGAGGCGGGGACGATGCAGCGACTGTTTGCAGAGGTGCGGGCGGCGGGGCCGATTCGGCCTGCGGTGAAGATTGCTATAGACATCGACCCGGTGAATCTATTATGATTTGCGGTTTTCAGGCGGGCGTGGTATATTTGACCGCCAGCTTGACCGGGGAGTAGCTCAGCTTGGCTAGAGCGCTTGGTTCGGGACCAAGAGGTCGCAAGTTCAAATCTTGTCTCCCCGATATAGATAAACCCATATACGGCAAGGACTTATATGGGTTTACGTTTTCATGTAAGATCGATTCTTGAACTGCCTATATCTGCCTGTGTTTTGTCGAAGGCAAGAAGTTTAATTATCGTCCCAAAGGTTGTGGCTGAACCAGACTTCGTGGATTTATCGCTTTGAGGCAACAGCATGACAACTGTCATCCTGAGCGCCAGCGAAGGATCTGGCCAGCGAAGGAGATTTCGCATACAGTCTTGATGATGCCAATGTCCAACCAGTACTACGTCTACATAATGACCAACAAATCCGGGACTCTTTATGTCGGCTTGTCCAACAATCTCAAACAGAGAGTCCAGCAGCACAAAACCAAGCTCGTCGAAGGATTCACAAAAAGATACAACATCAACAGGCTGCTGTAATTCGAAATGTTCAGTGACATCAACTCGGCCATCGCCAGAGAGAAAAGCATCAAAGGGTGGCTGCGGAAAAAGAAAATCGACCTGATTAGCAGCGTAAATCCCAACTGGCGAGACCTCAGCGAAGACTGGCAATGACCTGAATTCGTTACCCAGATGCTTCACTTCGCTCAGCATGACAAGGGGCAAGCACTGCGGGATGACGGTTCTCGCTGCGGCGGCCAGATGCTTCGGCTCAGCATGATACCAGAAGATTGGCTTGCCAGAAAATGATTTCACACCCCGCTTCAATGCGCTGCAGGCGCTGGGCTGGCGCGTTGCGGCGCAGTACTCAAGCTGACACGCGGGGCAGATATGCCGGCTAAGTTATCGGCTCTTTTCATTTGATGTCCACGATAAAATCGAACCATTCTCCGTAGCGCCGGGCGTCGAGTGTAACATCGAGCGAGACGATAGCGACGCCCGCCTGCGCATCTTCCGTGGCCTTTATACGCACAGGAAATGCCTTCCGGGAAGTGGCGAGCAGTTCTCCTTCGAGGACGGCAGGCTCGGCGATGAGTCCTGAAGGGGCGTGAATTTCGATACGGTGTTCCTGCTCAAGTTCCCGGAAGTTGCGGATATGGAGAAGCACTTCAGCCGACTCGCCGCGCTGCAGGGCCAGACGATAAGGCTCGGCTCGCACCCAGAACGGGTCAAACCAGTAGCGGTAATCCTCATCTGTGCTCAGAGACCGGAAGGCCGCACGCATATCGACGGCCCAGTTGCTGAAGCGTTCTATAAGCGCCGCAGGATTATCCATCACATACGAATGGCCGCCGATGATCAAATCCGGCTTGAGACGCCGCAGATAGTCGGCTGCGTAGAGATAACCCTCTTCGAGGATGGCGCTGTTGTGGGCCACGACGGCCTCATGCCCGGTCTGATTGGGATCGGCAGGGTCCGCAAAGATATTGTCACCCGTAAAAGCCACCTTGCGGCCGTCGATTTGGCTATGCAGGCAGAGCGCGAATTCGGTCTGCCCCGGCATCCAGTCAACGGTGAATTCGTAGCCTTCCCACTGAAAAGTCTCGCCCGGCTTGAAAACGCGGTCGATTTGGACCGAGTCGAAGCCCCTGCCATAGGTCTGGATTGGAGCAGCGTAATCATAACGCTCGGGATGCTCGAATTTGTCGGCGATGCAATCGAGGGTCCAGATTTGTGCCGCCCATTTGTCGCGCAGGTGGGGCGCTTCGAGGATGTGGTCGCCGTGCATGTGGGTGATTATGGTTGAATCGATCTTCTTCAGGCCCAGCCGCTCGCGCATCAGCTCGAGGGACTTATCGAGAAGACCCACGTCAAGAAGGCCGCAATCCACCACGAGTCCGCGCCCGCTGTCGGCGAGAATAAGGGTGAAGTTGGGCGAGAAGTCCGGCCCTTTGAATTTGAACAGGTGCGGCGTGATCTGCCAGATGTGAGGGACAGTTGTAGGTCTGGAGACTCTGTCCTGGCTCGCCGCGGCGAACGTATGCACGGGGTAACCACGGACAAGCATACGTTCGAGGCGGCGAAGCTTCTTCTGGAACTGCTGCAATTGCGGTTTGGGGTCGCGCACCGGCGGTCCGTGTGAGGGCAGCAGAATGGCGGGGTCGAAGTCTTCAAGCAGGCCCGCCGAGTTGTGAAGGGCATAAATGCCGGACGCAAAACCGTAATCCCACTCCGTATCGAACCAGTTGTGCATGCGCGCGCCGTCGAGCATCACATCGCCGGAAAAAGCCAGCCAGTATTTGCCGTGCCTGACAAGGTAACTCATACTTCCTGGGCTGTTGCCCCGCGTATCGAGGCAGCGAAACTCATAGCCTCGCCACGCGAACGTATCCATCCCGGCAAAGGCGAGGTCTATCGGGATTGGCTGAATCGGCGGACGCACGTAGCTGGAACCATAAACGCTGAAGGCGTCGCCGAGCGTGGGCTTGGTCTTGCGAAACGTTGCCGGACGTTCAAATAAGGCGCGCTCCGCCTGCGGCGCTGCAATCTTGGCGTCCTTGCCCTTGAGGCGTGGATAGCCCTGGCATTGCTCGCGATGATGGTGTGTGAAAAGCACCCATTCCACCCGGCGAACGCCGATTTCGGGCAAGCGGTCCAATACGCTGCCGTCCCCAAGGTCAATGAGAATTGCGGAATCGCCGTCGCGAATAACGTACACATTACACGTATCGGTCCAGACAAACAGGTTCGGAAAGATGCTGCTATCAACCTGCATAAAACCGCCCGAGCCGGTCTTGGGGTGAGTTGGAGCAGGGGCAGGCGCCGGTAGAGAGAGGTAACTATGGAGAATTCGCCCGAGGATTTGTTCGCCACGTTCGTTGGCGACCAAAGGCAGTGTCAGGCATAGGACTGCGAGCAGAGCTAATTGATTTTTCCGTATCATAGTTTGCCCATCCCTTTGGCAGCTTGCGCTGTTAAACGCTGCGGTGAATGTTCATCAGTTCAGGACTGCTTGACAGACTATAGGCTCAGTCGGGGCTTTTTGCAAGTCCGACGGCGATCTGCTGGTATATGATTTGATTTTTTGCGAACAATGTGGTAGAATAGAGTTGATGCAATAGCCTCGGTTACACTGAACAGCCGCGTCTGAAGCGGGAGGCTTGGAAGAAAAGGTTAAGCGTATGGCAAGAAGACTCGTTGTGGTAATGATATTGTTGCCGGGCCTGGTCAACATTGCGCCGGCCTGGGAAGACAGGGATATCGGGGCGGTAAGCGCGCCGGGCGGCGTTGATGTGGCCGGCGATGTTTACACGATGCACGCCAGCGGGGCCGATATCTGGGGGACGGTGGACGAATTCCATTATATGTACGTTCCGATGACCGGCGACGGGGAGATGACGGCGCGTGTTATCAGCGTCGAGAACACCAACGGCTGGGCCAAGGCCGGCCTTATGATCCGCGAGACACTAAACGCTTCAAGCGCCTTTGCAATGATGGTGGTAACACCTGGCAGCGGAGCGGCGTTACAATGGCGGCCCGCAACCGGCAACGGGTGCAGCTCATTGGGCAGCAGCAGCATTAAAACGCCTTATTATGTCAAGATAGTGCGGACGGGAGGCACCATAACGGGGTATTATTCGTCGAACGGCAGTAGCTGGACGCAGCAGGGAAGCGCCAGCATAAGCATGGCCACGGATGTGTATATTGGCTTGTGTCTTACGTCGCACAACGACGGGGTGGTGTGTACGGCCAAGTTCGACTCCGTGGAAGGAACGGTGGCAACCGGTCACTGGCGTGCGGTGAACGTATCGCCAATCAGCGGCGCAAGACTGGTAGATCCTGCGGGGACGACACTTCGATGGGAGGCGGGGCCGGAGCCGCCGGAGCCGGTTGACAGATACAGCGTGTATTTCAGCAATGACTCTGTGACCATAGGCCGTCCGTCAAGTCTGCTATGTACTGTGCCGGCGGGCGCCGCTCTTGAATGTTCCACAGGTCGTTTGGCCGGCGGTACGCTCTTCTACTGGCGTGTCGATTCAATTATTGACTGGGGCGATACGGCGGTCGGCACCATTTGGAACTTCGTGACGGCGGTGGAGCCCATCGAAGTATGCCCTAAAGGGGACGTTGACGGCGACTGTCAGGTTACGGCAAAGGACCTGCTGCTGCTTTCGCAACAATGGCTTGACGACCCGGCTTGCACGAATGGGTCGGACGATTGCGCCAACCTTGTTGGCCCGGACAAAGTCGATACGATGGATTTCCTCGCCCTGGCCGACGACTGGCATCGTAAGGTCGGTCCGGTAGTCATCAACGAAATCCATTATGATCCCGACGTGAAAACCGAACTGGTGGAATTCGTGGAGCTGCACAACGTGGCCGACGAACCGATTGATCTTACGGGCTGGTATTTCTCCAGCGGTATTGATTTTGTCTTTGGGCCCGGCGCGTCTATACCGGCTAAGGGGTTCGTGGTGGTCGCTCAAGACGCCGGCGAGTTCCAGGCGAAGTTCGGCTTTGTTCCTGCGGGCCAATTCATTGGGAATTTAGACAACGACGGCGAGACGATTTGCCTGCGCGACGCCGGGGGTGAGAAGATTGACGAGGTGGACTACCAGCTTGGTTTTCCCTGGCCGACCGTAGGCGACCCGGTGCCCGATGTGGCCCCGCCTAACGGCACGGGGCATTCCATCCAACTGATCAACGCGGCGATGGATAACGACCTTGGCGGTAGCTGGAGGAGCAAGCTGCCGACGCCGGGCGGGAATAATGCGTCCCTCTCGGCCAATGCTCCGCCATTGATGAGGCAGGTCGTGCATTCACCGGAGCAGCCGGCGGGGGGTGAGCCCGTTGTGATCACTGTCAAGGTTACGGACGAAGACGGCGTAAGCAGTGTGACATTGAGCTACCAGATCGTCGAGCCGGGCAATTATATCTCTCTGAACGATGCGCGGTACACAACGAACTGGGCGGCCGTGCCGATGTACGACGACGGCACCAACGGTGATGTAGAACCATTCGATGAAACATATACCGCGGTGCTGCCCGCAGGGTTGCAGGCGCATCGCAGGCTTATCCGCTACAGAATAACGGCGGTTGACGGAATCGGACTGTCGATTACCGGTCCATACCCGGACGACCCGCAGCCTAATTTTGCGTATTTTGTCTATGACGGAGTGCCGGCGTGGCAGGGTGCAATCCGGCCCGGGGTCACGCCGGTTGTGGAGTACGGCGAGGATGTAATGCGGAGTCTTCCGGTGTATCATCTAATCAGCAAGAAGGGCGACGTCGAGACATCTACTTGGTTTGAGCAATATGGCGGAGACGACTATAAATGGCTTGGCACGCTGGTCTATGACGGCAAAGTGTATGACCATATCCGGTACCGTACGCGGGGCGGAGTCTGGCGGTACGCGATGGGCAAGAATATGTGGAAGTTCGACTTCAATCGCGGGCACAGCTTCCAGGCACGTGACGACTACGGCAAAAAGTATGACACGACATGGGACAAGCTGAATTTCTCGGCGTGCATTCAGCAGGGGAGCTTCGGACAGCGCGGCGAACAAGGGATGTTCGAAGCACTATCGTTCAGGCTGTTCAATATGGCCGGTTCCCCCGCATCAAAGACTAACTGGATGCACTTTAGAATTATCGATGAGGCTTATGAAGACGGCAGGTTTAATGCGGCACATTCTCCGCTGACGAGCGGCGGGACGCAGTACGACGGCGATTTCTGGGGGCTGTATATGACCATCGAGCAGATGGACGGCCGCTTCCTCGACGAGCACAAGCTGCCGGACGGGAACCTGTATAAGATGGACCCGGCTTACCCGGACGGCTGCGACAAGAACAATCAGGGTCCGACGGCCGTGGCGGATAAATCGGACGTCCTGAGCTTCAGAGCCGCTTACCAGTCCTCCCCTTCCGCGGACTGGTGGGGACACAATGTGAACCTGGACAGCTACTACGGCCATTATGCAATTTATCACGCGGTCTGGCACGGAGATATTACGAGCAAGAACCATTTCTTCTATCTCAATCCGGAGCCGATGACGAACAACTGGGGAACGAACTATCTGTGGTGGCAATTCGCGTGGGACCTCGATCTGACGTGGACGTGCTACTACAGCAGCGTTAAGGACCCGTTTAGCGATAGCGGCGTGCTGAACCATAACGTCATAAACATTGCAAACAGGAACCGGGTGCGTGAGATACATGAACTGCTTTTCAATGCGGAGCAGATGGGCCGGTTGATCGATGAATACGCCGCGATAATCAACGATCCTGGGGGCGGACTCTCGATGGTTGACGCGGACCGAGCGATGTGGGACTGGCACTGGGTGATGAGCGACGCGGCTTGCTCGGCGGGATACCGCAACCAATGCGGCAACAACAAGGCGGGCCAGGATCGGTTTTACAAGAAGGCCGAGAGCAGCGGGTACAGCAGGAGCTTCGAGGGTATGGTCCAGGTTATGAAGGCTTTCGTAAACGAGCGGCAAAGCCACATGGCTTCGATTTCGAGCGACCCGGATATCCCGTACACGCCGACGGTTACGTACCAGGGGCCGGCGGGGTATCCGATCAACGCTCTTGCGTTCAGGACGTCGAACTTCAGCGACCCGCAGGGCAGCGGGACATTTGCGGCGATTAAGTGGCGGATCGCAGAGGTTACCGACGAAACGAATCCGAGATACAATCCGGATGACCCGCGGAAGTATGAGATTGAGGCCGTCTGGGAGAGCAATGATCTGACGGTCTTCCAATCCGTGATGCAGATTCCTGCTGCCGCGATCAAGGAAGGGCACAGCTACCGCGTCCGCTGCAAGATGAAGGATACCAGCGGCCGCTGGAGTCACTGGTCCAGTCCGATCAAGTTCATCGCCGGAGCGCCGGTTGCGGCGCATATTCTTGATGATCTACGTATAACGGAGGTGATGTATAACCCGGCCGATGCGGATGTATCGAAGGGCGAGCTTGATGTCGATAACGACGAGTTCGAGTTCATCGAGCTGAAAAACATCGGGGCTGAAGTCCTGGACTTGAGTTACGTATCGTTCGTTCAGGGGGTGACGTTCGACTTTGGCGGCAGCAGCGTTACGAGCCTTGGTCCGGGGCAGTTTGTGCTTGCAGTGCGGAACAGGGCGGCGTTTGAGTCGCGGTACGGCACCGGTCTGTCGGCCAGGATAGCCGGCCAGTACATAGACACCGACACGAAGTTGGACAACACCGGCGAGACGGTGCAGTTGGTCGATACGTGGAACGGGACGATTGCCCTGTTTACATACAGTGACGATCGCGGGTGGCCTTTGCCGGCGGACGGCAGCGGTCATTCGCTCGTGCCGCTTAGTTCGGCGATTGCGGGCGAACCCGACGGCTCTCTGGACTACGGGGACAACTGGCGTCACAGTGCTTATATGGGCGGCTCGCCCGGTGCGGGCGACC
>Ga0315275_10007678_pt1 | contig 10440 bp, 8 predicted proteins | sample YL17G03_0_MG_FD_205557 | JGI IMG/M metagenome (GOLD analysis project Ga0315275, IMG submission 205557) | Sediment microbial communities from Yellowstone Lake, YNP, Wyoming, USA - YL17G03_0 | ecosystem: Environmental > Aquatic > Freshwater > Lake > Sediment | place: USA: Wyoming | collected...
CGTTCTTCAACGCTTCGTAGATGATGGCCCCGCCTGAGGTCGTTTCCGTGATGATGTGGTAGTCGGAAGGGTCAACCGTCTCGGTGAAAAGCGGATGCAGGATGTTTTTCCTGTCCCTCGCTTCGATCACGAAGAGCACGGGGCGGCGCGGAGAAGGAACACGCACCGACCGGTTGAAGACCCTCTTCAGGCCGTTGAGGGCGGGGGTCGTGGTCTTGTATTCCCCGAACATGCTGTCGAACCCCCGGGAGTAGATCAGACGGTTGGAGGCCACGTCGTAGATCTTGACGGCGTAGCGGCCGTTCTCAAAGGGCTCGACGAGCCGGGTCGGGGTTTCCGGCCATATCCCTTCCTGGTAGATGTGATCGATGGTGACGAGCTCTTCCCTAGAATCCCCGATCAGGAATAGGTCGACCCGCATGGCCTTGTCCAGGAAGAACTCATCATAGTCGACCTGGGCTAAGAGGGGTATGCCGAGGGCGAACAGAAGCCCCGCTAAGATGAAATAGGACCTTTTCATGTTAGAACCTGAAACCGACGGAAACGTTCGGCACGACGAGGTGCATCTTGAACGTCCCGGGCATGGCCGATTCAAAGGCCGGGTCCGTGACGGTCTTCATGTAGTCAACGTTGCGTTCCTTCCCTATGAGGTATTCGAGCCCGAAGTCCAGCTGGAGGCCCGCGATCTTAAAGCCGACGCCGAACGTCACGTTGTTGAAAGTATAGCTGGGGAGGAGGACATTGATCGTCGTGTCGGGCGAAGGGGTCGGGTCATAATAATAGCCCGCCCTCAGGGCCAGAGAGCCGCTCAGAAGGTATTCGGCCCCGAAACGGAGCTGGGCTTTGTCCGCCCAGTCCATCTTTCGGACGTCCTGGCCGCTGAGCCGCATAAGGGCTTTCCAGGCCGGGTCGGTGAAATCCGTGTTCAAGTTCTTGATCGTGGACCATTTCGTCCATTGGAGGTCGGCCGTAAGCAGCAGTTTGTCCATCGGACGGAAGGCGACACCGCCGGCGATCCAGAGGGGGAACGTGAGGTCCCTTTTGAGGGCCGAGGTTCCGCTGTATCCCAGCCGCGAAAGGTTCGAGATCTGGGCGTCGCCCTTGAACTTCACCGTGCTCGGTGTCCGGACCGTGAGCCCGAAGCTCATGGCCTGGGACGGCTTGACGAGGACGCCAAAGGTGGCGCCGAGGCCCCATCCGTTCATGCTTTCCTCATATTGCCCGAGATCGAGAGCATAGGGCGGGACCGGGAGCTCGGCTTCGCCGGCGTGCATCTTGATGGAGAACATGCCGTAATTGACGTTGAGGGTCGCGCCGACAGAGATCATGTCATTGATCTTGTAAGCGATGAGCGGGGAGATGCTCACCATCCCGACCTTGCTGGTCCAATCGTAGGATTTGTTCCCCGTGAGCGCGGCGAAGTCGGATCCCTCCCAGTTAGCGCCAAGGCCGGACGGCGTGTAGATGCCGACCCCCAGGACAAGCCTATCGGAAACGGGATGATAATAAGCGGCCATTCCGCCCAGGTAATGGCTCATCTTGGTCTTGGCGTTGACAAGGGTCATGCCGCTCCCCCGCAAGGGGACGTCCAGCCTATATTTATTCGTAGGGATCACGTCGGTCCCGTAGAAGCCGAAGTATTTCGATTGGAAACCCGCCGCTCCGGCCGGGTTCCAGAAGACGACGCTGAAGTCGTCGGCCAGCCCGACGAAGGCGCCTCCCATGGTCAGGGCCCTCGTCCCGAGGCTGTTGAGGTTCAGGCCGTTGCCCCAAGCGAGCGGGACCAGGGCCAACAGTGCCAGGAGCGCCGCGAAAGATTGTTTTCCATTTTTCATCTGGACCTCCATTGATATTTCCTATATGTTTACTCTATATGAGCAGGCTTTGTCAAATGCCGTCTTTGCGCGGGTTGTCCTGCTTCTTCCCGAAGACGAACCCGTCCTTCCCGTCGACGTCGACCGCGACCGTATCCCCTTCCCTGTAATCCCCGGCCAAGATCTTCATGGCCAGGGGGTTCTGGATGTCCCGCTGGATCGTCCTTTTGAGGCGACGGGCGCCGTAAACCGGATCGTATCCCCTCTCCGCCAAGAGCTCCCGGGCCTGCCGGGAGACAGCGATTCCGATCTTCCGGTCGGCAAGCCTCTTCCTCAGCAGTCCGATTTGCAGGTCGACGATCCTGAGGATGTCGTCCTTGGCCATGGGCTTGAAGATGATGACCTCATCGACGCGGTTCAGGAATTCGGGCTTGAAGCTCGCTTCCTGAGACATGCCGGTCAGTAAGAAGGGGTCAGGTCTTGACATTGGGCAAAAATGTCCAATGTCAAGACCTGACCCCATACATCGACTTGACAATTCGGGAAAAATGGATATTTATTCTCTTAGGGAGCGTGATATGGAAGAGATCGAAGTTTCGAGCTGGCTGACGCTGGACGCCGTCAAGAAGTCCGCGGATGTCGTCGAAACCGTGGGCAACATCCAGACGGGACACAGCATGTCCGTCTTTTGCGAGATTGAGGAGGACTGTCTCGAACTCTGCTACAGCGACTCCGCCGCTAATTATCTGAGACGGTTCGAAGATAGGGACGAATTCGACGTCGCGCTCGAGAAAAGGAAAAAGGATGTCGGCGACGCTCCCATCGAAGAGGACGAAGAGACGGAAGACGAGGAGCAAGATGCCGACGAGACAGAGGACGGTTTCCAGATCAAAGGGGAATCGAACGATCTCTAATCTCTTCCCGCCTTTTTCAACCCGGTTTTCATCTCGTTCAACAGGTTCAACGCTTCAAGGGGGGTCATCGCGGCCGGGTCAAAGCTCTCGAGCCTGTCTTTGATCTCTTCGAGGGCCGCGAATTCCCGGTCTTCGGGAAAGAGCAGCCTCTGGGAGCGGTCGCCGCGGCCGGGTGAGCGATAGGCCATCCGGGGCTGCCCTGATTCGTCGAATTCCTGTTTCTCCAGGTTGAAGAGGATCTCCCTGGACCGGTCGATTACTTCGCGAGGAATCCCCGCCAGCTTGGCCACGTGGATTCCATAGCTCTGGTCAGAAGGCCCGGGAACGATCTTCCGCAGGAAGATCACATCCTCCTTCCATTCCTTGACGGAGACATGGTAGTTCTTGATCCGCTTGAGGGTCAAGGCCAACTCCGTCAGCTCGTGATAGTGCGTGGCGAACAGCGTCTTGGCCCTGAGGCTCTCCTTCTCGTGGAGGTGCTCGGCCACGGCCCAGGCGATGCTCAAACCGTCGAATGTGCTCGTCCCGCGTCCGATCTCGTCAAGGAGGATGAGACTTTTCGGGGTGGCGCTGTTCAGGATGTTCGCCGTCTCCAACATCTCGACCATGAACGTCGACTGGCCGGCGCTGAGGAGGTCCATGGCCCCGATACGGGTAAAGATCCGGTCCACGAGGCCGAGCGAGGCGGCCGACGCCGGCACGAACGACCCCATTTGAGCCATGATGCTGATGAGCGCCACCTGCCGGAGATACGTCGATTTTCCGCCCATATTGGGCCCCGTGATGATCAGGATCTGGTCATCACGGCAGTCGATGTGCGTGTCGTTCGGAATGAACGGCCCGGCGCTCGTGACCTCGATGACCGGGTGCCGGCCGCCGGTAATACCGAGGGTATCGCTTTCATCAACCGTCGGTCGGCAATAGTTCCGACAGGAGGCCAGTTCGCCGAGCGCCAGGAGGACGTCCAAACGGGCCACGTCCGCGGCAATTCTCTGGAGTCTGTTCGTCTCGCGCGCCACGGCTTCCCGGGTCTCGAGGAAGATCCTGGACTCCAGTTCGGCCATGCGCTCCTCGGCGTGAAGGATCTTCTCTTCATGCTCCTTGAGTTCGGGCGTAAGAAAGCGCTCCGATCCCAGGAGCGTCTGTTTGCGAATGTAATCGGACGGGACCAGGTCGAGATTGGGCTTCGTGACGTCGATGTAGAAACCGAAAACCTTGTTGTAACGGACCTTGAGAGAGGAGATGCCCGTTCGCTCCCTTTCCCTCTTCTCCAGGAGCGCGATGAAAGCCTTTCCGGACCTCGACACCGTCCTCAGCTCGTCTAGATCGGCGCTGAAACCCTCCTTGACGATCCCGCCTTCCGTGGTCAGGAAGGCCGGTTCGTCAAGGATCGTCCTGTCAATGAGCCCGGCGATGTCCCGGCCGTCGTCCCATCGCTCCAGAACCTCCCGGAAGATCCCCGCCGAAAAGCCCTTGGACTTTTCCCTTATCCGCGGCAGCGGCTCAAGGGATCTCTTCAGGGAGACCAGGTCCCTCGGGTGGGCGGCCGCGAGAGAGATCTTGCCCGTCAGCCTTTCCAAGTCATGAATCCCCTTGAGCTCCTCGCGGACTTCCTGCCTTTCGATGGTCAAGCGCAAGGCTTCCTCAACGGCGTCCAGCCTGGCGTTGATCATTCCGGCATCGCAAAGGGGCTCTAAAAGCCAGCCGCGGAGCATCCGCCCCCCCATGGAAGTCATGGTCAGGTCCATGACCTCGAGAAGCGTGTCTTTCTGCCGTCCGTCTCGGATATTCCGGACGAGCTCCAGATTCCTCACCGTCGCCGCGTCCATCACGAGATGGTCACCGGAATGAACGAAGCGGATCCTATGAATGAGGCTGACGGAGTCCTTCCTGACCTTCCGGACATAGTGGAGGAGCGCTCCGGCCGCTGAGATCGCCAGGTCCATTCCATCCAGGCCGAAGCCCGCTAGAGATCTTACCCGAAAGTGCTCCTCGAGCAGTTGACGGGCTTGGGATAGGTCGAAGGCCCACGCTTCCACGGCGCTCGTGGGAACGGCAAAGGCCCCTTGTTGACGGAGGACCTTGGAAACGGTTTCTTCCTCCCCCTCGGGAAAGAGGATCTCATGGGGAGAGGTCTTGAAAAGTTCGTCGGAAGCGGTCCGCTTGTCCTCGGGCCGACCTTGGAGGGTCCGGATCTCTCCTGAGACAAGATCGACAAAGGCCAGCCCCCATCCATTTTCCCTAAAGAGGACGCTGGCGATATAGACGTTCTCCCGGGCTTCGCCGTTCTCGACCTCAACAGCCGTCCCCGGCGTCAGGACCTTGATGACCTCACGACGGACGACGCCGCGTGCCGCCCGCGGGTCTTCCATTTGCTCGCATACGGCGACCTTGAAACCGCGGCGCAGGAGCTTGGCCAGGTAGGAGTTGACGGCATGGTAGGGGACGCCGCACATAGGGACCTTCTGACGCGAAGTCAGGGCGATCTCGAGGATCGGAGTCGCCGTCTTGGCGTCCTCATAGAACATCTCATAAAAATCGCCCAGGCGAAAGAACAGGAGGGCGTCCGGATGCTCCCTTTTGATCCGGAAGTACTGCTCCATCATCGGGCTAAGGGAGTTCTTATCGGTCATGACAATTTTTAACTATACCCATAGCCGGGAGCTTTTTCAAGGACGGCAGCGTCGTCATGTCAGCAGGTCTTTGGGTCGGCCAACCGGGGAGGACACTTTTCGACCATCTGCTTTGCCGCCTTGACGGCATGATTATGGGCGTTTTGGCAGCGGAAGCATCTCTTTTCTTGTGATTGAATCAATGACGGCCAAATTCTTACTTGGCGGCACTGGATGCCGCCCGAAAGCCCCCGTAGCGGAGGGGGGACCCGAGTCCTATGAAGGCTATATCGGCGACACGCCCAAGACTCTGTCCATATTTCTTGCCACCCCCTACCCCCTCCGATAATCGGAGGGGGGCTCTGAGATCGTCCGTATCGCCGACAGAGGTGCGATGGGGGGAACCGACGGGACTGGTTCCCCGGGGGCCGAGGGCCAAGGGCGGCTCCAGGCCGCTCGCACTTCCCCTCGCCGGGGCAAAGAAGTGTGCCGACGAATCCCCCGACCGGCCTCCAGACATAATCACATAAAAAGAGATGCTTGCTTTAACGGCGTTCTGATTGAACAAATCGGGCGTGCTATAGTATAATCTGCCTTTATGAAACTGAACGCGCCGAACATCCTGACCCTCCTCCGTATCCTATCCGTTCCGGCCATCGTCATTGTCCTCCTCTCAGATTTCAGGGGCCGGGAGATCACCGGTTTCGTCATCTTTCTCTTCGCGTCTCTGACCGATATGATCGACGGCTTCTTGGCCAGACGGAAGCAGATGATCACGGTCTTCGGCCAACTCCTCGACCCCATGGCCGACAAGCTCTTGATCGCTTCCGCCCTCATCTGTTTCGTGGAACGGCGGATCGTTCCCGCCTGGATGGCTGTTATCATCATCGGAAGGGAGATCGCGGTGACCGGTTTCAGGGCCATCGCTTCATCGAGAGGGCACAACATCCCCGCCTCCCCGCTGGGAAAGGCCAAGATGGTCCTCGAGGTCATCACCCTCTGCCTGCTGATCCTCGGGCCGGATCTCCTCGGCAAACTTTATTTGCTTTCCAAACTGGGACTTTGGCTCATCATCATCGCGGCCGTGGCTTCGGCCGCGGAATATTACATCCGCTTCGGACCCGCTATCCTTTCAAAGGACCCCTAACAGCGCTCCGCGCGCTTTTTCCAGGCTCTCCCAGTTCTCGACATTGATCATCGCGGGCGGTTCAGGCCAGCCGCGGCTGATCCTTTTCATCAACCCCGAGAGAACCTTACCGGGACCCGTCTCCACACAGAGTTTGATCCCCGCTTCCCGGAGGGCCTCCATCGACGTCGCCCATAGCACGGGCCGGCTGACCTGCCTCTTAAGGGCGGCCCTGGCCTCCTCGCCCGTCCGGACCGGCCGGGCGTCAACATTGGTGATCACGGGAAATTTCGGATCGTTGAACGCGACGCCTTCCAGGTCAGCCCCGAGCCTCTCCTCTGCCGGCTTCATCAGACTGGTATGGAAAGGGGCGCTGACCGGAAGCATGACGTACCTCGCCGGCTTGATCAGGCGGATGGCTTCCTCGACCGCTTGCGTGTGGCCCGCGATAACGATCTGCTCAGGGCTGTTCCAATTGGCGATCTCCACGGTTCCCGAGACGGCCTCAAGGACCTTCCGGCGAACGTCCCCATAAACAGCGCCCATCAGGGCCGCCATCGATCCGACACCCAGGGGGACGGCCTCCTGCATATATGTCCCGCGCTTGTGGACGAGCCGGACAGCGTCCTCGAAGGCGAGAACACCCGCAGCAACCAAGGCCGAATATTCGCCCAGGCTATGTCCGGCCGCCATCGCAGGATCGGCTCCCAGCAGCAAATAGGCGATCGTGCTGACCGTGAGCAGAGCGGGCTGGGTGTTCCGGGTCAACCGGAGTTCCTCTTCAGGTCCCTCGAAGCAAAGCTTGGAAACGGCATAGCCAAGAGCTTCGTCGGCCCGGCTGAAGATCTCCCGCGCTAGGGAGGAACGGTCGTAGAGATCCTTCCCCATGCCGACGGTTTGTGAGCCCTGGCCCGGAAAAAGGCACGCGAAATGATCCATGGCGGTCCTCCTCTTCTGAAACGTTATTTCAGACAGTCCCTATTGATGCGGATGTCGGCCTGGGCCTTGAGGTTGCCGATCCAGGCCGCGATCTGCTCCTCCCGCTTCTGCTTCTGGATAAGGGCTTCGATTCGGTCCAGGACCTGGACCATGGGGGGCGGCACGGTTCCCTCCCGCTTCTGGACGGGAACATAGACATCCTGATAATAGGCTTCGATCTCCTGGAGAGTGACGGGAGCGCTCTGACTGAACCGGGAAGCGATGACCTTCCGGAAGATCAGCTTTTCTTCGACATAGGGTCTCAGGTCGACCTCCTCGAACCCGAATTCCTCGAGCCCCTTCCGAAAAACCTCCGGCCCAAGCGTCCGGACCAGGGCATTTATGGCCGCCGCGATCTCCTCGCCTCCAGGCACGGCTTGTTCCCGGGCAATATCGACGACGAGCTTCTGCTCCACAAGCCGGTCCAGCAAGCGCTCCAAGGACCATTCCCCCGCATCGTCGGAATAGAACCTGAAGCGGCCCGCGATCCTCAGGTCGATCCGGGTGATGACCCGCTTGTTGACGACGGCCGCGACACAGTCCTCGACCTGAGATCCGGTCGAGGGGACGAGGCCCGCGACCAGCACCAGTAAAGACGCCCCAATTTTTTTTATCATGTCATTAGAACATGTTCCCGATCGTGATGAACAGCAGCGGCCGGCCTTTTTTCTTTGGATCGTCGAGGTTCCAGCCCAGGTCGAAACGGACGGGGCCCAACGGCGTCCGGTACCGGAGACCGAATCCGAGGGCGCCCTGGAAGTTGAACAGGCTGAAGTCCTTCCTCTTGGAAAAAACCTGGCCGATGTCGTAGAAGACGGCGCCGGAAAGGTCCCTGAGGATGGGAAACAGAGGGAACTTCATTTCCAGGTTGACCACCAACATCGCTTTTCCCCCGGTGGGCATTCCCGTCTTGGGGTCCTTGGGACCGAGCTCATCGAATGTATCTCCCCGGAAGGAATTGCTCCCCCCGGCGAAGAACCTTTCCGGAACGGGCATCCTCCCGCGGCCCAGTCCGAGCCGGGCGGTCGTGCTGAAGTTCAGGTGAGTCAGGACCGGGTAATAGTACTGGCACTTAAGGAAGCCCTTGAGATAGTCGGATTCGGTCTTGAACGCCGGATAAGCCCACTCCCCCACGAAGCTCAAGAAGAAACCCCTGGCGGGATTGAACGTGTCATCCCGCCGGTCCCAGATCATGCTCCCCGACACCAGGGTCGTCGAATACGGCTGGAGCTGGCGGTCGACCTCGGACTCCGCGATCTCCAGATAGGTCAGCTTCGTCCTCGACAAGCTGATCGTTCCGAGGAGGAGAAAGCCGCCGGCCAGCGGTTTGACGGTGTTCAGGCTGATGCCCCTCCGGTCGAACCCAAAGCTCTTCCGGTCCTCCCCCTCGAGCCAGGCGTTCATCGAGGTCTGCATGGGGATCCCGAAGAAATAGGGTTGCTCCCAGGAGATGACCCCCCGCTTCTCGATAAGGCTGAACTGGGTGACCAGGCTGACCTGGGAGGCCGTGCCGAAGACGTTGCTCCTGATGAACTCGGCCGTTCCCCGCAGCCGGATGTCGTTCTCCCAGAGGGCGAAGGACCTTGGCTCGTTCCTGGTCTCGAGCCCCACTCCCAGGCTGGCGTAATTCCGTTCTCCTTCCCGCACGGTGATGACCAGGTTCTCGCTCTCTTCCGAGACCGGAACCTCATCAACCTTGACCTCGGAAAAGACGCCCAGACCCTCGAGTCTCCTCTTGGTTTCGAGGATGAGTTCCCGCGAAGCGTCGTCTCCTTCCTTGAGCCTCACTTCCCTGAGGATGCTCTTCTTCCGGGTCACCTTGTTCCCCGTGATCACAATACCGCCGATCCGGACCCTGCGGCCCTCGTTGACGGAGATGGTCACGGAGAGGGAGCTTGTCGAGATCGGCTTGATCTCGGAGACGATCTTAGTCCCGCGGACGCCGCGATCGAGGTAAAAAGCTTCGATCCTTTCGACATCCTTCCGGACATCGGGCGCGAAGAACGGCCCTCCTTCAGTGCTCACCATCGAGGCCCGGACCGCATCCGCGGAGAATACGGAGACCCCCTCGAGTGCGAGCCGGGTGATTCTATCTTGCGGTCCTTCCCGGATGAAGAAGACCGCCGTCGCCGCCTTTCCCCGGCTCTTCAAATTGATGTCGACATGGCAGTCGGGAAAACCGTTCGTCCGATAGAAGAGCTCGATTTCGCGGGGGATCTCGAAAAGGCGCTCCCCGTTCAAGAGGGCGAAGAACGGAAGCTTTTCGTTGATCCCGACCTCAGCCCTGATCCGGGGGGAAGAAAAAGAGGACAGGCCGTCGAACTCCACGGAATCGACCCTGTATGTCTCTCCGGGGCTGACATCATAGATCACGCGGATCTCGTTTTCCGGACGCTCGATCCGGGACCTCGTCGAGGCGAAGACGTGACCTTGTTTCCTGAGATAGGTCAGGATGCGCGCCTCCCCTTCCGCCAAACCCCATTCTTCGAAGATCCGCTCTTCCCAGATCGGCGCCAGCAGGCTTGCGGGAACGCTCGCTCCCCGGATGAGGAAGCTGATCTTTTCCCTGGGGAGGACGCTGATCATAAGGGCAACGCGGCTGTCGGCCTCGTCAAAATCCTCCCGGACGATATCGAGCGCGGCCCTTTGGTAGCCGAGGCTGTTGTAGTAGACCTTCAGCCGCTGAAGGTCTTCCTGGAACTTTGAGGGAACGTAGATCGCGCCTTCTCGGTTCCGCAACCGCTTGCTGAGCTCGCTCTCAGGAACGATGGGGTTGCCTGAGAAAGCGATCTTCCCGATCGTAAACCTCTTCCAGGACCCGATCTTGAAACCGACGTCGGCGACGGATGCGTTGGTGTCCTTCTCGGTCTCCGCCAGGATCTCGGGCTCGAAGTAGCCTTCTTTTTTCAGGAGCTCCCTGAGCTCCCCGACCGCCTGATCGATCTTGTCCTCGGAAAAGATGCTTCCCGGCCGCAGGACTTCAACGGCTTCCCTCA
>Ga0315275_10007681_pt1 | contig 10439 bp, 6 predicted proteins | sample YL17G03_0_MG_FD_205557 | JGI IMG/M metagenome (GOLD analysis project Ga0315275, IMG submission 205557) | Sediment microbial communities from Yellowstone Lake, YNP, Wyoming, USA - YL17G03_0 | ecosystem: Environmental > Aquatic > Freshwater > Lake > Sediment | place: USA: Wyoming | collected...
TACGGCCTCTTCCTTGTCGCCCATGGCAGCGTACACCTTTCCGAGGCCGCAGTATGACTGCGCGAAATCCGGCAGTCTTTCCCCGGTCAGATTGAGATTCACTATTAAGGCCGCTCCCCCCACACAGGCAAGACAGGCCCCAAGGCGCGCAAACCTCCGCGCGGCGGCAAGGTCCGTGAGGTAGACGGCCAGGGCTCCGGCGAATATGAACATGGGAGGAAGGGCAGGGAGTCTGTAGCGGTCGCAGACGAAGAACGCGATCGCGCCCAGAAACGACGATAGGAAGAGCGCGTAGACGAAGTAGAGCCTTCGGGCCTCACGCCAGAAAACCAACATCCCAACTAGCGCCAACGGAGCGACGGTCCCGAAGGTCATGACCGGGTTTCTCAGTAGCCAGGAGTAGAGCTTCATGAAATTGTAGTCCTGGTTGTTGGGAAACTCCATCGAGCTCCAGAACAGGGCGGTCTTCCTGAGCACGAGTCTGAGCCACCCGACGGGGTGAGCCTCAATGAAACTCAGACCCCTGCGAGTCCAGTAATCCGAGACCTCATTGAAGGACGGCTCTCGGCCCAGCATCTCCCGCGGGACCGCGATCATGTCGTTATACCCACCCCACCAGTCCTTTCTGACGTCGGGACTTGTGGCGCTCCACCCATTGGAGGCCGCATTGTTGCCCAGGTAGAAATTGATGCCGCCCTGCCAGACAAGCGGGATGAATTCCTCCGAGACCGCGTAGTTATGAATGGTGACGGGAGCCAGAGGGATGATGATTCCCGCGGCCAGCAAGAGGCTCGCGAGCCTCTTGCGCCTGGAGAAGATTGCGGCGCCGGCAACGGCCACAGGCAGGAAGAGAGCGACATTGGGCCTGGTGACAAGGGCCAGGCCGAAGGCCAGGCCGCCGGCGAGCCAGAACAGCCCGGCCTGTCTCTGCCGTGCGATCTCGAGGAAGACGAGCCCGAGCATCGAAAGGAAAATGAACAGGGTCTCTGTCAGAAGCTCGCCGTCGAAGTAGATGAGCACAGGATAGGTCGCACAGAGAAGGCCGGCTACAAGGCCCGCCCGACGTCCGAAGTACCTGCCGGCAAGGGAGAAGGTCAGAACTGCGGTCAGGCTGCCCAGGATGAACTGGACGATCCGGGGGACGACGTACGACCCTTTTGACACAGCGTAGACCAACGCCAGGAAGTAGGGATAGAGAGGAGCCCGGAAGAAGGGCTCATACCCGGCGGTCTTTCCGCTAAGGATGTCTCTTGCCCAGGTGTCATGGTAGGAGGCATCCATAATGGGGTGATCGAAAAAGGGTAGTCTCTTCAGATGAGCCGCGTAAACAAGCCGCAAGGCAAGCGCGATTCCAAAGATGCCCAAGGCCATTATGTAGAACTTCCGCCTTGAAGCAGATTCGGTCAAGCCTAAGCCTGGGTTCATGGACTCTCCGAACAAGTATTATGCATGCCGCGGGCGCCCTTGTCAAGGCAACCCGGGCCGGCCATTCCTGCTCTCTCATTTAGCCCTAAAGCCTGCAGGTAGGCGTTCCGATACTCAAGCCAGAGTGCCCTAGTGCCAACTATGGGTGCTTTCCGTGGAGATGGAGGGGGGCAATTGAACCCGGATGTGGCAGAGAAAGTCGTCTTATGCAATACCAATTCCTTTCGGAAGGGGGTGAGTCTCGATAGATCTGTCGTCTTATTCCAGGTTTCCTTCGGGCCTCTGACGTAGATCTCGAAGGACATCCCAACAGAAGGAGGCAAAGAGATGAAGCTTTACACAGTTCTGGCATTGACCCTCGTGCTTGTCATCGCCGCATCTGCCTGTGCCATGGAGAAGAAGGCTGTGCAGATGAGGGAAGACTTCGGCACCGAGCCGCTTTACGACAGCTATATGCGTTACTACTACTACATTCCTTGCCCGACCTCGTCGTGGTTCTGGAATTTCACCCAGTGGCCGGTGGGCCAGGTTATCGGCGAAGTGTTCACGATTGGCGATCCCAGCATGGGCCGGGTGGGTGCCGGTTGCCCTCCGTACCTCACCTCGGATCCAGCGATGGCCCACACGATAGAGCAGATCCGCGTGCTTGATTTTGCAGGCTACGGGACGATCTATCCGGGGCTCTTCACGGTCGAGTTCAGCATTTGGTGTGCGGATCAGTATGGCTGCCCGGTTGGCCCGTCGATGTGGTCAAGCGGTCCCAAGGAGTTCTGCGCTGCCGGCTGGAACTACGTTGCGGTCACGCCGAACCTTTGCGTCACCAATTGCAAGACCGTGATGAATCCGCCGAGCTATCCCAGGATTCTGGTCACCGCGAAGCACACGGGAACCCTGTCGACGTACCCGGCCTGGGGATTCGACAACATCTCTACCCCGCTAGGCCTGGCGTGCGCGATGCACGACAACGGCTGCTGCCCGGCTCTCTATCCGAGACCGCAGAACAGCCATTATACCGTGATGCACACCGGTGACTACGGTGTCAACATGGTAAACTGCCCGCCGTACTGGATTCTGAATCCCGGCGACACGGTGGGCGACGTGTTTGGCTGCATCGAGGCGGCGTGGACCCTGTATCTGAAGAACACCGGTCCGACGGCTAACCAGCCCAGCACCTGGGGCCACATCAAGACGATGTATCGGTAGCGGTAAGTAGTAGCCGGTTTGTTTCAAAGGGGGCGCCTTCGGGTGCCCCCTTTTCTGCCATAGGACAAAGACCTCTCCCGGGGCAGGGCCGGCTCGATTGAGGAAAAACCCGCAGCATCAAATTTACTTGACAGCGATTTGGCGTTTGTGGTATAATGTACAGCGTCGAAGGAAGTTTTAGGTCTAGCTTCAGCGAGCGGAAGTTCGCTCGAAAGGAGGTGAGCTCGAGGATCTTTGGCATTATGATTTTCCAAGGAGACTTGAGTTTCCGTCGGTAGCAAAGCCTCAAGATAGGGAGGAAAAGTCATGAGAGTTATTACAGTTCTGGCGCTCCTGCTGGTTCTTGCTTCGTCTGCGTTGGCCCTCGAGCAGAAGGCCGTGCAGATGAGGGAAGACTTCGGCACCGAGCCGCTTTACGACAGTTACACGAGATACTACTACTACATTCCTTGCCCGACCTCGTCCTGGTTCTGGAATTACACCTCCTGGACCCCTGGCGACGTGCTTGGCGTGCTCTTCACGATTGGCGATCCCAGCATGGGTAGGGTGGGTGCCGGTTGCCCTCCGTACATTACCTCGGATCCAGTGCTTGGCCACACGATAGAGCAGTTCCGTGTCCTCGATTTCGCGGGCTACGGGACGATCTATCCTGGGCTCTTCACGGTCAATTTTGACATTTGGTGTGCGAACGAGCAGGCCTGTCCGGTTGGCCCGGCCCTTTGGTCGAGCGGTCCCAAGGAGTTCTGCGCTGCTGGCTGGAACTACGTTGTGGTTACGCCGAACCTTTGCGTCACCAAGTGCAAGACCGTGCTGAATCCGCCGAGCTATCCCAGGATTCTGATCACCGGGACCATGACGGGAACCTTGGCCACGTATCCGGCCTGGGGATTCGACAACATCTCTACCCCGCTAGGCCTGGCGTGCGCGATGCACGACAATGGCTGCTGCCCGGTTCTCTATCCGAGACCGTACGTGAGCCATTACCCGCAGATGCACACCGGTTACTACGGCCAGAACTTCTCGATCTGCCCGCCTCAGTACTTCTTGAACCCCGGCGACACGACGGGCTTCACGTTAGGCGGCATCGAGTTGGCGTGGACAGTTTATGTGAAGAACATCGGTCCGACGGCTAACGAGCCCAGCACCTGGGGTAACATCAAGTCTATGTACAAGTAGTAGTAGTCGAGACGTAGGGAAAAGGGGTGCTTTCGAGCACCCCTTTCCTTTATATACATATACCCGCGAATTCAAGAACTCCGCGTTTCCGGACTGCCACTGCCTGCCGCGTCCCGCCCGCGGCGCCCTGCCTGCGATTTCGACATCATTCCGTTTGCGCCGATCTCTTTCCACAAGACTGGCTCATGAAACCCTATTTAACGGGCATCCTGAGGCCGACGGCGCTATTTCTTAGCTTATCAGGTATTGCATACGCGCGTGCAGGCTAAAGTGGTCTTATACGTATTTTTGCCTTGACTTCTCCAATGGCCTGTGCTAACATGCGAACCGTCAAAAGAAGCAGAGCTGGTGAACCTTCTGGCGAGTAGGGTTCATGGAGAGGGGGTGAGGCCGGCGGCGCTTACTAATCCGTTCTTTGTGCTTGGTTCGGCTTCTGCCGTTATCGGCAGTTTTCCAGCAGGAGGTTGAGAAAATGAGGTTCTTTGCGATTGCAGCGCTGGTGCTGGTGCTTGCGTCGTCTGCGTTCGCCCTCGAGCAGAAGGCCGTGCAGATGAGGGAAGACTTTGGCACCGAGCCGCTCTACGACTGCTATATGAATTACTACTACTACATTCCTTGCCCGACCTCGTCCTGGTTCTGGAGTTACACCACCTGGACTCCTGGCGAAGTGATCGGCGTGATGTACACGATTGGCGATCCCAGCATGGGTAGGGTGGGTGCCGGTTGCCCTCCGTACCTTACCTGCGATCCGTTGCTTGGCCACACGATAGAGCAGTTCCGCATCCTTGATTTCGCGGGTTACGGGACGATCTACCCCGGGCTCTTCACGGTCAATTTTGACATTTGGTGTGCGGATCAGTATGGCTGCCCGGTGGGGCCGTCGCTCTGGTCGAGCGGTCCCAAGGAGTTCTGCGCTGCCGGCTGGAACTACGTTGTGGTCACGCCGAACCTTTGCGTAAGCCGCTGCTCCCCTTACGGGCCGCCTGAGTGGCGCTCTCCGAGGATCCTGATCACCGCGACCCATACGGGAACCCTGGCGACGTATCCGGCGTGGGGATTCGACAACCTGTCGACACCGGTTGGCCTGGCGTGCTTGATGCACGACAACGGCTGCTGCCCGGCCCTCTATCCGAGACCGACCGTTAGCCACTACCCTATCATGCACACCGGCTATTACGGTATCAACTTCTCGGTGTGTCCGCCGGCGTGGTTCCTCCATCCTGGCGACTCGACGGGCAACGTGTGGGGGTGCATCGAGTTGGCGTGGAGACTGTATGTGAAGAACATCGGTCCGACCGCTAACGAGCCCAGCACCTGGGGTAACATCAAGTCGATGTACAAGTAGTCACCGGGTAGTACCTGTCTTGAGGCTGTGCTACGGGGTGCCTCTCCCGGGCACCCCGGATCATTTCTGCCCAGCGGCTATGGGCCCCCCAGATTTTGCTTGCCAAAACCGGCGCATCTCCCTAAACTGCCCTCCAGACTCGGAACATCGTCCACAGTCAGACAGGGGGGAGCCATGCCAAGAAGGTCTATTTGTCTCTTAAGCCTGGGTTTCGCCTTCCTCTGGCTTGCAGGGTGTGCACCCAGATATACCGCGGCGGTCGTCGAGCCCTCCCGGGATGCAGTCCCTCTGGAGGTGCAAGCGGCTCTCAAGGATGCCAATGCGGTCTATGAGGGCGGTGTCGACTTCTTCGTAAAGGGCAACTACGATTCCGCGGCTACCTATCTCAAGGACGCCATGTCGCTTCTCAACCAGGATCTCGAGTGGGTTGTCCACGGGGCGGCCCTGAGCGAGCGCAGGCTCCTGCTTTACAAGTGCAGGTACTTCCTTGAGAGGATACCGTCGGCGCCGGCCGAGGTGAGCCCCGAGGCCGATCTCGCCGCCGTCGTACCTCTTAAACCGCAGCTGCCTCCCATCGAGATCATCGACAATGAGAAAGTCCGGAAGTGGATTCGTTACTTCAGCATCGACACCAGGGATCACTTTCAAACCTGGATCAACAGGTCAGGCAGGTATCTGCCCGCAACTCTCAGGATCTTGAAGGAAGAGGGGATGCCCCTGGAGCTGACCAACCTTGCCATGATCGAGAGCGGGTTTAATCCACGTGCTTACTCCAGGGCCCACGCCTCCGGAATCTGGCAGTTCATAAAGGGCACCGGCAAGATGTACGGTCTCAGGATAGACTCTTACGTGGATGAGCGCCGGGATCCCGAGAAATCCTGCAGGGCGGCCGCGAGGCACTTGCGGGACCTCTATGAGATGTTCAATGACTGGCCGCTCGCCATGGCTGCATACAACTCCGGGGCCGGAAACGTGGAGCGGGCCATCAAGCGGAACCGGACTACCGATTACTGGCGCCTGAGCCTGAAGCGCGAAACCCGGGACTACGTCCCCATGTTCATGGCGGCTGCAACGATCATGTATGACCCCGCACGGTACGGTTTCACCGTCGAGTACGAGTCGCCGCCTGAATGCCGGGAGGTCAAGATTGAAGGCCGGACCGACTTTAAGGCCATAGCCAGGTCCTGCCGCGTAGAGCCGGCTGTGATAAGTGATTTGAACCCTCACCTGATGAAGAACTGCACGCCTGATGGCAGTGGCTCCTACGCCGTGAGAGTCCCCAAGGCTGCGGCCGACTCCTGCCTGGCCGCGCTTGCTCAGATCCCGAGGGACGAGAGGGTGTCCAAGGCCTACGTGGCTGCAGACGTGAGCCACACCGTCAAGCGGGGGGACACGCTCTCGAGGATCGCCAAGAGGTATGGGACCACGATCGCGGCGATAGCTCAAGCCAACGGCATCAAGAATTACCGTACGCTGCGAGTCGGCCAGGTGCTTGCAATTCCGGGGGCGGAGTATTCACCGCCACCTGAGAACCCAGGTATACATACGGTCAAGAAAGGTGAGACCCTGAGCGGTGTCGCGGCCAAGTATGGGGTCCACTTGAAGGACCTCGAAGCGTGGAACGATCTTGCTCCGAGGCACATCCTGTATCCCGGACAGAAACTGATAGTGTCGGCTTCAAGCGTTCCCCAGGACAAAGTGATCGTGCACAGGGTCAAGCGCGGGGACACCATAAATAGCATTGCCCAGAAGTATGGGTCGACGACGGGCCGCCTGCTCAAGACCAACGGGCTGAAGCCGACTGATAGGATCTACCCCGGCCAGAAGATAAAGGTGCCGGTCAGGAGCTAAGGACCGGCCTGGGTCAGCCCGGGGTTGGCTTTAGACGAGGGTCTGTCCGCTGTCCAGATGGAGGGGGCCGTCGGCGCCTCCGCGCGTCTGCACCAGGCAGTTCCTGCCGATCACCGAGTCGCCAGGAATGTGGCTGCCTCTGCCGATCACCGTGACGCCGCTGGCCAATATTGAGGGATGTTCCTCGTTGGGCCGGAAATCCACGCCGGAGCCAATCTTGACGTTGGGCCCGACCGATACGTGTTTATCCACTATTGACAAGTTGATCTTCGCCCCGCGGGAGATAATGCACCCTGCGAAGATGATCGAGTTTCTCACCACTGCGCCCTCCTCGATAACGACGTTGGGGGAGATTATGGAGCTCTCGACCGTGCCGTTTATTATGCAGCCGTCGCAGATCATCGATTCGCTGGCCCGGCCGAGCTTCAGGAGCCTCGCCGGCGGCAGGTCCTCGATGTTGGTGAGTATGGGCCAGTCACGGTCATCAAGGTCTATGGGGGGCTCGGGGCGCAGCAGATCCATGTTGGATTCGAAGTAGGTGCTTACGGTCCCGACGTCCTGCCAGTAGCCGTTGAACTCGTAGCCGCAGACACGCCTGTCTTCTATCGTCCAGGGCACGATGTCCCGCCCGAAATCGTGCGTGGAATTGGAGTTCCGGGCGTCCTTTATCAGGCAATCGGCAAGCACCTCAGTGTCGAAGACGTAAATACCCATAGATGCCAGGTTGCTCTTGGGGTGGCTTGCCTTCTCTTCGAACTCGATGATCCGCTTGTCTTCGTCAAGCAGGCAGGTCCCGAACTTGGTGGTTTCCTCGGGCCGGACCCGCTTGACGGCCACGGTCAGGTCTGCGCCTTTCTTCCGGTGGAAGTCGAGCAGTGGCCGGTAGTCCATCTTGTAAACGTGGTCCCCACCCAGGATCAGCACCTTCTCGGGGGACCTTTCCCGGATGAAGTGAAGGTTCTGGTAGACCGCGTCGGCGTTACCCTCGTACCACTTGGATTCAGAGCTGCCGACATAGGGATGAAGAATCATCATCTCCGCCTTGAGCCGGTCGAGGTCCCAGGGCTTGCCGAAGTTAAGGTGCCTCCACAGGGAGCGCGGCAGGTACTGGCTCAACACGAAGACGTGTCCCACGCCGGAGTTCACGCAGTTGGAGAGGGCAAAGTCTATGATCCTGTACATGCCTCCGAAGGGCACGGCCGGCTTTGCCCGGCGCTCCGAGAGCAGCAGGAGCCGCTTGCCCGCACCGCCCGCCAGGATTATAGCGAGATCTTCTGCCATGTCTCCTCACCCAGGATGGTCTCGCCGCACACTATGTCCCTGCTTGGAATGGCCTCCGAGGGGAGCTCGCGGCCGATCAAGCAGTTCCGCCCGATCCTTATGCCGTCAGGCACGGCTGTTCGCTTGCCGATCACGCTTATGCCCGAGCTTACCACATCGGGGTAGAGGGAATTCGAGCAAGTCGGATTACCGAAACCCACGAAGGCGTCCCGCCCGATCCTGGCCATCTTGTCCACTATGGCGCACCTTACGGTTGCTCCACCCGCGACGGACACGTCCGAGAAGACGATGGAGTCCTCAACCCGCGCACCCGATTTGACGGTGACTCCGGGGAAGAGGATGGACCGGGTGACCTTGCCCTCCACGTAGCATCCGTTGGCGACCAGGGACGATTCGATCTCGGCGCCCCGGCCTATCAACGAAGGAGGTCTTATCCCCATGTTGGTGAAGATGCGCCAGGATGGATCGTGGAGGTCCAGAAGATGCGGCTGCTTTACCAGCAGCATCGAGGAGCCGTAGTACTCCTCCAGCCAGCCTACGTCAGCCCAGTAGCCATCGAAGACGAATGCCCGTGCTCTCAACTCCTTCACCAGGGGCATCAGAACGTCGAAAACCACGTCGTGCCTGCCCTCACAGGCGACCGAGAGCCTCTCCACCAGGACGTCCTTCCTGAAGACGTAAATCCCGAGCGAATAGAAGTTGAAGGTATCGCGCTCCGGTTTCTCGGTGAAGCCCCGGATCACCCCGTCCTCGTCCACCTCCACGCCGCCATACCTGCCCGGCGCCAGCCCGGATGAGGGTTTGACCGCGACCGTCACCGCCGCTCCGCTGGAAGCGTGGTAGGCCACCAACTGGGTATAGTTCATCTTGTAAACCTGGTCTGCCGAGAGCAGCACAACGTGCTCGCAGTCGATGTCCTGGATCACCTGGATGTGTTGCCACAAGGCGTCAGCGGTTCCGCGAAACCACGTGGGATCGTGCTTGCCCATATACGGCTGCAAGATCATCACCCCGCCTTTGCGCCGGTTGAGATCCCACGGCATGCCGTTGCCGATGTGGGCGATCAGGGACGCCGGGTTGTACTGGGCCAGGATGCCGACCCGGTACATCCCTGAGTTGACGCAGTTGGACAGGCAGAAATCGATGATGCGGTACCTGCCGCCGTAGGGTAGGGCCGCCTTGGACCTGTGAGAGGTCAGCACGGGAAGCTCCCGGCTGGCGCCGCCGGCAAGAATCATCACGAGGGTGTTGGTCATCGCCCCATCGCTTTCAGGTTGTCCCGGGCAAGCTGGTTCTTCGGATCGAGCGTCAAGGCCCTCTGCCAGGTCCCGACTGCCAGGCTGGTGCTGTCCATCGCCGCGTAAACCGTGCCCAGGTTGACCAGGAAGTCGGCGTTCTTGGGGTCGAAGGTAGCCAGTTCCTTGAACTGCTTGAGAGCATCGTTGTATCTGCCCGCGTGGTAGAGGGAGTTGGCGAACTTGAATCTGAGCGGCAGGTTGCCCGGGTCCCCCGCCAGCGCCTTGGAGAGCACCTCGCAAGCCTTCAGGTACTGGTCCAACCTGCCGTAGGCATCCGCCAGTTGCATGGCGACACCCGTGTCCGACGCGTTAAGCCTGGAAGCCGTTTCTAGGTAGTCGACGGCGGTACCGAATTCGCCCATCAGGAAACAAGCCTTCCCGAGCGCGGCATACGTGACGAAGCTCCCCCCGCCATAGTCGATCTCTTTTTCAAACGCGGCCCGCGCGCCGGCGATATCGCCTTTGGCAAGGAGGTTGACACCCATCAACTCGTGGAGCTTCGGTTCGTAAGGGTACCGGACCTCGATGCTGCTTAGCAGTGCCATTGCCTCGTCGGGCATCTTCTGGGCGTAGAGCATCGACGCCTTCTCGATGTTGAGTCTCGGGTCACCTGCGGCTTCACCCCTAGCCAGGGACAGCACCTTGAGGGCCTCGCCACCCTTCCAGGCACTGCTAGAGATCTTCGAAAGGGCAATGTAGGCATCCGGCATCTCCGGAGAGATGTCGATCGCCTGCCGGTACGCTGCCTCGGCCTTGTCGAAGATGGCTTCCTCCATGTAAATGTCCCCCAGGATGATCTGCTGTCTCGCCTGGTCCAAGCCGCTTTGCGGCAAGAGGTAGAGCACCACGCCTACCACCAC
>Ga0315275_10007683_pt1 | contig 10437 bp, 9 predicted proteins | sample YL17G03_0_MG_FD_205557 | JGI IMG/M metagenome (GOLD analysis project Ga0315275, IMG submission 205557) | Sediment microbial communities from Yellowstone Lake, YNP, Wyoming, USA - YL17G03_0 | ecosystem: Environmental > Aquatic > Freshwater > Lake > Sediment | place: USA: Wyoming | collected...
GCGGCGATGTGCTCGCCGTTCTGTGTGCTATCATTTCCATCCTGGCGTTGGCCTGGTCCTGTGTGCGAAGCGCAAGGTCAGGATACAGGCCAGGGCCCGGCTAAGATTGCCGGAGAGGCGGGGCGGAGCAGGCGTGAAGATGCGCTCTGGCCCGTCCGCGCGAGCGTAACCGTAACTTCACTTCATGGAGCAGTCCGATGTTAGATGAATTGCGCGCGAGAGTCGTGGCCGTCGAGGAAAAAGTTGGGCAGGTTCGAGGTTATCTTTGATGGCGCCCGCAAGCGCGCCGATCTCGAGAAACTGGAGCACAGAATCGCCGTGCCCGGCTTCTGGGATCGCATGGAGGAAGCTCAGTCGACGCTTCAGGCGCGGCATCGCCTCGAGCAGGACATAGAGCTGGATGAGAGGCTCGCGAGGGAGAGCGCTGATCTGCATGCGCTTCTGGAGCTCGCGGCCGAAGGAGAGGATGTGCTTGACGACCTGAAAAAGGAGGTCGACAGGATCGAGACGGAAGCCCGGCACACCGAGATACGCATGCTTCTCTCCGGCGAGCACGACGGCGCGAATGCCATCATGACGGTTCATCCCGGCGCGGGTGGCACGGAGTCGCAGGACTGGGCGGAGATGCTCGTCCGCATGTACATCAGATGGTGCGAGCGGTCAGGCTATGCCACCGAGATGCTCGACTACCAGTACGGGGAGGAAGCGGGTATCAAATCGGCGACCTTCATTGTGAAGGGCGATTTTGCCTACGGCTACCTGGTGTGCGAGAGCGGAGTCCATCGTCTGGTCCGCATCTCTCCGTTTGACTCCGCCGCACGACGGCACACCAGTTTTGCGTCCGTCTTCGTCTACCCGGAAATAGACGACAAGATCGACATACAAATCGACGAGAAAGATCTGCGGATTGATACGTTCTGCTCCTCCGGTCCGGGCGGCCAGTCCGTAAATACGACTTACTCTGCCGTCCGCATCACCCATATTCCGACCGGCATCGTCGCCTCCTGCCAGAACGAACGCTCCCAGATCAGGAACCGTGACATGGCGCGGAAAATACTGCGCGCGAGACTCTATGAGCTCGAAATGGAGAAGAAACGGAAGGAGCTCCAGGCTGTTGAAGACACCAAGCTCGACATAGCCTGGGGCAGCCAGATTCGATCTTACGTCCTCCACCCGTATCGTATGGTCAAGGACCATCGAACGAAGTATGAGACTTCCAACACGGACCGGGTCCTGGACGGCGACATCGATGGCTTCATTTACCAGTACATGGTTTTCCGCGGCTTGAGGAAGCGCGTCGCTGCCGCCGGGTAACAAAGGCCAGTTATGGACGAGCAGTCGAGTGGTTCCCCGGACCTGCGCAAGCAGGCGGCATCTCTCCGGCATGATGGACTGCCGCGGCGCCAGCGGTCTGAGCGGTACTACAGGGTGCTTTACCGGATCTATGTCGGCTTCTTGTTGTTCGTGGTACTGGCAGGACTTCCTGCGGTAGCAGTCCCGTCCCTGCGCCACCGCCTTGCCTTGCGAGTCCAGACGCTGCGGGAAGCCTGGTCCAAGGCAGGTCGATCGGCCATGCCGCCGGTCTTTGCGAAGGTCGGCGAGAACACGGAATTGTTTCCAAAAGAGTACGAGATACCGTTGCGGACCTGGGGCAAAGGCCCGGGCGTGCTCGAAATGCGAATGCCCGTTTTCCGTGCCGGCGGCCAGACAAGGGTTCAACAGGAAGCAGCTCAAACCACAGCCGCGGATACCTCTGAGCCCGCAGACTCGGGAACGGGCGAAGTCGCCGTCACCTACAAGCAGGGCGATGCCGAGCGCGAGGCCTATGAGATCCTCCTGAAATCAAATGAGGCCATTGCCGGCATGGTGCAGGGAAAAGACCCGGCGCTGCGCTTCGTGACGTGGGCGGGCGCCAGGCGGGAAGAAGATACGTACTGGGTGGACCTGACGTTCAAGTCGAGTTCCAGCGGGACGGAAGCCCACTACATCTGGCAGGTCAGCCTTTCTTCCAAGCGTGTGACGCCGCTCAGTGCACTCGCCAGGGCGATCACAGGGCAGTAGGGTGGTTTTCTCGCCCAAGCCCGGCATTGCTGATGACGCAGGCCGGGGTTGAGGAGCATGATTATTCCAGACGAACCGGACGGGAACGGAACTTCGTCCGGTTCCACGGTGTCCAGGTCAGGGGGCTTGCTTGCGCACTTACGGCATCCGGTTTCTTCGCCGCGGGCTGGCGGTACTCATTGCCGTTGTTCTTGCCTGGGTGGCGTATGACTATGTCCGGATCTGGCGAAGCCGTATCGGCGCCATAAAGCAGGCCGTGAGGATCCTCAGCTCGGATCTAATCCGTTCGGCCGACAGCATTGAATACTCGGAGAATGAAGACGGCAAGCTCCGCTTCAAGATTCACGCCCAGAAACTCCTCGAAACCCGAGAGGGGAAGAACCTCCTGGAAGGAATAGAGGCCTTCGACTTCAATCCCGACGGATCCCCGCGGAACTACATCCGCAGCAAACGTGCAGAGTACGACCGGGAAAACGGAAGGGCCTATTTTTCCGGCAATGTCCGCATCCAGATGGGAAAGGGCATCGAGCTGCGTTGCGATTCGCTCTTCTACGACCTGAAGAACAATGTCGGAACCACCGACGACACGATGCAGCTCGTTTCGCCGCAGGCAAAGGGGAGCGCCCGGGGAATCCGATACGACCATGCCGCGCGCGTGCTGGAGCTCAAGGGCGCCGTCGATCTGGAAGTGACGCGCCTAGCCCCCAGGCCGGGGAGTCCCGCGTCCGAGGAAAAGAGCCGTGTGACTTCGAACAGTATGTTCTACTCCGAGAACGACCTGCTGATCCGGTTCATGGGAAATGCCCGCCTGGACGCGCCGGATGCAGCACTCTCGGGTTCCGACATTGTAGCCCGGCTGAGCCCCGACCGACGGCGCATGGTATCGCTCATGTGCCGGGGGAATGCCGAATACAGGTCAAGAAAGCCGGGAGATGCGCAGTCTCTGCGGGGAGACCGGATAGATTTCGACCTCAGTCCGGACGGGAAGGCCATCGAGAGGATACGCGTCACGGGGAGCGCGGTTTTTTCTTCGGAGGCCAAGGACGGAGGCGTCGGGTTGCAGGGCGGTGAGATCCATCTCGAGTTGAACCCGGCCGACGGCTCACTGCAGCGAATCCTGAGCAAGTCCGGCGTCCAGTTCCGCAGCAGGCGTGCCCAGGGCGAAACAATGATAAGCGGGGAGGATTTCGCGGCGGAGTTTTCGCCGGGAACCAGCTCTGTGCGGCGACTGAAGGTGCGGGAAAACGCCACTCTGACCATGGGCACTGGTCGGGAGAATGAGGCTGATGAGCTCGCTGCCCGTGAGATCCGCGTCGACTTCGCCGAGAGTTCTGGCCAGAGCCATCCCCGTCGCCTCCAGGCGGATGATTCTGTTCGATGGACTTCGGCGGCACGTGGGGGCGCCCCCGGGCGCAAGCCCGAACCGGGGAGGACACTCACGGCAGCGAGACTGGACATGATCTATTCGGAGTCCGGCGACTCGCTCGACAGGGGAAGTGCCTCCGGGGGCGTTCGGATTTCTGTGCTCCCGGCTCCGGGAGTACAGGGCTCATCATTACGTCGATTGGAGGCCGAGCGCGTCCACTTCGGATTCTACCCTGCTGGAAACCGTTTGAGAGACCTGGACGGGGAGGGCGATGTCCGTGTCGCTTACCAGAGCAGTGAGGCAAATCATCGGTCGGGGAAATTATCCGGGGAGATGCATACAGCCAGCGAAAAGTTGCGAGCGAAATTCCGCGTGAACGACGGCCAGGCTGACGATGTTTCTCAATGGGGCGGGTTCACCTATGAGGATGGCAGTAGAACGGCGACATCCGGGAGGGCAGACTACGATGCCGACAGCGAGATTCTGGTACTGAAAGATTCGCCGAAAGTGACTGATCCCGAGAGCACGACGACGGGAGATGAATTGGTGTATCACCTGAAGGAAAAGGAGATCGTAGTCCGTGGCAACGTCCGTTCCGTTACCCGCCCGAAGCAGCCGGGGGAATCACCGCTTCCATCTTCGACAGGTTCTTCCGCTCCCACCATCGTGACCTCGAAGGTGATGAGGTACTGGACAGAGGAAAACAAGGCCAGATACGAAGACGGAGTCCAGATGCTCTCCGAGCAGGGGCAGCTGCAGGCCCGCACGATTGAGATCCTCGGCTCAGGGCGGGAACTGACCGCCGACGGCCAGGTCCGGCACCTCATAATCCGCCGTCCTGAATCAACTGCCTCCAGGCCGGTAGCCGCGGAATCGGGCACGCCCAAGGTGAAGAACACCGGCGACAAGTCACCAATTGTCATCAGAAGTGGTCAGCTGCGATATGACAAGAACGGCAATATGATCCACTATTCAGGGAACGTCATACTGGACTCAGGGGACATCCAGATGTGGTCCGACACCCTCGATGCTGTGTTGGACACGGAAGGGAAGCAGATCGAGTGGGCCCGCGCCATAGGACATCTCCGCATCCAACAGCAGGGCCGGCTGGCTCTGGGCAACCAGGCCGACTACCTTTTTGCGCCTGGAAAGTTCGTCGTGCTTGGAGATCCCGCTGAGATCAAAGACCCTATACGAGGTAAGTCGGCCGCACGTCGATTGACATTCTTTACCTCCGATGATAGGATCATCCTCGAAAACAGCTGAATCTTAGGGGCCGTAAAGGACTGAATCTAAATGGCTTCTGATGACCACTAGCACTCTCCAAGTCCTGGCTCTCAGCAAAGAATACCGCGGCAGAAGAGTAGTTGATCAAGTCGACCTCGAGGTCGTTCAGGGTGAAGTTGTGGGCCTCCTTGGCCCGAACGGCGCCGGCAAGACAACCACGTTCTATATGATCGTCGGTTTGATCGCCCCGGACTCTGGTACCGTTCGCCTGAACGGGCGCGATATTACCGGGTTGCCGATGTACCAGAGGGCCCGGACGGGAATCAGCTACCTGCCTCAGGAGCCCTCCGTTTTCCGAAAGTTGACGGTTGAAGAGAACCTGCTCAGCATATCGGAGACGCTGGATCTCACTGCTGATGAGCAGCACAGCATCGTGACTACGCTGCTGGAGGAGTTCGGGATAGAGAAACTCCGCAGCCAGGGCGCATACACTTTGTCCGGCGGCGAGAGACGCCGTCTCGAAATCGCACGGGCCCTGGTTCTCACTCCTCGATTTGTACTGCTGGATGAACCATTTGCGGGTATCGATCCGCTTGCGGTGGCCGACATTCAGAGGATCATCGCGCAGCTGAAATCACGTAATATTGGAATCCTGATTACCGATCATAATGTCAGGGAGACTTTGAATATAACGGATCGGGCCTATATAATAAACGAAGGAAAGATCTTGCGCGGTGGTCGCCCGCACGAACTGACCAGTGATGAAGAGGTAAGGAAGGTATACCTGGGTGAGAACTTCAGGCTAGACTGAACGTATGACCGTCCGCAGACAGAGCTTGCGACAATCACTGGACTTACGCCTGACTCAAAGGCTCGCCCTCACCCCGTCGCTTCTCCAGAAAATCGAACTTCTCCAGCTCAACAGGTTGGAACTCCAGGAGATGCTGGACCAGGAGATGCTGGCGAATCCGTTGCTTGAGGAGGTCACTGAACCCGAGGCTCCCAAGGATCTGGGGCTGGAAGAACCAACCGATGTTGAGCCGGCAGGGCCTGACAGCCAGTCGCCGGGTGCGGAACGCGACTCATTCGATGAAATCGATTTCCGCTACTTCTTCGATGAGTACCTCGATACGGGATACCGAAACCGCGAAGTCGAAGAATCGGAGGACAAGCCGTCCTTTGAAGCCTACCTCGTCAGACCGCCGTCTCTCTCGGATCATCTGAACTGGCAACTGGGTCTTTCTTTTGTAGAGCCGAGGATTGCCGAGGTAGCCAGGGAGATCATCGGGAACCTCGATGACGGCGGCTACCTGCTGCTGACTATCGAAGAGCTTCAGCGCCTGACTGGCTGCACGGCGGAAGAGGCCGAGACCGCGCTCAGGTTCGTGCAATCGCTGGACCCTGTAGGGGTGGGGGCAAGTGACCTGCGCGAGTGCCTCCTCCTGCAGTTGTCGGCTCTCGGCCTGGCCGACACGCTCGCGTGGAAGATCATCCAGGATCACCTGCCCCTGCTGGAGAGCCACAAGTTCAAGGAGATTGCAGCCCGCACCGGATCCACCCAGGAGGAAGTGCTGAAGGCAGTCGAGACCATAAGGCGGCTTATTCCGAAGCCGGGTCAGAAGTACAATCCCGAGAAAGCCACCTATGTCCAGCCGGAAGTGACGATCGCAAAGGTGAACGGGGAGTTTATCATCATGCAGAATGACGAGGGCATGCCCCAGCTTCGCCTGAACGCCGGCTACCGTGAACTGCTCAAGGCTAACGGGGTTCCGGGAGACACAAAGGCCTTTCTCCGTGAGAAATTCCGCTCTGCCGTCGACCTGTTGAGGAACGTGAACCAGCGCCGCCAGACCATATACAAGGTTTGTGCCTGCATTGTCAATCGCCAGAAGGACTTCCTCGAGCTTGGCCCCTCCGCGCTCCACCCCATGTTGATCAAGGACGTTGCTAGCGAACTCGGTGTTCACAGCTCCACGATAAGTCGCGTAGTCACCAACAAGTATGTCGATACGCCTCAAGGCGTCATGGAACTCCGCAAGTTCTTCACCATGGGTGTCGAAAACTGCGATGGTGCAGAACTCTCGATTGTCCAGGTGAAGCTGAAAATCAGGAAGCTGATCGAGGATGAAAACCGAAGCAAGCCACACTCGGATAACCAGATCGGGCAGCTGCTTCGCCGGGACAGCATTTTCATCACCCGGCGCACCGTCGCCAAGTACCGGGAACAGATGCAGATACCTGGCTCCCGCGACCGCCGGATCGGGTATCTCTTTTGACCAACAGCGTTTTCCTGATCCCTCGGCATCAAGGAAACTGGTTGCGGGGCGCAGGTGGAATGGCGCTGTGCGGTCTCAATCGCCGGAAGGGACCTATCTATGAACGTGGAGATCACGGGAAGACACCTGGTGGTTACCCCTGCACTCAGAACCTACGTGTTGAGGAGGCTGCGCAAATTCTCGAAGATCTTCGGTGATGACTTGAGCTGCCACGTCGTCATCGACGTCGCCAAGGACCGGCACACAGCGGAGATCTTGCTCAGGTCGAAGATTCTTACCGTTGCCGGCAAAGGCGAAACCCCTGACATGTATGCCTCGATCCTGAGGGCAGTCGAGAAGCTCGAGAAGCAGGCCCTGAAGCACAAGGGCAAGATCATTGAGACGAAAAGGCAGCGTGCCAGGGCTGGGTCGGTGGCCGAAAAGACGGGGATCGGCAGGTCGGCCAGAGCCACGCCGGTTCGCCGTTCCAACGGTATAGAAGAAGAACAGTCGCGCAAGAAGCCTATGGCCGTGGAAGAGGCCGTCCTGGAACTCAGCCAGTCCCAATATCCCTTTGTAGTGTTCCGCAACATGGATTCCGGCGACGTCAATGTCCTCTACCGGAAGAAGGACGGCTCGCTTGGGTTGATATACACATGAAATGGATGCATTGATCCCCGGCGGACCCGGACCAGTGCAGGTCGCGCGGGGCGGACTGCGGGAAATGCGCCTTGAACCTGAGAGCGCAGCCGGCGGCAGATCCGGATCGCATGCACTCGCCAGATCCCGAGGCGCAGCGCCATGCAGGCGGCGGGTGACTGAGAGATCAAACCATGAGCCTGACCGATCTGGTGGTTGTCACCGGCATGAGCGGGTCCGGGAAGGGAACCGTTCTCAGAGCGTTTGAAGACCTGGGCTTCTTCTGCATCGACAACCTGCCGGTATCCCTCATCCGCAAATTCATCGAGGGAATCAACACGAGCGGCAGCGAGGTCGAACGGGCGGCGCTGGGGATCGACATCCGGGCAGGTGAGGGACTGCGGGAGATAGCGAAAATCACCTCCGACCTTCGCCAGTTACAATTCCGGGTCACACTCCTGTACCTGGAAGCGCGCGACGATGTTCTGGTTCGCAGGTTCAGCGAAACACGAAGACCTCACCCGCTCGCAGGCGACCGTCCCCTGCCTGATGCCATCCGTCTGGAGAGGAGGCGCTTGCGTCAGATCAGGGAGTTTGCAGACGAATCTGTTGACACTTCGGCCTACTCTGTCCACGAAGTGAAGTCCCTGATCATGGATCGCTTCCGATCGCGCCCGCGGTCCAGCAGCCTCCAGTTGCACTTGCTGAGCTTCGGCTACAAGCTGGGAATTCCCCTCGAAGCCGACCTGCTGTTCGACGCCCGTTTTCTCCCGAACCCATATTTTGTGCCCGGTCTGCGTTCGCTTTCAGGCAAGAATCGCAGGATATCGAAGTACCTGCTCTCATTTCCGGAAACACGCCAGTTCGTGCAGCGGCTCGCTGATTTTGTCGGCTACCTGATTCCATTCTACATTCGTGAAGGCAAGAGCTATCTCACAGTGGCGGTTGGCTGCACGGGGGGCCGGCACCGCTCGGTGTTTGTCGTCGAGGAGCTCGCGAGGCGATTGAAAACAAGGCGGCTTACGTTGGGGGTCCGGCATCGGGATGCCGACAGGTGACCGCCTTACCGTAGAAACCGGGCTGACGCGACGGTTGCAGGCAAGGAGTTGGGCAATGATTGGAGCGCTGGTCGTAACGCACGGGCACCTGGCCCAGGAGCTCGTAGCCGCGGCCGAAATGATCGTGGGCGACATCGCGCACATTCAGGCGGTGTCGATAGGATGGCATGACGACGTTAACGATGCCCGGAAAGAGATCGAGAGGAAGATCGCAGAGGTTGATCGCGGCTCTGGAGTTCTGCTCCTGACCGACATGTTTGGAGGAACGCCTTCGAACATCGCTTTTGCGTTCCATGAGCCTGGCAAGGTTGACATCGTTACGGGCGTCAACCTGCCCATGATCATCAAGATCGCTCACCAGAAGGAAAACGAAGATCTTGATTCGCTGGCACGGTCGGTTCTGGAGCAGGGGCAATCCAGCATCCGCGTGGCGAGTGAATTCCTGCGAGCATGATCCGACAGGTTATCGAGGTGGAGAACAAGCTGGGTCTGCATGCCCGGGCGGCGGCCAAACTGGTGCGGCTCGCCTCGGCTTTTCACAGCCGCATCCTTCTCTGGCGGGAGGGAACGGCTGATGTGGTAGAGGCGGGGAGCATCCTGGGCATCCTCATGCTGGCCGCGGCCAGGGGGACGCGCCTCGTTTTCTCAATAGATGGGCAGGATGAGATCGAGGCCGGGGAGGCGATACGAACCCTGTTCGCCGGCCGGTTTGGAGAAGAGAGTTGATGCCAGGGAAAAACGAGACCGTCTTTCGCGGGAACGGCGTATCCTCCGGAATCGTGCTCGGGCAGGCGCTCAAGCTGGACAGCCAGCAGCGCGTTGTGCTGAGGTCCCGCATACCGGCGCACGTTATCGACGAAGAAGTAGGCAGATTGGAGAACGCCATCGCGGCGTCCCGGGAGCAGCTCGAGCAGCTGAAAGCGCGCCTCGAGAAGGAGGTCGGGTTCGAGCAAAGCTATATTCTCGAGGCACATCTGTTGATGCTCGACGACCGGAGCCTGATTGCCGAGATGGCAGGAATCATCAGGCAGGAGCACGCGAACGCGGAGTGGGCGGTGCGGCGCGTTGAGGATCGGATCCGGCGCGCCTACCTTTCCCTTGACGACCAGTATTTCCGGGAGCGGGTCAGCGACATCGAAAGCGTTCTCGAGCGCCTGATTCTCAATCTCACAGGCGCGAAGCCCCTGCGGTGGGAGAACCTGCCTCGCGATGCCATCATTGTTTCCCGGGGTTTCAACCCCTCTTTCTTCGCAACGATTGACCTGGAGCGGATACGCGGCCTGGCATTGGAGGCCGGAGGCCGCACGTCGCACACGGCGATACTGGCGCGCAGCCTCGGGATTCCTGCCGTGATGGAGATCCGGGATTTCATGTCGGAGGTTTCGACGGGCGACCCTCTGTTGCTCGATGGCGACGAGGGGCGTTTGACCCTTTATCCCAGCCCCGAACGCCTCGACGCCGCGCGCACCCGGCTTGAGGAGTTCCTTGTCATGGCTCAACCGCCGGTGCCGGCAGGCACCACGACAACGACAAGGGATGGCATTAAGGTGGTCCTGAAGGCCAACACCGAACTGCCGCTCGAGGTCCTCGTCGCGCAACGGAGCGCAGCGGAGGGGATCGGATTGTTCCGGTCCGAACTGCTGTTCCTGAAGAATGGGGGCCAGGCTCCGACAATGGAGGATCAGCTCGAGACCTACAGCATGCTTGCCCGTGAGATGTCTCCGTACCCGGTGGCGGTGAGGACTCTGGACCTCGGAGCTGAGGACGGCTGGTCGGGAGTGGATTTGTCCGGCCAGAACAATCCAAGCATGGGGCTCCGGGGCATTCGACT
>Ga0315275_10007685_pt1 | contig 10436 bp, 4 predicted proteins | sample YL17G03_0_MG_FD_205557 | JGI IMG/M metagenome (GOLD analysis project Ga0315275, IMG submission 205557) | Sediment microbial communities from Yellowstone Lake, YNP, Wyoming, USA - YL17G03_0 | ecosystem: Environmental > Aquatic > Freshwater > Lake > Sediment | place: USA: Wyoming | collected...
CTATGTATGAAATCTCCCCGTTTGCCCTTGTCGCAAGTAAACGCGTCCGAGCGAGACAGGTTACCCTTGAATCTAAAATCAACAATCCTCTCTGCCGTGGAACTCGACTGCTCCGAAGAGCCGGATTCTACCTCCACTACCAGCGCAGAGCCTTTCCCGCTCTGACCATATTCGGCAGACTTGAGTCTTTTGATGATTGCCCCAATGTCGGATCGCGCGTTGCCTGCGACAAGTTCAACCGCGATATCCCTGTCAAATACAAGCGAGCCGAGGAAGAGATTGTCGATATGTCGAGGCGCCTTGTGGCTGCCGTGACTGACTGCAAGAGTCCCGAGGTTGAAGGGCTTCTCGGTGGTCCCGTTGGGCATCAGTGGTATTCTTACGTCACGGAAAAGGTTGAAGCCGTCTCTTTTGGGCTCTTCGGGAATCTTCACGCGCAGCATATAGCGTCCCGCACGAGCATTCTCTATGCGGAATGTCCCGTCCGGATTGATTTTGACAGGCCTCTTGTCGTAGAAATCGCCGCCTTCGACGCTTGTCATTGCTGTGCGCCGCTGTGAATCAAGCTCTATCATTCCCATCGGGGCCGTTCTCAACTCGAAACCGACCCAGGCCTTGCTCCAGTCAACATCACCGTCATTGCCTGGTGCCGGCACGAGTCGCCCTGTTACCGGCCGGCCCTTCCCGCCCAGCGTTATGTCATAGTCCCTGCCCGGTTCAATCTCGAATCGAAACCCTAAGCCAAATGGGACGCCGCCGCCACTGTCGTCCTCGGAGGTGAATGCTCGACCGATATGCCCCGAGATCGCTCTAATATCCTCGAATACGCAAAAACCGTTGGCATCCGTCACGGCCCTGCGGATGCTGTACTTGTCCTGATCGCCTACATCGCCGCCGGCAAACAACTGCAGCTCCACCGTCGCACCCTCAGCAGGCTTGCCCTGATGATCAAGCACATTTGCCCGAACAACAGACCGGCCCTTGCCCTCGACCCCCTCGCCCCACACAACCCCGGCCTTTTCATCCGGCGTTTCAACCTCAACCTGCACATCGGTTTTCAAATTCGGCTCGGTCGGTGAGATATTTTCCAATCTATGAATATATTGGGCACGTAGATTCTTCAGTTCTTCGGTTATTTCGTCAATATCTTTGCTGGGTACAAATTGTTCCTTAGCGATGGGTTGATCAAGGATAATATTTCTATAGGTTTCCGTGTTGGTGACTTTTACTCCAGATGCCATTGCGTTGGCAGCGGTTAACATTGCTCTGGTTTTGGCAATTTCTTCCGGAGTAGCTTCTTTGTCCATCGCTTTCAAGCTTTCTTTGATAGTTTCGTCGGCAAGTTCCTGCCCACCTCCTTCAATAAGCTTACCATCGCCTCCGGAAACAAATTTGTACCGGCGTATCAGAAAATCCTTTTTGGATACCCAATAGGTGTAAGTTCTTCTATACCGGCTTCCCGATATAACGTAACACTCGATACCTTCCAGTTGTTCGTCTTCCTCCTGCGAAAAACCCCGCAACTCTCTCAATGGGTTTAAAGGTGTGTCGAAGAAAAGTGAAGATTGTACTCTGCCCATATCGCTGGCTGTCCAGATCAGAGCCCTGAGGGGTTCCTCGAAGGATTTTTCCTTTCCAAGAATCCACCCGTAGCTGCCATCGCCAACAGACCATGCATTGCCGACCTTGCTTAAGTTGGTATCAATATGCTCATTCCATTTGATACAATAAAGATTTGGCCTGGCCATCTTTATGGTAAATATACTCTTAAGTTGTTGCTTTCCCATCTGTTGCAGCATTTCCGTCGTCATGCCGGGTATCGCACCTATTGCTCCAGGAGGATGGTTAACATCCGTCAACAACTCACCGATACCCGAGTAAGTCTTAATAGCTGCATATCGATCCAGCACTTTTTGGATAATAAAGGCAGCTTCTGCCGAGGTGCTTTTACCCAAGGTGCTGTCTTTAACACCGACAACACCAGAAATCTTTTCTGATTCAGCTTTAGTTTCCACATCGGTTTTGAAATTCGGCTTGAGAGAGACATTTCCTATAACTGACGACCAAAAGGGGCGTGATTGCAGTTTGAATTTAACAAGGCGATCATCTTTTCGCAGGCCTGCCACGTATCGTCGTCCATCGATTTGGGAAATAGACATCCAACCGTTAAAAGAACCTAAGGAATACGAAGCGTTATATTCATTTCCTTCTGTGTCAATGGCAATCGTTTTTATTTGCTGTCCTTCAATCCTGTGTAAGATGTCCAATGACGTACTGCCGGCTGATTGTGAGGTAAACCAGTATAAATCTTCATTGCGCTCGTCAATTTTAGAAATATCTCTAACGGCCTGAGTTTGCCAGTTACCTGTAGCAAGATTAGCCTGGATGGTAGTGGAATCCGAAGGTTCTTTGAATATTGCCACTTTTGCAACCAGACCGTCTTGGCCGCCTTTTGGCAGACGTCTCATGTTGATCAAATTCGTGCCTGAATGTCCCTCAATTGCAAAATGCAAACAAACCGCATCTATTGAATTCCACATGAGGTCTTCTTGCGAATTATAGCGAAACAAGAATTGATAAGCGTTATCACCCACTCCGGCTTTGCGAATACTGTCTTCAACTTTGATTCCTGCAGGCAAACTGAACGGTGTTCCATCCGGCCGCCACCATTGTTTGCCAGCACTTGGATATTCACAAATTCCAACCACCTCAACCGTCACGCCGTTGGGCAGCGTCGCAGTAAAGGAAGAATCAGTTAAAGCACGTGCATCCGGTTGCGTACCGTCAATCGGTACGATATTGTATTTCTTCTCGTAAATAGTCTCCACTTCGGGAGGTAAAAACGCCAGTGTTTTCTCTTCTATGTTTTGCTTGCCAGTGCACCTTGCCAAAGTAATTCTTACGTAACCGCCTTTAGCGAAGCGATTGTAACGAATCGGATACTCCAATTTACCCTGCCAGTTTGCGGGAACTCCCCTGATTTGAGCGAGCCTCGAAGCTCCCGGAGAGAAAACTTTTGTTATATGACCAGAATCAGTGTAATATTCAAGGCCCAGATAAAGATCCTCTTTGGAATTATTGGTTACATCTACATACATAGTGACCTTATTTGTCCCCATGAAGCTCTTCCCATTTGGCGAAGGCATATAGAGTGAATTGATCGTTAATTCGCCAGCTTTATCCGTCACTTTCAATTTTTCATCTATTCCCCTTAACAGGTTTTGATTTTTCTCTGCTCTTGCCATCGGCAGCAGAATCGCGGCGGCAACTATTATTGTCAGCAGGCCCAGAACCCCAAGTTTTGCACTTTTCGGCATAGGGCGATTGAGGATGTGTTTTATTCGGCTGGTTAGGGCTTTTTTCGATTCGACGACGCCGATGAGGCGTAGCGATAAGGCAGGGCGCTTGAACGCGAGCTTGGCGACGCTCACCAGCGTCTGCGGGTATCGGGACGCGCCCTCTCCCATCGCCACGAGCACCGCCTCATCCACCGCCTGCTCGCGCGCCCGCCGGATCACCGCGTTCGCAAGCCACAGCAGAGGGTTGTAGAAATAGACGATCTGCAAAAGAGTCTGAGCGAGATTGACCCACAAGTCTCCGCGCTTTACATGGGCCAGCTCGTGCAGCAGGACGATGCGCAGATCGGTTGTGTCCAAAGCGGTTGCAAGATTCTGCGGCACGAGAATCACCGGCCGCAATAACCCACAGACCGCGGGGCTCGCGGCATTGGGCGAGACCTTCAGGCCGACTTTCCGCCTGACCTTCATATTGCTGCGGCACTCCTCGAGCGCATCGTACATTGGCCGGCTCGCCTCTCTCGCCTGCGCGACAAGCCCGTGCACAAAGATCGCCCGTTGGACCAATAGCAGCACAAGAGCGGTCACAATTGCCAGCCACAGCAGGAACACTACCCCCTGCCATTCAATCTGCACCGCCGGTACGGCCGGCGCAGCAATCGGCTGCGCCGCGCTGACGTCAACCTCGCCAGGCGCCGGGTACGTCGGCGGCGGATAAATCGCAGGCGGGACGTTTGAACTGTCTATGTACGGCAGAGCCGGCATCATAGGCCCGGCTGCCTGCGGCTCGTATGCGCCCCGCCCCACGTCGGCATACTCCAACTTGTCGCCAAACCAGTATCCGATGCTGAAAGGCCCGGATAGCGACGTCGGCAGAACCAGCTTCACCAGAACAAGCAGCCACATCCAGTACCGAAACACGGCCCGCACCCTCTTGCGGAGCGCCAAGTCCGCCAGAAACAGCAGCACAATCAGCACGCTCGCCTGAATCAGCATCGACGCCGCAAACTCGACGAATGTGTAACCTCCCGAATTGATCTGCTCTATTACAGCACTCATAACAAGCTCTCTTCTTTACTCAAACTGAACGATTGATTGCTAAGAACCAACATAAACCATTATATGATAAATAGTTATGAAAAACAAAATCATAATCAAAATAGCCATCCCGACAAAGTCGGGACTCCACAATTTTGCATTTTTAACCTTGATTTTTGCATTCTCAAACTGACCGTCGGTCAGTTTGATTTCTTTCACGAGACGCCATTTACCTGTTATTTGTTGACTTCAATCTCGTCTTTTTTGCTCTGAATCAGGGCCTCCAATTCAGCGAGCTGGTCGCCGGAGAGCTTGTTGTTGTCTAAGAGGAACTGCATCATCGGGGTCAGCGCGCCGTCGAACGCCCTTCTGATAGCCCGCATAATCTCCCCGCCCTGAGCCTGGGCCCTTGTGATGGCCGAGCGATACAAAATGAGATTGCGAATCCTCTCGGTGGTCAGCAGGCCCTTGGCGACCATCCGGTCCATCAGTGTCTTGACCGTGCTGTAGCTCCAGCTTCTCCCAGCTTCGAGCGCCTCCTGAACGGTTGGGGCGGCACAAGGCTCGTTACCCCACACGGCCTGAATGATCGCCCATTCGCCTTCGGTCAGCTCATAATTCTTCTTTGCCATCAGTCTTTCCTCACAATCTGCCTGAAAACGCCCCTATTACCAATAGTCACTGCTTCACCGCGGCCCTCGCTCCCGCAAGTATCGAGCATCAAGTATCGAGCATCTTGGAGCGAAGCGCAAACCCCTTAGGGGGAACATCGAAGCCCTTTACCTTTGTCAAGAATACTCTACAACTGTAGAGATAGCAAGACAAAAGTAAAGATTCTTCAAAAAAATCTTTCTCCGCTGCGTTTCTCGTAGAAAAAAGCCTTTTCCCGGCCAAAAAAGCCATTCTTGGCGTGAACAGGCCCGTTTCCTTCTGCCCAGTGGACGGCCAATGACTCGATTGCGATCAAGTACGACCCGGACGGCAATCGCGTCTATAAAAAGTCCGGCACGTTCAGGCGTTGCGAAGCCGGCGCAGGATATCCCAGTATGCTCCGCGTGCCCCCTTGCCGATGGCCTCAATCAGCGGAAGGTTCTGGTTGTAGTTGTAGTTATCCGGGCCGGCGTCGCTACGCTCCAAATCCGTCTCCAGGGCAGGCTCGAAGAACCTCTGGTCGCCGCCAATCAAATCTCTGACCACCTCAGCCGGGTTCTCGCCTAACCCGGGCGATATGTAAAAAGTCGGCTTGAGCAGGTCGATTGCCCCATCGTACTTCCGGCGCAGGCCGGCATACTCGCCCTCACTTAGCTGCCGGGCGACGATTGCTTCCATAGCGGTACTGGGGTAAATCCTTACGCCCAGCGCCGCGCCGGCGCAGTCGGGATTGACCTTCTTGATAAAGTCGATTGTCTCTTTTGCCGTCTGCGCAGTCTCGCCGGGTCCGCCGAGAAGCAGGTCTATCATCACGGCGATCCCGCTTGAGCGGCAAAGCGCAACCGCGCAGGCAAGATCATCTTTGGTGTGCTGCTGCCGATAGGCCCTCAGCATCGACGGGCACGCCGAGTCGCCCGTAAAGTTGATGCCCACGCACCCGGCCCGCGCCATCGCCGCAGCTAACTCCTCATCGAACGGCGCCGGCGACAGATATGCGTACCAGCCGATGCGCTCGCCGAGCGAACGCCTCTTGAATTCTTCGCAGACCGCCATCGCGTGCCCGCGCGGGATATTGAACTCTGAGTCGCAAAGATGCAGCACGTCTATCCCCTGCGCCAATAACGACTCAGCCTCTTCGGCCGCCTCTCGCGGGTCCCGCAGCCTCAGCGTGGCGCCCTTAGCCAGCGGGTCGGCGCAGTAGATGCACCTGCGATTGCAGCCGCGTTTGGTCTCCAGTCCGCACTGCCCGCCCCGGTTGAAGTACGCCGGATTATCGACAGAGTCGCGGGCCGTTGGCAGCGAAATCGGGCTCGGCCAGGCCGGCGCATTACCGCGGATTTCCCCGCCCTGCCGCCAGAGCAGGCCGGGAACATCCGTGAATTCTCTCGCCCCCCGCAATTGATGAATAAGCGACAACATTGCCGCCTCGCCGTCCCCGCGTATGCCGAAATCGGCGCCGGTGTATTCGAGAATCGCCCCGCCAAAGATTGAGAAGCCGACCCCGCCGAGCACAACCGGAGCATCGGTCAAGCTCTTAACGGCCTCTACAGTCCTTTTCAATTCAGGCACGAACCAATCGGCGCTGGGCCAGAAACAGTCATCCACGTTGCGAAAAGAGATGCCGACAAGCTCCGCCCGATGCTCGCAGAAATGTCCCTTGATTGCCTCGGCCGCCTCCTCAACCAAAGCGAGGTCGAGGAGCTCAACATCGATTCCCGCCTGCCTGACTGAGCCGGCCGCATAGTCCAAGCCGATCGGGCCAATCACAGGGACCATCCTGTTTGCGTTGATCAGCGTCAGCATTCTTCATCGCTCAACGTGCTTGCCGCTCTGCGAAATAAGAAAGGCTGGTCTATCCGGCCAGCCTTTTCAGAGTGACAAAACAGCATCGCTAAAATCATCAGAACTTGTACGTCGCGCCGACGCTGGCCCACGTCTCGTCCTTATCGTCATTGACGGATGTATCCATTGTCACCTGGTGATAAACGCCCGGAGTCAAAGAGAAGTTCCCGCCGAGGTCAAAGGTTGTTGAGATGCCAAAAACGGCGTTTGACCAGTCCTGATCGACGTTTGCACCGTTGGGTCCGACACCGTCATTGAAAACTACCTCTGAGTGCAGGTTGATGACCTGTTCGGGGCTGCCCAGGCCCTGCACCGGCACACCATAATCAAGCATGAAGATGTGTGCAAAACCCGAAGCAGTCCCGCCTGAAGGAGACCTGGCTCCAACAATCGTACCACTGTTGGAGGGCCAGAGTTTCACAAGGACATAAGTAGGTACTAAACCTTTTACGGGCAGAATATTCGGCCAGGAGAAAATCGCCTGCAGTTCCTGAAGGTCTATACTACCGAACGGTATGCCGGTTGGGCTTATGCCGCCTGCGGTATGGCTGCTCATGTCCGGATAGTTGTAATAGACATAACCCAGCCTGTAGTTGAGGGCGCACTTTTCGCCGGCAGAAAGACTATTCGCATAGAACAAAGTGTAATCCCAGCGCTCACCAGTCATTTCATATCCGCTCGAATTGGCCCTGTGGCCCATCGCACTGACTCCAAAGCCGCTGCCGAACAAATCCAGGTTGACGCTCGGCTGGATCGCGCTCTTATCTCCATAGACGTCAAACCCGCGCCAAATGTATTTGCTCAGATATGTTACATCGACCGACCCATGCAGACCCCCGGGCTCCTGAGCATAGCCCAAACTTACTGCGGCCAACAACAATACCATACCTGCCAGAATTCCCTTTTTCATTTTCAACTCCTTAAAAATACCGTGTCTTCTGTACAAAACTTCTTTCCACATTCTATACTGAAGGTCAACGCAAAAGCAATAATCTTACCACTTCCCGGTTTTTCTCATCTCCGCCTTCGGGAGCTTCTCAAGGTCCTTAATGTACTTCTTGAGCTCTGCCTCAGGCAATTCATAATCGGTGAGTTTCCCGGACAGGTATGCGTCGTAACCGCTAAGGTCCATCAGACCGTGTCCGCTGTAATTGAACAGTATAACCTTCTCTTTGCCTTCTTCTTTTGCCTTCTTGGCCTCGTCGATCACGGCCGCTATTGCCTGGCTCGTCTCCGGGGCGGGGATGAAGCCCTCGGTTCTGGCCCACGTAAGCGCGGCCTCGTAGGACACCAACTGATGATACGCCCTCGGCTCGAGCAGACCTTCGACTATCCCCTGGCAGACCAGCGGCGCCATACCGTGGTATCGCAGGCCGCCCGCGTGAATCGGCGGCGGTATGAACGCGTGGCCCAACGTGTGCATCGCCAGTAGCGGCGTCGTACAGGCCGTGTCGCCGAAATCGTACGCGAACGGCCCGCGGGTCATCGTCGGGCAGGCGGTCGGCTCAACCGGGATGATCTTGATATTCGCCCCGTTGATTTTGTCCGCGACAAACGGGAACGACAAGCCCGCAAAGTTGCTGCCGCCGCCGGCGCACGCGATTACAATGTCCGGCAGCTTCTCGCTGGCCATCTTGAGCTGCTTCTTCGCCTCCAGCCCTATTATCGTCTGATGGAGCAGAACATGATTGAGCACGCTCCCCAGAGAGTAGCGCGTCTGACCGGTTGGGTCGGTCACCGCCGCCTCGATCGCCTCGCTGATTGCGATCCCTAAGCTGCCCGGAGTGTCCGGCATCTCCTTGAGCACTTTTCTCCCGGCGTTCGTCTCGTTGCTCGGACTCGCAATGCACTTGGCGTCCCAGACCTGCATCATTGTTTTTCTGAAAGGCTTTTGGTCAAAACTTATTCTGACCATAAACACCTTGCATTCGAGCCCTATCAAGTTGCAGGCGAAGGCAAGGGCGCTGCCCCACTGACCGGCCCCGGTCTCCGTGGTCAATCTCTTGATGCCGAACTGCTTGTTGTACCAGGCCTGGGGAACGGCTGTATTGGGCTTGTGGCTGCCCGGCGGGCTGGTGCTCTCGTCCTTGTAGTATATGCGTGCCGGCGTGCCGAGGAATCTCTCCAGATAGACCGCCCTTCGCAGCGGCGCAGGCCGCCAGCGATAGAGTATGTCCAGCACCTCCTCTGGGATGTCTATCCACCTCTTGGAGCTTACCTCCTGCTCAATCAGGTTCATCGGGAACACCGGCGCGAGCATGTCCGGCGAAATCGGTTTGCCGTCGGGCCCGAGCGGCGGAAGCAGCGGCGTGGGCAGGTCCGCCGCCAGGTTGTACCACTGCCGCGGGATGTCTTTTTCGTTTAGGAAGACCTTTACTTGTTTCATTATTCTGCACTCCTACAAATCTTGTCCGTCTTGTACAGCAAGCCAGCGGCTCCGTAAACACCAATTTGCGCAATGATACAGTTCCTTGACGGCAGGTCAAGCCGCTTTTTTGGCGTTTTTAGCTTTTTCTCAAGCTCCGTTTGGAGCCCGTCCCGTCAAGCCCGCACCCCCGCCGACGTCATCAGCCAGAGCCTGATCGAACTGCCAACCTGCTTGAAAAATTGGACGCAGACCCACGGTCCTGTATGGATTAACGCAGATTCTCGCGGATTAAGGCACTCTAACAAGACCCAATTCATCATTCCAAGCCCAGCCTTTGTCATTCCGAGCGCAGCCTTTGTCATTCCCAGCCCAGCCTCTGTCATTCCCAGCCCAGCCTCTGTCATTCCGAGCGCACCCTTTGTCATTCCCAGCCCAGCCTCTGTCATTCCGAGCGCAGCCTTTGTCATTCCGAGCGCACCCTTTGTCATTCCGAGCGCAGCCTTTGTCATTCCGAGCGCAGTCGAGGAATCTATTCAAATAGCCCAGCGAACCGGCGCCTCATTTTGAAGTCAGCTTTTGTTACAGCCTCTTGACGGCGGAAGGGTTATCGCGTATAACATTCAGCGTAGGAATCGTACCGATGGTGCGTGGCAGGATGTCGCAACGGCAATCGAGACAGAAGCAACTTTGGTTGACCAGCCCAAGGGCAAAGAACTCGAATATCGCATTATAGCAATAAATCTTGTCCCCGAGAATCCGCTATCCTGGTTTTGCAACAGGGGAAAATCCGGCGAAGGTCAGCCGAGTAATACGGTGATGGCGGTTTTGTAAATTGAAATCTCCAGAAAAGGAGAACTAACAATGAGCGAGAAAAATGTAGTGGCTTCAGACAATACCGACGTTAGTACCGTGCCAAAAGGGATTGGCGGTTGGCTGATTATACCAGCTATCGGTCTTGTACTTGGCCCCATCAAGGCTCTCGTATCGCTTTTTCTGGGAATCGGAATGATTCAGAGTTTCGCACCAGAACTCCTGAGCGATGTACGACTCTGGGTATCTGGAGTTATCGACGTTGCAATGATAATCGCAGCGATAATTGTGGCGATTCTGTTTTTCAGAGAGCGTCGTATTGCTGTAGTGGCAATCATTAGCTTAATGATCGCCTCAATTGTGTCGGGCGTCATTCAACTCCTTCTGAGTACAGCCATGTTAGGCAAAGCCTCTTCAGATGACATTAATCC
>Ga0315275_10007686_pt1 | contig 10435 bp, 7 predicted proteins | sample YL17G03_0_MG_FD_205557 | JGI IMG/M metagenome (GOLD analysis project Ga0315275, IMG submission 205557) | Sediment microbial communities from Yellowstone Lake, YNP, Wyoming, USA - YL17G03_0 | ecosystem: Environmental > Aquatic > Freshwater > Lake > Sediment | place: USA: Wyoming | collected...
GATGCGGTGAACTATTTCATCGACGAGGGGGCGCGGGATTCGGTCATCGACTTCGGGCTGCATTGCAGCCTGGTCATCGGCGACATGGCCGAGTTGGAGAATCTCGTTCCGAAGATCTGCGCGCGAGGCGTCCGGTCGTTCAAGGGGTTCATGGCCTACAAGAAACGGGGCATGTACTTGAGCGACCGGGACCTGCTCAGGATCCTCTCCGTCTTGAGGGACAATGGCGGATTGTTCTGCGCCCACGCCGAAAACGGCGACCTCTGCGATTTCCTGGAAGAGGGATTTGCGGCGGCCGGGAAAACGGGTCCGGAATACTACGGCCCGTCGCGACCCGGGATCACCGAGGCGGAAGCCGCGTTCCGCATCCTGAGCTTCGCCAAGGTCCTCGACTGCCCGATGTACATCGTCCACGTCAGCACGAAGGAAGCGATGGATGTGATCGCGATGTTCCGCGAATGGAACAGGGCGCCCATTTACGCGGAAACCTGCACCCACTATCTCACGCTGACGAACGAAGACACGCTGCGACTGGGCACGCTCGCCAAAGTCAGCCCGCCGCTCCGCGGGAAGGACGACGTCGACGCGCTGTGGCAGGCGATCATCGCCGGCAAGATCGACGTCATCGGCTCGGACACCGCGGGTCATATGCTGAAAAGCAAGGAACCGCGCTTCGGCAATGTCTTCAACGCGGCGTCGGGCCTTCCCGGCCAGGAGACGATGTTCACCGTCACCTATGACGAAGGCTTCAACCGGCGCGGCGTGAGCCTTTGCCGGCTGGTCGAACTCATGGCCGAAAAACCGGCAAGGATATTCGGACTCTATCCGCGCAAGGGGGTGCTGCAACCAGGGTCGGACGCCGACGTGCTGATTTTCGATCCGACCAGGGAGCACATCATCAACGCAACCAACCAGCACACCAAGACCGATTACTCGATGTACGAGAACCGCCGTGTGCTCGGGGCACCGGAGCTGGTGATGCAAAGGGGCGAAGTGCTGCTCGAGAATGGCGAGCTCAAGGCGACCAAGGGCCGGGCGAGATTTCTCGAAGCAACGGGCGCATGACTTTCACTGGAGACCACGACATGACCGAACGGAAGATAAGGGTAGCTGCGCTGCAGGAAAAAGCGATGCCGCGATCGAGCGTGCAGGAAAAGCTCGGACGCACGCTGGAGTTGATCGAGACGGCGTCGAAGGACGGCTGCCAGATCATCGTCGCGGGCGAACTCTGCACGTCGGATTACGATCGCTTCTACGGCACGAAGGACGTGAGCCTGTTTCCCGAGGCGGAGCCGATTCCGGGACCCTCGACGGAGGCCGTCGGCAAGCTCACGAAGAAGTACAAGAACTACGTCATCTTTCCGATGTTCGAAAAGGCGGCGCCGGGAATCTACTACAACGCCGCCGCCACGATCGGCCCCGACGGCACGGTGGTCGGCAACTACCGGAAGACGCACGTCGCGGGCGTGCAGGTCCTGGAAAAGCTCTATTTCCGCGCCGGCCAGGATTTCAAGGTCTGGGAAACGGCATTCGAGCCGCGCGCGCGGTTCGGGACGATCATCTGCCACGACCGTCGTTACCCGGAAACCTCCCGCATCCTGGCGATGCTGGGCGCGGAGATGATGTTCTGTCCGACGGCGGCGCCCGGGTACGCCGGCGGCGTGCACTGGGGTGTCGTCAACATTGCGCGCGCGGTGGACACCGGCATGTTCTGCATCTACTCGAACCGGGTCGGGCCGGAAGGCAACAAGAAATATTTCGGCGAGAGCATGATCGTCAATCCGCACGGCGAGGTCATCGCCACGGGCGGCGATCGCGAGAACGCCGTCATCGCGGCCGATTGCGACCTCGCTCTCGTCGACGAGGCGCGTATCGCGGTGCCGACGCTGCGCGACATACGCAACGACTTCTACATGAAGTACTACAGCAAGCCGAGTTACGACGCGCTGATATGACGCACTATTCCGCGCTGACGCTGATCGGTAAGGCCCTGGGCAGGAACCGGGGCTGGACGCGCGCGTGGCGCAGTGCGGAGCCCAGATCCGGATACGACGTCGTGATCGTCGGGGGCGGCGGTCATGGTTTGGCCACCGCCTATTACCTCGCCAAGGAGCACGGCGTCGGAAGCGTCGCGGTGATCGAGAAAGGCTATCTCGGCGGCGGCAATACGGGCCGCAACACGACGATCGTCCGCTCCAACTACATGATCGACGGCAACACGCGATTCTACGAGAAGTCGCTGCAGCTCTGGGAGACCATGAGCCGCGATCTGAATTTCAACGTGATGCTGTCGCAGCGGGGGCAGCTCAACACCTGCCATTCGCCGGCGCAGATGGACGCCGCGGCGCGGCGGGGCAACATCATGCGCATGAACGGCATCGGCGCGGAATTGCTCACGCGCGAAGAAGTGCGGCGCAAGGTGCCGATCCTCGATTTCTCGGAACACGCGCGCTTTCCGATTTTCGGGGCGCTCTGGCAGCAGCGCGCCGGGACCGTGCGGCACGATGCCGTCGCGTGGGCCTATGCGCGGGGAGCGGACGGCCTCGGCGTCGACATCGTCCAGGGCTGCGAAGTGAAGGGGTTCCTCCGCGATCGCGGCAGGGTCGTGGGCGTCGAGACGACGCGCGGGCCGATTCGCGCGAAGAAGGTCGGGCTGGCGGTCGCCGGGCATACCAGCCATCTCGCGGGAATGGCGGGATTGCGCCTTCCCGTCGAAACGCATGTCCTGCAGGCATTTGTGACGGAGCCGGTGAAGCCTGTGCTCGACGCGGTCGTTTCGTTCGGCGCTGCGCATTTCTACGTCTCGCAGGACGACAAGGGCGGCCTGGTGATGGGCAGCGATCTCGATAACTACAATTCCTACGGCCAGCGCGGCGATCTGCCGGTCATCGAGGAGACGATGGCCGACATGAAGGCGCTCATCCCCCTGGCGTCGCGGTTGCGCATCGTGCGCCAGTGGAGCGGCATCGTCGACATGACGATGGACGGCAGCCCGATCATCTGCAAATCGCCGGTCGACGGTCTTTATATCGACGGTGGCTGGAATTACGGCGGATTCAAGGCGACACCGGCATCGGGATGGTGCTTTGCCCACACACTGGCGAAGGACGAGCCGCACGAGCTCAATTCGCGCTTTACGCTCGACCGCTTCCGGCGTGGCTACCCGCTCGACGAAAAGGGAATGGGCCCGACCCCATGGGCGCACTAGATGAACGGCCCCCACGCTCACTTTGTTCGCTGCCCCCCGCGGGGGCAGTCAGTGCCCTTCGGGCGGCCGTGCGGGCACTGAGGAAGCCCCCATGCTGAGAATCGTCTGCCCGTATTGCGGCGAACGCGATTTTGTCGAATATGTCTACGCCGGCGATGCTGCGCATGGCATGCCGGAACTCGCGGACTCCGACCTCGACCGCTGGACGGATTGGGTGTTCAGCCGCGACAACCCGATGGGTGAGCACCGCGAATACTGGCAGCATGTACACGGTTGCCGGCAGTGGCTCTTCGTGGTGCGCGATACGGTGACGCACGAGATCCGATCGGTGACCCCTGCGCGCGAGCGGGCGCTGGCCGCCAATTGCCAGCCCACCGGTCGCAAGCCGCCCGACGGCGGCCCCACGAGCTGTGTCGCCTGACGGCGGCCCTACGCTGACAGGCGCCGCATGAGCACCCAACCTTTCCGCCTCGCCCGAGGCGGGCGCATCGACCGGACGCGGCCGCTGGCGTTCACCTTCGATGGGCGCGCGTACGGCGGATTCTCCGGCGACACGCTGGCTTCGGCGCTGCTCGCCAACGGCGTCCATCTCGTTGGGCGGAGCTTCAAGTATCACCGCCCGCGCGGCATCTACAGCGCCGGCCCCGAAGAGCCGAACGCCCTCGTCAGTCTGCGCAAGGGGGATCGGCACGAACCGAACGTCACGGCGACGACCGTCGAGTTGTTCGACGGGCTCGAGGCGGCGAGCCAGAACCGGTGGCCGTCGCTCGGCTTCGACCTGATGCGCGCGATCGACCGCTTCTCCGCGATTTTCGCCGCCGGGTTCTATTACAAGACCTTCATGGGCCCGACGCGCGGCGCGTGGATGTTCTACGAGAAGTTCATCCGGCGGGCGGCAGGGTTCGGTGATCCACCGCAGGCACCGGATCCCGATCGTTACGAAAAGGGACACGCGTTCTGCGACGTGCTGGTGGTCGGCGGCGGTCCGTCCGGGCTCGCCGCGGCACTGGCCGCCGGGCGTCGCGGCGCGCGCGTGCTGCTGGTCGAGGACGGCGCCGAATTGGGCGGCTCGCTGCTCGCGAGACCGGTCGGTGGCGAGACCGATGCGTGGCTCGACGCCATCGTCGGCGAATTGAAGTCGCTGCCGAACGTCCGGCGGATGAATCGGACCATGGCGTTCGGTGCGTTCGACCATCGCGTCTTCGGATTGCTCGAGCGCGTCGGCGATCACTTGCCGGCGCCGGAACCCGGTCGTCCCCGCCAGCGCTGCTGGATCGTGCGGACGCGGCAGGTCGTCGTCGCGACCGGCATGATCGAGCGGCCGATCGTATTCGGCAACAACGACCTTCCGGGCGTGATGCTCGCCGCGTCGGCGCGCTGCTACGCCAATCGCCATGCCGTGGTTCCCGGCCGCAAGGCGGTCGTCTTCACCAGCAACGACACCGCTTACGATGCGGCCTTCGATCTCGCGGCGGCGGGCGCCGAGGTCGGCGTCGTCGATGCCAGGAACACGATCTCCGCCGATCTCGAACGCGCGGCGAGGCAGGCCGGGATTCCCTTGCACCTCGGATGCGCCGTCGCGCGCGCCAACGGAAACAAGCATGTGCGCAGTGTCGACGTGTGCGCTTTCGACCCCGTGCGCGCCGCGATCGGGGCCGCGAAGCCGCGCTTGCCCTGCGACTTGCTGCTCGTCTCGGGCGGTTGGACGCCAACGTTGCAGCTCTTAGGCCAGCGCGGCCTGCGTCCGGCCTATGACGCGAAGCGCGCGATGCCCCTCGCGGGGATCCTTCCCGGCGGCTATCGCATCGCCGGCTCCGCGGCGGGAGAAACGAGCCTCGGGCAGCGCGTCGAGAGCGGGCTGCGGGAAGGGAGCGCGGCGGCCGAGGCGTGCGGTTTCGCGGGATCGCGGCAAACGGTTTCCCTGCCTCATGCTCTGCCCGTCGAGCGCGCCATGACCGACATCGCGCCGGTGTGGGCGATTCCTGACCCGCCGGGCGCCGGGCACCGGAAAAAGTTCGTCGACTTCCAGCACGACGTCGGGCACGACGACATCGCGCTCGCCCTGCGCGAGGGATACGAATCGGTCGAACACCTCAAGCGCTATACGACGCTCGGCATGGCCATCGACCAGGGCAAGACTTCGAGCGTCAATGCGCTGGGGATCGTGGCGCAGATGCTCGGTCGGCCGATCGCGGCGATCGGCAGCACGACGTTCAGGCCTCCGTATCGGCCGGTCGCGATCGGCGCGTTCGCCGGCCAGGAGACCGGGCTCCACTTCAAGCCGACGCGGCGCTCGCCGATGCACGACTGGCACGCGCGCCACGGTGCGGTCTTCACCACGACCGGATTCTGGCTGCGCCCGTGGTACTACCCGATGCCCGGCGAGACGGCCCGCGACGCGTACATTCGCGAAGCCGCCGGCGTGCGCAAGACCGTCGGCATGGTCGACGTGTCCAGTCTCGGCAAGATCGACGTCCAGGGTCCCGATGCCGCGGAGTTTCTCGATCGCGTCTACACGAATGCGTTCGACACTCTGCCCATCGGCAAGGCGCGCTATGGCGTCATGCTGCGGCCGGACGGGATCGTCGTCGACGACGGCACGACGTCGCGGCTTGCGGAGCAGCACTACTTCATGACCACCACGACGCTCGGCGCCGGCAAGGTCATGACGTTCCTCGAGTACCTGCTGCAGACGGCCTGGCCGACGCTCCGTGTTCAGCTGACCTCGGTGACGAGTCAATGGGCCGCCGCCGCCGTGGCCGGGCCGCGCAGCCGCGATCTCGTCGCCGCCGTCGTGCGCGATGTCGATTTCGGCAACGACGCGTTTCCGTACATGGGTGCACGGCACGGCCATCTTGGCACAATTCCCGTGCGGCTCCTGCGGGTCAGCTTTTCGGGCGAAATGGCGTTCGAAGTCTACGCGCCGGCGGGTTATGGCGAGGCCATGTGGCAGGCGCTGGCCGATGCGGGACGTGCTTGCGATCTCGTTGTCTACGGTGTCGAGGCGCTGGGCGCATTGCGCATCGAAAAGGGGCATGTGGCCGGCGCGGAAATCGAGGGGCGAACCACGCTGGCCGACATGGGCCTCGCGCGCATGGCGAGCAAGAAGAAGCCGTTCATCGGCAGCGCGCTGATGCAGCGTGAGGGACTGGTCGACGCCAACCGGCCGCAGCTCGTCGGGCTCGAGGCCGCGACCGGGGACGTGGCGCTCTCCGCCGGAGCCATACTCTGCGAGCCGGGACGGCACCAGGGTCACGGCATAGGGTTCGTCTCGTCGGTAACTTTTTCGCCCGCGCTCGGCAGGCACATCGCGCTCGGATTCGTGGCCGGGGGAATGGCGCGAGAAGGGGAGGTCATCGATGCGATTTTTCCGATGCGCGGCGAAGTCACCGCGGTGCGCGTGAGATCGCCGCATTTCGTCGACCCGGAGGGAGCACGGCTCAATGCTTGAGCAGCGTTCGCCTCTGGCGGCCGTTTACAGGCCCGGTCGAATCGGGACGCAGGAAGGACCTGCGAGCGTCGCCGTTTTCGAGCGGGCGGGTCGCACGCTCGTTCAGGTTTCCGGCTGGCCCGGGGCTTTTGACCCGGCATGCCGAAAACTGGAAACGCTCTTCCATTGCCGGATGCCCGACGCGGGAGCGAGGGCCGTCTCGCAGGGAGCGCGTTCGATCTTTCGCGTCGGCCCGGAACGGCTGTGGCTGGCCGGACCCGCGGATGACGAAATGCTGCAACGGCTCGACGCGTCCGCGCTCGACCCCGACGCCGTCGTCACCGAGATCGGGCAAAGCCGCACCGTGGTGCGCGTCACGGGAGCAGGGGCGCGGGAACTGCTCAATCGTGGCTTGCCGATCGACCTCGATGCCGCGGTGTTTCCCGCGGACGCGTTTGCGCAAAGCGTGATCCATCACATCCCGGTGCTCGTTCACCGCGTTGCCCTCGGCGGCGACGACGGCTTCGACGTCTACGTGACGTCCGATTACGCCGTCAGCTTCTGGGAGTGGCTGACCGAAGCGGCGCAGTCGTTCGGTGGCGAGATCAGGCAGCCCGAATGATGGACGGTGGCACGCCGATGACCGCGACCATCGCCGAGCGGATCGCCGCCTGGAGCAGTGCCGTGGACATCGGCGCGGTTCCCGGCGAAGTGATTCATGCGGCCAGGCGGTGCATCGTCGATGTGGTGGGCGTTTCGCTCGCGGCGACGGCGCAACCGTTGTCGCGGCGTGTCCTCGAGCATGCCCGGCGGGTCTACGCGCCGGGGGCGGCCGGCGCGCTGGGCTTTCCGGATCGTCTTTCCCCCGTCGGCGCGGCTCTGGTGAACGGCACGTCGGGACATGCACTCGATTTCGACGACACGAGCTACACCGGAATCATGCACGGGTCGACCGTCGTGTTGCCGGCGGCGTTGGCGGCCACCGAAGAAGTGGCCGGAGAGGGTCGTCGGCTGCTCGAGGCGTTCATCGCCGGGTCCGAGGTCGCCTACGCCGTCGCGATGCTTTGCACGACCCGCCACTATTTCAAGGGGTGGTGGAGCACGGCGACCTTCGGAGTGTTCGGCGCCGCCGCGGCGGCCGCACGGGCGCTCGGGCTCTCCGCGAAGGAAACCACCGCGGCGCTCACTCTCGCCGGAACCCAGGCCGGCGGGCTGAAGGCCGCTTTCGGCACCGATGCCAAACCGTATATCGCGGGGCGGACCGCCGCCGCCGGGGTGGAGGCCGCCCTGCTGGCAGGCCGCGGGCTCGCCGGCCCGAAGACGATATTCGAGGGCAAGACCGGGTTCGTCCAATTGCTGAACGACGGTCACGCCGATACCGGCAGCATCGACGCTCTCGGCAAGCTCTGGCGCCTCGTGCAGCCGGGAATTTTCTTCAAGCAGTATCCCGTCTGCTCGGGTGCCCACGCCGCGGTCGAGTTGACGGAGCGGTTGCTGCGCGAAAACGGATTGTCCGGCGATGACGTGCAGAAGGTGATCTGCGAAGTCACGCCCGTGGTCGCGATGAGCCTCGTCTACGACCGGCCGGCGCGGTGGCAGGAGGCGCAGTTCTCGCTGCCCTTCGCCGTCGGCACGATGCTCGCGCGCCGTGGGCTCGACATCGGCAGCCTGACCGACGAGACTCTCGCGGATCCGCGGGTGCGCGCGGCGATGGCCAAGGTCCTGATGCGACGGGTCGATGCGCTCCACACCGAAGAAGCTCCCGAAGGCGCCCGTGTCACCGTGATCACGACCCGCGGCAACGAAATCCAGGGCTACCTCGGACAACCGACCGGAATGCCCGGCAACCCCCTGCCCGACGAGCGCCTGCATGAGAAGTTCCTGCGCTGCGCGGCGAGCGGAGCGATCGACGCGTCGCGCGCGCAGGCGCTGCTCTCGCATCTCCTGACCCTCGAGGACGCACCCCGGGCCTTTGCCCCGTTCCGGGAGCCGTGATCGTGACGACAGGGCGGCGATACGACACGCTCGCCCGCTGCGCGGCAGCGCGGGCGGCAGCGCGTCGAGCGCAACACCCGGACCGTCGCTGATGGCTGCGGGCCGCACCACGGCAACGCCGGCGGAGAAGCTGCCGGTGACCATCATCACGGGCTTTCTCGGCAGCGGCAAGACGACCGTGCTGAACCACCTGGTGAAGCAACCCGGCATGCAGTCGACCGCGGTGATCATCAACGAGTTCGGCGCGATCGGCATCGATCACCTGCTGGTCGAGACCTGCACCGAACTCATGGTGGAACTCAACAACGGCTGCATCTGCTGCACGATCCGCGGCGACCTGGCCGACAAGCTCGGCTCGCTCGCCATGTGGCTCGATGTCGGGCGCATTCCGCCGGTCGAACGCGTCATCGTGGAAACGACCGGGCTCGCCGATCCGGCGCCGATCATGCACACGCTGATGGCCGAGCCGGATCTTCTCGCGCGCTATCGCCTCGACCGGCTGGTCACGGTCGTGGACGCCATCGGCGGGGCGAGCTCGCTCGACCGCTTTCCGGAGGCGGCAAAGCAGATCGCGGTCGCGGACCTCCTCGTCGTCTCGAAGACGGACCTGATCGACGTCCACTCGGATCGGACGGCCTACGCCGGTCTCGTCGCGCGAGTACGAGCACTCAATCCGCGGGCGCCGATACGCGTGGTGAACCACGGCGCGGTCGACCCCAATGTGCTGTTCGGCGCGCGGGCCGACGATGCGGATTCGGTCCTGGCCGGCCTGTCCGTCGCGGCACCCGCGGCGGACGAATGCGATGCCGAAGGCGACTGTGGATCGCATGCGCACCACGGCGCGCATCGACATGCGGACGCCCTGCGGGAGGCGGGGATCGCGAGCTTCGTGATCGAGTTGCAGAAGCCCGTCGATGGCGAGCGGTTCAACGCATTCCTCCATCGCCTTGCCGCCGATTACGGAGGGCAGATGCTGCGGATGAAGGGCCTGTTCGAGGTCGAAGGCGCGCCGGATCGTCCGGCGGTGGTGCACGGCGTGCAGCACGTCTTCTTCCCCGTGACGTGGCTCGATCGCTGGCCCAAGGGCATGCGCCAGTCGAAGTTCGTGTTCATCACGCAGGACCTCCCGCCCGAGGTCATCGCCACCCGGTTCCGGGAGCAGTTTTCGTGACGGGGCGCCGAACATGAGCGCCGCCGGGCCGCCCCAAGGCGCTCATTGCTCCCTCTCGGAGGGACGGCGCGCAGCGCCAAGGGTGCACCAATGAGCAATCGCTGGGGATTGTGGCTGATCGGGCCCTTCCTGCTCGGGTTCACCCTGCTCGCCGGTTCGCAGTTCATGTTCCTCAAGGCGAGCTTCTTCGCGGATCTCGGTTTCGGCAAGGTGTCGACCACACTCGACTTTTCGAATTACGTCCGGATCGTTACCGACCGTTATTTCCTGCGCACCCTGTGGCTCACGACCTGGATTTCCGCGATCGTCGCGTCGGTGTGCATCGTCGTCGGTTTTCCGATCGCGCACGTGCTGGCCCGGCTGCGCTCGCGCTGGACGACCGTCATGCTGAGCGCGATCGTGCTGACGTCGTTCGTCACGATCGTCATCCAGATCTTCGGCCTCATCATCATTTTCCGGGCCGACGGGCCGGTCAATCGTGTCCTGCTCGCGACGGGCATCATCGGCCAGCCGTTCTCGCTGGTCGGCAGCGTCGGCGGCGTCGTGGTCGGGCTCGTCTATTCGGCCTTCGGGTTCGCCGTGATGCTGATGTACAGCGTCGCGCGAACGATTCCCGTATCGCTCGACGAAG
>Ga0315275_10007687_pt1 | contig 10434 bp, 25 predicted proteins | sample YL17G03_0_MG_FD_205557 | JGI IMG/M metagenome (GOLD analysis project Ga0315275, IMG submission 205557) | Sediment microbial communities from Yellowstone Lake, YNP, Wyoming, USA - YL17G03_0 | ecosystem: Environmental > Aquatic > Freshwater > Lake > Sediment | place: USA: Wyoming | collected...
TCTTCAATGTTCATCGCGGCTCCCTGTAAAAAATGTGATCCTCTATCACACCTAATCGAATCTTATGCTTCGCCCACGCGGGGTGGACGTAACGCGCATGGTAATAGGTCGCATCACCATACTGATCCAGTATAGCACGATTCCCGATGTTTTGCAAGACCCTATGAGCGATTTCTTGCGATTCGTTCCAGAGCACCCTTTCAGGCTTCCTGCGCGACTCGCACCAAAAAGAAAACTGGCACACTTTGATAAACTCCACCTTGTGCGACTGAGCAATCACACCACAGACAGTTTTGGGGTATCCACGACGACCAACACGGTTCAAGACGACCCACGCGACCGCTTCCTTACCAATAACCGATTGGTTCCCCGCTTCGTAGTAGATGGCCTGTGTCAAGCACTTCTCGTCCTGCAGTGTGGGAGTATGGTCAATCACTTTGGTACTCTCGCTGTAGGGCGAAGATGGGGAGACCATGGTATCCGACATTGAAATTTGTGCCAGCGGAAACACCACCAGCAACGTTAGGACCAGTAACACTCGAACCAGATGTAGTAGTTCACGTCTCATGAAGTGACCTCCTAGGCAAATTGGGAACCGTTTTCCTTGTAATATTGGGCGATACATTTATCAAGAATGGGCAGATACTCAGCTTTGGACCTATTGTGAATCACCGCATGGGATTCACCCTCTATCGCGGTTGCTAGAACGATTCGATCAATCGGCATACCCGTGCGCTCTTCAAACATTTCCGCATAGGCAGCGGTTTGCACAAAGTAATTCAGAATCCATTCCTCTGGTTTGTGGCGATTCGCGGTTTTCACGTCCAGAATCGCTAACAGCTTATTCCAAACCACTACCGCATCACAGCGACCTGCAATCTTGAGTCGATCAGAATACAGGGGTTGCTCAATCGCATAGACTTCCGAAATATTGGCATCAAAGGTTTTTTGAAGCGACAGAAACATCTCTTTGAGTGTTGGCATGATACCAAGTCGCTCAAGGGGTGTCAGAGTGCCCCGCAAATAACTCTCGCACACCGCGTGAACATTGGTGCCTCGATCAGCCCCGCGCTTGGAGATTCTATCGGCGGTTTCCGTGCCGACCTTGGCACGCCAGGCTGTAATTCCGTCACGAGTCAGGAGACCTGCTATTGTGGATGCTGAAGGATACTTGTTGCCCTCGGGTGTCACATAGTACCGGGCGCCCGCTCGCGTGAGCACGGGCAACTGATAATTGAGTCCTGGGACTGTGGTGCGCTGAAAAATCATTCGGGATGCTCCAGCAAGAATTTTTTTACTTCCGAACAACCGGAACAACTCTCGGGTTTGTATCCGTGGTTTGAACCAAGAGCATGACGAATCATCCACGCAGCATCCTTGTCCATCTTCTGTAAGATTTCAAAACGCTTGCGCGTGATCTCATCGGGACTATCGCGCATACTTTCAAAAATTGGTTTCATACTTGCTGCTTGCTGGTTCCAAACCGCGTCTCTCGGCGTCCCTTGAAGTAGTGCTTTTCAATCGGCGCAAGGACGTGGTTGGTGAAATCACTGGGCACCTTCCTCACACCTAGCAGCACAGGGTCACCGATGTTCATGACCAGGAATACCTGCTCAAGTTCTGGATGCTCCTGCCCAAATTTCTCCAGGTCCTTGTAGGACATGGTAAACTCAGAGACCTCACCTGTTTCCTTGTTCTTGAAATCGTAGCTAGGCATCAGTTCACCTTGACGAACGCGGGCTTTGTGAGGACCGGCTCATAGCTGGTGTTCTCACTGAGAAACTTCTGTAGCTGCTCCCATGACATGAGAGGCAACTCTGAGACCACTTGGGTCTCAAGATTCTTGACAACAAACTGGGGCATAGCATTCTCCTATCATTTATGTTCACAGTTAGTAACCTGATAAACAGCAAACATCAGATGTCCACCACGGTGATAGGGTTCACTGGTCTGTAATCACCATCACACACAGAAACATTATAGAACTTGGTATCCAGATGGTCACGAATGTAGGAACCGTAGCCCTCGTGGATGTGACCAAAAATATGGACCTTAGGCTTCACCTCATGAACACGATACAGGAGGTTCACATCACCCACGTTCGTCGTGTCACCTGGGTGTGGGTCATCCACGAGGTCCATGATACCCTTCGGGGGTCCGTGGGTGATCAAAATGTCGATGCCATCGGGAATCTTTTCCCATAGTTCCTTGGAACGAGGACCTTGTTGATAATCAAAGAACCACGGTGACGGGTCATAGATGGCTTGCGTATAGGGAGACCCAAAGATACGATAACCTTCAACCCTTCCAGTCACACTATGGTCCAGATAGATCACCCCACCCAACTCTTGGCGAGCCCAATGCGGATCAGTCTCGCAGATCATGTCGTGGTTGCCCGGTACGAAAATCTTGTGCTTATGAGGGAGTGCCTTGAACCACTGAGCAAATTGAATAAGGTCGTGGTGCTTGGCCCTCATGCTGAAGTCACCAGCATGGATCAGGAGGTCACCATCGGGAACCTGGAGTCTATTATGATACTCGTGGGTATCGCTCATTGCTACGATTCGCATTATTTATAACCTTTATGAATCTTTGCGTTCACGATTTCATTGAACAGACTTCTGGCCACATCTATCGAAACGGGCTCGGATGTTTTCGACCCTTCGATGAGAGTTTTTCCTCGGCGACCATACTGATATTTAACGTGGCAATCAAGATTAGTAGCACTGACCCGAACGACCTGAATGTGATACTCTTTATCAGAGGTTCCTTCTTTGAAGAACAATGACTTGGTTGCGACAATGCGTTCAAACGAAACTTCTGGTTTCGCAGCGACCACCTTGGAGGGGTTTTGAATTTCCCTCAGGTGTCTTTCAAGGCTATCGGATAAAAAACTCATAATGTCCTAGAGAGATGGACCGTTGAGTGAGCATTCGACTTCCAGCAAAACACCCTAAAGGCGGGTGCCGCCAGAACAGGAATGGCATTCCTGGTGGCGAATCCCACTCAACTCCACCAAAATTAAACGGAAGCGACCATTAAATCTTCGGCTTTGAGCACCACAGGGAGCGGAGCAATGAGACCACGGGCTCTCAGGTAGTCCGTCATCGCCTCGGTGTTCATCAACTGGATGGACACGACTTTGCGACCGACCTTGTTTCGCTTGACCTCGGCATTCACTTGTTTGAGGTCCCACAGGTACGCCGACAGACGAGCAAGCACAATCTGCCCACCCAGGAGCGTTTCAATCTCCCCGATAGGCGCTTCATGACCGTCCATGAGCACCACCAAAATCTTTTCCGCCTGAGAAACTTTCTTACTTCGACCACGTCCTACTGACATTGTAAACCTCCACGCATGATATTAAAGCACACTCCCGCACACTTGACAATCCCTACTTCCACCGTTGTTTCTTGGTCTTGTCCTTCGCCTTCCCGGCCTTTTTTGCGGTCACGGGCTTGGGAAACCGACGCTTCGACTGAACAGGATTGTTTTCCAACTCGGCTGAACGAAAATTAAGAGCAACACCCGGTGGGCATTGTGTGATCTTGCCACCCTTTTCGGTCCACTCATCCACCAACGCTTTCAGTTCGGCGCGGGTAATTTCCTTTGGAGCCAACAAGTCTTTATTTACCATTTGTCTATGATTCCTCGTTCATGAGCCGACTGTTCGGCCTTGTGTGATTGATACATCCGGTTGCCTTGGCACCACGGACAGCCTTTGTGGTTCCGACACGAGGGGTCAAATAACTTCGACCTTCGATGCGGAGACCTCTGTTCCTTCTTGTGAGCTATCGCTTTGTCCAGACTCATTTTTGACTTGACCTTTCTTGAGACCCGGTCCCTTGCGCTTGCCATACTCCTGATAGATCACGAGTTTATCCGCGACCTTCATGGAGGCATACTTGGTGTAGGTCATGCTCTTGACCGTTGACAACCAAGAACGAAACACCGCACGGGTGCCGAGTTGCTGTTGAGACTTCTGTTGCTGCGCCATTATTTATCCTTTCAATTACCAATCCTCGCCAACTGAACCATCCACGACTCCCTGAATATCCTGCTCATCTGAGACACCAAACAGATTATAGAGATGATCCAGGTCCTCACCTTCATCAAGCATAACCACGGACTTGCCCAAAGGAACCTTGGTGGGCTTGGAAACCTTCTTGCTCGCTTTTTGTTTCACTTTTACTTTCTTTCCACGGAGGGATTTCGCTATAAGCTTGTCGCCCTTCTTACCTTCGTATCCTACGGCCGTGCCGCTATCATCCCAATGCGCCATCGTCGGACCTCACAGACTTTTCAATCTCCGCTTGTAACTCTTCGTCGGTGATAATACGAGACACCCCAGATACACTTGTGACAATCATATCGTGGTCAGAGGGCATTTCTCCAAACTCCACGAGCCTCCGGGCTTCCGCTTTGTCCACGGCATCAAAATGATACAGGGTGCTGACTCTCACTTCAAACCTGGGCATGTTTCAGACCCTCATAGCACTCGTCACAATGAGCATACACTGTAAACTTAGTCATTTTCTTATTGGGCAAAGTAGAATCAAAATTTCCACTGAGCAAACGCACCCCACTCGATGAAGTAATCACCTTGTCACATTCATTACACACTGTCCGATACCCAAGCTTACGCATCAGATTTCTCCTTCTCAGCAAGTTGTAAGCACGCCCTGGCCACAAGTCTACGGTCACCCTTCGTGAGCACTTCCAATAGTTCTAGTTTTTCGCGTAAGAAAGTTTTCGCAAACTTTGGGTCCCACTTGACAATCGACGGGGTATTCGCAATCATGTCGGCAATCTTAATCGTCTGGACCTCTTCAGGGGCCCCAGCCAAACGCCTTAGCTCAGCTTCCTTACGGACTTTGCGGTTTCCAGGAACTTCAACCTTGGTGAGCCAGACAACCATATCGGTCACAAGGTCACCAAATTCCACTCTCAGCACCCACTCAGGAACCTTGGTGTCCTCTAGCACATCATGAAGCAACGCCGCGCAAATCATTGCGGGGGTGCCTCCAACGGACTTGACTATTTCAGCGACTTGGATGGGGTGAACCACATAGGGCTCAAAGGTATACTTGCGCGTCTGTCCCACGGCCGCATGGGCCGCAGTAGCAAACACTCTGGCGTTCTCAATCATATCGGCAGGAGTCTTATTAGTATCCATGCTCTAATTATGTCACAAATGGGAACTATTGTCAAGCACTAAATTCTTCAACAAATTCAAAGGGTTAGCGGGTGATTTTAACGTGGTATGCTTGATATTCTGGGGTTTTCTCGGAAGAAATGATAATCAAATCAGCCAGATAGCAGAACCTCCGAAAGTCGGCAGCAAAGGTGGGATCATCAGCTATAATCAACAACTCGTCGCCCTTCTTGAGGGTATTCAGCTTCAAACGTGTCCTGACAATGGGCATGGGGCACAGAAGCCCTCGACAATCTACCAACGGAACCTGTGAGACATCGGAGCCCATGTTATCCATTCAGCAGGGTGCGGTCGTCGTGCTTGTTCTCGTAGACTCCGGGCACCGTTTGGCGAATCAGCGACTCCAGGTGCCGCTGGACTCGGTGGTACTCTAGCTGAGCCTGCGACAACGCGACTTCCGCTCGGCGCACGTCCGACTGAGCCACCGCAATTTCTGTAGACAAATCAGCACCCATCGCTCGATACCTCCTCGTCTTCCCACATATCAAACCCACGGGGTTCCACTCGGGCTTGGTGCTTAGGAAGGTTTTTTGCTTTCTCGACTACCTTTTCTTCCGACTGAGTTTTACGAAACTTCGTCTTGGGAGTCTTTTCTAGGTTTCTAGACATAAACACGGGCACGGTCCTTTCGTTAAATAATGCTGGTTAATAGTTTATCAGCCAGGTGATACTGTATCGCCTCTTGGGCTGTCATCCACACGTCTGATGGATGCAGGAGTTTTTCACGTACCGTTTTGTCGGTGATCTTGCATTGTTTCACGAGCAATTCATTCACGCGCTCTCGGCACAAATCCATTTCATGCATCGAGGCCGCAATTTCATGTTCCTTACCTTCAATGCTCGACGTAAACTGGTGGATCATGATACCTGTGTGTTTTCCAAGGTATCGGTGTCCCCTGGCTCCACAGGCAAAAATCAACGCGGCACCCGACATGATATTGCCAATGCCCACAGTCCACACAGGAATCTTCGAGTTCAGGATAATGTCAATAAGCGCAAAGGCATTATACAAGTCGCCGCCACCAGAATTCATATACAGTGTCAGGTGCTCAGGGTGCTGAGTATTGTTATTCTCATAGAGAATCCACTGAATCGCTCTGCCTACATTCGCGTCATCAATTTCCCCAACCAGGAAATGGGTGTGGTGATTCAACAGTCCCAGTTGGACCACGTCCTCAATCTGCATGGCTCCATCAGGAATCATGCTGATTACTTCGGGGTTGTTGTCTGGTACGTCAGCGTCATCGGCTTTCGTGCGCGGAGACTTTGCCAAGGGAATTCCCCCTTATACAGTTTAGAAGTGATCTCATTCCCGCGAAGAAACATCTCCTGAGTTGCCATGTTCGTCGCGCCGCCCAAACGATAGTTCAGAGTGTATTTATTGGTACACCCAAACTTTGGCGCGAACTCTTTCAGCGCACCAAAGAACTGTCGATCCGCTCCCCACTGCCCATACCAATTATGACCAACCTTCAACGCAATCGCTCGCGGTACCGCAAAGCATCCTGTATCAATATGGTACCGATCCTCAGTACCCATCACAGGCCAATGCCCCAGACTCTCGCAATCGTCATGACAAATATACTTCCCCTGGGGGTCCACAATCTTACGAAGTGTATAGGCCCACTGATACTCAGGGTCATCCAAAACCTCACGGAACGCATCAATATAATTCGGCTCCACCCAATTGTCAGGGTCAAGATAACACAGCACATCTTCATTCACCAGGAACGAAGCTGCAGCGAATGCCCTGTGCCCATACCAGTTTCCACCAGTGCGACCAACATTCCTTCCCAAATGGATAAGTTCGATGTTGATATCAGTGGGAAGTTTTTGAATAATCTTTCCAACCGCTGAGAAACATGGCCTACCATCCAGAATAAGATACTGCTTACAGTCTTGCCCACGTAGGGACAGGATGCACTTTTCTAACTCAGGTCCCCCAATGGTGGGGGTGATAATCGCAAAGGTTTTCATGATTCCTATGCTGCGACCCTCTTGGTCTTGATCGTTTTCTTTGGGCCCGTGACAACCACCGTGGTCTCAACGGTCGGCTCATTCTTCTCAACAGGAGGTTCCACAATGGGATCGTTGACCTCGAATGGTAACTGAGGGAAGGCCTCCTTCACCAATTTCGCCGAGAGATAGGGCACCTCAAGATCCTTGGCGAATAACTTCACCAACAACGCTGCTTCGTCCCTGTGTAGGGAACTTAACAAGGTATAGAGAAGCTGTGTCTCTTTACGGGGTTTCCCAGTGCGCTTAGGGTGACCAATAATGAAGATATACAAGCGTCGAATCTCGTTCGTCAACGATGCATAATTCAACCCTGCAGGTTCCACCGCGGGCTTGTAGCTTGGTATGGTGTCAATATCGAACTGAATCCTGGGGTTGAACGCATAGTTGAGGAATTCTAGGAACCAACGATTATCCCCATACTTCCGCAGGACCTCGATGCGCTTGTCACGTGCACGGCACTTGGTAAACTCTGTGACTATTTCACTGAACAACACATTGCTATACTTCATAAAATCTCCAATGGTTAAAAATCCTCTATGGCTCTCGTCAACTCTTTCAATCCAGATGCAATCAAGTAATTCAAAAACTCACTACGGCTCACATGGGTCGATGACTCATACGCCTGGAGCACCTCAACCTTCATGTGAGTAGGTATCTGTCTGAGGTCTATGAGCATTTCGTTACGGCGGTAGTTCCGCAGCATATCACCCGAGGTACAGAATTCCTCTGGTGTCTGTGTCAACCACAGGGCAACCTTCTTGGACTGAATGGGCTTCTGTCGCTCGCCAAACACAAACACGTCGTCCGGTGAGAGAATGTTCGGTATCCCGTCGCCAGAGTCGCCACGGATCACATGTTCCTTGAGGGTACTCATGGGATCATCCACTACCACCAACTTCTCAAGCTGTGGTGAATACTGCCGGACATTCGGGTACATCTGGCACTGAATAAAATCTTTGTCACCACTGACGATCATCACGGGCTGTTCAGCAGCGAACAATGGAGTCAAGACACCGATAATATCATCAGCTTCCGCTCTCGGTACTCGCAACACCTTATACATCAGGTGCTTTTGAATCTCGGCGCGCAAGGTATCCATGCAGTTGAACACCGCCACCCAGTTGAACGGCGACTTCTCGCGGTCACTCTTTCGATGCGCCTTGTAGTGCGGGAATATGTCCTTGCGCCAGTAGTTCGTGTCGTCACAGACCACGACGACCTCACCATACTCCCGCTTAAACCTCCGCACGGACGACCGCAAGCTATTCAGCATCAGGTGCCTGAGCATATTTATGTCCGGCTCAGACTGCTTGGTATGAGCCATGTGACCAAACATGGTCGCATACATAATCTGATTAAAGTCAACAAGTATCATGCTAAGACTTTCACTTCCCCCTCGGTACGGACTGCCACACGGGCACCACAGGGCAACAGGGTACCCTCATTACCAGAGTAGACAACCTCAGAAGGTCCCAGTACCGCGACACGGTGACAGTAGGTATTCTTGCGGCCCTGTTTGATTGTAATGACGGGTTCGTTCGTGCCGTGCGTCTTGTTAGCACGAATCTTATGCTGATTTACATGTATCCAGGTCGTCATTTTGTTTTCCTGGTCTTTTTCTTCGGGACCTTCGATTCACCCATGGCACTCAGAGTATCCGACATAATCCCATCATACAACTTTTCCATTTTCCTCAATTGAGGAACTGTGTAGTTACTGTAGGCCTCACTCACCTGGGCATCCGTGCCATCGTGGGCCACCTTGAATTCATCGCGGTTTTTCTTAAAGAAATTGACAATCGACGGACCATGTTGGACATTGATTTCGTGGGCGCGGAGGACCGAGAGGAAGTTGGGCTGGGTCTTGAAATCGGAAAGAATAAACTCGTCAACGAGACCTTCGAGGGCCCCGATACACTTGCTGAATTTCTCTTTGAGCCGGTCCTGAATCGCCACAGGCTTCGCAAGGGGCGCGGGGGCATGGGTCGCCTGGCGTTCGTTAAACAGCTTCTCACGTACCAGTGCCATATTTTTGAGCCGCGTATCAAGCCAGTCCTGTGATTTCGTATCGAGGATCGCGCCGCGAGACAGCATCCGACACACAAACCCCAAGGTGGGTACTTGCATGTCGAGTTGTCGCTGAGAGACCTTGATCTTTTTGGACTTGCAGTATTCGGCGAGGTACTTATGGGATTGGTCTTTGTCTTGATTTTGGCTATACCAATTCAGGGCAAGGGCAATATCGTTGGAGGATAATTCCGTAGGGAGACCGGGGTACGTGGGTTCCTCTGTATTCAGAAGTTGGTTCACACGCTCAACCGTTGTGTCGGTATTTTTCACTCGCATGTTCGACTTCCTTTTAAGTTTAGCGGTCATCTAGGTCTATGACTTCTGCTTCAGTCCACAGTGCAGGGGTCGCGGTAACAACTGCCTTCACGTAAAACGACGCACCACACTTTTGACAATCATAGGGAGCATGTCGATTGACGTCACCCAACACCTCTTGGGGGGCATCCTCAAGATCGTATTCCTTGAGCAAGCACTCTCCAGACTTTGTTTGAAATGGCTCTCTGTTCCCACAGGAAGGACACGGAACCATGACTGTATCGTAACAACCCATCTTAGACCTCGACGCTATTTATGCTCGCCCATGAGGGCGAACAGATAAATGACTATGATACTCGTAGCGTTCTTTTATCAACCGGATCAACTCAGGATCACGGTAGGCAAAATTATCAGGAATATTGAGGCACGTCACGGGCGTTGTTACCTGGATAGCACGAAGTCTACCGAGTACCTCGTCGGCCTGCTCCTGTGACATACACACAAATTCATCGGCCCACTCTAGCAAGACCCGGTCCAGGGGCACCAGAGCAAACTGTGGTACAAGACCCACAGCACGAGTATTGAAATTCCACGGTGCTTGTGACAGCACAAAGGCTGCCGTAGGTGAACGGAGTAGTCCAGCAGAGCACACACAGACCACTCGTCTGTGCTGGTCAATCTGCTGGAAACGATTGGTGATATTCCCTAAGCGATTCATAAGGTAGGGGTCTTGATCTTCCATGATTATCCTTTCACACACGAATGCTAAATAGTGGTATGTATAACATCTATCTACTTACAAACAAAGTTACTGGTGATTCCTATGCGGGGTTCACCGTAAATATTTCCCGCAGACTCAAGGACCACGCCTACAGA
>Ga0315275_10007690_pt1 | contig 10430 bp, 7 predicted proteins | sample YL17G03_0_MG_FD_205557 | JGI IMG/M metagenome (GOLD analysis project Ga0315275, IMG submission 205557) | Sediment microbial communities from Yellowstone Lake, YNP, Wyoming, USA - YL17G03_0 | ecosystem: Environmental > Aquatic > Freshwater > Lake > Sediment | place: USA: Wyoming | collected...
CGCGGGCTCGCCCTGGTTCTGGATCGGCCAGAACCCGCGCGGGAAGTGTCCGATGAAGTAGGCGAACGCCATCTGGCCGGACGCGATGAACGCCACCGGCCGCGTGAAGAGCCCGAGCAGGATCGCGACACCGCCCACGAGCTCGATCACGCCGGCGACCGCGAGCAGCGGCGGCAGCCCGCCTCCGCCCGGACTGCCCGGCATCCCGCCGAACCAGCCCAGCAGCTTCATGGCGCCGGGGCAGATGAACAGCACGCCCGCGACGATCCTCAGCAGCGAATGTGTTACGTCCGCGAACCTGTTCATGATGGGTGCCCTCCGGGAATCGCTGGACCCGTGTGCGTCCACAGTGGTGCTCATGAGAGATCTCCCTTCTCCGTCCGACCTTAGCCCTACGCTCGGCCGGGTGGCAGCTTCTGACCGGTGCTGAGGAAGTGGTTGAGCTCGTGCTCCCACTCCCTCATGAACGACGCATAGTAGGAATCCGTGAACCGCGCCACGAACTCGTCACCCGCCGGACCGAGACTGGTGTGGCGGTAGCAGACATGGGCCGCGGAGCCGTTCTCGGTGGGCTCGAGCTGAATGGTGAGGCGGCAGACGGTCACGCCCGGGGTGACTTTCACCATCTCGACGAAGAAGCGGTCCGGGTCGAGCCGGGTGACGGCCCAGACCGCCGCCGGCTCGCCGGGCGTCGTGAAGACGCAGTCCTCCTCCACGAAACCGCTGCCGGACCACACTCGGATCGGATCCCAGCCGTTGGCCCACTCGGCCTCGCGGACCGGACACAGGAGCGGGAACACGATGTGAGGTGGAGCAACGAGCTGCTGGGTGTAGCTGCGGACCGCCCGGACGGGTTTCGAGATCAGCATGCCGACAGCATAGCGCCGGGGAGTCACCGGGGCATCGTGATCCCGGCCAGTCGCTACACGGCGCCGAGGTCGCCCCGGGTCGCGACCCGCACCTAGGTCAGAACACCGCCCCGTTCCCTGCCGGTGGGATCGACGAGCGGTTTCTCGTCGACCTTGGCCGTCCTCAGCTACTGGGGGCACTCGCCACGCCCTCCCGTTTGGCGGTAGCATGGAAGCGAAGGAACTCGAGCAGTGGTTTCGTCCTCGGACGACCATCGCATCCGGATGGCCACTTTTCAGTGGCTGGAATCGCAGGTCCTGTTGCACGGAGACGTGTTCCCACGTGCCGCACTGGAGAAGGGCTTCCTGTTCGAGGGGCAGCAAGTCCGACTAGTCGGCCCACAAGGGATCTTCAAGCCTCAGGGCATGCGACTGCCGCTGTCGATTACGACGACGCTCGGCGGACCTTACGACGACAGCTTCGGCCACGATGGCCTCCTGCGCTATCGCTATCGGGGCACCGAACCGGACCACCGCGACAACGTTGGTTTGCGCGAGACGATGCGTCTTCGAAATCCGCTCGCGTACTTTCACAGCATCGTGCCGGGCCGATATCTCGCGGTGTGGCCTGTATTCATCGTCGGCGACGACCGTAGAGCCCTTACCTTCTCGGTTGCCGTGGACGACGCTTCGGAACTCGATCGCCGGCTCAAGGTCGCCGAAAAGGGGACCGGTGTCCCGGGAGTTGAACCCGACGACGCTGGCGGGGACGCCCGGCGTGCTTACATCACAGCGACCGTAAGGCAGCGATTGCACCAACGCGGATTCCGTGAGCGCGTGCTGCGGGCGTACCAGGAGCAATGTGCGCTGTGTCGGTTGCGGCATGAAGAGCTCCTCGATGCGGCTCACATTCTTCCGGACGGGGAGCCGGACAGCGAACCCGTGGTACCCAATGGCATTGCACTCTGCAAGCTCCACCACGCAGCCTTTGACAAGTACTTTTTCGGCATCCGACCGGACTACACCGTCGAGGTGAGAGAGGGGATTCTCCGCGAGAAAGATGGCCCGATGCTGCGGCACGGGCTCCAGGGCATCCATGACCAGCGTATTGTCCTGCCCCGGAGCCCCGCTTTGCGGCCGGAGCCGACGTTCCTCGAACGGCGCTACGAGCGGTTCCGACAGCGTGCATCGGGTGACCTGCGATGAAGCTCTACGTTGCGGTCACCGACTATGACTGGTTCAAGTACCTGAAAACCCTCGGACCGGACGAGGTCAACTTCTGGCAGCCGGGCGGGTCACGCCGGTTCACGACACTGTCGCCAGGCGAGCCATTTCTGTTTAAGCTGCACAGCCCCCGTAACTTCATCGTGGGCGGCGGGTTCTTCGCCCACTCGTCGCTGCTGCCGACAAGCCTTGCCTGGGAAGCCTTCGGCGAGAAGAACGGTGCGAGGTCTTTTACCAAGATGCGGCGGAGGATCGAGAGGCTACGCCACGCCCAACCGACGCCTCACGAGGACTACCAGATCGGCTGCATCATCCTCGAGCAGCCTTTCTTCCTCGATGAGCAGGACTGGATTCCCGTTCCAGGCGACTTCGCGCGAAACATCGTTCAGGGTCGGAGCTACGAGATGGCTTCCGTGACGGGGGCATCCCTCTGGGAGGCGGTGCAGGGCCGGCTTTCCGTCGCGCCCCATCTCCAGGTGAGAGAGCTGACACCTACTCGCGGAGAACCGGTGCTCGTTCGCCCGCGCCTGGGTCAAGGTGCCTTCCGTGTGGTTGTCACCGACGTCTACGAGCGCCACTGTGCGATCACAGGGGCGAAAGTACTCCCGGTGCTGGAGGCGGCCCACATCAAGCCCATCAGCGAAGGTGGCCAGCACGAAACCACGAACGGAATCCTGCTTCGATCTGATCTCCACAGGCTGTTCGACCGAGGCTACGTCACGGTGACGCCCGACCATTGCTGCCGGGTCAGCCGCAAGTTGAGGGATGACTTTCACAACGGCGAGGAGTATATGCAGCTTTTGGGGAGCGAGCTTTGGCTTCCACGCGCCGCCGAGGACCGCCCCAACCGCGAGTTTCTGGAATGGCACGCCGATACCGTCTTCAGGGGCTAAAGGAGTTGGCGTCGGAACGATGCTCGTTGCCTCACTGAAACGCTGGGCTGTGGGCAGGGAGAGTGAGATGGTGATAGGTACGGATGAAGCAACGAGTTAGAGTGGCCTAAGGCCTACTCGGCGAGGAGCGTATCGTGCAGATTCCGCCCTACCTTGTTGAAGAGATTGCCGAAGGTCGCGTCGTTCTTTGTCTTGGCGCGGGCGCCTCAGTCGGCGCTCGGAAGCCTGATGGCACTGCGCCTCCGACCGGGGACGAACTGCGAGACCTCCTAGCTGAAAGCTTTCTAGGCGGGGCCTTCAAGACAGAGAACCTTTCCTATGTGGCGGACCTTGCAGCTTCCGAAAGCAGCCTCTTTGCTGTGCAGGATTTCGTAGCCGATCGGTTTCGTGATCTTCAGCCAGCGGCGTTCCATGCGCTTATTCCGAGCTTTCGCTGGCGCGCGATTGTGACGACCAACTATGATCAGCTTATTGAAACAATTTACAATACCGCTCCAACGCAAATCCAAGAGGTTGTGCCGTTCCTTTCGAATTCAGACAGAGTTGAGGAGGGGCTCCGTTCGCGAACCGCTCTGCCGCTAGTGAAGCTCCACGGCTGCATAACGCGCACACATGATGATGGGCTGCCGCTAATTCTTACCGTTGATCAGTACAACACACACAAGGCCAACCGAACGCGGCTCTTCTCGATGTTTGAAGGGTGGGCATTTGAGTATCCGGTTGTTTTCGTGGGCCATAGGCTCCAAGACAGTGATTTGCGGGCTCTCATTTCAGAAGTTTCTGGGACCGGTGCTAGATCCCGGTTCTATCTGGTCCGACCTGACGTGACCGATACGGAGCAGCGTTTCTGGGAGACCAGGCGGATTACTTGTTTGCCAGGGGGCTTCGGCGACCTCCTTGGCACGCTCGATAACCTGATTGACCGCAACCGCCGGGCCCTGGCTGTCCTTGTTGAGCGGAGCCACGCAATCGAAAGGCGGTTCGTTGCGCATGAGGCGATCGGGGTTCCACTCCTAGAATTTCTCTCGCAAGACGTTACCTACGTGCATGACAGGATGCCAATTGAGCAGGGACAACCGGAGGAATTCTACAAAGGCTTCGGCCTGGGGTGGTACCCAATTGCACAGGACTTGGACGTGCGGCGCCGACTTACCGACACACTCTTGACCGATGTTATCGAGAGATCCGATGGAGACCGGCCAGTCCTCGCAGATCTCTATGTCATAAGGGCGGAAGCTGGAGCCGGGAAGTCTGTTTTCCTACGCCGCCTTGCGTGGGACGCAGCCACGATCGCGGACAGGCTCTGCCTGTACGCTCATCAAGAGAGCCTCCTTGATTTTGAGTCGATTAGTGAACTGCACCGTCTCACCAAACAGCGGGTCTTCCTCTTCCTTGATGACGCTGCGGACAACGTGCTCAAGATTGTGGATCTGCTCGAGCGGGCTCGGCGCCAGGGAGTGCCCATTACGATTGTCACTGCAGAACGGATAAACGCTTGGAACATGCACTGCGAGAGGCTCAACGACTACCTGGTCGATCAGTTCAGCCTGCGATACCTCAGCCGTGACGAGATCGAAAAGCTTGTGCGGCTTCTTGAGCTGCACAATAGCCTGGGTCCAAATTTGGCGCACAAGACCTTTGAGGCACGGGTGTCAGAGTTCACCGAGCGGGCGGGCCGACAACTCCTTGTGGCGCTTCACGAAGCAACCCTTGGTAAGCCCTACGAGGAGATCCTCCTAGATGAGTTCAACGAGGTGGAGCCAGTTGAGGCGAAGAGCCTATACCTCACCGTGTGTGTGCTCAATAGGCTGGGGGTACCCGTTCGCGCGGGGCTCATCGCCCGTGTACACAAGATTCCATTTGAGGCGTTTAGGACTCAGCTCTTCAAACCACTGGAACATGTCGTGCACACCACGGAAAACGCCACTACGAGAGACTACTATTACGTCGCCCGCCATCCCGAAATAGCGCAAGTCGTGTTTGACCGGGTCCTAAGGGAGCCTGCGGACCGTTACAACGAGTACGTCCGTATTATCCGGGAACTCAACCTCCTCTATAGCACCGACAGGTCATCGTTCCGAGGCATGTTACGTGCAAAATCGTTGCACGACCTGTTCCCTTCCTACGACGACGCCCGGGCGATCTTTGAGCTCGCGCGCGAGGTTGGGCCCAACGAGGCCTACGTATTCCAACAGATGGCCAACTATGAGCGAATAAGGCCCAACGGGAACCTGGAAGAAGCAGAGAAGCTGCTCACCAAGGCTCGCGACCTCGATCCACGTGACAATACCATCGCTCACACATTGGCGGAGGTACTAAGAGCCCGAGCAGAGTCGGCCGACTCAGCCGAGAAGCGGGCACTCTTCCGCAACCGGGCCAGAAAGGTCCTAGCCCCGCTGCTGGTCGATCCGCAGACGCGGCGGCATGCCCATCACACCGCCGCAAAGCTCGCCGTTGATGATCTGCGCGACCTCCTGGCCGATCCCACGGCAGGCAATCAAGCCCTAGACGCCATGATTCGGGCTGCAGAGAAGGAGCTCGCTTGGGGTCTCCAGGCGTTTCCAAATGATGAATACTTCCTTACTGAGGAGGCCAACCTCAGCCAGCTGATCAGGGATGACGAGCGGGCGTTCAGGGCGCTCCAGTCTGCGTTTAGAGCAAACGCGCGCGACCCCTACGTCGCTGGCAGGCTTGCCCGGGCGTTTGAGGAAAAGGGACTCGTGAGCCAAGCTCGCGATACCTTGCACGAGGCTCTGCAAGGAAACCGAGGGGACAAAAACCTTAACTTCCGTTATGCAATGCTGCTCAGAAAGACCGGGGAGCAAGATTCAAACACCCTCGCCTACCACTTCCTGCGGGCGTTCACTAAGTGGGATTCCAACCACGAAGCGCAGTTCTGGTATGCCCGATACGCTTATGAAAGCCAAGACCCCCAGCAGCGAGGGCAAGGTAGTGAGGTTTTTCGGCATCTGCGTGACGTTCCTTTGCCTCACGACCTTCGTGTGGAGATTAGAGACTACCTTGGCGGAGCAGGCGGGCCCGGATGGTGCTCAGGGGCAGTCATCAAAATTGAGGCTTCCTTCGGCTTCGTGCGGGTCGACGGCACGGGAGAGGAGATCTTTTTTCATCGCAACAATGTGGTGCCGGCGAACTGGAACTCGCTGCGTCGTCAGTCGAGGGTGCGTTTCCATATTGGCTTCAGCTATTCCGGGCCTAGGGCGGCAGACATTGAGCCGATATAGCAGCAGCCCGACTTGATGGGTACCAGGTATCCCATTCCATCAGTTGCGTAGCAAGTCCTCCTCCGATTGCCACTAGGTATCTGATTGCAAATAGGTGCCAGATATCACCATCTCGCAATGTCGCGCGTCCGACGTGATCCCTGTTTTGCGGCCTCCCGACCCGTGCGGGAACCTAATCCCCAGGGAGCGGGCGGTGCAAGCTACCGTGCAAGCCTGACCGCTTCATTCGAGCCAGTCGTAGCGGTCCTTCGTGATCTCGGCCCGGACGTTGCCGGTGTGGGCGATGCCGTTGGGCTCGAAGAGGATCAGCTTGACATGCCCCAAGGGCACGACACGATGCTCGCGGCCGCGGGGCACGATGCAGAACTCCCCGGGATGGAGGGTCACGCTCCCGTCCCTTTCGAGGACCTCGAGCGCGCCTTCGACGACCCAGAACAGCTCGTCCTCGTGGTCGTGGGTGTGCCACGGGACCTTGTCCCCCTCGGCACGCACGAGCTTGACGTGCTGCCCGTTCAACTCGCCGACGATCTTGGGCGAGAAGGTGTCGGTGAACTTCGCGAAATACCGTTCGATGTTGACGACGCGCGCCATCGTCCACTCCTCTCCGGAGCCTTGCGGGCGAAGACAAGCCCGTGGGTGAAAGCCCTGAGTGCCTCTACGACGGATCGGCGTGCGTGGTTGCACCGCCCGGATCGCCTGCTGATGTTTCTCCTGGCGGCCCCAGTGTCGGTGCGGGCTCCGGCGCCCGCCCGCACCGTCAAGCTGGTGGACCACCTCTACGAGATCACGACGTTCGCCGGCAGCCCGATAGGGGTCAAAGTTCTGGCGCTCGTCGGGGCGGACGGCGTCCTGCCGGTGGACACCGCCGCCACCGAGACGGCCCCCGCTGTGCGTGCGCCGCTCACCGCGATGTTGGGCGGCACAGGGGCACCTCGTCCTGCTTGGTTTCCGTGGCTCGCATGGGTTCGTCGGCGACCAGGTGCTGATGAGGTACGGCGCCGACTGGAACTGTCTCGGGGCAGGGACCTTAAGGGCCCAGGCCCACTGGTCCGAAGGGCTGGTCATCGACGGCCAGCGATTCTTCCTCGCCTGCCTGGGCACCAGCCCTGGGGGAAGCCCGACGAGGCCGCCGGTTCACCTGAACGTGCGCCTCCGCATCGTGTTCATGTTGGCAGGTGGCGCGAGTATCAGCGAGGGATGCGCATTAGAATGGCTCTGTGGCGCGGGAGCGCGTGGGCCGTTACGAGATCGTTCAGGTCCTCGGAAGAGGTGCGGCGGCCATCGTGTACCTCGCCCGCGACCCGATCATTGACCGCCTCATCGCCCTCAAGACGCTGCGCCTGGACCTTGCGCCCGAAGACGCAGAGGAGTTCCGGCCGCGCTTTCTGCGCGAGGCGAGGGCCGCGGGCCGGCTCCTGCATCCCGGCATCGTCACGATCTTCGATGCAGGCGAGGACCGCGAGCGCGACCTGCTGTTCATCGCCATGGAGTACGTGGAAGGTAGCAGCCTCAAACAACTGATACAATCAGGGACCCGCTTCACTCCCGCGCGCGTGGCCGAGCTCGGATATTCGCTCGCCCAGGCACTCGATTTCGCGCACAAGAACGGCGTCGTCCACAGGGACATCAAGCCCGCCAACATCATCTTGACGCGCGACGGCGTCGCGAAGATCGCCGACTTCGGCATCGCGAGGCTAGCGATGTCGGAGCACACGATCGAAGGCACGATCCTGGGTACGCCCTCCTACATGTCGCCGGAACAGGTCAGCGGTGGGTCCGTGGATGGCCGCTCCGACATCTACTCCCTCGGCGTCGTGCTCTTCCAACTCCTGACTGGCATCCTCCCGTTCGGCGCCGGGTCGTTGACGGAGCTGTCCCTGAAAATCCTCAAACATCCTGCGCCTTGCCTCGGGGATCTTTTGCCCGCGCTCGCGCCCACTTTCGGTCCCGTGCTCGGGCGCTGCCTCGCGAAGCGCCCCGAGGACCGGTTCCAGAGCGGCGCCGAGTTCGCCGCGGCGCTCGGGGGGCTTGCCGGGAGCCTGCCCGCCAGGGAGCTTGGAGCGCAGCCGCCCGGGAAGGCCTCGCCACCCGAAGGAGGCCGGCCGTCGCAGGCGCCCAGGACTGTTGACGACGTGTTCGCGCTGACGCCGAAGACGCGTCTCGCCGTCCCTCAAAGCGGACCTCCGGCGACGATGGCGCCGGAGGTGCGCCGCGCGTGGCTGGCACGGCGCCTCCGCGTGGTGCTGGGCACGGGCGTTGTGCTGTTCGTCCTGATCGCGGCCGGGTATCTGGTGTTTCGCGGCGGCGGGCGATTGGGCCCGTGGGCGCCGGCGTTTCTCGCCGGCCACCCGAGCCGCGCCATGCTTGACACGGCATCCACCCGACTGCGGGGCGGCGACCTGAAAGGCGCGATCGAGGCCGCCGGCGCGGTCCTCCGGAGCGATCCGGCGTCGCAGGAGGCGCAGGCGATACTGGACGAGGCGCGGCGGCGGCTCGCGCTGGAGACGGCCCCGGCCAACATCAGCGTGGACTTTCTTTCCCCGGTGAGTCGGGGCAAGCTGGTGTTCACGCTCGACGGCGAGCCGCTCGAAGAGGTTTCCTGGGACTTCACGCGCAAGGTCATCTTCGGGATCACGCGACCCGGGAAGGGAAAGGTTCACGCGCTGCTCACGACGCCACCGGGGGCCCACGAGCTTTACGTCGCGCTCCAGACCAAGGAAGACGGAGTTGTGGGGGAGGCGACGTTCGCACAGGTTTTCCCGGCCGCCAGCAGATGGACCCTCGAGGTGGCTCCCGGCAAGCGCAAGGGCCGTGTGGAGTTCGCGCTGCGGCCCAGGACCGAGACCGCCTCAGCGCCGACCCAGTCGCTCCAGCCGTGAGCGAATCGCTCAGCGGGAAGGTACCTGAAAGAAGAAAGGTACCGTAGAGGTACTCCGTATCGCCACGTCACCATGTGGCGCGTCCGACCGTAGGCCGATGAAGCCCGAGCCCTCCGGCGATTTGCGTCGTGGACAGCGTGTCTGCCAACCGGGGCGTACATCACGGCGGGGAAGCGCGAGCTCGCGATCGCCAACTACACGAAGTCGCTCGAGCTCAACCCGGCCAACACCAACGCGACCCAGATGCTCGAGCGGCTCAAGGCGCGCTGACGCTGCCGGCCGCCAGGAGAACTCCAGAAGGTCGTAGGAAGAGCCCTCACCCCGCCCTCTCCCGCAAGCGGGAGAGGGAGACAAGGTCCTCTCACCTGCCCTCTCCCGGGGGGAGAGGGCGCCTGAGTCGTAGCGGCCGCGGGCAACAAGAGACGCCAGCGAATGTGGCGCCGGCACGCCGTGCCGGCATGCGCGCACGGCGTGCGCGCCCCACACAAACACGAGACGTGCACGCGCGGAAGGGGCGGTCGAATCCATGTGTCCAAGACGTGGCATAAGTCGAGACCTCGGTGTGAGATCGGGTCGGGTTGTGCGCCCGATCACAGTGCAACCGCCAGAGTTTTGGCTTAGACTCTCCGTGGGAACCCGAGGTGCCGTCGAACGGCGCTCGGGTTTGGGGGGAAACGCTGAACAAGGATGTCGGCACCGGTGTACGCAAATCGGACGTGCGCGAGTTGACGGAACGCCGCGCGGGGGGAGCCCGCGTCCTCCCGTACGTCAGAGCCGGCCAGCGGCGCGTCGCGAGCGGGAACGGTGATGATGCCCCTCCGGCTCGGAAGGGCGGGCCCGATGGCCTCCGCGGCCGCAAGGCGAGTCTGCCGGCAGCGCCCACGCCGGCCACGAGCCAGCGGGTCTCGGTCCCACGCGAGGATGCGGCGGCCCTCTTCTCACGGGAGATCCCGCGTTTCAGGAGGTCGGAGAGGGCGCTCCACTGGGCGATCGCCATTCCTTTCATATTTTGCTTGCTCACCGGCATCGTGCTGAAGCTGTTCTTCAACCACCTCCACCCTCAGACCCTCGTGCACTTGGCTCTGCACTGGGGCCACCGGATCTCGGGGATCGGTTTGCTCCTCCTCCCGACCTGGGTCGCCCGGCGCCACAGGAACGACCTCTCGCTCTACCTGTACAACATAAAGCGGGCGTGGACCTGGACACGCGATGACTTGAAGTGGCTTGCCCTCGCGGGCCCCGCTGCGCTAAGCCGCAAGATCACCCTTCCGGAGCAGCACAAGTTCAACGCCGGGGAAAAGCTGAACTTCATGGCGCTGACTTTGACCTATCCGATACTCGTTG